>Ga0190286_1000307_pt1 | contig 21494 bp, 20 predicted proteins | sample 48691834_MG_FD_183241 | JGI IMG/M metagenome (GOLD analysis project Ga0190286, IMG submission 183241) | Hydrothermal vent microbial mat bacterial communities from Southern Trench, Guaymas Basin, Mexico - 4869-18-3-4_MG | ecosystem: Environmental > Aquatic > Marine > Hydrothermal vents >... | reverse complement strand
AGGGAGAGCGTATCTCAACGTCGCCCGGAGCGCAGGATGGAGAAGAGAAGCCACAGGCCGAGGATGCTAGCAGCGATGAAGCCAGGGATCATCAGCCAAAAGCGCCAGTCCCGCCAACCTCCAGCGAGGCCGGAGGGCATCAATAAGGCCAGGCTGATGATGAATGCGGCCACTAAGACGCTGAGGGCCAGGCGGTTGGCTATCCTGTCCATCTCCACGAAGGCCCCTTTGATCTCCCTTAGGCTCAGGATGAACTGCAGTTCCCCTCTCTCCATCCTGTCCAGGATTCGCTGCGCCTGGCGTGGAAAGAGGAAAATCATCTCTCCCCAATCGCTCACCCCTTGAGCCAATCTCCTTCCTAAGGCTTGGGGCGAGGTGGTCTGCCTTAAAAACCTCTCCACAAGGGGCTTGGAGAAGGAGAAGAAGTCGAAGGCGGGATCCAGCCTCATCCCTACCCCCTCCATCATGCCCAAGGTCTTCCCCAAGAGCCAGAATTGGGGAGGGAGCCGCAGACGATGGCGGAAAGCAGTGGACATCACTTCGTCCACCACCTCTCTGATCCTTATCTCTTTCAAGGGGAGGCCATAGTATTTGTTCAAAAGCCGCTCGATGTCCCTCTCCAACCCCGTCCGGTCCACATCGCGACCCGTAGCTCCCATCCTGATCATCTGGTCAACCACTTTTTCCGCATCCAGCTGCACCGCAGCCATATACAGGCGGATGAGGTCCTCCCTGTCTCTTCGGCTCAGATAGCCAACCATCCCGAAATCCATGGCCCCTATGGTTTCGCCCTCCATGACAAAGAAGTTGCCTGGGTGAGGATCGGCGTGGAAGAAGCCATCCTCTAGCACCTCCTTGGCGATGATGCGAGCGGCGTTCAGGGCGATCCGATGGCGATCGAAGCCGGCGGCATCCAACGCCTCGACATCGTCTATCTTGATCCCCGAGAGGCGCTCTAAGACGAGGACCCTTCGTGTGGTGTAATCCCAGTAGACTTTGGGGATGTGAAGGGCGGGCTCATTGGCGAAGTTGCGGCGGAAGCGGTCGGCGTTCCTTCCTTCCCTCCGATAGTCGAGCTCTCCACGGAGAGTGAAGGCGAATTCGTCGACCGTCTCTACCAGGTCGTACGTCTCCCCCAGAGGGGTACGCTCCTGAATCAGGCGGGCCAGATCGAAAAGGATATCCAGGTCAATGTTGATCATCTCCTCGATGCCAGGCCGCTGCACTTTGACTACCACTTCCTCCTCCCCAGGGAGGGTCGCCTCGTGCACCTGGGCCAAGGAGGCGGCCGCAATGGGCTCGGCGTCGAAGGACTCGAACACCTCCTCGATAGGGGCGCCCAGTTCCTTTTCGAGCTGCTCTTCCACCAGCTCCCAGGGGGCGGGAGGCACCATATCCTGGAGCTTGGCCAGCTCGCGGAGGTAATCGGGTGGGATAAGGTCGGGGCGGGTGCTCACGATCTGACCGAACTTGATGAAAGTGGGCCCTAACTCCTCTAAGGCCAGGCGCATATGCTCGGGTGCGGTCAGAGGGGGCGCTGCCGGCCAACGCCTGAGCAAACGCCTTGGAAGAGAGAGGTAGGAGGCCAATCCCAATCTATCGATGAGGCCCCCGAAACCGTGCTTAGCGAGGACCTGGATAATCTCCCGGTAGCGTTTGAGATGCCTTGGCCTTATGCTCAAAGGCCATCTTATCATCTTTAATTTCCCAGTTGCATATGTGAAAAGTTAAGCGGTTAAGGCTAGCATGTCTAACGGGAGAGGCCGCTTAAGGTGAAGATGAGCTATGGGCGTGGCGGATGCTCACCACCCCCGTCCCTAAAGCGATGAGGGCGATCAGCAGGATCACCTTCCTGATGCCGATGAGGTCTGCTAATCCTCCGCTCAAGGGCATGGGAACGGTGGAAGCGGCATTTCCCAGGGCCAATTGGGTGGATATGACCCGCCCCCTCATCTGCTCCGGGGGACGCTCCTGCAGTATCGTCTTGGCCGGGATGATGATCAGGGCGAAGCCGAGGCCCAAGCCGAAGGCTACCAGCAGAAGCAGGAGCAGGGAGATACCCTTCGCCTCCTTAAGGAATGGAAGCACGAACAGAGCGGCGCTCAGGGAGATGAACCCTAAGTGGATCCACCTCTCCTTGCTGAGCAGCCTCCCGTATCGCCCCACCAGGACCATCCCCAAGCCAAAGCCAAGGCCAGCGGGGGTGGCCATGTAGACGGCGTCGGCGAGCTCCAGGCCGAGGACGCGGGCTAAAAAGCCGGGGGCCAAAGTGGCGAGCATCAGACCCACGGTCAGGATCAAGGTGAGCTGAAAGGTGGCTGCCAGGACCAAGCGGTCCGAGATGATGAATCGCCATCCCTCCCGAAGCTCGGCCAGAAGCTCACCCAGGGTTCTCCCCCGCTTTGGTGCCTGAGCGACCCTCTCCCGCGGCAGGGGGAAGAGCAGGATGACGGCTATCAGATAGGCAATGGCTCCGGCCAGCCCCACTGCCTGGTATCCACCCAGTTTAAGCATAAGAGGAGCCAGGAGGATAAATCCTGCACCTTGAGAGGCTAAGGAGGAGAGGTTAAAGAGGGAATTAGCTGCCATCAGCTTATCGTTGGTCACGAATGCGGGGATGAGAGCGCTTTCCGCGGAGATGACGAATTGGATAAGGGCCGAAAGACAGAAATTGCTCAGGTAAACTGCCAATAGCAGGTAGGTGGGGGGAAGGAAGCGGACGGCGGCCAGGAATAACAATGCCACTAAAATCCGCAGGGCATTGCTGGCTATAAGGATCTCCACCTTCTCCCGCCGATCCGCCACCACCCCTGCCATCAATCCGAATAGAAAACCCGGCAGAGTGGATGAGAGGATCATCAGGCCCATCTGAGTGCTGGAGTGGGTGAGCTCCTCTACCAAGGCCATGGAGGCGAAGTAGATGGCGTAGGTGGCCGTAAGGGAGGTAAACTGAGCACCGCAGAGCCGCTGGAGTGATCTATTTTTCAGCGGAGCACTTCTCAAAGCCAAATTCCTCACTCCACGATCTCGATCTGGCTGGGGTGGTGTACGATTATCTCCGGTGCGCCCCTGTACTCCTCCACCACGCCTTTGACGCGGACCTTCTTGTACAGAAACATCTCCTCAGGAGGAGAGGGGAATTTGGCCGCATCGTGGGGGAAGATGACCACTTTGAAATCGACCTGCCAGTGTGGACTGAAGAGGAGCCAGACCACATCGCAGGAGACCACTCTGGTTTCCACGATGAGCCCCTCCACGGTCACCACCTTTCCATAGTATTTCGCCGCGTCCTTCCAGGAGATGACCTTGCTGACGGCCTCGCCCCCGGCCGCTTTCCAATCCCCCTCGATCGTGGCCTCTAAGGTCGCGACGGCTTCCTCATCCTCGAAGATGATCCCCAACTCGCGGTTGAAGTCTAAGGAGGTGGCGGAGATGTTGATTGAACCCACCAAGGCCCTGCGGCCATCGGCCACGATGGCCTTGGCATGGACGAAGGGGGAGGTCAAGTAGCGCACTTTCACCCCGCCCTTCTTGAGCCTATCCAGCCCCGGTTCATTGGCTTTAATGTCGGGAGGGACGATCACCCTCACCTTCACCCCCCGCTCCGCAGCGGAGATCAGGTGATCCTCGACCTCCTCATCCTGGATCTCCAACTGCTCTAAGTCAAGGCTCCCAGTTGCCCCGTCAATGAAGTCCAATATCCTCTCCCGTGAGTTTACCGGGCTCCAAACCAGGTGAGGTTTATCAACCTGAGGTGCCCTCCGCTCCCAATCGGCCTTGAAGAAAGCCATCACCTCCTCCACCACCGCAGGGTCGGTGGTGACGACGCCGTACTCCCGGTTGCGCGTGAAGGCGGAGTGGGTCTGGTTAAGGGTCATGATCAGAGCCTTACGTCCGTCGATCACGATGCTCTTCTCATGGGTATAGAGGAAGGTGGGGTTGCCCCATTTGACCTCCACCCCTGCTGCCTGAAGCTCGGAGAAAATGGCCTCGTTATCAACGCTGCCGTAGGGATTCTCCTCCAACATCACCTTGACCGAGACACCCCTGGCTGCAGCATCCTTAAGAGCAGCGATGACCTCCTTCTCGGTTAGGAGGTACACCTTCATTAGGATGAAACTCTCAGCCCCTCTCAGGGCCTTCACCACAGGCTCAGTGCCCGCCTCTGGCTCGACGAAGAGGGTGACAGGAGGGGGCACAGGCGTGGGCGTTGAGGGAGGCACACAGCCCACCGCCAGGGAGAGGACGATAAGGATTGTTAAGGCCAATGCTGGTCTGCGCAATTTCATATTCTCCTCCTCCTGGTGCTACCCAGGCACACTACCGGCAGGGACGAATGGCCTTTGCCCCTGCTCAGCCGATTTAAATTTTTCTCAGTCCTTCAGGTCAACTAGCCATGGAGAAGAGGGCGAAGGCCGCGAGGAGGCAGAGGATAAACGCTGCTACAGTTGGCGGGAGCATGGCGGCCAGAAAATCCCTCATCGAAGCCCTGAAGTACTCTAAGCTCACGGATACGCAGGGATGAACCGGCGAAATTACATAGCCCAGGAAAGTGCTGAAGTAGGTGAGGGCGAATACGGGCGGCGACATGGCCTTCAGGCCAAATCGGGCCAAGTAGATGGGGATGACAATGGAAGCTGGGGCCTGGATGCGTCCGGTAGCCAATCCCAGCAGGGAGGCGATTCCCACGCAAAGGAGTTCGGGGGGAAGTGCCAATTCGCCTATCAGGCGCGGCACCCCCGATGCCCGGAAGACGTTAACGAAAGCGATCATCCCTACAATGAGCAGCCCGAAATCCCAAGCCTTCATCCTGTGAGCGATGCGCCCTAAATCCCTTAAGCCCAGCCCTCCTAAGATGGAGACCAAGGCCAAGCTGACCGCCACGCCTATCAGCGTCGCCATCTCCTTCATGGGCAGGTGGAAGAGCACTTTGCCCAGGATATCGATCAGCGGAGCGGCCAGGATCACAGAGAGAGGGCGTAAGAGCTTGGTCAGCGAGAAACTCCCCTCGTATTCCATTCGGCCTCCAGCCTGTCGGAGGAAGAAGTGGTATCCTAAGAGCAGGGATAAGACGAAAGCGGGAAGCAGGGAAGGCAGTGCCCGATACACCTCCAGGCCGGCGATCCTGGCCGAGACGATCAGGCTGGAGGTCAAAGGGTAGATCAAGAACAGGATGTGGCGGAACCAGACATTCAGGGCTGCCTTTTCACCTCCATCGAGTCCCTCACCTCCCTTCTCCACCAAAGGGGCCGAAAAGAGGGCCCCGCCAGGCATGGGAAGCATCCCCAGCAGGGATGGAGAGAGGGCGAGGAAGGCTTTGCGCCCTATGCGCATGTTCCTCACCAATTCATCCATCTGCCCCGATTCCTCCATCCCCCCTCCGATCACAGGGATGAGGGCCACTGCTAAGGCGAGCAAGAGGGTGGGAGGATCGAGGAAAGAAGCCGCGATCTCGCTTCCCAGCCTCGCCGGAGGCAAAGTGAAGAGGCCCAGCGTGATCGCCCCAGCGAAGAGCCCGAGCGATAGACGCCGTTGAGCCAGCGCTAAGAGCACCATCGACGATATCAAAAACCCCGCCCAGATGCGCAGCTCCATTGTCCAAGCAGACCCTCTTCAGCTTTGCTTTCACTTCGGAATGGGTGAGGCCGCATGCTTCAGCCTATCCTTTTCAATCCTTTAGGGTAGCGTTTAGCCAGGTCGGTGTAGATGCCCTTGTAGTTAGTCCACAGCTCTTTGTACTCCGGCATGACATGGCTCACGACCTTCGCTGGCACTCCCACAGCGATCTGCTCATCGGGGATCTGCTGCTTGTTTTTGACCACTGCCCCCTCGCCCACTACTGCCCATTTGCCTACTACCGCCCAGTCGCTGACCACCGCCCCCATGCCGATGATGGCGTAATCCTCAATTGTGGCGTTGTGGACGATCGAGCCATGGCCGATGGTGACATGGCTGCCGATGTGGGTGGATTCGCCAGGACGGGCGTGGATCACGCAGTTGTCCTCGATGGCGGTGTGATCGCCGATGACGATCTCGCCGTAGTCGCCCCTGATGCGTGCCCCAGGGCCCACCCAGCACCCATCGCCTAAGGTGACCAGTCCGATGACCTCGGCCGAAGGGTGAACGTAGGTATCCTTGCCGATTTTGGGCACTCGTCCCTCGAATTCATAGATGGCCATAGCACCCGACCTCCTATCCTCCCCCTGACAGGGGGGCAAGAGGGATTAGTCAAATGAAGCGCAGGACGGCGTCTCCGTTGTTTATAAATTGATGCCTCTCATTCGGCGGGATGAAGACCGTATCCCCCTCTTGAATGGGCACCTCGCCTTCCTCGCTCCTGGCTAACCCCGTGCCTGCCAGGATGAAGACCTCATGCTCCCAGGGATGGACGTGGAAAGGGGTTTCTGCTCCTGGCTCCACTTCGAAGATGCGCATGGCGAAGTTAGGAGCCCCTTCCTTCTCGCTGATCACCCAGCGCACGGTCACCCCCGGCATGCCCTCAGCCGGCTCGGCCTCGACTTCGCGATAGTTTCGCACCTTCATCTGGTTCTCTCCTCCGTTGCAGCATCGCCCTCGTAGGCGAGTATCTCGCCAGAATCCGACCCAGCATCAGAGAGCATCGAACTCCTCCTGTGATCAGATCGAGGAATGGGCGATTTCATTAGGGGATGCTGGGTCATTGGATTTTGACCACCAGTTTGGCGTCGCTCCACAGCTCTTCCAGTTGGTAGTACTGACGCATTTCAGGGGTGAAAAGGTGGACAATGACGTCACCATGGTCAATGAGCACCCATCCGGAGTTCGGCTCGCCCTCGATGTGCAGAGGAGGGGAGCCGAGCTCCTCCATTGTGCTCACCACTTCCTCTAAGATGGCTTTGGTTTGGCGTTCGGTGGCGGAACTGGCGATGACGAAATAATCTGCCAGCAGGGAGACGGGGCGGATATCCAGCACGACAACGTCGAAGCCCTTCTTATCGGTCACGGCTTCGACTATTTTCCTGGCCAAGGCGATGGATTCCAGTTTGTTCCCTCCCTACAAGTGGATTCTCCAACGAGAATTTTAGCACGGTTGGTGATTTAGTTCAAATCAAGCCGATCCGCCTTCGCCGCGGCTGGGGGGCTATCGGCGTTACGGAGGTGGGCGATCTCCTCGCGCATCCTCTTCCAATGGGTGCCTCGCCAGAAGATTTTGCCGCAATGGGGGCAGAGGCTGAAGTGCTCCTGGGTGCGGAAGATGTAGGGAGGCACACGTCCCCTCACGGCCTCTTTCTTGACTTTCTGCAAAGGCGTGTTGCAGAGGGGGCAGCGGGAGAAGGGCTCTCCGCTCGCTGGCCCTACATTGGCGATCACTTGGCGCAGTTGCTCTTTCAATTGCTCGCTTTCGATCAGGAGGGTTTTCAGCCCTCGCCGTCTCGCGAGCCCCTCGTCCCTGGTCAGTAGGATCCGCCCTTCAGCGCGGGCTATACGCGCTAATTCGTCGTCGTCCGCGTTAGGGAAGTAGAGGGTGTCATATCCCAGTATGCGCAGCCATTTGGCCAGGCTGCCCAGCATCCCATCGGCCAGTAGCTTCATCTCGCTTTCCTAAGGGCGAAGCCCAGGGTATCGCCGCCGCTTGCAGCCCTGTCCTCCGGCTACTTGAAATTTCAGCTGACCTCTGGTATGATAGAGCAGTCGAATCTTGATGGGAGAGGGAGATGACTAAGAAACGATTGCTGTTTGGCTCGTTAGGGAGTTTGATCCTCTCTTTGGCCACCTGCGGGGTTGCCTTAGCGGCTGGCTACTCCCAGGGGGGCTTAGTCTGGCCGCTGGCGGCGAGTTCAGCTGCCTTCCTGGTGCCCATGGGGCGGATCCTCATCGCCAGCGGGGGCTCTTCGAAGGAGAGGGCTGTTCCCACCGCCCTGATGGGCTTAGCCGCCATCGGACTGGCTGTGGTCGGTTACTTCGCCTGTGGCTTCGCCTTTCAGTTCGGAGGCATCGGCTTGTTCTCCAAGTTCCCTGGCTTAGAAGGCTTGACTTGGGAGTGGTCTCCCATGGATGTGACCTGGGGGATGGGCTGGGGGGCATTGGGCCTGCACGGATTCTTCCTGAGCGGCGCCGCCTCCACCCCCGCTGCTTATGCCCTTTTCCTCTCCCAGCTCCCTTTGGTAGCTACCGCCGTTCTCATCCCCGTTCTCACCCTGCGCAAAGCTGTCAGGCCCCTTATCCTCGCCTCGGCGGCCCTTTTGGTCTCAGCCGTGATCTACCCGGTGCTCGGAAACTGGATCTGGGGTGGGGGTTGGCTGGCCAATCTGGGCTCCAATCTGGGGTTGGGCCACGGTTTCGTCGATTTCGCTGGGGCAGGGATGGTCAATCTGCTGGGCGGGATGGTAGCCTTAGCTGGCATCTTGGTCTTCGGCAAACGCTTGAAAAGGGGGAGCGAGCCCGCCCGGATGCCTCCCGTCCACCTCCCCCTCCTGGCCATTTTGGGCTCCCTGCTGGTGGTGGTCGGCTGGGTAGGGTTAGCCCTTGCCAACCCGCTTTACAGCTCCGCGGACCTCTCCCCCATCCTGGTGGGGGTCAACCTGATTTTGGCCTCCGGCGGAGGGATGCTGGCCAGCATGCTCTACAGTTGGTTTGCCACCGGTGGAGCCGACGTACTGATGAGCGCCCGAGGACTCGTGGCAGGGTTGGTAGCTGCAAGTGCCTCCTGCCCCTTCGTCCCCCCCTGGGCTGCGCTGGCCGCAGGGGTCGTGGCCGGCCTCTTCCTCCCCTTGGGTGTATATCTGGTCGAACAAATCCTGCGTCTGGATGATCCAGCGGCGGCCGTAGCCACCCATGCCTTCAGCGGACTTTGGGGGCTCATCTCCCTGGCCCTCTTCGCCGATGGACGGCACGGTGTGGGCTGGAACGGAGTGGGGGTGGAGGAGTATCTGGGCATCGAGGGACAAGGCGTCTCAGGCTATCTCACAGCGCCGAACTTCGTCCCTGATTGGCCGGGCCAGCTTCAGGCGCAACTGGTGGGCCTGGCGGCCATCATCATCTTCTCCTTCGCCTTGGCCTGGCTCTTTTTCAAGCTGCTCGACCTCTTTGCCAGGGCCTGGGGGAAGCCCAGCGAGAATCTGTCAACGGATGCCTAATGGATTTAGGGCAATCGCATTCTTTTTCCTTCCCTCACAGCAGGGGCCTCTAAGTCACTTTTTGGCCCACCCATACCTCACCAAAGGGGGAATTCTCGCGAAGTTCTCTCCATTTTTGCACGGCTTTCCCACTTGGGGCGAATGTTACTGAGTTTGCGATTGCCCTAAATGGATTAGCGGATGCCGCTCGCGCCTTGTATCCATTACCTCATCCGTTGACCTCGTTGGCGGCCTTCCTCCAGAAGCCTCATCACCTCCTCGTCGGTGGTCTGATCGAAGACGGCGTAGAAGGCGCCAATGGCCCAGAAAAGCTCGGGGGTGAAGAGGCAGATCAGCCTGTCCACCTCCTTCTCCAAGCGGGCGATCGTATCGGGAGGGCCAACGGGGATAGCCAGGATCAACTCCTTAGGCTTCTGCCTCTTCAGAGCTCGGATGGTGACCATGGTGGTAGCCCCTGTGGCCACTCCGTCGTCCACTAAGACCACCGTCTTTCCCTCCAACTTTGGGGCGGGCCGATCGCCCCGGTACTTGGCCATCCTCCGCTCGATCTCCTCCCGCTGTCTCTCGGTCTCCTCCTCGACGTATTCGGGGGGAACGCCCAAATCGTTTATCAGGTCCTCGTCTAAAAGGACATCGCCGGAGCTTGCCACCGCCCCTATGGCTAATTCGGGATTGTACGGCGCTCCGATCTTGCGGGTGATGTAGATGTCCAGGGGCGCGTTTAGCTCCCTGGCCACCTCTGCCGCCACGACCACACCTCCCCGCGGGATGCCAAGGACGATGAGGTCCTCCCTGCCCTTAAGGAAAGAGAGCGCTCGAGCCAGGAGCTTTCCCGCATGAGAACGGTCCTCGAAATACATGGAACCTCCTCGGCTGTTTGGGTGCGCCTTCACGCCGGCTGGCGCTCGGCCCGCCACTTCTCCTCGACCTCTTTAAACAGGGTGGTCATCGAGAGGCCCTTGTGGATGTATAGGATGGCGGTAGCCAGCAAGGAGGCCATGCTCACCACCTCGATCTTATCGCTCTGCTTCTCCGGAGGGATGGGGATGGTATTGGTCACCACCAGCTTCTCTATCGGTGAATTGTTCAGCTTCTCCACGACGCCGGGGACGAGGACGGGATGGATGGCGCAGGCATAGATCGCCTGTGCACCCCTCTCAGCTAAGAGTTCTGCAGCCCTCAAGATGGTCTCCCCGGTGGCGATGATGTCGTCAACGATCACTGCCGTCTTTCCCTCCACATCGCCGACCATCCCCAGGATCTCCGGCGATCCCGGCTCCTCAGGGCGCTCCTTGAAGATCACCGCCAAGGAGGCCTCTTTGCCCAGGAAATGGCGAAACCTGTTAGCCCTCTTCACCCCCCCTACATCGGGGGAGACCACCACTGAGTTTGGAGGGAGGAAGTCGCGGAGATAATCGGCCATGAGTGGAGCGGAGCGCAGGTGGTCGACGGGGATGTCGAAGAAGCCCTCTATAGCTGGGGCATGCAGGTCTATGGTCAGGATCCTATCCGCTCCAGCGGCCTCGATGAGGTTTGCCACCAGCTTAGCTGAGATAGGAACCCTGCCGGTCAGCTTCTTCTCCTGCCTTGCGTATCCATAATAGGGGATGACAGCGGTGATCCGCTGGGCGGAGGCTCGCCGAGCAGCGTCTATCATCAGCAGGAGCTCCATCACGTTCCGGTTGGCAGGGGGACAAGTGGATTGGATAATGAATACATCCGTCCCTCGGACGCTCTCCTCTAAACGCACCCGAGTCTCCCCATCGGGAAAGGGCTCGATGGTGGCCTTGCTTAAACGCATCTCCAAACGGCTCGCTATCTCCTCAGCTAAATCAGGATTAGATCTGCCTGCGTAGAGCACCAATCTTCCCATTACTCTCCTCCTTTTCGATCGCCTTCCCAAGGACAGCCAGTCACCCTGTTAACTTCACCGCTGCGAGTCGAGTATACACCGCCCCCGTCGGTTTGAGCTCGCTCTTCATCAGGCTGACGATCCTGGCCTCCATCTCACCGATCTCGCCGATGGTCATTGACTCGATCAGTTCACCCAACCTTTGGGGTTGGCCGCGGCTGGCTTGCCTTTTCAACCGTCCCAGGGTCAGATGGGGCTGGAATTTCCGCTCCTCTGGCTGGAAGCCCAGTTTGACGAGTGCCTTCTCGATGGCTGCCTGCAGGGCAGCCAGCTCCCCCGTCGGCTCTTCCACCCCCACCCAGATCACGCGGGGACGCTTTAGGTTGGGGAAGCACCCCAGGCCGCCGACGGAGAGGGAGAAAGGGGAGAAGCCTTGGCAAGCCTCCTCAAGGGCTTTGATTACCCCTTCGATCCTCTCAACGGGGACATTGCCTAAAAATTTGAGAGTGAGATGGATGCCTTCAGGCCTTACCCAGCGCACTGCTCCTTTGGGGGCCTTCGCCTTAAGCTGGTCTTGCAGGTCGGCCAAGCCATCTTTGATGGATTTATCCAGTTCGATGGCCACAAAGGTACGGATCTGTTCCATAGGCATCTCTTTCCTCTGCGATTATAGCATATCCTGAGGTAGGGGACAAAAAATCTCAACGTTCCACCTTAATCCAAAGCCTCTTCCCGTCGGTTACCACCTCGATGGTTCCGTGTTCCTCGGTGCAAAGGACGGTAGCTCCCGCCCCCTCAAGTTTGGCCCTCACCTGCGGGGCCGGCTGGCCGAAGAAAACGGCCAGCCGGGGCCTGACGGCATTCAGAAATCCATCGCCCACCCCATGGGAGGGAACCTTGAACACCGTGCTGGCCAGTTTAATGTCCCTGTCGAGGATCCTCGCCTCAGCCCCCTCTCCGATGTCGCCCGCCAGGAGGCAAGAGACCTTCCCGAAGCTAAGGCGCAGGACGAGGGGATCGTCAGCTTCGGAGCCGGGATCGATGATGGTCATCCTTAACCCCTCTTCCAGGTGGATGCTCATCCCCGATTGGGCCACTCTGCGAGGGATCCCCTCAGTTGATGCCCGCCAGTGGCTGTAAAGAGGGGTGGGATGCCTGGGCGGTTTGCCTTCGATGAGCATCTTCACCTTGTAGCGCTCACTCATAGGGATGAGCCCTGCCAGGTGAGCTTCATCGGGATCGGTGAGGATCATCAGTTCGATGGTGCGATCCCAGAAGGGGAGGCGCCTTCCCAAAGCTGAGGCAATGGCGATGGGATCGGGGCCTCCGTCAACGAGGATTTGGCTCCCTTTGGGGGTCTGGATGACGATGGCTTCCCCTCGGCCTACATCCAGGAAAGCCACGTGGAGCTTGCCGTCGGGGAGGCTGGCCACAGCTGCCCAAGTGAGGAGGGCCATTAGGGACAGGCCCGCCATAACCGCTTTCATGGGTAAGTGCTCACTCAGACGCAGCCAGAGAGCCCTCAGGCGGGATGGCCCTCCTCTGCCCAGGAGGGTGCCCAGAGCCAGAAGGCCGTAGTAGAATCCCAGGAGGCCAAGGCCGAAACGCTCCACATCCAGGGAGGCCCAGGAGAAACGGGCGGTCAGCTCCACCATGCGGATGGTGTAGCTCAGGAAGAGCCAAGCCACCCAGGCAACCGCCTGCCCCAGGGGGATCCAAATGAGCCCCAGAGCGGCGGCCAACCCTCCCCAGAGCATCACCCCCTGTTGGGCAGGGAGAATGAGCAAGTTGGTGAGCAGGGTGATGAGGGAGAGCCTCTTGAAGTGGTAGGCGACGAGGGGGAGGGTGGTAAGTTGGGCAGCTACAGTGACGATGAGGGATTCGTTCAGAAGGCGAATGACCCTTTTGGTGCCCTCTGAGGAGAGCAGCCCCTGCAGCCACTTCTCAAGACGGCCTTGCAGGGCGGAGACGTAAAGGATCAGCCCTAAGGTGGCGGAGAAGCTGAGTTGGAAACTGAGGTCCCACAGGAGCAGGGGGTTGAGGAGGGTCATGAGCATGGCGGAGGCGGCAAGTGAGGTAAGGGCTTCGCTGCGGCGGCCATAGTAGACGGCGATGAGGCAAAGGCTGCCCATTACGGCTGCTCGCACCACCGCGGCGTTGGCCCCCACGAAGATGGTGTAGAGGGAAATGCCTGTGATGGCTGGGAACACAGCCCTCCTTCTGCCCAAGAGGCGGCTGGCGAGCCCGGATAGCAGCCCGGCGATGATGGAGATGTTGAAGCCTGAGATAGCGATGATATGGGTGGTGCCTGTAGCATTGAAGTCTTTCATCAGGGAGGCAGGGATGCCCGTCCTCACGCCTAACAGGATGCCGGTGAGGAGCGCCGCCTGAGGCTCCGGCAGGAGGCGGGCGATAACCGCCTGCATCCGTCGCTTGAAGGCGAAGAGGGCAGCATAGGCGGGATTGCCTTGGTTACGGGCCAGAAGGGTGATTTGAGGGCGACGCAGGAGGGAATAGATGCCCTGGCGGGCCAAGTATTCTCGATAGGAGAAATCTTCAAACTCAGGAGGCGTGGCGAGGAAGCCCCTGATCCTCAGGCGATCGCCGTAGAAGTACTCCGGGTAGCGGGGAGCTCGCACGAGCACCTTCCCCTTAGTTTTGTGTTCCTCTCCCTCAAACCTGACCTCCTCCGCAGCCACAGGCAGATCGGTGTAGGTGCTCCGGACGTCGGGCTCGCCGCTGACGGTGCCCCGTATTTCGATCCAGCCGAGGTCATTGTAGGAGGCGATGTGGTCTTTGTCAAAGTGAGGGATGGCGTAGAGGTAGCGCAGAATGCCGAAGAGGAGGAAGAGGCCACAGGCGCTGGTCGATCTGACCAGCTTATCGTTCCGCCAGAGGACGAATCCAGCCAGAGGGAGGGGGATCAACAGCCAGACGAAACCTGTGGATGGTGAGAGGAGCGAAGCCAGGAGGATGCCCATCAGCCAGGCGATACTCAAGTGGATGAGGCTCATAGCCGCTCTCCGATTCCAGGGTTAACTTCGGCAGGCCGAGAAGGGGCTGAGATGTATAAAACGCCCGAGGCCAGATGGCCCCGGGCGGAGATCGCTCCCGGCTGCCTTGAGGGTGGAAAAGGCTGCTTCCACCCAGCCGCTCCTGGCCTACTTTGCCCTTTTCCTCCGCCTCTCCCCGCGGTAGCTGGGGGCTAGGATCTCGAAAACGGTGCAGCGGGAGATGTCCAACATGCGGCTTTTCAGCCGCTCATCCACCTCGGATTCCTGGGCTAAGGTGATCACGGTGGGCAATCTGGCGTTGTATCGGTAGTTGAGCAGTTGGAAGAGTTTCTCCTTGGCCCAGGGGGTGGCGGATTGGGTTCCCAGGTCGTCCAGGATGAGCAAGGGGGCGGTGCGCACCTCCTCGAAACGTTGGTCATAGGAGACGAGGCTCTTGGGACTGAAGGTAGCCCGCAGGTGATCTAGGAGGTCGGGCACGACGACGAAGAGGGCAGGATAACCCCTCTTTACCTGGTAGTTGGCGATGGCCGCCGCCAGATGCGTCTTCCCGCAACCGTAGGGGCCGGTGAAGACCAGCCACCCTTGGGGATCCTGAGCGTATTCTTTGGCGATGCGGAAGGCTTGTTTCAGGTTCTCCCTTTCCTTAATAGGGAGTTCGTGAGTGCGCAGGTCGAAGCTCTCAAAGGTCTGATCGGCATGGAGGGAGAGGCTGGAGAGCTCCGATTGATCCTGGGCCAGGCCGCTGCCTCGGAAATCGGGGGCGAGGATGGTGTGGATTCGGCAAAGGTCGTGGTCGTTGAAGCGCGACCTCAGTCGCAGGTCTATCTCCTCCAGGGAGCGATTGGAGGTGATGACCGTAGGTAATCGGGCGTTATAACGGTAGTTGAATATCTGGAAGAGTTTCTCCCTGGCCCAGGGGGTGGCGGATTGGGTTCCCAGGTCGTCCAGGATGAGCAGGGGGGCGGTGCGCACCTCCTCGAAACGTTGGTCATAGGAAACGGGGCTCTCGGGACTGAAGGTAGCCCGCAGGTGATCTAAGAGGTCAGGTACCACCACGAAAAGGACCGGCCGTCCGTGCTCGATCTGATAATTGGCGATGGCCGCCGCCAGATGCGTCTTCCCGCAGCCGTATCCCCCGAGGAGGATCAGCCACCCTTTGGGATTTTCGGCGAATTCCCGTGCCAGTTCATAGGCTTGCCGCAGGTTCCTCTGCTTCTCGGGGTTGAGCCCGTAGCCATCCGGCACAAAGTTCTCGAAGGTCATGTGCGTTAAGCCCCCCAGGTTGCTCATATCCCGTAGTTTAGAAAGGCGCTTGGCCTTCAGCTCTTCGATCTTGCACTTGCAGGGATAAAGTTTGCCGAAATCGGGATGGCCGATGGGCACGTCTTTAACCAGATAACCGGCCCCCTTGCAGATGGGACAAACCTCGTTGTCCTCAGCCTTAACTTTAATGTCATCCTCCCTCGGCCTTCGGACTTTCTCAGTGCTTGATGAATTTCTTGTGTTCCTCCTCTGTGTACCAACGTCGGCCCTTCTTTTCCCTTCCACTGTCCTTCCCCTCTGTTGCCCAACGTTCCAAGATCCTTCGCACGTAGCGCCAGCGGCGGACGTTGTTCTCCACCGCGATCCTAAATGCCTCCTCGATCCAATCATCGGGATAGGCCTTTTCAGCGTCTTTAAGCTCCTCGGCTATGAGAGGGGTGAGCAGCCCGATGTTCTGCTCATAGAGGACGAAGATGTTAGGCCTCTCCTCCTCTGCATGCCCCTCCTCCACGACCTCTCCCTTCAGTTTCAATTCCCCGCGCTTGATCCTCTCCACCGTTCTCCTTCCCTCAGGGTTGTTCAGGAAGTAGAACTCTTCCCTCTTACCGTCCGCTTCGGTGACGATTCGGAGCAGGGTGCCTCTGGCCACTGCCCGCTCCAGGGCCTGGCGCAGGGCCCCTTCGGGCGTCTGAGCAGGGGTTTGATCGATCAAACCTCTCAAGCTGGTCAGGAGAGTGCCATCGCCCAGCAGCTCGCTCAGGCTTAGGAAGCGGGGGTAGCCCTTCTTCTGATGCAGAAGCCAGAAAGTGTGTAAAGTGACCTTCAGCTCGGCCAAGTCGTCAATGGCCGGCAGAAGCTGGCTGAAGAACAGATTAGGCAGAGGGGTAAACTTCACCTTGCCAGCGGGGAAACCGGAGAAAGCTTTCATTCCTCGATCTCCTCTTGCATCAGCTCCACGTCGCAGAACTGGGCTAACCTCTCCTTAAAGAAGAGGGGAACTTGGCCGGTAGGGCCGTTGCGGTGCTTCCTGATCAGTATCTCAGCGATGTTGGGCCTATCCGTGTCCGGGTTGTACATCACGTCCCGGTAGATGCACATCACCACATCCGCATCCTGCTCCAGAGATCCGCTTTCGCGTAGGTCGGAGAGGATGGGGCGCTTGTCCTGGCGCGATTCCACGGCGCGCGATAGCTGGGAGACGGCCATCACGGGCACGTTGAGCTCCCGAGCCAATGCTTTGAGGGCCCTGGAGATGTTGGATATCTCCTGCACCCTGTTCTCCGCTCTGCCGTCCCCTCGCATCAGCTGCAGGTAATCCACGATCACTAGGTCTAAGCCATACTCGGCGTGGAGACGGCGGGCCTTGGTTCGCAACTGAAGGGCGGAGATGGAGGGGGTATCGTCTATGAAGATGGGGAGCTCAGAGAGGACACCGGCAGCTTGGACGAAGAGGGGCCATTCCTCGTCCTCGATCTCACCCAGCCGCAGCCGTTGCGAATCTATCCCCGTCTCAGCCGAAATGAGCCTCTGTACCACCTGCTCGGCGCTCATCTCTAAGCTGAAAAGGGCCACCCGTTGGTTGAACTTCTTGGCCGCATTGTGGGCGATGCTTAATACCAAACTGGTCTTGCCCGCTCCGGGACGACCGGCCACGATGATCATATCGGAGGGCTGCAGGCCGCCCAACAGCTTGTCTAAAAGGCGGAAGCCAGTGGGGACACCGATGGGCTGGTCGCGATGGCGGTAAAGGTAATCAATGCGGTCGTAGTACTCCTTTATGACCTGCTTGATGGGCACAAGCTCTCGCCCGAAGCGGCGCTCAGAGACCCCGAACAGGATTTGCTCAGCTCGATCCACCACTTCGTCCACGTCCTCCGCCCCCTCGTAAGCTATGCTGGCTATCTGACCAGCGGCATTGATGAGGCGGCGAAGGATGGCACACCTCTCCACAATGCGGCCGTAGTGCTCAACGTGGATAGCGGTGGGAACGGACTCGATCAGCGAGGTGATGTAAGCCGCGCCTCCCACCTCCTCTAACCGCCCCCGCTGCTTCAACTCATTACAGAGGGTAACGAAGTCAGCTGGCTCCCGACGCTCGTAAAGATCGAGGATGGCTTCGTATATCCAGCCGTTCTTCTCCCGGTAAAAATCCTCAGGGCGTAAAAAAGAGGCCACTTTGAAGACAGCGTCCGGGTCTATAAGCAGAGAACCCAGAACTGCCTCCTCCGCCTCGATATTATGGGGCGCCATTTTTTCCCGTCTATCCATACCCTCCTCTCTCGAACTAATCATCCAGGTCGTCGACGTCCAGGCTCTCTATGAAATCGCGGAAGATCGAGAGCTTGTCCTCTTCGTCGTCGGAGGTATCTGCTCCTTCCTCCTCTTTGGGTGTGATGGAGGCTTTCTCCATAACGGATTCCTCTACGAAGATGGGAGCACCAGTTCGCACAGCCAAGGCAAGGGCATCGCTGGGTCGGGAATCTATATTCAGGCGTTTGCCATTGACCTCCACAACGATGTAGGCGTAGAAGGTGTCCTTGTATAAGGCGTTAACTACAACGTGGGAGACCTTGCCCCCCATCTTGGAGATGACATCCTTCAGCAAGTCATGGGTAAGGGGACGAGGCATGGTTATCCCCTGGAGCTCGATGGTGATGGCATCCGCCTCGAACGAGCCAATCCATATCGGGAGGTACCGTTCCGCATTCACATCCTTAAGTATCACTACCCGATGCGGAGATGTGAGACTTACCCTGACGCTATCTATGGTTACCTCGATCATCCTGCCGCCCTCCTTATTTAATCTCATTTCAACGGCTGCATCTCGATTATACCACAAGAGGGGAGGATGGACAAATGTCAAGTCCCCTCTGGGGAGAATTCTCCGCCTCAGGCCCTGGCAACATCGGCGAAATCGTGATACAATCTTGCTGCATTTATCGGATGGGAAATCCGATGGCCCAAGTATGTAGACGACTTAAGCTGAGAAACATCTGGAGGCCGGCCTTGGCCCTCGTTCTGCTGGCCCTCATCGGGGCGCCGCCCAGGCCATTGGTCACCATCGGACCACAGCAGGAGGTGGAGACCATCAACCCTAAGATGGGTGTCCATACCCGTCTCACTGATGAGGTGGAAGAGTGGAAGATCAAACGTACACTGGAGATGGTGAGGGAGATGGGTGCCCCCTGGATCGTGGAATACTTTCCCTGGGCCTACTGCGAGCCGAGGAAGGGCCATTTCAACTGGGACCACGCCGACCTGGTGGTTAATCACGCCCTGGCCCAGGGGCTCACGGTCGTTGCCCGCCTGGGCTTCGTGCCCGAATGGGCTCGGCCGAAGGGCTCCGTCTTCTCCTATTTGGACGAGGAGCATTACAGCGACTTCGGAGAATTCGTCCATGCCTTCGTTAGGCATTTCAGGGGGCGTGTGCGATACATTATTATCTGGAATGAGCCTAACGTGAGCTCTGAATGGGGCTGTCGCCACGTTGACCCTGAGGGCTACACCAAGCTGCTTAAGATCGCCTACAAGCAGGCTAAGGAGGCCGACCCGAAGGCGAAAGTCCTAGCTGGGGCGCTGGCACCCACCTTGGCTAGGGAGGGCAGCGAATGGGGGATGAGCGACCTGAGATACCTCCAGCGCATGTACGATGCCGGCGCCGAGGGCTATTTCGATATCTTAGCCGCTCATGCCTACGGCTGGAACTTCCCGCCCGACGATCCGCCCTCCCCAGGGAAGGTCAATTTCCGACGGGTGGAGCTCCTGCGGGAGGTGATGGTGAGAAATGGCGACGCCGAAAAGAAGGTCATCATCACCGAAGGGGGTTGGAACGACCATCCCCGTTGGACCAAGGCCGTTCACCCCGCTCAGCGTATCGAATACACGATCAGGGCCTACGAGATGGCGCTCGAATGGGATTGGTGTCAGGCACTCGTCATCTGGGCCTTTCGCTACCCCCGTCCGACCCATACCTACAAGGATCACTTCACCTTTGTGAGCTCCGACTTCGTGCCTAAGCCGATCTATTTGGAAGTGCAGAGATACGCCAGGGGCGAGGGAAGATCAGCCGAGCGGATCCATGGGTGAGCCCTAACAGAGCTCACCCTCTGCATCGCGACGGGAAAGGAGGGGATTTTGAGGTGGGATTTTGGCTTAGGGCAGAGGAGAAACATAATCCCGTTGGCAGTCGGTCTACTACTCCTTGCAGGGCTGCTGATCTGGTGCATCTTAGGCAGGCCGGGAAGGGACATAGACGAGACCTGGGCCCGCATCCAAGAGGAGGGGAGGATGCGGGTGGGAATGGATGCCAGCTGGCCCCCCTTCGAGTACATCGAGGGAGGCGAGATCGTGGGCTTCGACGTCGACCTGGCCAGGGAGATCGGGCGGAGGTTGGGCGTGGAGGTGGAACTGCTCAACCTTGGCTTCGATAGCCTCTACGACGCCCTTCAGGTGGGCAGGATCGACGCCATTATCTCAGCCCTGCCCTACGACTCCACGCTGACCGAGGACGTGGCCTATTCCATCCCCTACTTCAATGCCGGCCAGGTGCTGGTGGTGCGCATCGATGGGACGATTAGAGAGGTAAAGGATTTGGCCGGGAGGAGACTGGGGGTGGAGTGGGGGTCGGAGGGCGATGCGCAGGGGAGGAGGCTCCAGAGAAAGGTCAAGGGGCTGACCTTGCGGCCCTACATGACTCCGGAGGAGGCCCTGCGAGCCTTAAAGGATGGCGAGGTGGACGCCGCCCTTGTGGACGCCATCTCCGCCCTGCAGTTCACCGGCCGGGAGAAAGGGACGAGGATCGTGGGCAAACCGCTGACCGACGAGCGTTACGTGGTCGCCGTGCGCCCCAAGAGCTGGATGCTGCTTAAAGCCATCAACCATGCCCTGGCTGAGATGAGGGAGGACGGCACCTTAGATCAGCTGCGGAGGAGATGGTTTTGACCCTCTGCTTCGTTTGGCTGAGTTCACCCTCGGGGCGGCCCATTTGATTTTGAGCCAAATTGTGCTACAATGGTAATAGCTCGAGGCGGGTTATAACTATGCTGGAGAGGGCTTTTCTCACCCGTAAGGAATACGAGGAGGCAGCGGACTTCATTCGAGATCGTGTTAAGCACGAGCCGACCGTCGGCTTGGTATTAGGCTCGGGGCTCTCCTCCTTGGCTGAGGAGGTGGAGATGGCCGAGGCCATCCCTTATGGTGAGATACCCCATTTCCCCCTCTCCACCGTTGAGGGCCATCCGGGTCGGCTGATCTTAGGGAAGCTCGAGGGTCGTCAGGTCATGGTCATGCAGGGGCGGGCTCACTACTACGAGGGCTACTCCATGCAGCAAGTCACTCTGCCCATCAGGGTGATGCAACTTCTGGGCATCAAGGTCCTGATCGTGACCAATGCTGCCGGCGGGCTGAACCCCGAATTCCGGGCCGGCGATCTGATGCTTATCACCGACCACATCAACCTGGTAGGGATGGCCGGCCTCAACCCTTTGCGCGGCCCCAACGATCCCCAGCTGGGCCCCCGTTTCCCTGAGATGTCCCAAGCCTATGACCCACAGCTGCGGGAGACGGCTTTGGAGGTGGCAGAAGAGCTGGGGATCACCTTGCACCAGGGGGTTTACATCTGCTTAGCTGGCCCCACCTACGAGACCCCGGCTGAGTTGCGCTTCATCAGGATGATGGGGGCCGACGCCGTAGGGATGTCCACCGTACCCGAGGTTGTCGTGGCCCGTCACGCCGACATGAGGGTGCTCGGCATCTCAGGGATAAGCAATGTGGCCGTCTTCGAGCACCCTGCGAGGGATATCGAGAGGCCGAGGTCCCTTCACCGGGAGGTATTGGAGGCGGGCAGAATCATCGTCCCTAAGATGGCTGCCCTGATAAAGGGGGTCATCAGGAGGATGGAGCCCGATTGAATAAAGGGAGAGGTCTGTTATGGCTGTGCTGATCCAACTGATCGCTGATTACTCCTTTTGGCTTTATGGCATCTGCGGCCTGGGCATCCTGATTTGCCTCAGGGCTGCCCTTAAAGCTAGGCGGGAAAAAGCGAGCTCTCTCTTCACTTTGGAGAAGGAAGCGGCTGCCAGCAGGATGCACCGAAACCTCGCTATGGCCTTCATCTTGTTGGCCGTAGGAGGGGGCATCTTCTACGTGGCTAACTCCTTGGGGCCTCGCATAGAGGTTCTCGCTCAGGAGCCGACGCCGACCCTCCTGTTTCTGCCCACCCCTACCTTCACCCCTAGCCCACCCACACCC
>Ga0190286_1000306_pt1 | contig 21514 bp, 19 predicted proteins | sample 48691834_MG_FD_183241 | JGI IMG/M metagenome (GOLD analysis project Ga0190286, IMG submission 183241) | Hydrothermal vent microbial mat bacterial communities from Southern Trench, Guaymas Basin, Mexico - 4869-18-3-4_MG | ecosystem: Environmental > Aquatic > Marine > Hydrothermal vents >... | reverse complement strand
CCGAGTCATATACTATCGGCCCCAAAAGGCCAGACCAAACCAGCCACGAGTCACCAAAAGGAGCTACAACAAATGGGCCATCGGCAAGGCTAGGAAGGTGGCAAATGCTTAAGTCAACAGCATTGGGCTTGGAGGGGAGATGAGTCTCCCCTCCAAATTATTGCGCAGCGTGCGCGCTCTTCAGACCACTGTCCGAGGCGAAGCCACGGACTAATGAGCAACGGAAAGGACTTTCATGCTTTGTTGTGCCTGTGCTACTAGGCATGTAAGTTGCTATCCATTTTGTAGATCGACCGGGACCCCGGGCGCCTCGGAGCTGAACATGATGCAGAGGCCATAATCCAACAGTGCGACAACACATGGATTTAGAACCCGATACAACACATTGTTTCCATTGCGCCGCGAAGCCACGATCCTCCGATCGACAAGACGCTGAAGCTGATTGGAAACCGCCTGGGGCTTCATGCCGACTGCCTTGGCCAGGTCACTGACGCAAAGCTCCCCGCTTCGAACAATCGCGTGCAGCATCCTTAGGCGGGTTGAGTTGCCCATGACCTTGAAGAGGGATTCCAGTTCAACGGCCATCTCCTCGGTCAACATCGGGCGATCCTGGACCGGCTCGGTCCCGCAACAGTCGGCGACTTGCGAAAGGCTCGTAGAAACCATGTATGAAACCTCCAATCTCCACTATTACAGTATATAGTGTAATGATGTATGTCAAGGGCCTTTTCCCGTGTGCACAATCATTCGGGCACCCGCGTAAAGAGATTCCCGTTCAGAAAACGGTTCGGACATGCTAGTCTCAGAAAGGGGCGAAGGATTTGTTCAATTCGAATTCGAGGTAGCGGCTCCCTTCGAGCTCACGCGGAATTCTGAACAGCATTACTAACTCTCATGCCTAGAAACAAAGGCACAACGAAGGATAGGAATTTCTAATGGCGGATTCCTCATTCCCAACAAGTGAATCCTTGCGTGTACGCGGCCTCCTATTTTCAGCAGCCGCGGAAGGGGACTACGAACGTCTTGAGTATTTGTGCGCTAGCCATCGTGAAGACATCACCCGGTACTTTGATGACTGGAGACAAGTCCCTGAGAAATACCGTAACAGTCAATTTGCGTTTGAAATATATGGCAGGATGCTCGTGGCGGTTGCGCAGTTTTTCGCGGTGAATTTTGGTGATACCGGCTTGCTCAAGGATCTGACAGGACCGGCTGAATTCAGTCATTTGGCCGCCTGGGAAGAAAGGATCAGGGAAGTCCGATCTCTCATGGAAAGCGTACGGTACCAGGAAGCGCGAGCGGTCTTGGCCGATCTGTCGGACGAGGTTGGAAAATCCACTGGTTCCGGCTCAGATCGGACCCTTTCCACTGCCTGTGGACTCATTGGAGAATGCTATTTCCAGGAAGGACAAGCTGAGCAGGCAATTGAACACACCAAGAAGGCGTTGCACTACGCTCAGCGGCGCAACGACATTGAGGACGTTGTTACGTATTTGACCGGTCTTTACGAGATTTGCCGCTATCTGGGAAGAACCGGGGCCGCGGCGGACATGGCCGCGAGATTGGCTCAATTGTTGTTGGAGCGAGGCAAGGATTCCGAGGCGGCAAGATACCGGAAGCAAGCCCGACTGGTGCGGGCAGATGAACCGCTCAACCGGGTCGTGGTAATGATCGACGATCATCGTTATGAACTGGATGAGTTGCCACAAGCCGAGGTGGGCGAGGTTCAGGTCCTCTTTGAGCGTAATAGGGTGTCTCTGCGATCTTCGCTTGTGCTTACCGAAGAGGGAATAACCCTGGCCCAAGAGGGCCGATATGATGAAGCCCTGGAACTGTTTAAGGACGCGGGAAAGGCCGACCGGTTCAACCCGGCCCCCAAGTATCAGGAGGGCTTTTCTCTACTGCACCTTCGACGGTACCGCGAGGCTGCTGAAGCCTTTCAGGCTACCGAAGCACTGGCACCGGGCTGGTTTCATTGCCGGTCCTTTCTCTGGATGGCCCGACAGCTTGCCCGGGGCAATATAGATCACCGGATCTTCGTGTTCCTTCGCATGCTCGAAGACGGCCCCGCGCCCTTGCCGGACAAGGTTCGAGAGGCTCAACGAGTACTGGCAATGGGCTTTGAATACCCACTTCTGTATCTGCTTCATGGCGAGCACCTGTTGGGACTGAAACGAACCGAGGAGGCCGGGGAAATGTTCCGGAAAGGCCTTGCCGTAGCAATTGAGCCCGAGGTGCGATCCAGGCTTCTCGTTAACCTTGCGTTTGTCCAGGAATCGCAAGCTGAAAAGAAACGACTCCTGCGCGCTGTAGTGAAAATAGACGGCAACCTGTTCGCACAGGCCGTTGCCACATTGGCTCTGCAGGATGAGGCATAGGTCGAGCCCGCTGCCGGAATTACCTATGGAGGAGGCTTGGACGGGGAGACATACGCGTTATGAGGTTGTGGCCACGGAGGGGTCTCGTGGTTCACTGTCTTGAAAAAGAGTTCACAGACAGAGCAGTTGATTTCATTTTTCAAACCCGGTTCGGAATTGATGGAGTTGTGGGCAACACGGAAACCCGAGTCCCATACGACCAAGACACGAAAAGAAAGGAGATAGACATGAGTCACGCTGCCAAGAGCATATTGGTGTTCGGAGTGTACATACTGGTAATGGGGATCGCCCTGCTGGTTGCTCCGAATGTCGTGCTGGGACTGCTCGGTTTTCCTCTCACCACTGAAGTGTGGATTCGAGTGCTGGGAGTGGTTGGGGGTGTGCTGGGCTTCTATTACATTCAGGCGGGACGCAACGAGTTGACTGCATTCTTTCGGGCCACTGTCTACGGCCGCTGCACGTTTTTCGTGCTGCTGATCGGTCTTGTGGCGCTCGGTCTTGCCCCGGGCATGCTCATCCTGTTCGGAGTCGTCGACTTCCTGGGCGCTGTGTGGACAGGCCTCGCGTTACGTGGACCCAAAGGCACAGGATAGCATTGATCTGAAACCCTAGAAAACCCCCACCGCAACGCTCACCCGGAGGGAGAGGGGGCAAGCGGATTTGTCGCATTCACCATTGGAAAAGTACTTGTGAAACGATGTCCTGGAGTCTCTTTGACACGCTTTCTTGTTGCTTCATAACACGGATGTCGGACCGAAAAACTGGGGCGGATCGTGCGGAGCCCCCATTTGCCAAGGCTCCGTCACAAAGGGAACAACAATGAAATGCCCAGAATGTGAATCAGATCAGTCTGATAAGGCCAACTTCTGTAACGAATGCGGCTGCTCGTTGCCAGTGGGTCGCTCGAAACAGGAGATGACGAGTCCGCGGGCCGGCGCGTTCCGTGGCAAATCGGCTCATGACCCGCAGGTTTCACAGGGGGAAACTGTTTGCGCCGTCGACCAATCGCCATGTCTTGTGGACACTGTTATCAGGGCCGGCGCCTGTCTTTCCAAGACGATGGACCTGGATCACTTCCTGGAGGTGGTCACAGCCGAGCTGGTCAAGTCAATGGCGGTTGAGGCGGCAGGGATTCTCTTGTACGATGACCGTGTGAATGACTTCTATTGGCGGGCAGTCCATGACCGGAAACGTGTCTTGGCCGGAGATGGATCAGACAGGCATTTTGGTGTAGACCGGAGCGCGATTGATGAGGCTTTTTTGACGGGCGAACCCGTTTTGGTGGGAAACGGAGCCTCCATCTCACCTTCTGAGACAGACCGCGAAGCTGATAGTGAGGGCCTGATTCAGAACGCATTGGTTGTTCCGCTCAACACTCGCGAGAAAACCACGGGCGTGCTCCTTCTCGCGAACAAGAAGACTCGCCGATTCAAGGACAGAGACATCAGGGTCAGTGTCTCTCTGGCCGGAGTGGTGGCCATGGCGGCTGAGAACGCGGATTTTTTTGAGGAGTTGCTCGATTCGTACAAGAAGGTTGTAGGTCTTGAGCGGATCAAATCGAAGATTCTCAATCGTCTCTCCCATGAGTTGAACACTCCTCTGGCGATCATGAAAGCCTCATTGAGGACCATGGAGTCAAAGCTCGGCAAACGAGGAATAGGAGGATTCGAAGCCGCTTTCGAGAGACTGAACCGGCAGGTCCAAAGCCTCGGTCGTCTGGAATTGCAGGTTGAGAGCATCATGAACAGGGGCTACGCTGAAGAGAGAGAGATCATAGCAGGTTTGTTGGAGTCGGCGGCTTCACTGATAGAGATCCAAGCTGAGCAGACGCCCGAAATCAAGAGCGTCGCATCGTTGGTACTCAGCACTCTCGAAGAGGCTTTTCCTGCACATCATGAACAGTGGAAAAGAATCGGCATCAAGGAATTCGTTCAATCCGTGCTCGAGCACGCTCGCGGTGAAGCGGCCGAGCAAGGCAGGCGGCTGACCCTGGAATTTGATCTCGATAACGGATCTGAGGCGCTCATCCCGGATCTCGTCCTTCACGCGACAATTGAAGGCCTTGTTCGAAATGCCGTCGAAGCCACTCCCGACAACGGTTTTGTCTCAGTTCGAGGCAGCCGCAACGGCGATTTCTACGTACTCACAGTGGAAGACTCGGGGTTTGGTATTCCGGAGGAGGATTTTGGGCTTGTCTTGGACGGTTTCTATCAGGTTCAGGAAACAGAATTCTATACGAGTGGCAGACCCTATTCCTTCGACGCCGGAGGCAAGGGCATGGACCTGTTTCGTATCAAGATGTTCTCGAGAATCTATGGATTCGGCCTTTACTTCAGGAGCCGCCGTTGTACGCATCTGATCGAATCGCTGCAGGAATGTCCCGGTAGCTTTGAGCGCTGTCCGCCCTGCAATTCCCTGAAAGACTGCATCGAAAGCGGAGGGACCGCGTTTGAAGTCGAGCTGCCTGTGGCCGGAAAGCGAACCGGAAATACGGCCGGCGTATGAATCCACCTTGATTCAACAGCGCAAGGCCTTGACACTCGGATACACACGGAGGTACTTAATGATCCTGGATCAACTTTCACAGGCGCTTCAAAAAGGAGACAGGGACCAGGTAAGGTCTCTCGCGGAACAGGCGGTGGAAAGCGGATTGGCCGCGTCAACGGTGCTCAACGACGGATTGATCGCGGGCATGGATGTGGTGGGGCAGAAATTTCAGGCTGGTGAATTCTTCATTCCCAACATGCTGTTGGCGGCCCGGGCCATGCAAGCAGCCCTGGACATACTGAAACCCAAGCTGGTTGAAAGCGGAACAAAACCGGTCGGCAAGGTGGTGCTGGGGACCGTCAAGGGAGACCACCACGACATCGGCAAAGACCTTGTAGCCATGATGCTCGAAGGCAAGGGATTCGAGGTCATTGACATCGGCATCGACGCGCCGGAACAGAAGTTTGTGGACGCGGTCGCGGAGGATATCCAGATCGTGGCCATGTCCGCGCTGCTGTCCACCACCGCGCCTTTCATCGGCGACACGATCGAGGCCCTGAGTCGTGCGGGGTTGCGAGATGGGATCAAAATCATGGCCGGAGGCGGGGCGGTAACTCAGGAATTTGCCGACAAGATCGGCGCGGACGCGTACGGCCCGGATGCCGCGGTGGCCGCGGACCTGGCATTGAATCTGGTGAGCTGATACCGTTCGCCATTTATACCGGCCTCTCGAAACCGATCAAGTGACCTACACCAGGAGGATCTCCCATGACCGGAAAGGAACGGATCTTAACCGCGCTGGAAATAAAGGAACCGGACCGGGTCCCGCTCTACATTCATGGGATCAACGAAGCCCCGATCATCGGTATCGGCAAACATGTCACCGACGGATTGCCGGAACCCAAAGACTTCGTTGAGATGAACGACCAGGAAAAATTCAAATTGATGGATACCCTCTTTCTGATTCACGAAGCGTTTGAAGTGGATGGGTTCACATCATTCGAAATCGGCCACGAAACACCGCTGGATGATAACCTTCTGGAGGATGATTTCGGGGTGGTCTATCAGCGTTCTTCTTATGGCATTCCCGTGGCCAAGAAACATCCCGTTAAGGACCCGGATGCCCTTGAAGCCTACGTGCCGCCGGTCCCTGATCCTGGCCACCTGCTGCTCCTGAACCTGGCCAGGGAGCGCTTCAAAGGAGAAAAGGCCCTTTTTTGGCTCATGAGAGGAACATTTGTGCGCAGCTGGCGCTTAGTGGGCATGCAGAACCTGATGCTGAAAATGTTCGATGACCCGGATTTCGTGCATCAGATTGCCCGGCTGACCCTCGACTATAACCTGCAGCAGCTGGATCTGCTGGTACACGCGGGCCTGGACGTGCTCGTGGTTGAAGACGATATAGCGGACAAGAATTTTCCGCTTATTTCACCGGAACAGTTCAATGAGTTTGTCAATTTCTACAATCGACAAATCGTGGAAAAGGCCCATGAAAAGGGGCTCAAGGTGGTAAGACACAGTGACGGCAATCTGTGGACGCTGATGGACACGCTCCTGGATACCGGCTATGACGGCCTCAACCCACTTGAACCACAGGCCGACATGCTGCTGAAAAAAGTCAAGGATTACTGCGGAGACCGGCTCTGCCTCCTGGGCAACATTGACTGCATCGATCTGCTCCCCAACGGTACGCCCGATCAGGTTGACGCGGCGGTGGCACAGGCTATCAAAGACGCGGGCGCGGGAGGTGGGCTGATCATCTGTTCGTCCAATTCCCTCCACCCTGGAGTTGACCCTGAAAACTGCATCGCAATGTTTGAGGCTACACGCAAATACGGTAAGTACAAGTAATGGTTCACCGGGTCCCCGGCGTAGGGGCGACGCATGGATGCGCCCTCTTGGATAGTCGGTTTATGGCGGTTCTCGAAAGTTCTCACGGATTGGCGGACTGGAAAGTCCGCCCCACAGGAAGAAGTTAAGGATACGCATCATGGAACAAATGTCGGACCGTGGCCCGGGAATATCCAAGCAATATTCCTGGTACGTGTTTTTTCTGCTGTTTCTGTTGTACATGTTCGATTATATCGACCGGATGGTCATTGTGTCGTTGCTTCCGTTCATTAAGCAGGATTGGGGATTGAGCGACACCCAGTGCGGTTTGCTCGTTTCAGCCGTATCCTGGTCGATCCTCATCTTTTCCTTTCCCGCTTCGGTGATGGTTGACAGATGGAGCCGGAGAAAGAGCATCGGACTGATGGCCGCGGTATGGAGTCTCGCCACCCTGGCCTGCGCGTTCACGCGAAGTTTCCCGCAGCTGTTGGCTGTCCGCGCAGCCATCGGCGTTGGAGAGGCGGGGTACGCTCCGGGTGGAACGGCCATGATTTCCACCCTCTTTCCCCACGAGCGCCGGGCTCGCATGCTGGGACTATGGAATGCTTCCATCCCTTTGGGCGGCGCATTGGGAATCGGGATAGGCGGTCTGGTCGCGGAGCATTTTGGATGGCGTCATGCGTTCGGTATAGTGGCCCTGCCCGGATTTTTGCTGGCCCTGCTGTTCTTCACAGTGAAGGACTATGAAACCGTGCCCCTGGTCAAACCGGTTGAAGGTGAACCAGACAAAAAGCAGATCCACATGAGATTCGGCGACATTGCCCGACAGTTCACCGAAAATCCGACGCTGGTCTTCAACAACCTAGGATTTGCCGCAAATCTGTTCGTCACCTCAGCCCTTATGGCCTGGCTGCCGACCTATTTTCACAGGATGGACGGTCTTGCCATGAGCCAGGCCGGACCCAAGGCCGGGGCGGTGTTGCTGTTGGCCGTCATCGGCGCGCCCCTGGGCGGATATTTGACCGACCAATGGCTGAAACGCAAGGCAAACGCCCGGCTCGTCTTTCCCGCGCTGTCCTCCCTGATCACTGCTGTTCTGCTCTTTGTGGCATTCATGTTTTTCACAGGGACCGCGCAGTATGTGGTTCTGCTCGCCGCGGGACTCTGTGCCGTGGGTTTTGTGCCCGCTTCCGTGGCCGTGACTCAGGATGTGGTTCATCCAGGACTCAGGGCTATCTCGCTGAGCGTGAATGTCATCATGCAGCATCTCTTGGGAACCGCTCTCGGCCCAATATTCGTGGGCTTTGTATCGGACAAGTACGATCTGACAACGGGCTTGGTCTGCCTTCCGGCCTTCACTCTCATCGGCAGCCTGCTCTTTTTTATAGGTTCGTTCTTTTACGTACAGGATCGGGCCAAAGCTGAGAAAATCGAGTTGAGCCTTGACAGATAGGCCCCACGAAAAGATGAAGCCCCCACCCATGTTGGTCATGAAGGACATCCACATCGTCCTGGATGCGGATGAGGTGGAGTCGCTGCTGTTCCGCGGCTCGGACACACCGCAGATTAAGGACGACATCCGGACGGCGGTAAACATGGCGGAAGACCTCATCCGGCCCGTCGCTGTCTGCGCATGGGTCGATGTGCTGTCCGTGAGACCGAATTCAGTTGTGGTGTCAGGATCCGCCGGCAGCGGGCCGGTTACCCTCCGCATGGGGCCCCTGGCCGACCTTATGGAAGAAGCTAAACAGGCCCTGGCCGGTGTGGTCTCTATAGGAGCCGAACTGGATGAACAGTGTCGGCGCCTGACCCACTCGGGTGAACCGCTCGCATCGTACTTGCTGGACACCGTGGGCGTTGTCGCGCTGGGCAAAGTTGGGGAAACGATTCACAGACTGGCCGAAACGGAAGCCGAGCGCAGAAACTGGGGAGTGGGACCCAGTCTGGCGCCTGGTTCTCTAGATGGCTGGCCGATTGAGGACCAGGTGAAGCTCTGCTCCCTACTGTCCCTTGACCAAATAGGTGTTCGGTTGAATGACTCGGGCGTCATGGTTCCATTCAAATCCGCGTCTGCGCTGATCGGATCGGGACCGGGTTATTCCTCCCGCTCTGTGGGTTCAACGTGCCGCTTCTGCACGCACGCGCAAACCTGCCGACATAGGTGGGATTCCTGACCCTACTGATGGCTCTTGCGTGACCACACGTCACACATTTGAAACCGCATTGGAATCAGGTTATACTTGGTGTTGCGGACAACGGGGGCCGCTCACAATGGCGAAGAGAAAACTTCGTGTCACAGAAGTCTTGACCGACATCAGAGCCGGCATGGATGATTTTGCTCTGATGCGGAAATACGATCTGTCAACCCACCTGCTGCAAAGTCTTTTCGAGAAGCTGCTTGAAGCGGGCGTGCTGGAGCGAGCCGAGTTCACCCGACGAGAAGCAATTGTTGAAGGATCGGGTGGGCGTCCGGACACCAAAGAGGAACAAACTGAGGCCAAGGAGGGGGCGGTCAGGGAGGAAGAAGCGGACAAGATCACGTTGATGTTCGAGACTATGGAGGGCAATGCTCCAGCGCATATCGGCAGTGTTGAGGCCTCCAACGGGACGCGATTCGGCAAGGGTAAGGAATTATTCACCAAGCCGTATGTTGTTTTTGCAGCCGGAGCTTTGGGAACGTTGCTCATTGTTGTTGCGGTTATGGCGATGTTGTGGTACTCGGGCCAATTCCCCCAAACCGCGATATCGGGGCAGGGCGGGGGTTTTGATGTCAATGCATCCGACCAGGATGGTGTTACGGTATTGATGAGGGCTTCCCTGCATGGCCGCATGGGAGAGGTCAAATTGCTCCTCGACAGAGGAGCGGATGTCAACGCCAAAGACAAAGACGCGGAGACCGCTCTGATGGCCGCGTGTTTCTACGGTCACACGAACGTGGTCAAATTGCTCCTCAATAGAGGAGCGGATGTCAATGCCACAAGTAGATCCGGCTGGACTGCCTTGAAATTCGCTCTTGCAAGGGGTAACAGGCAAGTAGCGGATATCCTGTTAATGTCAGGGGCACGGGAGTAATCGAACCAGCCGGATTCGCATTGCAAAGCGTGCGGCGTAAGTTAACGCCTATGCCCCTAACCCGCGTTTGTCAAATGGGGGTATCCGAAACTACCTGTCTGACGATCTCCAACAATGTGGACAGATCTACGGGCTTATCCACAATCGCATCCACACCGGCTTCGGAGATTTTCTCCTTTTCAGAGGCTTGATCACGCCAACCGGTAAGGATCACGAAAGGTGTCCGTGGGACTCCCGCATCTTGACATATCGTCCGTATCGCCTTTCCGACCTCCCAACCGTTCATTTCAGGCATACCCAGGTCACATATCACCAGATCGAACCTGTTTTTCTCAAAGATTCCGATTCCTTCTTTTCCGGACGCCGCGGAAAAGACAGTGTGATCGTGTTGGGTCAACCAGTTACAGAGCAGACCGGCCAACGCATTCTCGTCGTCTATCACCAGGATGCTGAGTCTTGGTCCGAGATCCGCTTCTGAGGCGGGAGACGCTTCGTCAGGGAGCACGGTGGCCGGCGGAAGCTGAATCGTGAAAACAGAGCCCTCTTCCTCGACACTCTCCACAAAGATCCGGCCTCCATGTTCATGGATTATGGCACGGCTTGTGGCCAGGCCCAGTCCCGTTCCAGTGGAGATCTTCGTGGTGTAGAACGGGTTGAACACCCTGGCCAGATCATTCTTGGGTATGCCGACACCTGTGTCTCGGACGCTCAAGTTTACCCGGTCCTCCCGGATGGTGGTTTGGATTTCTATGTCTCCACCTTCGATGAGGGCCTCAGACGCATTCTTGATGAGATTGACCAACACTTCAAACAATTCACTCTTTTTCCCCTGGACCAGGCACCCGCGTTTCAAGCTCAACTTCAGATTTGTGTGACGGCCTTCCTTTTCGGGGTTCGTCTTCCACCATGGCGCTGACATCTCAGCAGCCTGGTTCACCAGATCCGACAGATCGAAAACGGTTGTCTCTGCGGGGGCCCCGTCTTCTCGCATGCCGGCAAAAGCCTGTAGGCGCTGGACGGTCTCGGCTCCCAACCTGCAAGTGTCCAGTATTTGTTCGAGGGTGGCCCGGCTCTTTGCAAGATTTCCCATCCGGATATTCAATAGCACCAACTGCGCCCCACCCATTACGATCTGGAGCAAGTTGTTGAAGTTGTGGGCGACTCCACCGGCCAGGTCTGAAACGGCCTTGTAACGTTCAGTCTGCAACAGAAGTTGTTCGCCCCGCCTTCGGTCTGTGACATCCATGCAAATGCCTCGGAAACCGCGCACCTCCCCGCTTGAATCCTTCAACAGGGACACTGAAGCCTCGACATTTCTGACTGTGCCGTCTTTTCTTATGAGATCACAAGCAAAGGTGTCGGACGATCTGGACGCGGACGTGTATATCTTTTTGAAAGTCCTGTAAACGTCTCTTGCGGTGGCCTCGTCCATGTAATCCCGGTTATTCATGCCGGTCAATTCAGATCTGGTGTAGCCCAGGATTCTGCACATGGAATCATTAAAGAACACGAAGTTGCCGGCAAGGTCCACCTCGTAGTAGCCCTCTTCGATGTTCTCAATGATGGTCCGGTATTTCTCCTCACTTTCCTGTAGGGCCTCCTCTGAACGTTTGCGGTCCGTAATGTCGTATATGTTTCCCAACGCTGCCGTACGGCCGCCGTAGGTGATGGTCGTGGCCCGGACTTCCACCCATTTGGTCCGCGCATCGCGGTGCAAGACCCGGCACTCATAGTGAGGAGGTATTATTGTTTTGCCGACCGATCTTGCCATGCCTCCACGCTTGACAAAGTCCAAATCATCGGGATGCACCACTTCGTAGAAAGGCTTGCCCAGCATCTCCTCAGGCGTATATCCGAAGATTTCGGCAAACCGGTCGTTCACGTATACTTGCAGGCCGTCCTGATGAACGAATATCCCTGTCAAGGAATTCTCGGTCAGAATCCGATAACGTTCTTCACTCTCCCTTAAGGCCTCCTCAGCCTGTATTCGCGCAATCGCGTTTCCGACCAGTGCGGCTATGGCCTCCAGAGCGTGGCGGCTCTCAGCCGGCACTTCGTCGAGCGTATGGGATGCAACACTCAAACAGGCTATGGGTCGCAGTTCGTGAAGTATGGGCAGCACCGCGATTGCCCGCAATCCTTCAGATTTCGCGCGGCAACTGGAAGGATCGAGCAGATCCGTGTACCTGGTGTAGATCGGCGAGGCGTTCTCTACCAGTCGCGTATGAAGAGAGTCGGCCGGCAAATGGGCGACTCCGCGGACAAACTCATCCGGCAATCCTGTATGAACGGCAAGGTCCAGACAGGAGTCGTCGTTGACGAGATAGACTCCGGCGGAGTCCATGCCGGAAATCTCAAGCGCGGTGTCTATGCACAGGCCTAGTGCTTCGTTCAGGTCAGTGAGCCCGTTTAGTTGAACGCTGAGATCTCTCTGGGCTATCACCAGATTCTCCGCCCGTTGTCGGTCAACAACCTCGGTCTTCAGGCGTTCATTTGCCCCGGACAATTCCAAAGTGCGTTCCTGAACACGCATTTCCAGTTCATCGTGGGTCTCCAGAAGTTCTTCTTCCATCAGCTTCAGTGCGTCAACCTCAACAATGAGACGATCAATGACCCGATTCGATTCAGCCGCCTTCTCTTTCATTGTGAGAAACAAATAGCCCAAAACCGTGCCGCCGATTCCCCCGAAAAACGTTGGTACGGCAACTCCCATCAGTGGAAAGAGATCTATCCCGAGACTCATCCGCTCGAGCACCCCGAGCAGATTCAGAAGAATGACCCCTGCCAAACAGCCTTGAATCAGTTTCAGATTTCCAGCAGCCTTCACGCTCTGTGCCTCCGGCTCCATGATACCCGCGCCCGTTTCCCATTGAATCACAGGCCGGAACCGCTAATCCGGCGGTCCTGGTTCATTATTATCACACCGGCTGAAATAAAAGGAAACGTCTGGTTCGTAGGACTTTGTGATCGGGCCCTGTAACCAGACCTCGGCTCGTTGCACTATAGGGGTAAGAGACACCGAGATCGATCGAGTGTGTGTCTCCCGTGATTATCAGAACCAAGGTTGGAGGATCCAAAATGAATGGAAAGCGAATTCTCGTCGTGTGTGTGTTGACCGCGTTTGTGGCGACCGCTTCAGTAACGGCCTGGGGTTTGCACTCCGGAATCCCCGGAATCGTGGCCAAGAGTGGATGCCTTTTCAACAGTCCTGTAAAGCGTCTGGTTGCCGGGCATGTGGGGAGGCTTCTGGTCCTCAGGTCGGACCTGGACATAACCGATGAACAAAAGGAGAAGGTGTCGGCCCTGGTGAAGAGCCGTCTGGACGAAATCGTGCCCATTGCCAAGACGGTGATCGACAAGCGAAGGGCGTTGCGTGAGGCTGTCCTGAAAGAGCCTGTGGACGAAAAAGCAATACGTTCCGCGGCCCTGGATCTCACCAAGTCAATCGGTGACGCATCGGTACTGGCATCCAGGGTAATTGCCGAGGCTCGGCCCGTGTTGACCGCCAAACAGGTGAAACTCATACGAGACTTTAAAACCGAAGTTGACAAAGCGACACTCGATTGGCTAAACCAACTTGGCAGATAGTGAACTCCTCCCGGATGGATGGAAACGCCTGTTGCGGGATCCGTCCTATCCGGGATCTGCCCGACGTTGCTTTGCAATCGAGACAAGCCGACACTGCGCAACCCGGTAGACTGCCGGCGATCAGAGGACCGGTTTTGCGCACAATGCCACAGGACATGGATACATGACCCCTGAATGTGAGGAACTCGGTGCCAAGACGGCGGTGACAGCGGTGTGTGCCGGAGGGCTGATGAACGAAGCGACACGTTCCCGGGCCGCCATGGCCGACAAAGACATGCGGGACATCCGCCACAGCCTTCAAGGCGATGGTTACGCGTATGCAAGACTAATCGGGCGCTACCAGAACAAAGTGGCCGCCCGCATGCGGCGATTTGCCGGAAACGCGGGGGATCACGAGGAACTTGTGCAGGAAGTGTTTGTACAGGCCTTCCGGAGCCTGGCAAGCTATCGTGGCGAAGCCCCCTTTGAGCATTGGCTTGCCACCATCTCAACCAGAGTCGGATACGGGTTCTGGAAGAACCTCTCCCGTGAACGCTCAACCCATTGGGTTCCCATTGAGGATCTGGATCAACTGGCCGTCACCGAACCTCACGAGATTGATCCCAAATGGGCCGCGGACATTCTCTACCGACTCATGGACAAGTTACCGCCTCGCGACCGGCTCGTCCTGCTGCTCCGTTACGTGGAAGAACACAGTGTGCAGGAGACCGCCGACCTTACCGGCTGGACTCAGACAATGGTCAAAGTTCAGTCGTGGCGAGCGCGACAAAAACTGAAAAAACTCTTTCAGGAATCCGGCCTGGAGGTTTAGCGATGAGCGAATTGGATATTCTTCAAAAACTTGTCTCAACGGCCCGGCGGGAAGAGATCCCCGAGGTCGATGTAACCGCAAGGGTACTTGCGACCCTCTCCGCCCCCGAGGACGACGTGAACCGTCCCCTGGCATGGATCGCAGGCCTATCGTTTGCCGGGGCCCTGCCTGTGACGGCAATGGCCTTCAGCGCTTTGGAGGCCCTGAGGGACCCCTTGGAAGAGATCTTCTCCACTTTCGGAGGATTGATACTATGACTGAACTGAAGTCTGAAATCGGCACACAGGAAGCTGGACCTCTGACTCCACCCAAGAAAAGACGCGGCCGCGCAATAGCGCTCGGTCTGATCATCCTTTTCAGCGGCTTCATGCTGGGCGCGGGATTCACCGTGGTATTCTTCAAACACGTGGTTGACATGATCCACACTCCGGGTGAAGCCCCCAAACGCATTACCAAACGCATGCAGCGCAAGTTGGGCCTTACGGACGAACAGGCTGCAAAGATGCGAGCCATTCTCACGGAACGCCAAAAGGACCTTCTGGCAATATTCCACGAAGTACAACCAAGACTGCAGGACCAGTTCAAGCGTACGCGTGATGAAGTGGCGGCAATCCTTAACTCGGAGCAGGCAAAGCAGTGGCTGGAGCGGTTCGATCACATGTGGCAAAAGTGGCATCACATTACCCAGCCTGAAAGAGAGCAACCCGAGTGACAGACGGGACATTCCGCATAATTTCGTGAGCCATACCAACTTCCATGCCTAGAAACAAAGGCACAACGAAGTATGAAAGTCTTGGGGCAGCTTGTCCGCGGCTTCGCCCCGGATGAGGCCGGCGATACTGCAAATACCTTAAGAATCCAGTCATCTTTGGAGGGGAGACTCATCTCCCCTCCAAACCACCCCATACGTAGACCCGATCGCTGTGCTTAAGACAAAGGGACTTTCATAGGAACGTACATGCCTGAAATTACAGGCACAACGAAGTATGAAAGTCTTTTCCGTTGTTCAATGGTCCGGGGCTTCGCCTCGGACTGGCGCGTCAAGAGCGCGCACGCTGCGCATGGACTTGGAGGGGAGGCCCTAGCCGGGCAGGCATTTCAACGTCATGTTACCGATAGCTGTCCAGGACCCGCTCAGTCGCCCCACGCGGAGTGGCTCCCCTCCAAACCACCCCATACGTTGACCCGGAAAGGGGTGGTGTTTCCGCGCGGCCCGTTCAAGATCAAGAGGCACTTCAGATACTCTGTTTGGGCTCTGGCGCAGGGTTTAGGTTGACATCGCCGAAGCAGGGCCGCGTCCACTGTAGGAGATCAGGCGTGTTCTCGGAGGATCTTCCTTATGCGCCAGTTCCAGATCCTCACAAGATTCACGGCATCGATCATCCGCGTCACAACTGAATTCCTTCCAATCTCAATAGGCGCTTTTTGATGTCGGGTCCCGGGTTGTACCCTCCCAGGCTTCCATCTGCCTTGATCACTCTGTGACACGGTATCAGGATTGGGATCGGGTTGCGCTTGTTTGCCGTGCCCACGGCCCGGGCGGCCCGAGCGTTCCCCACAGATGCAGCCACCTCTCCGTAGGAGCGCGTTTCTCCCCAGGGTATCGAGGTCATCAGATGTTTCCAGACGCGACGTTGGAAAGGGGTCCCGTGTGCAGAATCCAGGGGAACCGAAAACTGGACAGGCTCACCCGCAAAGTAGAGATCCAACTCCTCGATGAGGAGGTTCATAACGGGGTGATCCCGCGCGACTACCGTGCGGGCGGGGGGATCTATGTATGAGATGGATCGCACCCCTGATTTGGACGCGGTCAACTCAATCCAGCCCACCGCATCCGAGAAATAGTGATGAGTCTGATTGTTCAACTCGGTCTCCCTTGTTTCGGCCCGGTTGCAGCTTTGGGCTTGTCACAGAACAAACCTGACAGCAACAGAAGGCGCCGCGGGCCAAGGACGTAGGGGCCACGCATGCGTCGCCCTCTTTATCGGAAGGATGAGGCCCGTGTCACTCGCAAGGGTTATTCCGTGACGGCGGCTTAGCAAAGGGGGGCAGGGGGGATTTCTCCCTTCCGGACTTGAGCCATATGTTCCCTCTTTGAAACCGCATTGACTTCACTTCTCTTTTTGTCGCTTTATGTCCAGGAATTTCCGGTAGGATTCTCCCTTTGTGAGGCCGAATCTTTTGTTGGCCTCATCCGCGAGTTTTTTTCCGGAGAAGCCTTCCGCGATCAGCGTCTTCACTGCTTCTTCCAGGTCCACTTCAGGCGGTGGATCGGTTGTCCCTGTCACCACGACAATTATCTCGCCTTTGACGGCTTCCCTGGCGTTCAGTTCATCGAGAATACGTTGAGCCGTGCCGGGAATGGTCTCCTCGTGAATCTTGGTGAGTTCGCGCATGAGGATCATCTTGCGGGGACCCAGGATCCCCGCTGCCATCCGGAGAGTCGCTTGAATCCGTTTCGGGGTCTCAAAGAACAATGAGGTACGCTCTTCCCGGTCCATTTCCTCAAAGAAGGCTCGTCTTTGCTTCTCTTTTCTGGGAACAAAACCCAAGTACACGAAGCTGGAACCGTCAATACCCGAGACCGACAGAGCAGCGGTAATGGAAGAGGGCCCGGGCACTGGCGTAACCTTGAACCCCGCTTCCAGTGCAGCGTCCACAACACGGGCACCGGGATCGGAAACCGCTGGAGTTCCCGCGTCTGAAATGAGCGCGACATTTTCGCCGCGTTCCAATCGCCGCAATATGGATTCTGTTTTGCGGCTCTCGCTGAAGCGGTGCAGGCTCATGAGCTTGGTGGAGACGGCCCACCGTTTGAGGAGGATCGCACTCCTCCGGGTGTCCTCGCAGGCTATGATATCTACACTGCCAAGGGTATCGATCGCGCGTACGGTAATATCCTCCAGATTGCCGATAGGAGTGGAAACCAGGTAGAGGGTTCCTCGCGTCATTGGCCGGCAATCCCGTTTGGAGAGTCCCTGTACAGATAGGAGTTCCGGTACATCTCAACTCCCGTGACCGCGAACACCTTGAGTACCGCGGTCACAGGAATGGCCACGAGCAAGCCCACAAACCCGAACAGGTGGGCCCCTATTATGAGGGCAAGAATGTAGGCCACGGGATGCAACCCTATGGCATGTCCGACTATTTTCGGAGTGAGTATATACGATTCGAACAGTTGCACCACCGCGATCCATCCGACAACGTAGACCACGTAAATGGGTTCCCCGTACTTAACAAGGGCCATGCCTGATGCCCCGATGAGGGCTACGACAGTCCCCAAATATGGAATGATGAACAGTATTCCTCCCACAAGACCGAGCAAAACGGCAAGATCTATCCCGATGATCAGGAATCCCAGGGTGTACAGAACGGCCAGAATCGCGCAAATCGTCAGCTGGCCCCTGACGAAGCCGGATAATACGGAATCGACCTGTCGAAACTTTTCTATTACCGCTTCCCTGGCGTATGGAGGGATCAGATCACTGACCCCCTGTTTGATGTTGTCGAACGAGGCCATGAAGTAATATGCCAGGATCGGAATCAACATAAGATTGATCAGCGCTGAAATCAGGCTCAAAGTGGATTTGAAAACAGATTTGAAGATTCGTGGAGAAACATCAGCCATCTTCGGGAGATACATCCTCCACTTCTCGACGAGAAATCGGGTCACCTGATCCCAGTCCTCAGGAATCTGAACATTGAACCTCTCCGCCATCTGCAGCAAAACCACCCTGGATTTGGCAACATAGTCCGGGGCAATCTGCACAAACGCCGCGACCTCTTCAATGATGCGAGGCACTATGAGAACCACGGCCAGGACGATGATGATCGCGCCCGAAGAGAGCATCAGCCCAATGGCCAACGTTCGGGGGATCCTCCACGATTCGAGCCATTTTACCCCGGGGTCCAGTATGTAAGCCATGAGAAAAGCCACCATGACAATGGTGGTCACCGACTCCAGGGCAATCATCAGCCAGATCAAAACGACGACAAAGCCCAATGCAGCGCCGATCCTTACCAGAGTTCGCCGGGTCACCGAGGTCATTTGCGTCCCCTTAAGTTTGTTTCAAGCATTATACTCCAATTGCTCAAACATCGCGCCAAATCGAGGGACAATGAAGCATCAAAATGCCGGCGGCGCCTCCCGGTATGCATTCCCGGGCAGAACCTGGGAACGAGAGGAAAGGACTTTCATGCTTCGTTGTCCCTTATCAGAGGTGATCGTTGGTATCATAGGGAAGCGCATTGTCCCCCTGCGCCTGATACCAATGCGCGTTCAAACAAGTGATAAAGAGCACTGCCGGGCAAGCCGCCAGTGGCGCCCAAGAAACCGATCTCACTCTCTTGATTGCGCATCCTATGAAAGTCCCTTTGACTTGAGCACAGCAATCGGGTCAACGTATGGGGTGGTGGAGGGGAGCCACTGCGCGTGGGGCGATTGAGCGGGCCCCGACAGCTTGCGTGACATGACAGCTATCGGTAACATGACGTTGAAATGCCTGCCCGGCTAGGGCCTCCCCTCCAAGTCCATGCGCAGCGTGCGCGCTCTTGGAGCCCCTGTCCGAGGCGAAGCCCCGGACCTGTTAACAACGGAAAAGACTTTCATAGTTCGTTGTCGCTTTCTTGCGATGGTAGTTGGTATGAATCCCAGTTTCCACGCTTATTTGTTTGGTTCGCGTCGGGCACGCGGTTTCCCGGAGATTACGACACCAATTCCCAGGGCCAGCGAAACGACCAGGCATCCCCATGCGAACAGATCCCCGTACTGTGAGTAGAATGAACCCGCGGCCGGAGAATGAGGGACCGAAATAACGAAAGCCCCGCTTTTACTCAGCGGAATCCGCCGCATCACACGTCCTGCCGGATCCACCGCAACACTGATCCCCGTATTGGCACACCGGATGAGCCACACACGGTTCTCGACGGCCCGAAGCCGGGCCATGGCGAGGTGTTGAAAAGGAGCGGCGGTGTCACCGAACCACCCGTCGTTAGTGATATTGACGAGTATACGCGCGCCGTGTCTCAGGGCCGATCGGGCAAGTTCGGGAAAGATCGCCTCGTAGCATATCAGGACGCTGAAAGGGGGGGAGCCGGTCACAGACATGACATTCACGCCGGCGCCCGCCGAGTAGTCCGCTTCTCTGGCGGCAAGACCCGGGCCGAGCGGCAGCAGCCAGGCCAGAGGCATGTATTCGCCGAAAGGAACCAGGTGTACCTTGTCATAACGGGTGAGCACGCTTGGGGCTTTCAACAAAAAGGCGCTGTTATAATAATGGGTTTCTCCGTTCCGAACCACGCGGAAAGGCGCGCCCACGAGCATTGGGACATTCAGGTTTGCTGAAATCTCAAAGGTGCGTTTCCAGGCCGGATCCGAACCTCCAAATAGGACGGGAACGCTTGTCTCCGGCCACACTAGAAGTTCCGCGCCCTTATCGACCGCGTTTTGCGCAAGGACTTCATAAACGCGGAAAGTATAGTCACGCGCGCTTTCTTTCCATTTTATTTTCTGGGGGATGTTTCCCTGAAGGACTCCGATACGAAATCCTTTGTCTGTCGCGGTGGGTTCAGGGAAATCGCGTATCCGCACGGTCCCATATGCCAGGACCAGTAGGACCGTCGCTGTTGCGCCCACGAGCGTTTTCCAGGGCACGCGCCGCTCCGACCCACATGCACAGAGCAACTCCCAGACCGCGCAGTTCACGAGCAACACCAGGAACGTTATTCCGTAAACCCCGGTGATGTCGGATACCTGTACCAACGTGGAATTGGAAAGCTGTGAATAACCCACAAGATCCCATGGAAATCCGGTGAATATGAAAGATCGTACAAATTCCAGACCGGTCCACAGAACCGGCGCCACAACCACCAGCCTGGCACCCTTTTCGGAAAGTAATGCCAGCACGAAGCAGAATAGAGAAGGGAAAAGAGCAAGGAACAGAACCAGCCCAAGAAAGACTACAACTGCCGTGAATGGGGAAAGATGGCCGTGAACGGTCAGTGTGTGATAATTCCAGCTTACATCCAACACGAAGAAGACCAACCCGAACACGAGTCCGCAAAGTGCGGCTTTTCCAGGCCCCCGGGCTCGGTGAAGCGCGTAAAAGAGCGGGACAAATGCGATCCAAGCAATGAAATCGAGTGATGTTCGAGGAAAGCAAAGGGAAAGCAGAAAGCCGCCTGCTGCGGCCGTCAAAACGGCAGACATCATGGATCGGCTCTGAGAAGGCCTGAATTGTCCTGGGGTTCCGTTTCTCGGAACACCATGACCCGTGTGATCCTCTTTTCGTCCCCACCGTGGATACGCAGTCTCAGGCCCTGGTGGACCATTTCTTCGCCTTTCAAGGGAACCTTGCCCATCCGGTGAGTGATGAAACCGCCCAAAGTGTCGTACCCATTCCTGGGAACGGTGACTCTGAAATGCTCTTCAAAATCGTCCAGGTTTACTCGCGCGCTGGTCAGCACTGAATTGTCATCCTGATCGACGAACTCTTCTTCTTCCATGTCGTGTTCGTCGCGGATCTCTCCAACTATTTCTTCAACAATATCCTCGATGGTAACAATCCCTGAGGTCCCGCCGTATTCGTCGACTATGACCGCCAGATGGGATTCCTTGCTGCGAAGTTCATCCAGCAGGTCCTTCACCCGCTTTGTCTCAGGCACGAAAATCGGGGCTCTGCTGATTTCCTCGCAGTTGAACTCCTTGTTCGAGTCCAACCACAGCGGCAGGAGGTCCTTGGCATTTAAGATCCCGACTATGTGATCCACGTCTTCTGTGTACACCGGGAACCGGGAATGTCCGGATTCAATGATCGTGTCAAGAACCTGATTCAAGGGGCTGTCCTCGGACAGGGACACAATGTGCGTTCGGGGTATCATTATCTCGCGGGCCACCCTTTGCTTGAGATCGAATATACCTTCGATCATATCCCCCTCTTCTTCATCAATGAGGCCCTGTTCTTCGCTTTCGTCGATGACTTGCTGAATTTCTATGGGCGCGCGTCCCAGTCCGGTAATGTTTGCCAACCAGCGAACCAACTCCCACAGGATTCCGCGACGCATGGAATTAGGATCGTCCAAGAAAAACGCCACTCCTTTCTTTCCAAGACAGGTCTCCCCCGGTTTAACCTATTGATGTGACAACCGGGAAGCCAATCTAAGGTTTGTTACAGATACCGAAATAGCAACCCAGAGACAAACTGTCAAGGACTTACAGTAATAGGCAGCGATGACGAGTGAACGGAAAGGAGGCACCTCGGGTGATCCCCTTTGGTCGAGTCCTTCTCTGATCTACCTCGGGCGGGCAAGCTGGTGGCTTGACCGAGGTTCGGCCAGGAAGGAATTCTGC
>Ga0190286_1000304_pt1 | contig 21552 bp, 14 predicted proteins | sample 48691834_MG_FD_183241 | JGI IMG/M metagenome (GOLD analysis project Ga0190286, IMG submission 183241) | Hydrothermal vent microbial mat bacterial communities from Southern Trench, Guaymas Basin, Mexico - 4869-18-3-4_MG | ecosystem: Environmental > Aquatic > Marine > Hydrothermal vents >... | reverse complement strand
ACTTATCATATTAATAACACCCATCGTGATATCAAGTATATCCTTAACGAATGCTAAACCGTCTTCGAGTCCAATAGATAAGGCACGACTTGCTGAAAAAATACTAAATATGATAAGTATGAATAATATAATGGAACATGTAAGAGAACTTTCTACCCATGGAAGTAGATTCACAGGTTATGAAGGATATGAATGGAATGTAAAATATGTATATAAATATTTATCCAAAGAACTAGGATTGAACACCTGGATCTGGAGCTATAAGGCATTAGTTCCTTACGACATAAACTCGACACTCACTATTACATATCCTGAAAGAAGGACTTTTAGAGTCTATGCACTACTACCCAACCTTATACAGACCTGTAGGACTCCAGGAGGAATAGAGGGGAAGTTGGTCTACGTGGGTAAGGGTGAGGTAAAGGATTTCAGAGGTATAGATGTAAGAAATAATATTGTCCTAATGGACTATAACAGTAAATCAAACTGGATGTATGCTATGAACCTAGGTGCTAAGGCTGTAGTATTCATAGAGCCTGACCTGACACTAAGAGGAGAAGGGGATTATAAGTCACTTGAAGTACCAATAAAGTTTCCAAGAGTATACATAAAGAAGGAGGATGCTAAATATCTACTATCCCTACTCTCACGCGTAAAGGGAGAGGTCAGAGCTCGACTAAATGTTAATATGTATTGGCGTGAGGTGGAGGTAAAGAATGTATTCGCTTTCATCCCCGGCTCTGTAGGGGCTAAGTCCAACTATACTATCCTACTTGCCGCTCATCTCGATGCCTATGGAATAGTTCCCGCTTTGACTAGAGGAGTTGATGAATCTTGTAGTCCAGCAGCACTCTTAGAGATTGCTAGAATTCTCAAGGAACTCAAACCATACTGGCACGTACTAATAGGATTTTTCTCAGGACAGCCCTTAGGAATGGCTGGTGTCAGGTACTTTGCGAATGAAATATTCTTCGAGCACTGGAACCAGCCTAAATACGCTAATGGTAGTAGAGGACCAATAGGTATAATGGGAGACCAGATAAGGTTAGTACTCTCATTAGATTTCTCATCGGATTCTCCGGCTATAGCTCTAGTGACCACCGGAACCTTCCTTGGAGGAATAGATTGGACTGCAGGTCGTGCTCCTGGAAGAATAGAACCATTTGAAAAGTATATAAAACATAGGATTGGTGGAGAGGAGAGACATAGAAGAGTTAGACTAGGACAAAGAGAGTACTGGGAGTATATATACATCATTGCAGGGAGAGAGTACAAGGTATACTTTGAATTAGAGACCTTCGAAAGACATGGACTTCCATCGCAAGTGAACCATATAAGCGAGATATTTATAAATACAGGGATCTCAGCAGTTACCTTCTTTACAGCGCATTCTGCTAGAGTATTCTGGGAAATACCCATACAGAAGTTAGATATGGTAAATCCAGAAATGCTTAGACCTCAGGTAGAGCTGGCATCAATGATTATGGGCATATTATCGAAAGATGAAGAGGCAGAAGATATGCTAGGTGACATAATGCACGACCATAGGAGGACAGCACCACTGGGTTTAGCTCTTCTGAGAGGAAAAGTACGCTACTACAACTACTCGAAACAATGGTATGATAATAGGTGGGATCTAGTACTTGACAGGGAAGATTTCATAATAGTATACTTGAGATTAAGTACAGCACGATTTGGATACAGACACCACTTCGTAGTCAAGGCAAACTCTACAGGAGATTTCATAATACCTGGTCTAAAGCCCTCTGGTTGGGGTATAGGAGAACATCCATATCGGGTACTCGCATTTGTAATAAACAATGAGACGGGAAACATAAAATGGGCGCCAGACTATGGAACCTACGGAACTAGATTATGGCCCTACGGACCAGTATTCTCGTTAAGTTCAGATAGCGAGTGCTCGGGAGAGAAACCTGTAAACATAGTGCTCTTCAAGTGTGGAACTATAGTACTCCACGATATGATAGATCCTACTACGCTTACGACACCGCTCGTAGAGGCACTTGAGCCTTACGCGATGAAATTATACGATTCGAGAAGTTATGCCGAGCTTATAAAGTATGGGTATTTCATATCGACACCTCCTAGCCCACTACTTGTAGAGCAGATTATTCGCTTGGGTATAGGAGACCCCGCAGTAGGTTATGACGCCCTTATATTTGTACCACCGAATACCCCAGTGGACATAGTCCTTATGAGTATTAGAGAGGCAACTCCCTTAGCCATAGTAAGAGGAGTGAGTGTTGATGTTGGTGAATACCTTGATATCAGTATGACTGCGCTTAGATACGCTGAAGAGATGCTAAAACTAGCTGGGGAGAGATTGGAATCTCTCAGTAAAGAGCCTGCTCTCTCAGGCTCTATAGGTATTGCTGTACGCTACTATGAAGAGGCTAAGAGGCTATACGAGCAATGTCTTGAAATGATGGATAAGGGAATGCATACAGAAGCGTATACACTAATATACAGATCGTGGTACTTAGCTAGAAAAGCCTATCTCATAGCTAAAGAGGTATATTCCAATATTGTGTACACGAATGTACTAATAATGGTACTACTTATACCTACAACCCTAGTGATAGAGAGGCTAGTACTGGAGAAAAGAGAAATCAAGAGGATCATATCTATTATATCAATACTGGCTGTGCTCATACTAATAACATATATTCTACACCCTGGCCTTAGAGTCGCTTGGAACAGTATAATGGCATCCTTAAGTATAGTCTCATTTATACTAAGCCTTCCAGCTCTTGGATTCATAATAGTCGGCGTCTTTACAGTAGCTAAGGAGATAAGGAAGAAAGTCATAGGTATGCATTTCATTGATGTCTCTAGACTATCAATACTCTCAGCTGCTCTATCAGTAGGTATAGGAAACTTGAAGAAGCGTAAGCTGAGAACTATACTCACGTTAATATCTATAGTCTGTATGGTAGTCTCACTTGTACTCTTTACAGCGTGGACCTTTGGTGACTATATGATCATGGTGCCTAAACCTATCAAACCTCCATATAAAGGTATGCTTGTAAAAACAGAAGTAGGAGAACTATCTCCATCGCTCCTAGAATATCTAAAGGGTTACTTCGTAGACAAGGGTACACTAGCCCCTAGAGCGTGGGTGAGATCACCTATACCAGGAGGGGGAATGTATGCTATGTCGGAAGAGGGAATGCTTTCTTTCGCTAAGGCGGTAATAGGTGTGAGTAATAAAGAACCCCTACTGAGAGAGTACCTAAAGGAGGAGACTACTCAGAGACTATGGAGAGGAATGAGTCTCTGTGTGATTATAACAGATGACCTAGCCAATGAGTTGGGGGTAGAAATAGGGGATACTATTTACGTAGCGGGTATAAGATTAACAGTAGTAGAGATAATTCCTCATGAATACATTCCTAAGCTCTTGATGGATATAGATGGTGATCTGATCACCCCTCCAGATCCCTTTGCTCCTCCAGGATCCCCCGAGAAGACAAAGGATAGAGTAGTAATACTACCGTACGAATTAGCGATAAGAATAGGAGGGATAACAACCTCTGTAGCTGTGGAGATTGCGGATACTAAAGTCCTGGATCAAGCATCACGAGATATATCAGAACACCTCGTATACCTTTCAACATACGCATCTGATGGAAGTAAAACTCTCTTCCTGCGTTGGTTGCGGGGCTATGAACTCAAAGGACTACACCAGCTTATAGTTCCCCTCTCACTAATGGTACTTATACTCATAAATGTCATGGTAGCCTCGATATATGAGAGGAGTAGAGAGATTAATATCTATAGTAGTCTAGGTCTCTCACCAATGCACGTGGCATCAATGATACTAACCGAGGGGACAGTTTATGCAGTACTAGGTGCTACTCTGGGTTATCTCGTCTCCATGGCTATAGGCTACTTCATCTCTCTCACTAGTCCTATGGGGTATCCTATAGATTTCTCCTCACCCTATCCAGCAATATCCCTATTAATATGCATGCTAGCAGTAACAATAGCAGGCCTATACCCTGCAGTCAAGGCATCTACATATGTAACACCATCTCTTGAGAGGAAGTGGAGGATAACAACTAAGCCCAGAGGTAACGAATGGTATATACCGCTTCCCGTAACCACATCGAGCCTTACTTATGCTAAAGGTCTACTATCCTATATCATGGAATACTTCGAGGGCATAGCTCTAGAGGAGAAGTTCAGACCCGAGGCTCCTCCAAAACCCTTTACAGGGATTAGAGAAGGTCGTAAAGTATATGGGATTATCCTCAGAACTCGCCTACCACCATATGATGCCGCTATAGTAGAAGACGTAGAAATACTGGCACTACCTGATGAAGTTACTAAGAGGGTTAACTTCGGTATGTATTCCAAACTATTATCCGGAAAGAGATATCTATGGATATCAAGTCATAAGAAATTCGTAGACGAAGTGAGAAAACAGATGCTCCTATGGAAGAGCCTTAGAAGCATTGATAAGAAGAAACACCTAGAAAGAGGGGAGAAGATATTCAAAGAGGGAATGTAAGATGAGCGGAGAAGCTAGAGAATGGAAAAGTGGACTGACTTGGAGAGTAGTACTCGCCACTATATACAGTGCAGTAGTACTATTACCAACACTGATATGGGCTGAACTGATGATAGGCCCTCCACCTGTATCTCTCTCTTGGGCAGTAGTCATACTCTTCTATTGGCTAGCCTTAATGTACGGAGCCCCTCTGAGTAAACAGGAGCTACTCGTAATGTTCGCAGCTGTAGGTACTGCTGCATACGCGGGAGTAGGGTTAGACTTTCCGTCTGCATTCTATAGAGTATGGTTCTCTAACAGCCCTATAGTACATGCCTATGGAATCTCAGAACTACTTCCATATTGGTGGGTTCCTAAGAACGAGCTTATAAGAGCACAGGTGATAAGGACATTTCTTCACCCAGAATGGGGTCCAGTAATATTATTCTCCATGATATTCTGGATTCTTAGCCTAGTAATGGGGATATCGCTGGGATTCTTCTACTACTATTTATACACTGAAGTAGAGAAACTTCCCTGGCCTATGGCTAGAGTTAATGTTGAAATTCTTAGTGTGCTTGAGAGCAGAGAACCCGAGAGAATGAGAATCTTTGTACTCTTCGCATTAATAGGGTTCGTATATTCGATGATAGCCTATGGAACACCCATACTCTCTCAATCGCTTATAGGATTGCGTATAGAGATAATACCGATCCCATGGTTAGATATGAGTGACGCTTTCCAGGATGTACTCCCCGGGGCTATGGTGGGTCTAGATACTAATCCTCTAAATTATCTTCTAGGTATAGTACTGCCATGGTATCACTTGATCGTATGTATGTTCGCTACTTCCCTCTTCGTATCCCTAATAGGTAATCCGATGGTGGTATGGCATTTTCCTTACCTAATTCCGAAGTGGGTTGAGTTTCCTAAGGGTATGAAACTCCCCGACATACTCTACTGGAGCAATCTGTACATCTGGATTGCTGTTTCGATAGGTGCTGGCTTTGCTGTGTTCGTGGAACAGATCATCGCAAGGAGGAAAAGTCTCTACATGACTTTTAAGAGTCTATATAAGCCCTCCTCAGCTTTAAAGCTTGCTGGGGGGTTATCTTTTAAGAGCATACTGGGGATATATTTGATAGGTACGTTAGTGTGGTTCTTACTACTAGAGCTGATATTAATTCCGGGGTTCCCTATGCTTCCATTACTTTTCCTAATAGTAGTATGGCCTGCTCTATATGGTTTAATATCGATAAGAGCGTATGCCGAGACGGGTCTTTCCATACCCGCTCCTCCAGAGTTCACTAGCAATATTCTCATAGCGACTATGATGGCTTATAATATACCAGTACATAGCAAACTCGGCATATGGCCATGGTTTGCTCCACTAGGTGTACCTACAGGCTTCGGATGGGCTAGAACTTTTTACATATGTAGCGGCGTTAGATGTACCTTTAGGAGCTATATAAAAGCTGTATATTTAGTAGCTGCACCTGTAGCCATGCTCTTAAACTTTATATTCTCTGAGTTTATATGGAAGATGAGCTATATACCGTCTCCTATGTTCCCCTATGCACAGATATTCTGGCCTCTGAACGCCGCTCGAAGTGTACTTTGGTGTACTAGGCAGATATACTCTTTAAACCCTATGCTCATTATATACTCATTCATTATAGTACTAGGTATGTCATCTGTAGCAAATATACTTCACATTCCCATATCAACTATAGGTATCATGACTGGTATCCAACCGCTCCCCACACCATTAGCCATGTTCATAGGTGCTACACTCAGAAAGATTGTGTACCGTGCGAGCAAAGGTAGAATAGATTTGATGAAGTATGGTTACATGATGCTCGGAGGCTTTGCTATGGGACTCTCTGTAGCTATAGCAATATCAGTGTCTATAGCTATATTCCTAAAGTCTATATGGCCTCTCCCGTACTAGCTAAACGAGCAGATAGTGTATCTTTATCCACTTTCATTCCAATTCAATAAGCGTGAGCCTCATCTGTTTTAATCCCTTTAGTGAGTGAACCTTATCTATGAATTCCTTCACCCTTCTAGTATCTCCCCTCAAGGCTAATGCTTCCATACAATTCTCTTCATCTAAGTGGATGTGCATAGTAGAGATTATGATATCGTGATATTGATGCTGTAGTTTAAGGACTGGTGCTTTACCCCTGAACTCCTCGAAAGCATATTGTAGTACTAGTACGCCCGCTACTCGCTCTGCCATTCTCTCAATCCACTTATACTCTGCTAGCATATTTCTCATAGCCATCCTAATAGCTTTCGATCTATCTAGCGCCAGTTTACTAGCTAACCTATCGAACTCTCTTAATAGATTATTGGGAATGGATACACTAAACCTAACTGTTCGACTCATCAATTATATAAGTATGAGAATATTGAAATATTTTTAGTTATACATTTACTTTACCAGTTCGATGCAATGAGCTTTACTCTATTAATTCTTCATAGCTTAAAGTTTTCTAGATTTAAGTCTTCCTGCTCCTTAGTGCGATGGGCTGGCGCCCTGATAGTCTGTGAACTATCCTAGAGTCTTCTTAGTACCACCATTCACTCTATGACTTGCATGTGGTGTGATGAGAGAGGGTAAATTAACAGTCGATACATTTCATATCTTGATGATGAACTTTCTAGCTCTGTTAGATTTATAATATCCTCTGTTCTTATTGAAGTTCTCGTACTATTATACGTATATCCTTGATTTAATTGTAACATGATGTTTAACATCCCGTCTGCAGTACTTTGGTACTATAATCTTCTCTTTTGATAGGGCTTTAAGAATATTCGAGTTTACCACTATAGCCTCATAACTCAAGATATCGATGCCTTTTTTAGTAATCGTAATATATTCATCCCTACCGTCCATTTCCATAATTATACCTAAATATTACTACTAATAGCCATTTTAAGGATATGTATGAGCCATTACTAAAACAAAGTAGAAACTTTATAGGAACTTATAAAGAGAAAAATAATTATTATTCGTATTCTATAGTTGCTGGAGGTTTATCTGTGATATCGTATAAAACTCTGCTCACCTGTGGGATCTCCTGAGTTATCCTATATGCTATCCTCTTTAACACTTGAAAAGGTACTTCTAATGCTCTAGCGGTTAGTGCATCTTTTGAATCAACAATCCTTACTACTATTATATTTCCATAAATACGTTTGTACCCTATAACTCCTGTAGCTCTATCGCTCAATAGTACTGCAAATTTTTGAAATGCCTTTATATTCTTGGTCTCTTCTTCGACTATCTTCGTGGCTTTTCTCAGGATGCTAAGTCTCTCCTTAGTTACCTCTCCTAAGATCCTTATAGCTAACCCTGGACCGGGGAATGGCATTCTATTGACTATTTCCTCCGGTATTCCTAGCTCTCTAGCGACTTCCCTAACCTGCCACTTGTAAAGACCTCTCAGTGGTTCTAGGACTTTGAAGCCATACTTAGTGGTATCTATACCTATCTGAACTAGTACATTGTGTTGAGTCTTAATACCCTTTACTGTTTCGACTACATCAGCTGCTATGGTACCTTGTACTAAGAACTCAGCTCCCTCCTTCTTGACTAGTCTTCCGAGAATTGTGTAAAATGCCTCTCTGAATGATATTCTCTTCTCCTCAGGATCAGTTATTCCCCTTAATGCTTTTAGAATTTCTTCACTCACATCCACTAGGACTGCGTTCAATCCAAGTCTCCTCAGCATTCGAACTGCTGCTCTAGGTTCTCCTTCTCTCCTAAGCCCATCATCTAGTACTACGGCCTTAATAGGTCTATCTAAAGCCCTAGATACGAGTACTGCCGCTGTAGTACTATCAACTCCACCTGAGCATGCAGCTAGGACTTTTGAATTCCCTACAGTATTACATATTTCCTCTATAGTAGTCCGAATGAACTCTCTAGCATTAAATCCTTGAGACTTCATGTAATTGGTATTACTAGATGACTTATATCTATTATGAGGATCATGTAACGCATATTTAGTGATCTAGTAATACTAATTACTAGATCACTCACTCCCCTGCTTTAACAGGGGGCTTTCTGGCGACTTTTGTAAGCGTACACGAAGAGTTGATTTTTCATAAGTGTTAAATCTAAGTACTATTAAATCTACTAGTAAACTACTCTGAGGGAGAATGATTATGGGTTTAAAATTTAATAATGCACTTGTAAAAGTACTCATTATACTCATAGTATTTGTAAGTCTATTCTCATTGGCTAGAACTCTCTCTTCCCTTATTCCTTTAGGAAGATACTTTGTCTCCGATTTAAATTGCTTTTGTATACTTGTATCAGCCATAGCTACTTTCACAGTATATCTATTGCTGTTCAGACCTAGAGGATTGTTTATACTAAACTTGAAGAGAAGAATAATAGTATCCCTTCTGTTAATCTTAACTATTATGTCCTTTAGTGGAGCGATAATTAATCTCATATCCCCTGAATATAAGCACGTAGTACTTATGCCTTGGTATGATATAGCACAGTATTCTGTACTCGTCTCGCTGAGTACGATGTTACTACTAACATATGTACCAGCTTATTTTCTAAATAGGTGCATGCTAAAGTGTAAATGGACTTTTCTGGAAAAAGCGATATTCTACCCCATAATAAGTCTCACTATCCTAGGAGGGACAAACTTACTCCTATCACTCTTAAACTTGCATAGGTATACTACATGGTCTATTATACTACTGGTAACCTCTATTATCTTTATATGGTACCTCGTACGCCTTCTCAGGAATGGTAAGTCGGTAGTATTAAATATAGACGCCTTAGAGGTGCTCGGGTTATTGTTAGCGATTGCATTCCGACTTTTTGTATTTTACTCGGCTATAGGTGATAATTTTCTATTAAGAGGCGACGCACTATTTCACATTCATCAAATGGCTTTTGTGAACAAGTTCAATATAATAAAATACTACTATATCTACAGACGTCCATACCCCGTGCTCTTTCCCCTGTATTGGTTAGCTATAGCTAATGCTTGTTCTATACCACTTATTAATATGGCTACTCTTATCGCCACATTTAATCAAGTATTCTCAATAATATCCATGTATGCTTTCGTCAAGCTTCTCACTGGTAGTCGCTTAGCTGGTACTATCTCAGTAATCCTCTGGACTACTCTCTCGGGCTTCGGCTGGATATCCTCTATCGAATCCCCTCCTGAAGAGAGCTTGACATCTCCCTCAGCATACTTAGAATATATAAGTCATATAGCAGGACGGTTCAGCTACGCCTCTCCTCCAGTACATCCACCCACGTACATAGGTGGTCATACTCTGGTAAGATTTTGGGGTCTATGCGTATATCTAGTAGCTCTAGTCGCTATCGTCCAGTATTATATGAACTATAGATCATCTAGCTATCTATTCATATTGAGCTTGAGCATTCTTCATTTGACCTTTGGTCATCCTACAGAGCTTACACTAGTGGCTCTAGCCTTAGTATCCGCTCAACTACTATTCGGGCATAGGGTTAACGAGGACGTTTTACTCCCTGTGGGTTTGAGTGCACTAGTAGGCACTATTTACCACTGCCTATTGGGCTACCCCCTATCCTGGTGTGTTCTAACCTTAATGCCACTTTTATCACTAGTTATTAGTAAACTATTTAGATATGGACCTCTCTTAAGGAACTTAGCTTTAAACTTAAAGGGGCTGTGTGTAGTGTACTTATTCTTCTGTGGATTAATGTATGTTGCTTTTGCTCTTAAGTATAACACTATCTACCTTAAGTACCCTCTTTATACTTTATGGTACTTTCCAGCAATAGAGTGGGGGTTCCTAGGAGTAATATCGAATTTGAGTATATGCTTACTAACTCTTTCGGATAGCGTAGATCTACGTAGGGGTTTCGCACTACTCTTAATGTTTTTACAGTTATTTCTACTCTTCATACTAAATTTAATCAACTATCACCTCTCATTTATAATAATCCCATTTCCATTCCAACCAGTACTCTTCTACTACATTCTAGCTACTGTAGGTTCATTTGTGGTTCTCATCAATAGACCTAGACACTCTCGCCTTCTGAGGATTTTATCATCTATGGTTATCGCTCTTCTCATAATTGTAGGATCTACGGATTATCTGCTTAGTATTAATTTTTGGAGATTATCCACTGGACGGTATACGGGAACTCGTACGGTTATAAGTGAAGAGGATATTCAAATAGTCAATTTCCTCTATAGATTGGACATAGATAAACCGTACATAATAACACCCTACTCTAGCCTTGTTGTACATCTTAGTGGAATGGCTACACTACCACCCCTGTTCCAGATCACCTTCCTTACTACTAGAGATTGTAATGAGTTTAATTTCATTCTAACCTTACATCCATCTAAGTACATACTTATGCGTAAACCACATGAATATACTCTCTTCAGCACATCACCTATATTTGAAAATAAAAAGTACAAACTCATACCAATACCATCATGGATATTAGCTCAGCCTTCTGTAGTACCTAGTACCAGAGATCTTATAGCTATCTCTAAGGTATTTTTCAATAATAGTAGAGTGATGTTGAAGACAAGTAACAAGTTCCTGGAATATAATGTATGTAATGGTACTATCGAGAGTATAGGTGGTAATTATGTCTTAGTATACTTGGAATCTCTCAATAAAATGGAGAATATTACATTATATCTACCAAGTATCTACATAGAAGGAGAGACTATATTGATGAATCTTATTACGGAGAGAAGAATTACTGAACTCAAATCACTTGTACTTCCCTCTCTATCAATAGAGGGAGAAGTCTCATTTAAGGTGGTTAGTACTTTTGAAAATAGGATTTATATCGAAAACTTCACCTATAGAGGAGGGCTATGTCCTAAAGAGTTCTCACTTAAAGAACTTATGGATGAGTACATTAAGGATCACGATATATCCATACTAAGTGTGTTACTTCATCCTCTAGGTCTACTATGGTCTTTCACCATAGTCCCCATAATCGTTCTAATGTTTTCGAAGAGAGTAAGACGCCTCATAAGTATTACCCTAAAAGTTTACAAGCTCTAGGCTTAGTTAAGTTACTAGAGCTTCTTTGACATCCTTTTAACCCTTTGATGTAGAAACCCTATACTATTCCCATTATCTCTTATATTCTCTTTTAACTATTAATTCATAGAGCATACCAGCAGTGCGTACGTACTGTCTGAGAGTCTCGACTACTGCGAGTAGTATTCTCTCTGATATCCTTAGATCTTTTAATTTATAATACCTTCTCAGGTAGTGGATGAATATGATTAGTTGGAGAGGTATTATGAAAAAGCTTATGGTTAGTATTACATTCTTTTTTGTCCATAGCTTACTCTCGTCTGGGTGCTTTCTCGAAATATATGGATACGATCTTCCATATCTGAAGTTTATGCTCCAGAACCTTTTACCCGTTTCCATATGGAGGGAGAAGAGATCTATGTAGCTTAGCTTGTACCCTCTTTTTCTGAGCTTAAAACTTATGTCTGAGTCTTCTTTGGCTAGCCTAAAATAGGGATCAAAACCTCCTGCTTCTTCTATAGCCTTTCTTCGAAAGACTGTACATGCTGTATGCACTGCAGGTACTGTGGAGGGATAAGGTGGTTCATTCCAGTGTAGGTGTATAGCTAAGTTTTTCTCTTGAAACTTTGAGAGTATTCCTTTCTCCTCACAGATAGGTTTAAGTTTTGCTCCTATAGCTCCTAATGTATTGTCTTTTTCTAGTATTTCAATAGCCCTACTGAAAAAGTCCCTATTGACTACTACGTCACTATCTATCATTGCAACATATTTTGTATTAGTACTACGCCATCCTATATCTCTAGCAATAGCGAGACCTCCTCCTCTATCCTGAAGGACTTTAATATTGAGGACTGAACTATATTTCCTCACAATATCCAACGTCCTATCGGTAGACCCACCATCAACTATAATAATAGTCTTGGGCTTAATAGAACTCTCCATAAGTCCCTTAAGACATCGCTCTATGGTCCTCTCTGAGTTCTTAGTCAGTACTACTACTGATAGCATTGTTTAGCTCCCCATACACAGACCTCAGTAGGTTCTCGAAATATATCTCAGTATGCTTAATATTTTTAAGGATACGCTATCCCAAGTCAGATCCTTTCTAGACAGGATGTATTCTCTATTCTCCAGACCCAGCTTTATACACCTCTCTCTATTATTCAGCAAGTCAATCACAGTTTTCGAGAAGGCCTTATAATCCCCCCTCCTGATGAGAAACAATGCAGGAGCTCCTCTAAATAGTTCCCTGAATACCGGAAGATCCCAAGCTACTACTGGTAGTCCCGAGGCCATTGCCTCTACTACAGCTATACCTCCTCCTTCTACATGACTTGGAAAGATAAATACCAATGCCTTTGCAAGTATCTCAAGTAGTTTACTCCTAGGCACAGTACCAAGGTACTTTATATTCCCTTCTAATCCCTCACTCTTCACCTTATACATCCAATAACTAGTGTAGTTAGTGGGTAGTCCTATAGTCCATAATTTAGAGCTAGCCAGCACTCTAGTTACATTTTTCCATATTTCTACCAGGTCAAATATTCCCTTCTCAATAGCCATACGACCGACGAATACACAGTAGGTTTCTTTATCCTCGTGTTCAATAGTCTTAAACTCACTTAAATCAAATCCTACTCCTACAGGGTAGATCTTACTAGAGTCTATCCCCATTTCCTCTAGTTGAGATCTTGATAGTTTAGATGGAGTAATTATAGCGTTAGTTAATTTAAGAGCCATCCAGAGAAATACTCTATCAAGCGTGGCCAATAGGTAACCCTTTCTGCCTAGTCTTATAAAATGACGTAGTATATCCCCAAGTCTAGCTGGGTAATCCCTATGATGAAAAACGGACACTGTGGGCACTCTAAAGAGACGGAGGAAAATTACAGCGATACGGTTAATAAATCCCATTCCAGGATTATATACTATAACATTTTTAGCCCTTTTAAGCTCACGGTAGATCTTTAATGTCCTTAATGCAGTTAATAACGCTAGAACGTAGTAACTAAGCCTCCTTGGTTTAATAGGCGGTACGGGGATGTATACTGCTCTTTGGGATTTATATATATCTATACTAGACCTTATTGGAATAACCTCAATTCCATACTTCACTAACCTCTTGATAATCTCATAGTGGAGTTTAAGACCCCCTAGAATCAGCTTATCTGGTGAGTGTCTAAGCCTTCCTTCGGGATCCCATATAACTTCTAGTACTAGCAACTTTAGGGTCACATTCTCCATAGTTTGATAGGTTAAATAAGATTAACTCCACATGCTTTCTGTCCCTTACGAGATCACTACCTCTGGTTGTACTATTGCCCCAGGTTCGAGTGCGATGTTAGCGTGTATTTTTACTCGATCACCTAGTATAGCTCCGAGATACTTTCTCCCACTATCTACAAGTCTCCCTTTAAGTATTACTTTTATTGTATCCCCGTATATATTGAATGCGGGTATCTTCACACCCGGCTCTAGGATACATTTTGAACCTAGTATACTACTAAAGACAGCACAGTGATTTGATATCCTTGTACTATCCATTAGTATAGAACGAGATACGAAAGATAGTTCTCCTATTTCTACATTCTTACATAATGTGACATAGGGTCCTACTACACTTTTTCTACCTATGACTACTCCCTCTCCAATATAAGCCGGCCCTCTTATTACAGCGCCATGGTGCACTCTACTTCCTCTGTGTACGTACACCGGTCCATATATGTGAGCGTGCTCGGATACCTCTCCATGTATTATGGTGTTTTTGAACATTTTATTGAAGTAGAATACGTTAGCATCTAATAGCGTCCATGCAACTCCTACATCAAACCACCATTCGGGATCCCCCTCAACTACCTTTACCTTACATCTTCTAGCCATCATTGCAAGGGCGTCAGTAAGTTCTCTCTCACCTCTAGGAGAAGGCTTTACTCGTCTGATGTAGTGGAATATATCCTCTCGGAAAAAGTATATACCAGCGTTTATCAAGTTTGAAGGTTCTTGTCCCCTTCTCGGCTTCTCTACTATACCTCTGAGGAATCCATTTTCTATTTGAAGTACCCCGTACTTCCAGGGCTCTTCAACCCTCACACCCACGAGTCCTGCATTGATATTGTCGCACTCTTCAATGAGCTTCTTTAAAGTATGAGGCGGAAAGAGTACATCCCCATTTACTACTATGAATGGATCTCCTCCTGTGAACTTCTCGGCTACCTCTACAGCAGTAGCTGTTCCAGTAAGCTCTCTTTGATGAATGTATTCTATCTTAAGTTGAAGGTCTGTTCTAGAGCTTAGAAACTCCCTTAGGGCTTTTTCATGATAGTGTACGACTATTCCTACTTCCTCTATTCCCACACTCTTTAAGCTCGATAGTATCCATTTAATCACAGGTTTCCCGGCTACAGGGAGCATATGTTTTGGTCTGGTGAGAGTTATAGGGTTTAGTCTAGTACCCTTACCTGCCGCTAGTACTACGGCTTTCTTCACTAGTGAATGCATTATCCCTACCTCAGTGGAAGTTCTATAGGCCTACCTCGCTCATTCGAGAGGCAGGCAGCCAGAGCTATTTCTAGTGCCTTTCTACCATCTACTCCACTAGCTCTAGGTTCTAGATCTTCTTCTATCACCTTCACGAAGTGTTTTATCATCTCTTCATCTGGATTTGTCCCAAAGCTAGCCCATGTGAGGGGGGTTCCTCCTCCTGCATAGTGCACTGCTGATCTGAAGGCATCTACTACTATGCATCCCTCTGTACCTATTATCTGTAGAAATACATCTCCCCATATGGGCCATTCATCAGGTCTAGACCAGCTACAGTCGATACTAGCTATAGTTCCATCTTTAAATCTCAGTGATATGAGGGCACAGTCCTCGCATCTTAAATAGGATCTTATGTTCTCTCCTACATATGCATGTACTTCTGCAACCTCACTTCCAGTATACCATCTCATGAGATCTGCTACATGCACGGTATGATCCATTATAGCTCCTCCTCCTGAAAGCTCTGGTATCCCAAACCATCCTCCTGGATACTTTCCATGATTTGTTGATGTTATTGTTAATATCTTACCTATCTCACCTGCGTCCACTATCTCTTTGACCTTAACTGTAGCTGGATGGTATCGCATTACAAAAGCTATCTGTAGCTTAACTCCAGCTCTCTCCGCTGATGCTATCATCTCATCAGCATCCTTGAGAGAAGTGGCTATTGGCTTCTCACAGAGTACGTGAACTCCTCTCTCCGTAGCTATTGTGACCATCTCCCTATGCCTAGCGTTTTCTGAAGTCACTATTACAGCATCTAGCTCCTCTTTCCTTAGCAGTTCCTCATAGTCATAGTACAGTTTATCCACACCAAATCTCCTTCCTACTTCATAGAGTCTCTCCCTATTATCATCGAATATTGCTATTAGTTCAGTATTGGGTAAATTCCTTATAACAGTAGCATAGCTATACGCATGAAGATGTGCGAATGAGAGTATAGCAAATCTGTACACTTTCAAAGCTGGTCACCCTTACTCCTTATAATCCCAATCATTAAAATGCTTTTATATATTATAAATTAGATTTTAATGGTGTAGAATTTGAAGAAAATAGGAGTTCTTGTCTGTGGTTTGGGCTTTATCGCCACTACAGAGCACATACCTGCACTGAAGAGAATGCCAGAAGTAGAGTTAGTAGGAGTAGTAAGCTCATCTAGGGAGAGGAGCAGAAGTATAGCTGAGAAATTCAAGGCCAAACGATGGTACACTGACTATGACAAAGCTCTTGAAGATCCAGAAGTGGAAGTTGTTGATATAACCTCTCCCACATTCAGACATAAAGAGCAAGTACTCAAGGCTGTTGAAGCTAGTAAGCATGTGATTGTAGAGAAGCCTATAGCACTTAGATTATCCGATGCTAAAGAGATGACTGAAAAAGCTAAAAAGAGAGATGTGAAGTTCATGGTAGCTCACTGTCTCAGGTTCTGGCCCGAATATGTGAGAGTGAAGGAGATGCTAGATGAGGGGGTTATAGGCGAGCCTAGGATCGCTAGAGCCCATAGACTATCGTCCTATCCCATGTGGAGCTGGAAGCTCTGGCATAAACATATAGAGTTGAGTGGTGGAGTAGCAGTTGATCTGATGATCCACGATATAGACTTCCTGAGATGGACGCTGGGTGAGGTAGATGAAGTCTTCGCTAGAGGAGGGATATACCTTTTTAAAGATGCTACAGCTCATGATTTCATGCATGCATTACTCAAGTTTAAGCGAGGAGCAATAGCATATGTAGAAGGTAGCTGGATAATGCCCAAGGAATTCCCCTTCACCACCTACTTAGAGGTGGCTGGAACTAAAGGGTTGCTCGTAGTGGATAATCAGACGACTGCTACTCTCAGGCTCTTTAGGAGGGGTGTACAGGAGGTGCTTACACCAGTCGCTGAAAATGCCTACTATCTAGAGCTGAAGCATTTCATAGAATGCATTAGAGAGGATAAAGAACCCTCTGTAAGTGGAGAGGAGGCTACTAGATCTCTCGAAGTTGCACTAGCATGTATAAAGTCTGTGAGAGAAAATAGACCTATTAAGCTCCCATTGACAGAGGAGGTAATATAGTTCTCTTAGTAATACGCCACCGAACTATAATTCGAATATTATATCCAGTGCCTTTTTAGCATCTATAGCCGATTTCAGTGAGTGCGAGCGATACGGTGCTACTTCCACAGTAACGGGACCATTATACCCATTTTCTCTAAAACTCTTCATAACACTACTCCAATCTACGCTTCCCTGTAGTAATTGTGTAAATCCCATGGTTCTGAAGTCCTCTATGAGAAAGTCCTTTACATGAACTGCTACTATTCTCTTTCCCAGTACCCTAATCCAGTGTTGTGGATAGGTCTGTGGATACGTATTGCCAACGTCAAAGTAGGCACCTATGTACTCGCTATTTATACTATCTATGAAATCCCTGAACTCTATGGGACTAGTGAGTATTCTATTCCATACATTTTCCACTCCTATTTTTATACCGAACTCTTCACCTATCTTAGATGCTCTTTTAATAGAGGTTCGAGCTCTCTCTAAGATCTTCTCATAATCTACTTCGGGATCTGCGACCCCGGGTACTACTAAGATGACAGAGGCTCCTATTGTACTGGCTATCTTACACATGTCCCTTACTACCTCTAGTCCTTTCTCAACTAGACTATGATCACTACTAGCGAGGTTATATTTCCAGTGGAGACCTGAGGCTAGTGTAAAGAATTTAATATTTAAGCTATCTCCTAGCTCTTTTATCCTCCTCCAGTAGTCCATCTCTAATTTCAGATGAGTCTCTTCGTAGGCTGGTTCTAATCCCTCAAAGCCTATCTCTGCTGTCGCTCTCACTATATCCTCTAGTGACATGTCATCAGGAAAGCACCATTTATTTACACACTTATACAAGCTCTCCCCTTTGAAAGACAGTGAGTAATTTTTTATATATCTTAACCGCTTCTACCTCCTCATAGAAGGGGGAAAAGAATATTCATGGAATTTTCAGTGCTAAGATCTATCAGTATTTAGATTTTTTCTGTAAGTTTAGCCTTTTCTATAGATAATATACCCCAGTCTCCATGCCAATATCTTTTATACTCTACTATTTCAATTCTTTTTACGAAGTGAGGAGCATCTAGTACAAAGGTCTCAAACTCACCCCCCTCACCTACAGGGCTTATCCGGTATCTTCTAGATAGCTCTACTAGCCTATCTAGATATTCATGATCTAATATCACTCCAAGCCATTCTCCACTAAGACCCATAGCGAAGACCCCTGTTATTAGGATCTCAAATCCTAGGTCTAGATACTCCTTGAGTAGTTGTACTGGATCTTTTCTCCACAGGGGGGTTATACTGAGAACTCCATTCTCTTCAGCTACTCTCTCTACTCTCGATTTCTGGTACTGTGATGTTATTGCACCAGAGACTATGCCTTCTATCTCATATTCCACTACTGCAGTATTAATCAGTCTACTCAGATCCCTAATCTCCAGCTCTTTTACCCCCTTCGTATAGCCTACTAGGTGCGGTATCTCCATTGCCTTAGCCTGAAGTCTAGTCCACTCTATATTAACCGTGTGGAACATATAGGATTCTGGATTCTCAGATATCATAGTGAGTAAACATGCTACCTCATAGCCCTTCTCTAGTGCCCAGTATACTGTATATGTAGAGTCCTTACCCCCGCTGAAGAGTACTGCGACCTTCAAATTTAAGTCCTCAGGTACTCAATTCTGACCTTGAAGGTTTCTATATCTAGTATTGCTACTGAGGATCTTCCAGTGAGCATTCCGAAGACTTCTCCTGGGTTTAGGACTAGACAGTCTCCTATCTTCCTTAAGTCGATTTTATGTGTGTGTCCGTAGAGGATTATATCGTAAGCTCCACTTTTAGCCAATAGCTCAACTGTACGTCTAGTATACTCGGGAGATCCTAGACCATGAAGTACGTGTATTCTTTTCCCGCAGAGCTCAAGATCATAGGGCATATTGTGCAGTTCTACATTTACATCCTTAGCTATCTTCATTAGTAGTCCTCGGTCTCCATCATTGTTTCCGAATACGCCTACTACTTTTGGCTTGAGTTTGTATAGTCGTCTTATTACAAAGGGGGATATGAAGTCTCCACAGTGTATTACTAGTTCGACTTCCTCAGTATTCAGTAGTTCTATAGCCTTATCTAGGTTCTCTAAATGGTCATGTGTATCCGATATCACACCTATTTTCATCTAATATCACTCACCCTTCAATATTCTTGGAGTACGTAAATAGTTAATGCCACTATCGTGGGTAGTAGAACGAGAAGAATTATAGTTTCTCTCATTGCATATGTCATCTAGACTTCGGAAGTCTGTATTAGCTTGACGATATAGTAGATTTTTAAACGGGCTTATTCATTATTTTAATCCCTATTTAACTCCCCTATGAGAGAGTATGTTTTATTCTCATCCTTTACTCTTTAACTTTTTTCAAATGATCCTTTGATCTCTTTCACCCTAGTCTCGATCATAATATACCACAAGTTCAATCTACTATAGCGTTATTTGTTATAAACCTGTCATATTATCCCATTACAGATCTTATCAAGTATGGATAGGTGTAGAAATGGTCATGTTACCAAGTAGAGGCTAAGTAACCTCAATATGCTTAGCCTAATGGAGGATCATTAGAGGATTGGTATTAGATAGTTGATCAGTTAACCTCTATACAACCGCCTATCTAGTGAGTGAACTGTGCATTCCTCTCTACCCAACCTCTTAACTAACTAAATCCAGAATGAACTTACGTACATCAAGTATATGCCTAAATTTCACATCATCATTGATCGAGTAGAAACCATACCCACTGTGTATCCCTCTTTTGAAGTCAAATCCATGATCAGAAATTATTAAGAATTTACCATTTATGTTTTCAGACAATTTCAAGATAAACCTGTTAATGTCATAGTATAATCTGTATATCTTCCCCTTTCTTCTAAACAGCAGGTGCTGTATCACATCTGGGAAGTGCATATACGCTAGGACTAGCTTCTCATTCCTCTTGGTTAGTCTAAGTATCACCTCTTTCCTCAATCTATAGAGTTTATACAGTAGTTCAACTGTCCTGTCGAGTGGCACTCCTCTGTTAAAGTTGTGTAGAATATCAAACACCAGGTTATCATAGTTTACATATGGGAAGTTATAAACATAGGCATCAATATGATTCAGAAAGGTATCATAGTCGAGATAGGGATAGTGAGTCCTAGGTTCCACCAGTCTTTTAACCCTCTGGCCTATACCAAAACTAAGCCTGATAATTTTCCTCAGCTCCACGAGAAGGGATACTAAAGGATGCCTCTTGAACTCTTTCGTAACCCTCTTTCCGACTAAGAAAGTAGCCCATACCTCTGGACTCATGGCATATCCCTCACTAGTGGTCGGTACTTTGAGCGCTCCAAAGGAGGTCTGCATGAGGTTCCTCAATCTCAACCTCTTCACTAAGCGGTAGTCGAGTCCATCGAGGGCTAAGACGAACACTCTCATTATTTCACCACAGGACTTTCATTTATGTGGAATTAGTAATGTCACTAATAAATCTATAGATTAAAGGTATAGATCATTTAAACATGTAAACATGGATATAAATGTGGCCTGTCCTTTCACTTAAGTAGAGGAGTTTATATGTTCATTCCCAAATCCAGGATGCCTCTCACTTCATAATCCACCTAACTAAACATCATATTACTAAATATTACTAAAAATCTGGTTATTACACTAGGCTATTTTTTCTATATGTTTCTCTACTTCAAATGCTCTTATGAGTACTTTCTCTCGATGTACTAAGCCTTTAGGACCATGATCCTCCACTAGGTATGAACTTGCTGAAGACGCCATAGCTGCAGCTCGTCTAACATTAAACCCCTCGCTAAGTGCTACTGCAAATATTGCTGTGTAGACATCTCCAGCTCCTGTCGTATCCACTAACCTCTCCTCCTTAGCTGCTGGCACATATATTACCTCTCCTTCATATGCTACAATAGATCCTCTAGCACCCATAGTAATGGATACGACATCAGCTCCCATTTCATAGAGTACTTCAGCTGCTCTTCTAGGCTCTTCAACTCCAGTTAGGATCCTAGCCTCATTGACATCTGTGTGCAGGAGGTCTACCATTGGTATTACATCCTCAGCATATTCCCAAGAGGCAAGGTACACTCTCCTACTCTCATCTACTCTCCTGACAAAACCCTGTGAGTCCAGTGCCATTAGTTCACATATCTGTCTCACAGTGCTTATAGTCTCAAATGGTACTTCTCGATAAACTGGACCAATATGTGCTACTCTAAATCTGAGTTGTGGGATATCCCTTGGGTATATTTCCTCAGCTACAGCTTCTAAGTAGAGATCCCTTCGACCCTCCTCTCCATACACTAATCTGTAACAGGTGCTCCTACCCTTAACTCTCTTTACGTATCTGGTATCCACACCATACCTCG
>Ga0190286_1000302_pt1 | contig 21622 bp, 15 predicted proteins | sample 48691834_MG_FD_183241 | JGI IMG/M metagenome (GOLD analysis project Ga0190286, IMG submission 183241) | Hydrothermal vent microbial mat bacterial communities from Southern Trench, Guaymas Basin, Mexico - 4869-18-3-4_MG | ecosystem: Environmental > Aquatic > Marine > Hydrothermal vents >... | reverse complement strand
GCGAGCCTTGATGGGGCGATTAGTACCGCTCGGCTCCACCCCTTGCGGGGCTCCCACCTGCGGCCTATCTACCTCCTAGTCTCGGAGGGCCCCAGGAGGCCTAATCTTGGGGGCGGCTTCGTGCTTAGATGCTTTCAGCGCTTATCCGACCCGGACTTAGCTACCCAGCGGTGCCCCTGGCGGGACAGCTGGCACACCAGAGGTCCGGCAGACTCGGTCCTCTCGTACCGGAGTCTGAGCCCCTCAAGCCTCCTACGCCCGCGGCGGATTTGGACCGACCTGTCTCACGACGGTCTGAACCCAGCTCGCGTTCCCCTTTAATCGGCGAACAGCCGAACCCTTGGGACCTGCTTCAGCCCCAGGATGGGGAGAGCCGACATCGAGGTGCCGAACCCCGCCGTCGATGTGAACTCTCGGGCGGGACCAGCCTGTTATCCCCGGGGTAACTTTTATCCGTTGATCGGCGGCCCTTCCACACGGGACCGCCGGGTCACTAGGGCCCGCTTTCGCGCCTGCTCGACCCGTCGGTCTCGCAGTCAAGCCCCCTTGTGCCCTTGCACTCCACGCCGGATCTCCGACCCGGCTGAGGGGACCTTTGCGCGCCTCCGTTACCTTTTGGGAGGCGACCGCCCCAGTCAAACTGTCCGCAAAGCACTGTCCCCCAGCCGCTTTCCACGGCGAGGGGTTAGGGTCCCAACCAGGACAGGGTGGTATCTCAAGGGCGGCTCCATCCAGGCTTGCGCCCAGACTTCCCTGCCTCCCACCTATCCTGCACAGCCCAGGTCAAGACCCAATGCCATGCTCCAGTAAAGCTCCACGGGGTCTTTCCGTCCTGCCGCGGGTCGCCGGAATTTTCACCGGCTCTACAATTTCGCCGAGCCCCCCCTCAAGACAGCGCCCCAGTCGTTGGACCTTTCATGCGGGTCGGAACTTACCCGACAAGGAACTTCGCTACCTTAGGACCGTTATAGTTACGGCCGGCCTTCGCTGGGGCTTCAGTTCGGGGCTTTCACCCCTCCCTTTGACCTTCCAGCAGTGGCCAGGTTTCAGCCCCTATACATCCCCTTTCGGGTTGGCAGGGACCTGTGTTTTTGGTAAACAGTCGCCAGGGCCCGCTCTCTGCGACCCACCGCTTGCCCTCTAGTGGTGGAGGGTGCGGTGGGCACCCCTTCTCCCGAGGTTACGGGGTCAGTTTGCCGAGTTCCTTGAGGGGGGTTAGCTCGCCCACCTTGGCATCCTCTGCCAGCCTACCTGTGTCGGTTTGCGGTACGGGCTCCCTCGCCCAGCTTAGGGGTTTTTCTTGGGTGGTGATCGCGCTCCCTTCGCCCCCGTGGGGGCTCCCCATCACGCCTCGCTTCCTTGGAGGCACGGATTTGCCTATGCCCCCTCACTTGGCGATTGGACCGGGTTTTGGGTCCGTCACCCGGCGGAGGCGACCTCCACCGTCACCCCATCGCTGTGGGGCGAGGGAGGGGCCGGAATGTTGACCGGCTGTCCATCGGCTACCCCTTTGGGGTTCACCTTAGGCCCGCCTAACCCTGGGAGGATCAGCCTTCCCCAGGAGACCTTAGGCATCCGGTGGCCGAGATTCTCACTCGGCTCGCGCTACTCATGCCGGCATTCTCGCTTCCGCTTCGTCCATCCCGCCTTGCGGCGAGACTTCTACCTAGTGCGGAACGCTCCCCTACCGCCCTCGGGATCTTAGCTTAGCCAAGCTAGGATCCCGAGGGCCCGCAGCTTCGGCACCGGGCTTGAGCCCCGATACATCTTCGGCGCCCCATCACTTGACCGGTGAGCTTTTACGCACTCTTTAAAGGATGGCTGCTTCTAAGCCAACCTCCCGGCTGTCTTGGTGATGAGACGACCTTCACCACTTAGCCCGGATTTGGGGGCCTTAGCTGGCGGTGAGGGTTGTTTCCCTTTCGACCGCGGAGTTTATCCCCCACGGTCTCACTCCCCTGTGGTAGGTGCCGGTATTCGGAGTTTGGTCGGGCCGGACTTGCGCCCGGCCCGTCCAGTAGCTCTACCCCCGGCACCCCTCTCAGGGGGCTGCACCTAAATGCATTTCGGGGAGAACCAGCTATCACCAGGTTCGATTGGCTTTTCACCGCTACCCACAGCTCATCCGAGGAGTTTGCATCCTCCACCGGTTCGGGCCTCCGTCCCCTGTTAGGGGGACTTCACCCTGGCCATGGGTAGATCACCTGGCTTCGGGTCTATCACCCCTGACTTAGCGCCCTCTTCGGACTCGCTTTCGCTCCGGCTCCGCCTACCTGGCTTAACCTTGCCAGGGGTGATAACTCGCCGGCTCATACTGCAAAAGGCACGCAGTCAGGAGGCTCCTCCCTTCCCTTTTTCCCCTCACTCCGGTCCGGTGGGTGGGCTTTTGGGCTCACCCTACCAGCTGGGTGAGGAGAGGGAATGAGGGGAGGGAGCCTCCCTCCTACTGTCCTGTGGGCTTACGGTTTCAGGCTCTATTTCACTCCCCTTCCGGGGTTCTTTTCACCTTTCCCTCACGGTACTTGTGCGCTATCGGTCAGCGGGTAGTATTTAGCCTTGGAGGGTGGTCCCCCCGGATTCGTGCCGGATTCCTCGTGTCCGACACTACTCAGGGACCGTCACCCGGGAGACCCCTAGGATTTCGCCTACGGGGCTATCACCCTCTCTGGCTGGCCTTTCCAGGCCGATTCGGCTATCCTGGGGTTTTCTGACTCCCTGGGAGTGCCGCAGCCTCCCTGTGACGGCCCTCCAACCCCCCATGGAGCATTCAGGGTCTGCGGACCCACAACACAGGCTCCATGGGGTTTGGGCTGATCCCCTTTCGCTCGCCGCTACTTGGGGAATCTCGGTTGATTTCTCCTCCTCCGGCTACTGAGATGCTTCACTTCGCCGGGTTTGGCCTCCGTCGCCTATGGATTCAGCGACGGATACCGAGCGATGAGCTCGGTGGGTTGCCCCATTCGGGGATCCCCGGATCAGTGCCTGCTCGGCGGCTCCCCGGGGCTTATCGCAGCCTGCCACGCCCTTCATCGCCTCCCGCTGCCTAGGCATCCACCGTAAGCCCTCTCCTTAAGGCTCACGCCGCGGCACGTACCTATCCACCTGTCAAAGACCAGCACCAAAAATGGGTTTGGGCTATCTATCTAGCCCTCAAGCACCTGGTTGCGGGGGCTGGATTCGAACCAGCAACCTCCGGGTTATGAGCCCGGCGAGCTACCGTTGCTCCACCCCGCGTCGCTTAGCTTAGCTAGTTAGGTGACAGCTCAAAGACCGGACTTGAGGGGAATTTTTCACTGGTGCCGTGCCGGCTCTAATTATACCGGGGCGGGTGGGCTTGTCAACCCCGCCTTGGAGCTCAAAGGAGGCTCTCCTTGAGGTTCACGCAGAGGGGTTCGGAGAGGCTCTCCAGCCGCTTCCGGTCGGTGATCAAGATCTTCGGCCCGGAGATCTCGATCGCCCCGCGGTCCTTCAGCCGCGCCAGGAGCCGACTGGCGGTCTCGCTGGCGATCCCCGCCAGTTCGGCCAGCTCCGCTCGGGAGAGCTTCACCCCGATGTAGAGCCCGCCGTCCTCCTCCACCCCCCAGCGGTCGGCGATGGCCAACAGCAGCCGGGCTACCCGCTCCAGGCTGCTCCCGTAGGAGGCCTCCAGGAGCTTGTTCTGAAAGCCCTTGATCTCGAGGGAGAGCCGCTCGATCAGCTTGATCGCGATCTCGGGGTGCTCCTTCAGGAAGCGCGCGAGGTCGCCCGTGCTGACGTAGTAAGCCCGGGTGGGCTCGAGCGCCCTGGCATAACCGCTGTAGCCCTCGCCGTGGAAGAGGACCTCCTCGCCGAGGATCTCCCCTGGGCCGACGAGCTTGAGTATCTGCCGGCGGCCGCCGGTCGAGCGCTTGGCCAGCTTCACCTTCCCCTGGGTGAGGAGGTAGACCCCCAGGCCGGGCTCCCCCTCCTCGAAGATGAGCTCCCCCTCCCCGAAGCTCTGCGGCAAAAGATGAGGGGAGATCTCGGCGAACTCCTCCCCGTAGTAGTCGATGAAGGCCTTCAGCTCCTCACGGCTCGCGCTGCCCATCCCGTCTCTTCCCTGATACTTATCAAGGAGTTTGCTGACTAAGATCACTAAATTATAGCCCCGAAGCTGCGCTCCCGCAAAAGCGGGCGGCAGGTCAGCCGGCTCGGGTCCCCCTCACCGCCGGGGGATGAGCCCCAGCAGGAGCGCGCTGAGGAGCGCGACGGCGCTGCCGTAGAGGAGGGCCGCCTCCGGCGAGACCCACCTCCAGAGGGCCCCGGCGATGAGGTTCCCCGCGAGGGTCGCGAGCCCCACCCCCATGTGGAAGGTCCCCAGTGCGAGCCCGCGCTCCTCCGCTGCGGCCAGGTCCGCGACGAAGGCCCGCTGGTTGCCCTCGATGAGGGCCAAGGTCAGCCCGTAGAGGACGAAGAGCCCCACGAAGGCGCCCATCGAGCTGCTCAGGGCGAACCCCAAGGCCACCCCCGCAAAGAGGAGATACCCCCAAAGGAGGACCCTCCGGCGGCCGAGCCGGTCGGAGAGCGCCCCCGCGGGGGTCGAGAACAAGGTGTAGACCAGGTTGAAGAGGGTATACATCAGGAGCGGGACCTCGATCGCCACCCGCTCCGCGGCGGGGAAGGCCGCGCTCGCCTTGAGCCAGAAGAACATGTAGCTTAGGTTAGCCGAGGCGAAGAGCATCATCGCTATGAGGTTCAAGGTGAAGGCCCGCGAGAGGCCCCGCAGCCCGAGGAGGAGCGACCAGCGCGGGGCCATCCTGCCCCCGACCCCGAGCTCGGCCTCGAGTTCGGGTTCAGGTCCGAGTCGGCGGCGCTCGCGCACCCCCAGGAGCGGGAGGAGCGCCAGGGCTCCCAAAAGTCCTCCGAGGAGGATGATCCCCCGCAGGTCGAACTCCAAGAACCGGTAGAGCAGGTAAGCCAGCAGGGAGCCGAGGAGCGCCCCCGCGCTGTCCATCATCCGGTGGAAGCCGAAGCTCAGCCCGCGCCGCTCCCGAGGCGCCGAGTCGGCGATGATCGCGTCCCGGGGGGCGGTCCGCAGGCCCTTGCCCACGCGGTCCACCAGCCGCAGCCCGAGCACGCCCGCCCAGGTGCCCATAAGGTAGAGCCCCAGCCGGGCGAGGCTGGAGATGAGATACCCCCCGGCGACCAGCGGGCGCCGCCGGGGGAACCGGTCGGACCAGTGGCCCGCGAAGATGCTCAGCAGGCTCTTGGTGCTCTCCTCCACACCGCCGATCAGCCCCACGCCCAGGCCGCCCCCGCCGAGCCTTGTGATGAAGGCCGGCAGGACGGCCATGATCAGCTCGGCACTGAGGTCATTGATCAGGCTGGTGAGCCCGAGGAGGAGGACGTTCCGGGTGATCCTCCCCCGGGCTTGCTTGGTCTGCGCCTGGGTCTGGGTCCGAGCCCGCGCTTGCTCCTCTTCCTCCCGGGCCACCGCGCTCTTGGGGCCGGGCTCGCTCGGCATCGGCGTTGGCATCCTGTGAGTGCAGATAAAACCGTATCGAATCGAAATCGAAACGATCAGTCGAGGGGCTCGCGGTGCCCGCACTCCTTGTTGGTGCAGACGAGCCACTCGCCCTGCTTGCCCTTCACCTTCATCTTGATCAAGACCCCTTCCGAACACGCCGGGCAGAGCTTGACCGGCTGGTCTGGCGCGATGAACCGGCACTCGGGGTAGCGCGAGCAGCCGTAGAACAGCTTCTTGGATTTGGGCGAGTAGCGCTCGACCAGCTCCGCGCCGCACAGCGGGCAGGGGACCTCGACGGAGTAGGGACGGGTCCCCTTGCACTCGGGGTAGCGTGTGCACCCGTAGAAGCGGCCGAACCTGCCCTCCCGCAGCTCCATCGGCGCGCCGCACTCCGGGCAGAGGAGCTCGGGGTGGACCCTCTTGGCCTTGGGAGCGGCCTCATGTGCGCGGAGCTCCTCCAAGTCGAAGCTCACCCGGTGGTCCTCCCACTCGTAGCGGTAGCTCACCCCCTCGGGGAACTCCCGGGTGCTCTGGCAGTCGGGGTAGCGCGAGCAGCCGAGATACCGCTTCCCCTTCCAGAAGCGCAGCTCCATCGGCGCGCCGCAGATGGGGCAGGAGAGGTTCGTGAGGATGTGGAAGGAATGTCTCCCATCTTGGAGCTCCTGCCGGACCCGGTTGAGCTGCTCCTCCAGGGGCTTGTAGAACTTTTGGAGGACCTCGACCCGGGTGAGCTCCCCGGCCCCGATCTTGTCGAGGCTCTCCTCCATCCTGGCGGTGAATTCCTCCTGGACGGTGAGGGGGAAGAACTCCCGCAGGAAGTCAGTGGTGACGAAGCCGAGGAGGGTCGGCCGCAGCACGCCCTTCTTCTCCCTGACGACGTAGCCCCGCTCCTCGATCGTGGCGATGATCGGCGCGTAGGTGGAGGGCCGGCCGATCCCCTTCTCCTCGAGGAGCTTCACCAGCCCGGCCTCGGTGAACCGCGACGGCGGCTCGGTGAAGTGCTGCTCGGGGATGAGCTTCACCAGCTTGAGCCGCTCGCCCTGGCGGAGCTCGGGGACCTTGAGCCCTTCGTCCTTGAGCGGTGCGAGCTTGAGCACCTTGAGGAAGCCCTCGAACTTGGGGGTGCTCCCGGAGACCTTGAAGAGGTAGTCCCCCGCGGCGATCTCCGCCTCCCGCTGGAGGTAGACCGCCTCGGCCATCTGGGTGGCGACGAACCGCTCCCAGATCAGCTTATACAGCTTGTATTGATCGCGGGTGAGGAAGCCCGCTACCTTGTCGGGCGTCCGCTCGACCGAGGTGGGCCGGATCGCCTCGTGGGCGTCCTGTGCGCCCTTGCCCTTGGGCTTATAGGTCCGCACCTGCGGGGCCAGATACTCCTTGCCGTAGTGGCGCTCGATGAACGCCCGCAGTTCGCGCTGGGCCTCGGTGGAGACCCGGGTCGAATCGGTCCGGTGGTAGGTGATCAGCCCCTCGCGGCCCTCCTCGCCCAGCTCGACGCCCTCGTAGAGCTGCTGGGCGAGTTGCATCGTCCGCTGGGGGGAGAAGCCGAGCTGGGAGGAGGCCGCCTGCTGGAGCGTGCTGGTGATGAACGGCGGCGGGGGCTTCCTGAGCCGCTCGCGCTCGCGCACCTCGACCACCTGGAACTCTGACTCCAGCCCCTTAAGCTCGGCGAGCGCCCGCTCGACCGCCGCCTTATCGGGGAGCTCGGGCTTCCTCCCCCGGTATTTCTCCAGCTTGGCCCGGAAGCCCTCCCCTTTCCCCTCCCCGGAGAGCAGCTCGGCCTCGATCGTCCAATACTCCTTGGGAGTGAACTCCTGGATCTCCCGCTCGCGGTCGCAGATGAGCCGCAGGGCCACCGACTGGACCCGCCCGGCGGAGAGCCCCTCGAAGATGCTCCCGGAGAGCGACTTCGAGAGCAGGGGGCTCACGAGATACCCCACCAGCCGGTCGAGGATCCGCCTCGCCCGCTGGGCCTCGACCCGGGCGAGGTCGATCTCCCGCGGCTCCTTGATCGCCTGGAGGATCACCCGCTTTGTGATCTCGTTGAAGACGATCCGGCGGTAGCGCTGGCCATTCCCGGGGTTGCGATGGTGGTTGAGGACCTCGTAGAGGTCGAAGGCGATCGCCTCCCCCTCGCGGTCGTTGTCCGTGGCGAGGTAGATGGTCTTGGCCTTGCGGGCCTCCTCACGGAGGCGCCTCACCACCTTGGGATCCTTGATGACGAAGTGTGGCTGGAAGCCCTTCTCGATGTCTACCCCCAGCTCGTCCTCCGGGAGGTCCCGCACGTGGCCCATCGAGCTGACCACCTTGAAGCCCTTGCCGAGGTAGCGGGCGATGGTATGGGCCTTGGCGGGCGACTCCACGATGACTAGATCGCTCAAGGTGCTCCTTCCTCCCCTCTCCTTCCTTCTACGATCTACGATGCGAATATGTATATGTATGAGTCAGCGACGGGCTCTAGCCCTGCTTGCTTACCTACCTAGAGCTACCCAAACTCGGGCCCGAGCGAGCGGCAAGGCCCTCACGCATAGCCTTGCGAGGCGATTTGCAGCAGGAATTATAAACGGGCGCACCGGGGGGCGCAAGCGCTCCCTTTGGGTTTCTCGCCTCCTGCCCGCTATAATGGGAGTCAATCCTGGCGGTTTACGGGGCGGAGAGTGAGAGGAGCAGATGGAGGAATACGAGGTCGATCTGCGTGACTACCTAAGGGTGATCTGGCGGAAGAAGTGGCTCATCCTGGGGGTCTTCCTCGCCGCGATCGGCGTGGCCCTGCTGGTCTCCTTCAGGATGCCCTCCCAGTATGAGGCCACCGCGCTGGTGCGGCTGAATAGCTTGCCCAAGATCGACAGGGTCCAACTGCAAGCCTCCTCTCTCCACGAGGTCCTGGTCATCTCGAAGTCTAGAGATCTTTTAGCTGAGACAGCCAAGGAGGCGCGATCGCTCGAGGAACCCCCATTCCAAGGGCTTTCTCAAGAAGAGCTCGTCGAATGGCTCAGGGAGCATCTCAAAGTCAGCATCCCTGAGAAGACATCACTGATCGATTTTAAACTTAGCGGTCCTGGGAGCTCCCAATCCTTGGTGAGACTCCTCGAGATGCATTTACGGGTTCTTGAGGGAAGGCTCAAAGAAGACGCTGCTGAGAATGCCAAACGAGAGATCGCCAGGCTCGCCGGTGAGATAGAGGTCCTGCAGGGACAGCGTGAGGGCCTGCTTGAGGAGCTTAACCAGAAGCTCGCTGAATACAAGGAGACTTTGGAGAGGCAGCGCGATGGACTCCGCCGGGAGCTGGCCCAGATCGAGCAAGCCAAGGAGAAGCTGGGCCTCCAAGCGGGCGAGCAGAACGCGACCCTTGAGGGGATCATCCTCCGGGAGCGGTTCATCGCCCTGAACACGCGATTGCAGCAGGTCGAGCAGGAGCTGGCCGACCTTGAGCTCAAGGGACGTGAAAAGTTCCCGGAGCTGAACACTCGCATTCAAGCTCTTGATGAGGAAATCGGTGAACTCCAAGTTGCGATGGAAAAGCTCCGAAAATTGATCAACCCCGGCTCCGGCTGGAAGCCCTTCGAGCTCATCAGCCGGCCTGCGGCCCCTCCGGGCCCTGTCGGCCCCAACCGGGAGATGAACGTGGCCGTCGCGGGGGTGCTGGGGCTCTTCGTGGGGGTCCTGCTGGCGTTCTTCGTCCACTACCTGGAGGGAGGGGGACCGGAGAGGGCAACCTCACGGAGGGAGGAGCCCCCGGAGGAAGGGAGGGGAGCAGATGCCGGAGACCAGATCTAGATCTAGATCAGGAAGAAAGGGGGTGAAAAGAGATGAAGGTGAGAGCGGAGGGACTCCTCTTGCTGATGTTGATCCTGGCAGTGGGGTCCTCCCTCCTCGGCCTCGGCGGAGCATCCAAGGAGTGGACCCCGAGCGTGGTGATCAACGAGGTCGCCTGGGGCGGGACCCTCGCCAGCTACGCCGACGAGTGGATCGAGCTATACAACACCACCGATGAGGAGATCGACCTTTCCGGGTGGGTCCTCATCTGGGGCGAGGGGGACGTGGTGGTCCACCTCGGCGAGGCCCAGGGGAACACCAAGGAGGTCCGCCGCTCCGTGATCCCGGCCCACGGGTTCTACCTCCTCGAGCGGACTGACGACAATACCATCAGCGATATCGAAGCCGACCTGATCTACAAGGGCGCGCTGGACAACGGCGGGGAGATCATGATCCTGAAGGACGCCGCGGGGAACTTCGTCGATACGGCCAACTTCGACGGCGGGCCCTGGCCCGCGGGCACCGCTTCCCGGGGCGAGCCGCCCTACGCCTCGATGGAGCGGATCTCCCCCACCTTGCCCGATGCGGCCGACAACTGGGCGACCAACGACCCTGAGACCGCCCGCAACGGCCTGGATGCCGAGGGGAATCCCATAAACGGCACCCCGGGGAGGGCAAATTCCACCTGGGTCGAGGGAGGGAGCCCCTAGCCTTAAGCCTTGAATAACCTAGGGCTGGAAGACCAGGCTCTTGATCCTCGCGAGGTGCCTCTCGGCCTCCTTGCGGCCGGCCTCGGCGGCCCACTCCACCTGGTCGAGTGAGAGCATGGTGACGTCCGCCAGCTCCGGCCGGAGGAGCACTAGCCGCTCGCCGAGCCGCTCGCGGACGAGCTCCAGCTTCAGATGGGTGAGCTCCCGAGCGGTGATCGCCTCCGCTTGGGTGAGGACCTCGATGGAGGTCTCGACCCCCCTAGCCAGGGGCGCGCTTACGTCCACCGCGATCACCACCTCCGCGCCCAGCCGGACCGCCACGTCCGCGGGGAGCTTGTTGATGACCCCGCCGTCGACGAGGTAGCGGCCCTCCCACCTCAGCGGGTAGTGGATCCCCGGGACGGTGGCCGAGGCGGCGATCGCCCGCGCGAGCGGCCCCTCCTGGATGACGACCTCCTCACCGGTGTCGATGTCCGCGGCGACGACGGCGAACTTCACCGGGAGGTCCTCAAAGTGGAGCCCCTTCGAGAAGAGTGCGAAGAACTCGCAGAGCCGCCTGGTGCTCTCCTGCTCGTGCTCGCGCCAGTCCGCTTGCCCACGGAGCATCTCCGTGGCGATCCGCCCCGCGACCGTGCCCACCTCCTGGAGGGTGCTCCGCGGGAGGCCGAGCAGGCCGTGGAGATCCAGGCTCGCGAGCACCCGCTTCAGCTTCTCCAGGTCGAGCCCCGCGGCGTAGGCCCCGCCGATGATCGCGCCCATGCTCGTCCCCACCACGAGGTCGATCGGGATGCCATGTTCCTGGAGGACCTGGATCACCCCGATGTGGGCATAACCGCGGGCACCGCCGCCGCCGAGGGCCAGCCCGACTTTGACCCTGACCTTGGGCTTGGACTTGAGCTTGGGCTTGGGCTCGGCCTTGGCCTTGGATCTGAGGGCGGGCTGAGACCTAGACCCAGGCCCGGGCTTGAATTTGGATTTAGACTCGGGCCCCCTCGCTCCCCTGCTGCCAGCTCCGCTTGACATAAAAATGGAAGACCCCCTGCAAGCCTCGCTCTGATCCTAGGCCTGCAGGGGGCCGGATGGCAAATCCCCGGGGCTCGACTTCCCCTCATATCATATTCCGAGGGGGTCGAGCCCTCCCATCACTCATTCAGCCCTAATACATCTCCGGTGACGGCGCCGGAGCTGGTGCCTCGGCCTTCTCCTCGATCTGGGCCACGACCGCGCCGGTGGTGAGCAGGAGCGCGGCCACGGAGACGGCGTTCTGGACCGCCGATTTTGTGACCTTGGTCGGGTCGATGATCCCGGCCTTCATCATGTCGGTGTATTCCTCACGGAGGACGTCGAAGCCCATGTTCCCGTCCATCGACTTGATCCGCTCGACGACGATCGACCCCTCGTAGCCGGCGTTCTCCGCTAGCTGCTTGGTGGGCGCCTCGAGGGCCTTCTGGAGGATGCGGACGCCGACCTGCTCGTCCTCGTTCTCGAGCTGGAAGTCCTCGAGGGCCTGGGCCGCCCGGATCAGGGCCACCCCGCCGCCGGGGAGGATGCCCTCATCGACCGCGGCCTTGGTCGCCTCGAGGGCGTCCTCCATCCGATGCTTCTTCTCCTCCAGCTCGGTCTCCGTCGGAGCCCCGACCTTGATCACCGCCACGCCGCCGGCGAGCTTGGCCATCCGCTCCTGGAGCTTCTCCCGATCGTAGTCGGAGTCGGTGGTCTCCATCTGCTTCTTGATCTGGTTGATCCGGGCCTCGATCTCCTCCTTGCGGCCCTTCCCGCCGATGATCGTGGTGTCATCGTCCGTGACCACGACCTTCTCCGCCCGGCCGAGCATGTCCAGGGTGGTGTCCTCGATCTTCATCCCGGCGTCCTTGGCGATCACCTGACCGCCCGTGAGGATCGCGATGTCCTGGAGCATCGCCTTCCGGCGGTCGCCGAAGCCGGGGGCCTTGACGGCGCAGCTCTGGAGGGTGCCCTTCAACTTGTTGATCACCAGGGTGGTGAGCGCCTCGCCCTCGACGTCGTCGGCGATCACCAGGAGCGGCTTGCCCTCCTGGGCGACCCGCTCGAGGACCGGCACCAAGTCGCGGGCCTTCTTCAGCTCCTGATCGGTGATGAGGATGTAGGGCTCCTTGAGTTCGGCCTCCATCTTCTCGGCGTTGGTGACGAAGTAGGGGGAGAGGTAGCCGCGGTCGAACTGCATCCCCTCGACTACTTCGTAGTAGGTCTGGATGGTGTCGGAGTCCTCGACTGTAATTACACCGTCCTCGCCGACGGTCTCCATGGCGTCAGCGATGATCCGGCCGATCTCCTCATCGTTGGAGGAGATCGTCGCCACGCGGGCCATCTCCTCCTTCTTCTTGAGCGGCTGGCTCATCTTCTCCAGCTCCTCGACCACCTTCTCGCAGGCCTTCTCCAGGCCGCGCTTGATCAGCATCGGGTTGGCCCCCGCAGCGACGTTCTTCAGCCCCTCCATGATGATCGTGTGGGCTAGGATAGTCGCAGTGGTGGTGCCGTCGCCGGCGACCTCGTTGGTCTCCTTGGCCACCTCCTTGACGAGTTGCGCGCCCATGTTCTCGAACTCGTCCTTATACTCCTGCTCCTCGGCGACGGTCACCCCGTCCTTGGTGATCTTGGGCGCGCCGAAGGCCTTGTCGATGATCACGTTCCGGCCCTTGGGGCCCAAGGTCACCTTGACCGCATCGGTGAGCTTCTGCACGCCGCGCTTGAGCTTCTCCTGGGCCTCCTCGTTGAAGAGCACCTCCTTATACTTGTTCTTTGCCATGGTCGACCTCCTCCTTTTCCTTTTCCTTCTTCATTTGCGTTTAATAGATGGGGCTAACCGGCCTTCAGCCCTCGATCTTCGCCAGGATGTCGTTGGTCTTGACGATGAGGAACTCCTCACCGTCAAGCTCGATCTCCGTCCCGCCGTAGCTGGAGAGGAGCACCTTATCGCCCTTCTGCACCTCGATCTTCTCCGCGGTGCCCACTTCAATCACCTCAGCCTTGATGTATTTTTCGTCGCGTTCGACGTCGGCAGGGAGGACGATCCCGCGCTCCTCTTCCTCCTGGAGCTTCTTCACCAGGACCCGGTTCCCCAGCGGCTTGAGCCCCGTCTTCTTCCTCGTCCTTGCCTTGGGCATCCTCTCGACCTCCTCCTTTTTAGCAATCTTATTGGTTGACTGCTAGAAGGCTCGCCCTCTATTTTAGCGAGCGGAAAAGTGGCTGTCAAGCTGGCGACGGGCGTCCTCCCGAGCTCGGCCCGCCGCCGGTATGATCTTGGGGGATGCCCTCAGGCAAGCGCCATCTGCGGCTGGAACTCGCCCTGCTGCCGGTCATCCTCGGGGGGACCTGGTGGTGGGGACGAGAGTTCCTCCGGTGGGAGGAGCTGGCCGGGATCGGCGGGGCTTACCTCCTCTCCAGCCTGCTCCTCTCGCCAGATCTGGACCTGGGGTCGAGCTCGGCCAGGCGGCGGTGGGGCCCGCTCGGGTTCATCTGGCTGCCCTACAGCAAGCTCTTCAAGCACCGCGGGCTGAGCCATAGCCTGCTCCTGGGGCCGCTCACCCGGATCGGCTACCTCTTCCTTGTGGGTTGGCTGGTGGCTCTTGGGCTGAGATACCTCGGCGTGCTGGGGGAGGGGGGGATCGGCCTCCATCTCAACCTTGGCCTCAGAAGGGAGCTCCTGGGGATGATCGCCCTCGGGCTATACCTGCCCAACGCGCTCCACATCGTCTACGACCGGCTCGACTCCTGGCTCCGCCGGGGCCGGCGTCCACGTCCCCACCCACGCCCGCACCTGAGCTCGAGCCGGAGCCGGAGGCGGAGGTGACCGGAATGCAAGATACCCCTATCTCCACCGCCATCTTCGCCATGGCGGTCCTCATGCTGGCGCTGGGGCTGGTCGCCCTCGCCCTGGGGAGCGGCTACTGGGAGGTGGGGATCGCCTCCTGGTATGGGCCGGGCTTCCACGGGGAGCGGACGGCTAGCGGCGAGATTTACGACATGTATGCGATGACCGCCGCTCACCGGACCCTGCCCTTCGGGACGATCGTCAAGGTAGTGGACCTCGACACGAAAAAGAGCGTGGTGGTGCGGATCAACGACCGCGGGCCGTTCATCGAGGGGCGGATCATCGACCTCTCCTACGCCGCGGCCTTGGAGCTTGGTATGGTGGAGAGGGGCCTGGCCCGCGTCGGCTTGAAGATCATCAGGTGGCCCGCGGTCAAAACCAAAGCTAAAAAGAGCTGAGAAGCCAGGCAGCACACCCCCTTTTCCTTCCCTCTTTCCCTTGCCCTCGCCCTCGCCCTCGATTTGATCACCGCCCTGGAGCAGGATAGAATTGCGGCGATGATCACCTACCAGCGCGAGCCCTTCCCCGATGAAGAGGTCTTGCAGACCTTGCATCCGCTGGTGCGGCGGTGGTTCCGCGAGAAGTTTTCCGAGCTGAGCCCGCCGCAGCGGCTCGCCATCCCGTTGATCCACCAAGGGAAGAGCTGTTTGATCTCGGCGCCGCCCGGCTCGGGGAAGACCCTCGCGGCCTTCCTGACGATCATCAGCGAGCTGGTCACCCTAGCGGAGAGGGGCGAGCTCGAGGACCGCATCTACGCCGTCTACGTCTCGCCGCTCAGGGCCCTGGGGAACGACATCGAGCGGAACCTGAGGGAGCCGCTGCGGGAGCTGGCCCAGCTCGCCGGCCGGGAGCTGGGCATCCGGGTGGAGGTCAGGACGGGCGACACCCCGCCTGAGCGGCGCCAGCGGATGCTGGCAAGGCCGCCGCACATACTGATCACCACCCCGGAGACGCTGGCGATCGCCCTCACTGCGAAGCGCTTCTCGCGCTACCTCCACAGGACGAGATGGGTCATCGTCGATGAGATCCACGCCCTAGCGGAGAACAAGCGTGGGGCTCACCTCTCCCTGTCGCTGGAGCGGCTCCAGGAGCGCGCCGCGGGGGAGGGCGAGGGAGCGGGAGAGCTAGTCCGGGTCGGCCTCTCGGCGACGATCCACCCGCTGGAGGAGGTGGCCCGCTTCCTGGTCGGGCGGCGGTGGGGCCGTGCGTTAGGGGAGCTGGCCTCAGCGGAGGACGGCCAGGACCCCTACCGCGACTGCGTGATCGTCGATGCCCGGTTCGAGAAGGGGCTCGACCTTAAGGTGCTCAGCCCCGTCTCGGACTTCATCAACTGCTCCGCGGGGGAGCTCCACACCAACCTCTACGAGCTGATCGCCAAGCTGGTGGAGGAGCACCGCTCGACGCTGATCTTCACCAACACGAGGTCGCGGACCGAGCGGGTGGTCTACCAGCTCAAGGAGCGCTACCCCGAGCTGGTGGAGCTGGTCGGCGCCCACCACGGCTCGCTCTCGCGGGAGCTGCGGCTCGACCTCGAGGACCGGCTCAAGCGGGGCCAGCTCAAGGCGGTGGTCAGCTCGACCTCATTGGAACTCGGGATCGACATCGGCTACGTCGACCTCGTGATCCTGCTCGGCTCGCCCAAGTCGGTCACCCGGGCGCTCCAGCGGATCGGCCGCTCCGGCCACAAGCTCCACGACGTGATCCGCGGCCGGGTGATCGTCACCGACCAGGATGACCTCCTCGAGTGCGCGGTGATGCTCAAGGAGGCCCTCGAGGGCCGGCTCGACCGGATCCACATTCCTAAGAACCCCCTGGACGTGCTCGCCCAGCAGATCTTCGGGATGCTGATGGACGGGCCCTCCTCCGTGGAGGACCTCTGGGAGGTCGTCACCCGCAGCTACAGCTTCGCGGGGCTCCCCCGGGAGGACTTCGACCGCGTCTTGGAGTACCTCGCCGGGGAGTATACCTCGCTGGAGGACCGGCGGGTCTACGCCAAGATCTGGTATGACCCCCGGACGGGCCGGCTGGGCCGGCGGGGGCGGCTCGCCCGGGTGATCTACCTCACCAACGTGGGCACCATCCCCGATGAGTCCTACGTCACGGTGAAGGCGGGCGAGCGGCGGATCGGCCAGATCGAGGAGGCCTTCCTGGAGCGGCTCCGCCGGGGGGACATCTTCGTCCTCGGCGGGGAGACCTACATGTTCAAGTATGCCCGGGGGATGACCGCCCAGGTCGAGCCCGCCGCGGGGAAGGCGCCGACCGTCCCCACCTGGGTCTCGGAGATGCTCCCGCTCTCCTTCGACCTGGCCCTCCGGATCCAGGAGTTCCGCTACCAGGTGGCCCGGTTGTTCGAGGCGGGCCGCCCGCCCGAGGAGATCAAGGGCTTCATCCGGGGGGAGCTCCACCTCGACGAGCGAGCGGCGGAGTCGCTCTACCGCTACTTCGCCGAGCAGCACCGCTACGCGGTGATACCCCACCGCTTCAGGCTGCTGATCGAGCTCTACCGCGAGGAGCAGCCCGCCGGCCCCACCAAGAGCTGGGTGATCTTCCATGCGCTCTTCGGCCGGCGGACGTGTGAGGCGCTCGCGCGGGCGGTCGCCTGGGTCATCGCCCGCCGCGAGGACAAGGACGTTGAAATCACGGTGACCGATCATGGGTTCGCCCTGGGCTACGAGGGCGAGGTGAAGGTGATGGAAGCCTTCGAGCTGCTGCTCCAGCGGGACCTGCGGGCCACCCTGGAGGACGCCCTCCACGACACCGAATTGCTCCGGCGGCGGTTCCGCCACTGCGCTGCACGGGCGCTCATGATCCTCAAAAACTACAAGGGCACGAGGAAGTCGGTCGGCCGCCAGCAGATGAAGTCGCTCATCCTCCAGCAGGCGGTCGAGCAGCTCGACCGCGAGCGGAAGGGGAAGGAGAAGGGGAAGGGGAGCTTCCCCGTGCTGAAGGAGGCCTACCGGGAGGCGATCGAGGACGCGATGGACCTCGCGGGGGCCGAGCAGGTCCTCCGGGAGATCCGCGAGGGGAGGATCAAGCTCGAGGGGCTGGCGAGCCGGACGCCCTCGCCCTTCGCACTGGGGATCATCCTCCACGGCCGGTCCGACCTGATCAAGGGCGAGGACCGCCAGCGGTTCCTCCAGCGGATGTATCAGCTATACCGGATGCAACGGGAGCGCACGCCGAGGGAGCCCGTGGGCTAGGCCGGCGCCGGCGGCAAATGGCACCAGTGGATGAAGTGGAGAGCGAGATGGACCCGGTAGGGCTAATCGCAAAGAAGCGCGACGGCGGGGAGCTCACCCCCGAGGAGATCTCCTTCCTCATAGGAAGCTACCTTGAGGGCCGCCTCCCGGACTACCAGATGAGCGCGCTGCTGATGGCGATCTACCTACGGGGGATGACCTCCCGAGAGACCTACCACCTGACCGAGGCGATGGCCCGCTCGGGAGCGCTCGTCGAGTTCGAGGTGGACGGCTTCGTCGCGGACAAGCACTCCACCGGCGGGGTCGGCGATAAGGTCTCGCTGGTGCTGGTGCCGCTGCTCGCCTCGGCGGGCCTCGCCGTCGGGAAGCTCTCCGGGCGGGGGCTGGGTCACACCGGCGGGACGATCGATAAGCTCGAATCGATCCCCGGCTTCCGCGGGGCGCTCTCGCTCAAGGAGTTCAAGGCGCAGGTCGAGCGCTGGGGCCTCGCGATCTCGGAGAGCACCGGCGAGCTCGCCCCAGCGGATCACAAGCTCTATGCGCTGAGGGACGTCACCGCGACCGTCGGCTCGCTCCCGCTGATCGCCTCCTCGATCATGAGCAAGAAGCTGGCCGTCAGATCGGACGGGCTCGTGCTCGACGTCAAGGTCGGCCGCGGCGCGCTGATGAAGACCCCGGAGCAGGCGCGAGCGTTGGCGGAGCTGATGGTCGAGCTCGGCCGCCGCGCCGGGCGGAAGGTCGCGGCGGTCCTCACGGGGATGGACCAGCCGCTCGGCCGGGCGGTGGGCAACGCGCTCGAGGTGAGGGAGGCTATCGAGACATTGCAAGGCCGGGGGCCGGCCGACCTGGTGGAGGTCTGCCTCGCGCTCGGCGCGGAGCTGCTCCTCATGGCAGGGCAGGCCCCATCTAGGGAGGAGGCGAGGGGGCGGTTGCTCCGGCGGCTGCAAGATGGCACGGCGCTGGAGAAGTTCGCGGAGCTGGTCGCCCGCCAGGGCGGCGACGTGCGGGTTATCTCCGACCTTAGCCGGCTACCCCGAGCCCGAGCGGTGCACGAGCTCAAGGCGGAGCGAGCCGGCTACATCATGGGGTTGGATGCGCTGATCATCGGCGAGGCGGCAAGGCGGCTCGGCGCCGGCCGACGTCTCAAGGGCGAGGAGATCGACCGCGCCGTCGGGATAGTCCTGCTCAAGAAGGAGGGCGAGCCCGTCGAGGCGGGCGAGCCGCTGGCCCAGGTGCACTACAACTCCGAGGGGAGGCTAGCCGAAGCGCGGCCGCTCCTCGAGAGCGCCTATCTCATCGGGCCGGAGCCGCCGGCGCCCCGCCCGCTTATCCTGGGCCGGATCGCCTGACCCTCGAGCTGGTGAACGCGTCGGGGAGCAGCTCTTCCAGGGGCTTGACCTCGTATTCGCGGGCATCGGCGCTCCCCATGATGACCTTCATCTTCGGGGCGAACTCGAAGAGCGCCTGCCGGCAGGCCCCGCAGGGTCGGCAGAATCCCCTATCGCCATCGCCGCAGACGATCGCGATCTTCAGGAATTCGCGCTCGCCCTCGGTGAGGGCCTTGACCAGGGCTACCTGCTCCGCACAGATGGTGAGCCCCAAGGCGGCGTTCTCCACATTCGCCCCGCGGTAGATCCGTCCCGATCTGGCGAGCAGTGCCGCCCCGACGGGGTAGCCCGAGTAAGGAGCATAGGCGTTCTTGCGGGCTTCGCCCGCCTCGGCAAGGAGCGCCTCATCGGACACCGACACCGTGCTCATCGCCGTAGGATCACCACCTTCCCGGGGAGGCGGACTACCCTACCACTGCCATCGTAGCCGCGGATGGTCGCGACGTAAAGGTAGACCCCAGAGGCGAGCGGCCGCCCCTCCTCATCGAGCTTCGGGAGGGCTACCAGCCCGCCGCGGGCCTCGCCCGCGGCTAACCTTCTCCCCGCCAGGGTGAAGAGTTCCACCCTCATCTCGGCGAGCCCCCGCCCGCGAGCGCTGAAGCTGAAGAGGAGCGCATCCCCGGTGTCATAGGCCCGGAGGGACCTAACCTCAAGCTCCGGCACGGGCGCCGGTGAGGGCTTGAGCTCAGGATCAGGCTCGTGATCCAAGCTCACCCGCTCGGTGCCGCCGACCACGAGCGCGAACCGCGGCAGCGCGCTGCTCACCACCCCTCGGGGGAGGGCCGGCATGGGCAGGGGCTCGGCATCCCCAGAGGCAGGGAAGGCCCTGTAGGCGAATCGGATCCTCTCCCCCGGCTCGACCGCCCGGAGGAGGAGCCACTCTCCCTCCCCCGCTCCCGAGCCCGCGGAGGGCTTGAAGACCGCCCCCTCGGGCAGCTCGAGTGGCTCGAGCCGCCAGCCGGCCCCCCAGCTCTCCACCAGCCGCAGTCCGAGGACCCTCGCGTGGGCGTGGACTCTTACCTCCACCGCCACGCGCACGGCTGATTCGCTCCCGCCTTCTTCTAGAGCTGAGATCTCCCGGGTGGCCTCCACCGGCGCCGGTCGCGCCGGCATGGCCGGCAGGAGCTGCCCCACCGGGATGCCGGCGAGCCACCGGGCGATCAGCTCCTCCATCTCCCCGGAGCTCAAGGACTGGCCGGCGGTCCCGGGCACCTCGGCGTCCTCGAGCCACCACCGGACCGCCTGGCGCAGCTCGGCTTCGTCGATCCGGCCGTCCCTGGAGAGGTCGATCACCCCCGCCTGGGGGTCCCACCGGGCGACGGCCTCCGCCGGCGAGAGCGGCGGGATGACCTCGATGGAGCTCTCGCCGGTGATGGGCTCGCCGTTGATCGTGCCCTCGAGCTTGTAGCTCCCCGGCGGCTGATCCTGGGCTACTCGGACCCGGTATTCCAATTCCCGCGCGGCCCCCGAGGGGACGAGCGGCCAGCGCCACTCCCCGGTCCTGGTGAGAGGGTCAAACCGGAGCTGGACCCGGGCCTCATCGGTCTCTGACTCTGGCCCCAACTCCGGCAGCGACTCGAGCTCGATTTCGAACCCCCGTGGGAGCTCCTCCTTGACGGCGAGCCCGCCGAAGTAGAACGGGGGCATCCTCACGCGGAGCCTCACCTTGAAGCTCCCCCCTTGGATGACCTTGTCCCCGGGGCGGATCTCGGTCTCGATCGTCCGGGTGGCCTGGGGTGGGCCGAGGCTCAATGAGAGTCGCCCCGCGCCGTAGATGTTGTCCTTCCCCGGAGGGCCGAGGTCGACGGCCTGCCGCTCGAGCTCCCGCCAGAGCTGCATAGCTGACCAGCCGGGGTGCCGGGAGAGGAGGAGCGCCGCCGCGCCGGCGACGTGCGGCGCCGCTGCGGAGGTCCCCCGGAACCGATGGAGAAAACCCACCTCGGTGAAGGTCCAGACGTTGTCCGGCCCAGCGATGTCCGGTTTCGTCCGCCCGTCGCTGGTCGGCCCCTGGGAGCTGAAGGGCTCCTGAGGGCCGGTCTCCCACCGGCCGAGGGGGATCGCCCCCACGGCGAGCACGCTAAGGGCGTCCGCCGGGGCGAGGAGGCTCCCCTGGGGCACCGCCGGTTCGAGCTCCCCGCCGAAGCTGAAGAGCTTGATCGCTACAGGATTGAGCCGGTTGCGGGCGAGCACCCGCACCTGCAGGACGCCGGAGCCGGGTGAGAGGACCAGGTGCTCGAGCTCCTCCGTCGGCGGCTCGCTGCAGCTCTGATACCCCTGGGAGGAGGCGATCAGGTCCCCCTGAGCATCGTAGAGGAAGAGGTCATAGTCCTGGCAGGTCCGCGGCCAGTCGTCCCAGGTGAGGAAGAGTTGGACCTGGCCGAGGCTCGCCCGCAGCTTCAGGGCCTCCTCCCCCGGGGCGAACTCGCACCAGCCGTCGCGGTCGTCGTCGCGGCAGGGGCCCTGCCAGTGCTGCCGTGCGTGGTTCCCCGCGGCGTTGACCCAGAGTATCCCCGCGTGGGCGGCCCGCTCGGCGATCTCATCGACGATCCCGGTCCCGTCGGTGAAGTTAGTGTTGACCCAGCCGACCGCGTGGACGATGATCTGGATGCCCTCCCGCAGGCAGTCGTCGACGGCTCTGGCTAGGTCGACCTCATCGCTCACCTTCTTCAGGTATAGGAGGGCTCGGGGTGCGACCCGGTGGACCAGCTCGGCGACCGCCGTGCCGTGGCTGGGGCCCACCTCGAGCCCCTCACCGCTGTAGTCGGTGGCGTCGGCGATGGCCTCCTCGGGGAGGGCGCGGTTTTGGATCGCCCAGGAGAGGCCCCCGAAGCCGACGTCGATCACCGCCAGCTTGACCCCCTGACCCCTAAATCCCTGGGCGTGGAAGGGCAGGGCGCCGATCGACCCGAGGGCCTCAGGCCTCTTGGGCTCAGGCGTGAGCGCGAATGCAAGCGGGACCGGCCGGTAGGGCCGCCGGATGAACCGCACCCCGGGGAGCTCGGCCAGCTCCCGCAATTTCCCAGGTGGGAGGGCCACCCGCAGGAGCCTGACAGGCCAGTCGGTCTGAGCCTCCACGGTTATCCCCAGGGCGCGGAGCGCCTGCGTAGGCATGAGCCCTTGCCCTCCACCTTCAAGCTCCACGACGGCCCGAACCTGAACGCTAACGCTCGACGATGGTGATGGTGGAGATGAAGATGAAGATGACGATAAGGATGAAGCGCCCGCCTCCAGCC
>Ga0190286_1000301_pt1 | contig 21636 bp, 22 predicted proteins | sample 48691834_MG_FD_183241 | JGI IMG/M metagenome (GOLD analysis project Ga0190286, IMG submission 183241) | Hydrothermal vent microbial mat bacterial communities from Southern Trench, Guaymas Basin, Mexico - 4869-18-3-4_MG | ecosystem: Environmental > Aquatic > Marine > Hydrothermal vents >... | reverse complement strand
GTCGGAGGTTGGGTTCAAATCTCTATTCCCTTGGTTATATTTAAAATTAAAAAGCTTTCAGGTTAAATGGATGATAGTAGATATTAAATTGTTAAACTATTTTGGACCCAACAAAAAAAGACTCCGACTTTGTCGGAGGTTGGGTTCGAGTCTTAGCGGGTCCAGATATCTTTGATAATTAAGATAAATCTAGTCAATTTTAACTTGCTCTTTATCAAAGATAAAGCAATCTCGGACCCAACAAAAAAAGACTCCGACTTCGTCGGAGGTTGGGTTCAAATCCCTCCCCCCTCCGTATGTTTATATATTGGAAAGAGAAGAGTCTTATAGAGAGAGGAGATGATTTATCTGGTAGCAATTTTGGATGCGTTATAAAAACTTCGCTTTATCAGCGAAGAACGCATACAAATCCCTCCCCCCTCCGTATGTTTTTTCATTTTTAAATGAAATAAAAATTCTTACTCGACTGCGATTACTTTTCCCACTATCAAGTAAGAAAGATATATCTGAGGATAAAAAGGATAGAGAAGATATAGATTAAAGGAGGGACTTCTTTGATTTTCCCTGCTACTAACTTTAAGAAAGTGTAAGCTATAAAACCAAATGATATCCCTTCGGTAATACTAAAAGTTAGAGGCATAATTATTATAGTAAGAAATGCAGGAAAGCTTTCGGTAAAATTATCCCAATCAATCTTTCTTATATTCTTAAGCATAAATGAGCCTACAACGATTAAAGCAGGAGCAATGATAGGATAAGTAACCAGCTTTCCTACTTTAATAGGTTTAGAGACTACTTCTATTAAGGGATAGAATACCAAAGATAGAAGGAATAAAGAAGCAGTTACCAGATTAGCCAATCCTGTTCTTGCTCCTTCAGCAATTCCTGTAGAACTTTCAACGTAGCTAGTAATAGTAGAAGTTCCTAGCAGGGTTCCCGAGACTGTACCTATAGCATCACTAAGTAACGCTCCTTTAGCCCGAGGCAACTTACCTTCCTTTAAGAAACCAGCTTGCTCTCCTAATCCTACGAGGGTGCCTACCGTATCGAATAAGTCTAAGAAGAAGAAGATAAATATTACTCCTAACATATTCCAAGTCAATGCACCTCTAATATCTAATTTGAAAAAGGTGGGGGAGAGAGAAGGAATTTTCCCTACTATTTTAGGAGATTCTACCAGCCCCATACTCACGGCAAGAAAAATATTGAGTACTATTCCTATAAGAATTGCTCCTTTTACTTTTTTGGTAAGAAGTAAGGCAATCACTGTTACTCCTGATATGGAGAGTAAGACAGGGGGGGAGGAAAGTTTTCCCAGACCTATTAATGTTCCTGATTTTCCCACCACAATTCCTGCCCACTGCAGCCCAATAAAGGTAATGAGAAGCCCTATTCCTACCGCAATTCCATGTTTTAAGGAAGAAGGGATAGCGTTGACCAGTTTTTCTCTTAACCCCCAAAAGGAAACTATCAAAAAAAATATCCCTGCAATAAAATTTGCTCCTAAAGCTACTTGCCAGCTTACCCCTAAAGCAAGACATACCCCGTATACAAAGTAGAAATTATGTCCCATTGCTGGAGCTAAGGCTATGGGATAGTTAGCTAAGAGGGCCATAAAGATCATAGCAATACTTGAAGCTACACAGGTTGCTACCATTACTGCTCCTTTATCCATTCCCACAGTAGAGAGGATGAGAGGTTGGACAAAGATGATATAAGACATTGTAACAAAGGTAGTAATACCTCCTATTATTTCTTGTCTTATAGAGGTTTTCTGTGATAGAAAATTTATCATTTCTCTTTAATAAAATTCTATCAACTTTGAGAAGATTTTGCAAATAGAAGAATGAAAACGTGAGGTTTTTTCTTGTAAGAGAAGAATAGATGTGTTAGAATTCTTTAGCTATTAGATTGTCTTTCAATTTAAGGTTCACTCCATAATTTTATGAGAAATATTCACTCCAAATTCATGCGAGAGGCACTAAAACAGGCAAAGATAGGTTCCGATAATGGCGAAATTCCTATAGGAGCGGTTATTGTATATCAAAATAAAATCATTGCTAAGAGCCATAATCAGGTAGAATTACTTAAAGACCCTACTGCTCACGCTGAGATTCTTGCTATTACGCAAGCTACCAACTATTTAAGATGTAAATGGTTGAAGGAATGCACTCTCTATGTAACGGTAGAACCATGCCTTATGTGTGCTGCGGCTTTAGTCTTTTCTCGGATTGGTAGAGTTATTTTTGGAGCTTACGATTCTAAAGGAGGAGGAGTTATTTCCAAAGTAGATATTAATAGACTAAAATTGAATTATAAGATAAAATTTAAAGGGGGTATTTTAGAAGAAGAGTGTGCTAAGGTTATAAAGGATTTTTTTCAGAAAAAAAGAGAGTTAGTTAAAACTTCTAATAAAAAGATGTAGCCGAGTTATTTTTTCCTAAGGTGGATCCGCCTCTGGCGGAAAGGCAGCCGCCTGCTAAAAGTTTTTAAAAAGCTTTTTGAAAAATAGAGAGGAGTTAAGGCTATTTTGGAGAGGTGGCCGAGCTGGTTTAAGGCAGCCGCCTGCTAAGCGGTTAGCCCGCCAAAAAGCGGGCTCCCGGGTTCGAATCCCGGCCTCTCCGCCATTAGCTTATATGTTGTTCTCTTTAAATTTACCCCCAACCACAGAAAGTCACCCCGCCCTTTCAAGGAAAGGGCGGGTTTCGGGGTTTACTAAAGTTAATTTTAAAGAAAAGGCAGTTTCGGGCCTAACAATGAAAGTCCCGAGCTTATCGGGGTTGGGTTTAAATCCTGTCTCTTCCTCATAAATTTGAGTGAGAATGTTATGTTTGCTTATCTCTTTATAGTAATGACTGTATTTTTTTGGGGGTTAGCTACTATTTTTGATAAGCTCGCTCTAAGAGATGCTTCTCCTTTTGGTGGTCTTTTAATAAGAACGTTGGTTGTAGTTTTGGGGTTAATTTTAATATTTCCTTTCTTTAAATATAAATATCCTTCCTCTTTAAAGCTCAATTCTTCTTCACTTTTATTTTTTATTCTTTCAGGAGTATGTGCAGGATTATTGGGGATGTTCACTTATTATTCAGCGTTAAAAAGACTTCCTGCCTCGATAGTAGTTCCTCTATGTTCGGTTTATCCTTTAATCTCAGCCCTTTTAGCAACAGCAGTTCTAAAAGAAGAGCTTAACATTTTAAGACTTACAGGAGTAGTTTTAATTATATTGGGGGTATGGCTGGTGAAGTAAATTTAGGAGAGAATTAGGAGTGGGAAGAGAACTTTTTTTACTTGTTTTAGGCCTTTTTCTTCTGATTATCAGTTCCCAATGGCTCATTCGGAGCTCTGTTAAATTAGCTACTCTTCTCAGAGTCACTCCTCTATTTATAGGAATGGTGATAGTTGCTTTCGGTACCAGTACTCCTGAAGCAGGAGTAGGAATTGTTGCAGCACTCAAGGGAGAGAAGGCTATCGCCTTAGGAAATATTGTGGGTAGTAATATTGCCAACATCGGGTTAATTTTGGGATTAGCTTCACTACTCAGGCCTTTAGGAGTGAAAAAAAGTGTCTTTAAGAGAGAACTTCCTATAATGCTAATTTGTACCTTTCTTCTGTATATCCTGAGTTTAGATCTCCTCATCAGTCGTGTAGATGGATTAATCTTTCTTGGGCTTTTTGTCTTTTTCTTTCTCATTTCCTACAGAGGAGGAAAAAAAGATTATAATTTTAAAGAATTGCAAAGTTTCCCTCTTTACAGTTTTCTAAAGAACACAACTTCTCTTCTAGTTGTAGGAAGTGTGTGTAGCCTTTCTCTGGTAGGAGTGGTAGTAGGTGCAAACTTAATGGTAAAGGGAGGAGTGGGGTTAGCAAAGGCTTTTGGAGTAAGTTCCTGGATTATTGCTATTACTGTATTTGCGGTAGGTACTTCTCTCCCTGAGTTAGCAGCTTCTTTAGCAGCTTCTTTTAAAAGAATACCTTCTATCAGTATGGGGAATATTATAGGGAGTAATATCTTCAATATTCTCTTTATATTAGGTATCGTTGCTCTCATAAGACCTATAAAGATTGAACAAAGTTATCTTGGATTCGAATATATTTTTCTTATCTTCATTAGCATACTCTTAGCAGTATTTATGAAGACTGAGTATAAAGTTTCTCGCTGGGAGGGGTCTCTTTTGTTTCTGCTGTATATTCTCTTTGTATGGTTGATTGTAGGAAGGTAAGATAATTTTAAAGAGGTGACTTGGTAAGTTCATCCGATAATGCGATATTGACTTATTCTTGATGGGAGGTTATACTAAATATCTTTCCCAAAACAAAAGTATATTAGAGGATTGATGGAATACCAGGCTTTTGCTTTAAAATACCGTCCTAAAAATTTCGATGAAGTTATAGGTCAAGATCATATAGTAATTCCTTTAAAAAAAGCGGTAAGAGAACAACGAATCCATCATGCTTACCTTTTTAGTGGTCCTCGAGGTGTGGGAAAAACATCGGTAGCTAGGATATTAGCTAAGTCGTTAAACTGCTTTCAAGGACCTACACTGAGTCCCTGTGAAGAGTGTTTAAGCTGTCGAGAAATTGCTAAAGGAACATCTTTAGATGTAATAGAGATAGATGGGGCTTCTAACCGAGGAATCGAAGAGATAAGAACCTTGAGGGAAAGTGTGAAGCTTTCTCCTTCCTATTCTCGGTACAAAATATATATAATCGATGAGGTTCATATGCTCACTCAGGAAGCATTTAATGCTCTTCTTAAGACCTTGGAGGAACCACCTCCTCATGTGAAGTTCATCTTTGCTACCACCCATCCCCATAAGGTATTACCCACAATACTCTCTCGCTGTCAAAAGTTTCAGTTTCATCTTCTTTCTGTAGAAAAGATTGTAGAAAAATTGGAGAGAATAATTGAGAGAGAAAATATGAAGATGGATAATCAACTCTTATATGCCATTGCTAGGACAGCTGAAGGAAGCATGAGAGATGCAGAATCTTTGTTAGATCAGCTTGCTCCCGTATTATTAGAGGAGAAAAGAGAGATAGTCTCAGATATAGCTTCATTCCTAGGAATAGTGGAGGAGAGCTCACTAAATGAGATAACCAAATTAATTATAGAGCGAAATATAGCTGCCATCTTAGAATTCATTAATAAGATGAGTAAGGAAGGTAGGGATCTGGGGGTGTTCATTAATAATCTTCTTGAACATCTGAGAAACTTGATATTAGTGAAGTTAAGTCCTAAAATTTTTAAAGAACTCAGTTCTGTATCTCCTCATACTAAAGAGTTTCTTTCTCAGAAAGCCGAATTGATTACTTTAGAGAATATATTAAAGATAATGGAGCTTCTAATAGAAGCAAAGGGAGTTTCCAGGAAGCTTAACACTTTAAGAATTCCTTTAGAGTTAGCCTTTATAAAGTTTTGCTATAAGGAAAAAGAATTGAATAAAATGCCTTTTTCTCCTTCTCCCCAAGCATTTTCCTGCTCAGAGGAGTTTTCTAAGGAAGAAGATTGGGAGAATATTCTAGAGGAGGATACAACTGAGGAAGTTTCTGTCAAGGAGAGTGAGAATTTGAAGGAGAGTGAGAATTTAGTAGAACTTTCAGATTCGGACTTAAAGGAAATAGAATCACGCTGGTTGGATTTTATTTCTAAAATAAGTAAACTGAAAGTTTCTCTGGCTTCTTACTTGAGTGAGGCTAAGCTATCTCTAACCAGAGATGGTAAGCTCGTGTTAGGATTTTCTAAGAAATTTTCTTTTCACAAAGAGATACTGGAGAGGGAGAAGAATAAGAAGTTTATAGAGGAAGCATTGAAAAAATACTTTAAAAAAAATTTAAGAATTTCCTTTACTCTTTTAGAGGAACCTTTCCTTCCACAGGAGAAGAGCGACTGTGAGTCTGAGGAAGAAGGGAAATTGATTGATGAATTACTTGATACATTTAGAGGCACAATAGATACAGATAATGAATAGTTTTCCTTATGAATTAGAGAGTTTGATTGAAATGTTAGCACGTTTTCCTGGAGTGGGAAGACGAAGTGCAGAAAGGATTGCTTTTTATCTTTTAGAAATGAGTGATAAGGAAGTGGATACTCTAGCAAAAAAAATTCTACAGGTTCATAAAAGTATAAGGCCTTGTAAGTTTTGTAATAATTTTTCTATTGAGGAAGTATGTTCTATTTGCTCTAACCCTAAAAGGAGAAAAGATATTATCTGTATTGTAGAGGAACCCAAAGATGTAATAGCTATCGAGAAGACTTCTCAATATGATGGGCTTTATTATGTCCTTTTAGGAGCGATAGCTCCTTTAGAAGGCGTAGGCCCTGAGAACTTAAGTATAAAAAAGCTCCTGGGTCGTCTTAAGAGGGGAGAGATTAAGGAAGTGATAATTTCTACTGATCCAGATAACGAAGGAGAGTTAACAGCACAGTTTCTTATTAAGAAGGTTTCTCATTTTGGAGTAAAGATCTATAGGATAGGAATAGGGATTCCTTTTGGGACTCAAATCGAATACATAGATTCTGCAACTTTAGGAAGAGCTATTAGCGAGCGTAAACTAATAGAAACCTGATCTATTTATTGAAAGGATATAAGATTTATGATATTATCCTTTCCTATTAACCAAACTTAAAGGAGGAGATATGGAGAAAATAATTCAAGGTATAAGAGGACGGGCAAAAAGTAACCCTAAGAAAATAGTGTTTCCTGAACCGAATGATGAGAGAATATTGAAAGCGGTAGAGTATATAAAAAAAGAAAAGATAGCTGTTCCGCTGCTTTTAACTCAGGATAACATTGATATTAATAAACAGGAAGAGTTTGCTAATATCTTTTATGAGAGGAAAAAGGCAAAGGGAATTAGTTTTGAGGAAGCCAGAGAACTTATGGAAAATCCCCTTTACTACGGAGCAATGCTTGTAGCAGGAGGGTTTGCTGATGGTTTTGTGGCTGGAGCTACTTTTACTACTTCTTCAGTGATAAGGGCAGCTTTAAACTGTTTAGATATAGATAAAACTGTAGGGTTAGTCTCCAGTTGTTTTATTATGGCTGTGCCTAATTGTAGTTTTGGAGAGAGAGGCGTTTTTGTCTACGCAGATTGTGGGGTAATTCCTTATCCTACTTCTGAACAACTTGCTCTGATTGCTCTTTCCAGTGCTAGGTTTGCTAAGGAGGTATTAATGTTCGAGCCCCGAGTAGCTCTTTTAAGTTTCTCTACTAAAGGAAGTGCCCAAGGACGATGGATTGATAAGGTGAAAGAAGCGGTAGAAATTGCCAGATCCAAAACCGATGAGTTTACCATCGATGGAGAACTCCAAGCAGATGCAGCGATTGTTCCTGAGGTAGCAACAATAAAGGCACCCCAGAGTGAAGTAGCTGGTTGTGCTAACGTGTTAATTTTTCCTAATCTGGATGCAGGGAATATTTGTTATAAACTTACAGAAAGATTGGCAAATGCTAAGGCGATTGGGCCTATCGTATTGGGAACAAAACAACCCTGCAGTGATTTATCGAGAGGCTGTTCAGTAGAAGATATTATTGATTGTACAGCAATTACAGTAATAAGGGCCCAGAAACTATGAAGATTCTTACTATTAACTGCGGGAGTTCCTCGATAAAATATAAGCTTTATCTGTTTCCTCAAGGGGAACTTATTGGGAAGGGGTTAATCGAGCGAATTGGGGAGAAGGGATCAGCTGTCGCTAATCATACCCAAGGGATAGAGGAGGTATTTAAGGGTCTTATTGAGAGTAAAACTATTAGAGGAGCAGAGGAGATTGCTGCTGTAGGACATCGTGTAGTCCACGGAGGAGAGAGTTTTCGCCAACCTCACTTAATTGATACTAAGGTAATAAGAAAGATAGAAGAATACGCTGAACTCGCTCCTCTTCATAATCCTGTAAACTTAGAAGGTATAAAAGGATGTATAAAGATTTTTAAAAAGAGCATTCAAGTGGCAGTTTTCGATACCGCTTTTCATGCTACCCTTCCAGATTATGCTTATCTTTATGGTATTCCTCTTAAGTATTATAAGAAGTATGGGGTTAGAAGGTATGGGTTCCATGGTAGTTCTCATCAGTTCATTGCCAAGAGGGCTTCTCAAATTTTGAATAAGCCTTTAAGTAAGTTAAAGTTAATCACCTGCCATTTGGGCAACGGTTGTAGTATTACTGCAGTAAAGAATGGGCATTCTGTAGATACTTCTATGGGATTTACTCCTTTAGAGGGGTTGATAATGGGGACACGTTGCGGAGATATAGACTGTGCAGCTGTTCTCTATATTATGGAAAGAGAAAAGCTTTCTCCTTCTCAGATGGATAATATTTTGAATAAAGAGAGTGGTCTTTTAGGAGTTTCTGGAGTAAGTAACGATATCAGATTAATAAAGGAAGAAATTAAGAAGGGAAATAAACTTGCTAAGCTTGCTTTAGATATGTTTGTATATAGGATAGAGAAGTATATTGGAAGTTACTGGTTTATCTTAGGAGGAGCAGATGCTATATGTTTTACTGGAGGGATTGGTGAACATAATCCTGACGTTATCAATCGGATAAAGAAAGATATTAGGAAAGTGATTTCTAGAAATACTAAAGTTTTAGTTATTCCCACAGATGAAGAACTTATGATTGCCTTCCTTACCTATCAGGTAGTAAAGAAAAGAAGCCGGAGAGTGATATGATGCGCATAATGTTAAAGTCAAAAATTTATTATGCTACAGTTACTGATCTGGAACTTTACTATAAAGGAAGTATAACTATTGATGAGAAGATAGTCAAAGAAGCCCAGTTGCTTGAAGGAGAAAAAGTAGAAGTTTTAAATTTAAATAATGGTTTTCGACTGGAAACTTATGTAATAAAAGGGAAGAGAGGAAGTGGAATTATTTGTTTGAACGGTCCTGCCGCTCGTTTAGGGTTTAAAGGAGATAAATTAATAATTCTTTCCTATGTGTTGTGTACGGAAGAGGAGGCTAAGAACTTAAAAGTAAGGATGGTAGAGCTTGATGAACGTAACCAAGTTAAAAATACATACCTGGCCAAGTAAGATTCTTCGCCAGAGGTGTAAGTTGGTAGATAAGGTGGATAAGAGAATAAAAGATCTATTTGAGCATTTATATTCTCTTATGAAGATCCATCAAGGTGTGGGGATTGCTGCAAATCAAGCAGGATTAGATTTATCTTTGATTATAGTAGAAGCGGAAGATAAGATATTTAAACTAGCCAACCCTCGTATATTAAAGAAAGAGGGCAGAATAGAGCTAAAAGAGGGATGCTTAAGTTTCCCTGGAGTAGTTGGTAAGATAAGACGGGCAGAGAAAGTTTGGGTTGAGGCTCTAGATGAGGATGGTTATCCTCTAAGTATAGAAGCTAAAGGCCTACTGAGTGTGATCTTTCAACATGAGATAGATCATATAAATGGTATAGTGTTTGTGGATCGATTACTTTTGTGGGAGAAAATTAGAGTATTTTCTCAACTGAATAAACTTACTAAAAGTGGATTGTCCTAATAGAGAAGAAAATCTAAAGAGATGTAATTGTACTTATCCCGGGTGTGATAAAAAAGGAATCTGTTGTCAGTGTATCCGTTATCACTTATCTAAAGGCGAACTCCCTGCCTGTTTCTTTACCTCTGAAGCAGAGAGAACCTATGATCGTTCTTTAGAGTACTTTCTCTCTCTTCATAGAAAGAAAGACTGATGCTATGGAAGAAAGAGAACTCGCTATAATTGGAGGGGGGATAGCAGGAATCTCTGCGAGTATCTATGCTAAGAGAGCAGGTCTGTCTTTATACTTATTTGAGAAAGCTACTTTGGGAGGACAGCTTATTTATATTGGAATTGTAGAGAATTATCCTGGATTGGTTCCTATGAGTGGGGCAGAGATAATAGACAATTTAAAGAGGACGCTTAATCACCTAAGGATTTCCCCAATTTATAAGGAGATAGAGAAGATAGAGATTAGAGAAAAGAAGGTATGGCTATATTCTCAAGATGATTATTATGTAGCAAGAAGTCTAATTATTGCTACTGGTGCTAAGTTTAGGAAACTAAATTTGCCTGGGGAGGATAAGTTTCTAGGTAAAGGAATTTCTTACTGCGCAGTATGTGATGGGTTTTTCTTTAAAGATAAAACAGTAGCAGTGGTAGGGGGAGGAAATACGGCGTGCGAAGAAGCAATTTACCTTTCTCAGTTATGTAAGAAAGTTTACCTCCTCCATCGCCGAGATACATTAAGAGCGGTAGAGTATCTTAAGAGACAAGTATTGGAGAAAGAGAATATAGATGTAGTATGGAACACTGTAGTTAAGAAGATAGAAGGTAGTAATTTTTTGGAAGGTATTGTTATAGAGGAAGTATTAAGTAAGAAAGAGAGGTACCTAAAAGTAGATGGTCTCTTTATAGCCATTGGGCTTACCCCTAATACAGAAATCTTTGAAGGAGTAGTAGAAGGAAGAGATGGTTTTATCCTTACCGATGAATATCTAAAGACTTCTAGAGATTTTATTTTTGCTTGCGGTGATTGTCGCTATCGTCCTTTAAGACAATTAATTACCGCAGCTGGTGAGGGAGCAGTTGCTGCTATGAGTGCTTATCGTCTGTTGAGAGGGGATTATATAAGCTCATAAGTTGAAAAGAAAGATTTTTTTTATCTTAAGGTTTTTTTTAAGTGGTGCGATAATTTTTGCAATTTTCAAAGTTATCCCCTGCAGGGATGTAATCTCTGTCTATCAGAGAGCCTACAAATTTTATCTCTTCTTTGGTTTTCTCTGTATCTTCCTAGGAAATATAATTGCTTCTCTAAGGTGGAGATTCGTTATTAACTCTCTGGGAGCATCTTTATCTATTAGGGAAGCGCTTTATGCTTTTTTCTCTTCCACTGCCTTTAATCTGATTTTTCCTTCTCTTTTAGCTGGAGATATATTTAGAGGATTTGCTCTTTCTACTCGCTTCAAAAACCAGACTAAGAAAGTAATTTTTTCTTTAATTATAGATAGAGCGAGTGGAATGGTAAGTTTAGCTCTATTGGTGGTTTTTTCTTACCTGATAGGGAGGAGCTTGATAAAAGAACCAGAAGTTCTGGCAGGGGTAATTCTGATGGTAATTTTAGGAGTATTTATTATTTTAGCTATTTTCAATAATTTTATCTTTTCTTTGGTAAAGAAGATATTTACTGGAAGAAAGAAAGCAAAGGAAAGAATTTATGAGTTTGAGAAAGAATTTCAGTTTTTGAGGAAGAGGCCTTCTATATTCTGGAGAACAGCTATATACTTTTCTCTCCCTATTCAGATTGTTACGGTCTTTAGTTTTTTCTTTGTGTGTAAGTCTTTTTATATAGACCTTGATTTGATTTACTTTTTTATCTTTGTTCCTATAATAATGTTAATTGCTTTTTTACCTATAACTGTTGCAGGAATAGGAACGAGGGAGGCAGCGACTGTGTACTTTTTCTCTAAGGTAGGTCTCTCTAAGCCAGTAAGCCTAGGGATGTCTTTGATGAATTTGGTTTTTATGGTTGGAATTTCCATAATAGGGGGAGTTATATATGTTATGGTATATCATCGATGGCTGGAATATTGTAAATAAACTAAAGGAATTAAAGAACGCTCCTTCTCCTTCCCAAGCATTACTCTCTTATATAAAAAAGAATAATCTCACAGGAAGTAAGAATAATAAGGTTACAGTAGTTTTTGACGGGAGGCCAAACTTTGTTCGATACAATAAAGATACTGATTTTAATATAATGTTTAGTGGAGAAAGGAGTGCTGATGATGTTATAAAAAGAGAAGTAAGTAGATACAAAAATAAAAAGCAGATTGTAGTAGTTAGTGATGATTGGGATATAATAAATTATGCTAAGAGTGAGGGAGCAGGTTTCTTAAAAGTTAAAGATTTCCTTGAAAAGAGACGTAAGAAATCGGTTTCTTACTCCGAGAAAGTTAAAGAGATAGAATCTTCTTTGCAGAGAGAGATTACCCAAGAGTTAAAAAAAATATGGCTAAAAGAGTGATAGTGAGTAAGTGTCTTTTAGGATATAGATGTCGATACGATGGAAGGAGTTGTTTGGATAGGGAACTTAAGAAGTGTTTAAAGGAATGGGAGGTAGTAGGAGTCTGTCCAGAAGAGATGGGGGGATTGAGGGGAAGGCGGGGGCCATTTCAAATAAAAGGGAAAACCAGAGAAGTGATTTTAGGGAAGGCAAAAGTGGTGGATAGAAAGGGTAGAGATTTTACTAAGGAATTTTTAGAAGGTGCTTTTGCTACCTTAAAGATAGCTAAGAGTAAGGGGATTAAAATTGCTGTGTTAAAATCTCGGAGTCCTTCCTGTTCTCCAGATTATATATATGATGGTAGCTTTAAGAATAAACTAGTAAGGGGAGAGGGGCTAACTTGTTTTCTTCTTAGACGACACAGAATAAAGGTGTTTACTAGTGATGAATTTAAACGGTATATCTTTTCTCATAAAAGAGGCCAGAGTAGAAGAGGATAGCCTAAGGGATTTTATTTATCCTGCTAAAGGAGAGAGAGTAAGACCTATCCTAAAAATCCTCTTGACTAATCGTTGTCAGGGGGAATGCAGTTACTGTGCTAATAATAGAGATACTAACTGTTTAAGATTTTCTATTTCTCCTAAGGATTTAAGTAGATATTTTATGAATCTTTGCAGGAAGAAAATAGTAGAGGGATTGTTTGTTTCTAATGCTCTTTATAAAAATGCGAATTTTTCCCAGGAACAGATCCTAGAGACTTTGATTATCTTAAGAAAAAAAATGGGATATAAAGGTTACCTTCATGCTAAGATTCTACCAGGTTCAGATTTTGCTCTCATAAGAGAATTATTTAAATACGCTGATAGGTTATCTATAAATTTAGAATTCCCTACCCAAAAAGACCTTTCTTTAGTTTCCAGAAAAGAACTTTATTATGATCTTATGCGGAGGTTAAAATATATAAGTAGAATCAATGAAAATAAAAGATTGAAATCAGGGATTACTACTCAGTTTGTAGTAGGGGCTACTTCTGCTAGTGATAGAGAATACCTTACTATGAGTTCTTACCTCTATCGTAATTTGAAGTTGCGAAGGGTTTACTATAGTGGATTTGTTCCTATAAGAGGTACTCCTCTGGAAGGTTTAGCTCCCGTTAATCCTTTAAGGATAAAAAGACTTTATCAGGCTGATTTTCTTATCCGTGAATATGGGATATTGCCTTCTCAGCTTGCTTACGATAGAAAGGAAAATTTACTTTTAGATAAGGATGTTAAAGAGGCATTCGCTCTTAAAAATAGGGATTTTTACCCGGTGAATGTAAATAAAGCATCCTGGCAGGAACTGATAAAGGTTCCAGGAATTGGAAAAAACAAAGCCAGTCAGATTTTAAAACTACGGAAGGAAGAAGGAATAACTTCTTTTGATAAATTAGAGAAGTTAAAAATTCCTATGAGAGCAAAGATATGGATTTGTTACTAAATCGAAAGATTTTATAGGGGGATGGGCTTTATAAAATTCTTAGGAACAGCAGGAGCAAGATTTGTGATGATAAGGCAGTTGCGTTCATCAGGGGGGTTATGGCTCAACTATAAATCTACTAATATAATGATTGACCCCGGTCCGGGGGCTCTCCTGAGATGTAATAGTAGCCGTCCCAAATTAGACCCCACTAGTTTAGATGGGATAATTTTAACTCATAAACACCTCGATCATTCTAACGACATAAATGTGATGATTGAGGCAATGACCGAGGGAGGGTTTAGAAAAAGAGGGATAGTTTTTGCTCCCCGTGATGCTTTAGATGAAGAGGGAGTATTTTTTTCCTATGTCAAAAATCTCCCAAAAGAAATCATAATTTTAAAAGAGGGAAATTATAGAATAGGAGACGTGAAGTTTGAAGTTCCTGTAAGGAATATCCATTCTGTAGAGACCTATGGGTTGAAGTTTAAGATTCAAGACCAAGTTATATCTCTGGTGTCAGATACAAAATACTTTGAGAAGCTAAGTGAGGCTTATAAGGAATCCACAGTATTAATTTTGAATGTAGTCTTTTATCAAAGAAGAGAGGATTATGAGCATCTCTGCTTAGAAGAAGCACTTAAGTTGGCAGAGAAGATAGGCCCTAAATTGACTATCTTTACTCACTTTGGAATGAGTATGCTTAAAGCTAAACCTCATCTTTTAGAGGAGAGGATACGAAACAATTCCAAGTTAAATATAAAATTTGCCTATGATGGGTTTAACCTTGAAATTCCTTTACCAAAGAGTTAATATGGATAAGACAAACTGTGAGATATGATAAGAGAAGTTATCAAGAGAGATAAGAGAAAAGAGACTTTTGATTGGGAAAGAATTTACCAGGCTATTCTGAAAGCAGCAAAAGAGATTTACTCTTTAGGCGAGGCACAGAATTTAGCAAAGAGAACATTTGAGTTAGTAAAAGTCAGACTCTCCCGGTTCAGGAAAATATCTATTGAGATAGAAAAAATTCAAGATATCGTTGAAGAGGCCCTTATGAAATTAGGTTACACTGAAGTAGCAAAAGCCTATATTCTTTACAGAAGATATCGTCAAGAGGTGAGATTAATCAAAAGTAAACTTGGCATAAAAGATGAGCTTAAGTTGTCTTTAAATGCTATAGAAGTTTTAAGGAACAGGTATCTATTGAGAGACCAAACTCAGAGGGTAATAGAGACTCCTAAACAATTATTTGAACGAGTAGCTAAGTTTGTAGCTAGCGCAGAAAGAAATTTCGATCCTAAAAAAGAAGAATTGATACAGGAAAAGTTTTATAATACTATGGCCAGCTTAGAGTTCCTTCCCAATTCTCCTACTTTGATGAATGCAGGGACTGGCGTAGGCCAGCTTTCTGCTTGTTTTGTTCTACCTGTGGGTGATTCTATGGAGGAAATTTTCGATTCGTTAAAAGCAATGGGAATTATCCATAAGACAGGAGGAGGAACAGGTTTTGACTTCTCTTCTCTTAGGCCTCAAGGGGATTGCGTTTTCTCTACTAAAGGGAGGTCCTCTGGACCTGTATCTTTTATGAAAATATTCGATACCGCTACAGGAGTTATCGTTCAGGGAGGGAGACGTAGAGGCGCTAACATGGCAGTTTTAAGAATAGATCATCCTGACATAGTGGAATTTGTAGAGGCAAAGTTAGACGGAGTATCCTTCTCTAATTTTAATCTTTCCTGCGGAGTTACTGATGAGTTTATGGATGCTTTAAGATACAATAAAAAATTTGAACTTATTAATCCCCGCACTAAAAAGTGTGTAAAAGAAATAAAAGCTAAGGAGCTTTTTTCTGCTATAACATTTTCTGCTTACAAGTGCGGAGATCCAGGCTTAGTATTTTTAGATACTATTAATAGAGTACATCCCTTAAAAATGTTAGGAGAAATTAGAGCTACTAACCCTTGTGGAGAAGTCCCCCTCTTAAATTATGAGTCCTGCAACTTAGGGTCTATAAATCTCTCCAAATTTGTAAAAGATAAAAAGATGGATTGGACAAAACTTAGAGAGGTCATCCATTTAGGGATAAGATTTTTAGATAACGTAATTGAAGTCAACAATTACCCTCTTAAGGAGATTAGAGAGGTTACGATTAGAAATAGAAAAATTGGGCTGGGTGTAATGGGCTTTGCTGATGCTTTGGTAAAGCTTCGGATACCTTATGCTTCTAAAGAAGCAGTAGATTTTTCTGCTAGACTTATGAAGTTTATAAGAAATGCTTCTTTAGAGGCATCTTCCCAATTAGCTAGAGAAAGAGGGGTATTCTCTAATTGGAAGTTCTCTATCTACAGAAAGAAAAATTTAAGATTAAGAAATGCTACTTTAAATAGTATTGCTCCTACGGGTACAATCAGTATTATTGCTGGCTGTTCTTCAGGAATTGAGCCTCTATTTGCATTAAGCTTTGTAAGGAATGTATTAGGAGGAGCTAAGTTATTAGAAATTAATCCCTTAGTGGAAGAAGTAGCTAGAGAAGAGGGTATTTACTCTAAAGAGCTTATGTATCGCATTCAAGGATTAGCCAGTTTAAAAGAAGCAAAGGTTCCTCTTATTTTAAAGAGAATTTTTCTTACTACTTTTGATATTTCTCCTTTAGACCACCTCAAAATTCAATCTGCCTTTCAGAAATTTGTAGATAATGCGGTTTCTAAAACAATAAACCTTCCCTCCCATGCTAGCCCCGAAGATATAAAAGCGATTTACCTTAAAGCCTACCAGTTTAGGTTAAAAGGTATTACAGTTTACCGTTACGGAAGTAGAAAGAACCAAGTGCTTACTCTAAGTTCTCGAAGGGAGGAGCCTGTGGAGGTAGTTCAGGGGTATGCTGGGGGATGTTTCTCTCACATCTGTGGAGAGTAAATTATAGATAGTAAGTAAAAGGTGCGTTTCCCTTTTCTTAAGAAACGGAAGTGTAAGGTTTTTATTCTAGGAGACGTAGATACGGGTAAGACTTACCTGGCATTTAGTTTGGTAAAAGAAGCCTTAAAATATCATAGGAAAGTAGGGCTCCTCTGTACCGACTTGGGACAATCTGCAGTGGGTCCACCGGGATGTGTGAGTTTTAAAGTTTTCACTAAAGAAGATAAGATATCCTCCTCCTTGAGTTTAATAGTCCCTGAGATAATAGATTTTGTAGGTTCTTTTTCTCCTGCGGGAATAGAAATTTTTCATTTAGCTTCTACCAAGGTAGTGTTAGAGAAGGCTCTTAAACAAGTAGAATTTGTTATAATAAATACTACAGGATACATTCGTCCTATAGCGGCTCAGGCTCTTAAACTCCTTAAGATTAGACTGATAAATCCAGAAGTGATTATTGCTATTGCTAAAGGGAGGGAGTTAAGCTATATTCTGGATAATTTTTCTAAGAGTTCTATCACTTTATATACTCTGAAGAAATCAGTAAGGGTAAGAAAGAGGTCGAGAAAAGAGAGAGCTGAATTTCGATTAAAACTTTTTAGAGCATATTTTAAAAAAACATACTCTTTGTCTTTTAAGGTTAACTCTTCTTATTTTTCTCCTAATATGGTGATAGGTCTCTTAGATAGAGAGCTTACTACTTTAACCTTAGGATTAGTTAGAAGGAAATTCAATTCCCGCATAGAGATTATTGCTCCTCCATTTAGAGGTAAAGTAAGTTATCTTAGGCCTTCTTCTATAACTATTCCTGAGCCCTTATGATGAAGAAAACGGATAATTTTTCTAATTTGAAAGAGATGTTAGGAAAGAGTGCCTCTAAGTATAGAAAAAGGATTGCTTTAGTATTTGGCAGAAGGAAAGTCAGCTACTCTCAGGTTTTAGATACTTCTCAAAGAGTAGCTCAAGCTCTCTCAAAATTAGGGATAGGTAAGTCAGATAAAGTATGTATCTGGTTACCTAATGTACCTGAATTTGTATACTCTTTCTTTGGAATCATTATAGCAGGAGGAATAGTTTGCCCCATAAATAGTATGTTTAAGAGAGAAGAAGCAAAGTTTGTGATTGAGGATTCTCGAGCAAAGGTCCTTATTACCTCTATAGATAAATTAGAAGATGCTGAGAATATCCTCTGGCGCCTGGACTCATTAAAATTTATTATCTGTGTTTCTTCTTCTAAACACCAGAGTAATATCTTGGATTTTTATAGTTTGGTAAATACTAGTAAGCCGCTAAAGAAGGAAGTTGCTATTCATCATGAGGATATAGCTGAGATCATATATACTTCAGGTACTACAGGAAGACCCAAGGGGGCACTCCTTACGCACAAAAATTTGCTGTCTAATATTAGAGGATGTAGGGAAGTAATTAAAATAACGAAGAGAGATTGTTTCATCTGCATTCTTCCTTTATTTCACTCTTTTGCTTCTACGGTATGTATGCTTCTTCCTTTATCTTGTGGAGCAAAAGTAGTAATCATGCGGGCGATAAGGCCTTTTAAAAGAGTAATAAGAGCAATCTTTAAAAATAGAGTAACGATATTTGTAGGTATCCCTTCTGTGTTTAATATCTTGAGTGAATTGAAAATTCCTAAATTTAAACTCTTCTTAAGTTACCTTTTGAATCCGGTAAGACTTTGTATTTCTGGAGCAGCATCTCTACCTTCTCATGTTTTAAAAAAATTTGAGAGTAAATTCAAAATTCCTCTCTTGGAAGGCTACGGTCTTACCGAGGCTTCACCGGTAGTTTCTCTTAACCCCTCAAAAGGAAAAAGAATACCTGGATCTGTGGGATTACCTTTACCTTGGGTCCAAGTTAAAGTTATAGATAGAGAAGGTAGACCTCTTCCTCCTAATCAAATAGGTGAGCTTTTGATAAAAGGGGATAATATAATGAAAGGTTATTATAAACTAGAGGAAGCTACCAAGGAAGTTTTAAAGGAAGGGTGGCTTCATACTGGGGATTTAGCTAAGCTTGATGATGAAGGATATATTTATATCATGGGTAGAATAAAAGAGATGATAAATGTAAGGGGACTTAATGTCTATCCTAAGGAGATTGAAGACCTTCTTTATAAACATCCTAAGGTAAAGGAAGTAGCTTGCGTAGGTGTTCCTCATCCTCACCGGGGAGAAGTTCCTTTAGTATTTATAGTGAAAAGAGAAAAAGACCTCTCTACTCAAGAAATTTTAGAGTATCTAAGAGCTAATTTAGCTTCTTATAAAGTTCCTTTAAAAGTGATTTTCAAGGATTCTTTTCCTAAAAATCCTTCAGGTAAAATCTTAAAAAGAGAATTACAGAAAGAGGTAATTGATATTTTTAGATGAAGAAACCTTTTGAGATTATCTTCCAAGACACTCACCTATTGGTTGTAAACAAGATAGCTAAGCTTCTAATTCAGCCTACTCCCAAGAGAGAAAAAGTCACTTTAACTACTCTATTGCAGGAGGAACTGAGAACAAAGGTTATTCCTTGTCATAGACTTGATAGGGAGACTACAGGTTTAATTATTTATGCTAAGAGTAAATACATACAGAGAATTATCGCTGAGGAGTTTCGTAGGCGCAAGGTAGAGAAACGGTATATTGCTTTTGTGAAGGGAAGATTATCTAAAAAAAAGGGTCTTTTAAAGGGTCATATTCTAGATAAAGAGGCAAAGATCTTTGGGGAAAAGTCAAAGGAAGCAATTACTATCTATAAGGTGATGAAGAGTTCCGATTACTTTACGGTGGTAGAGCTAAAGCCTATTACGGGGAGAACTAATCAATTGAGAATTCAACTCGCCCATATAGGACATCCTATATTAGGAGAGGATAAGTATGCTTTCAGGCGTGATTTCTATATTTTAGGGAGAAAGGTAAATTTTAAGCGATTGGCTCTACATGCATTTTTTATTAGTCTCATCCATCCTATAATGAGAAGAAGAATTAGTTTCAAAATCAATTTACCTCAAGATATGGAAGAATTTCTTAAAAAGTATTCTTTTTACCCCTTAAAAGTATAAAGAAGGAGGTTTTATGGTTTTAGGGATTATTTTGATTTTGGCAGGTGTTGTAATCGCAATTTACCCCCCTCTACTTTCTTTAATTGTTGCTTCGATTTTGATCTTTACAGGAATAATTTTTATTTACCTTAGTTTCTACTATAAGAGGATTTCTAAAAAGTTTGAAGATCCCTTCATAGATTTTTTCTTCCGTATCTGAGTTTTGGGATTGGAAGAATTTAAACACGGATAGGCTCTTAAGTTTAAAAGGAGAGTTCTTCTATGCGTTGAATAATCCTTTGGATTATTTCTTTTAGTCTTTGTATCTGTGTATTCTTATCTTTTAATTTTTCTAGAAGATCATTTCTTTCTTTGTTAAACTTCGTCTGTTTATCTTCGATGGCTTTAAGGAGAGTCTCGTTTTCTTCCTCTAAACTTTTTAAACGTTGGGTAAGATAGGATATTTTTTCTTTTTGATCAGGAGCTTTTCTCCTCGCCTCTTCCAGTTTTTTTCTAAGAGTAGCTATTTCCTTCACTTCTTGTTTTAAAGTAGTGATTTCTCTTTCTTTTTCTTTCAGAAGATTAGTTGTTTCTTTTATCTCCTGAGCAGTACTCTCTAAGCCTTTCTTTAGCTTTTCAATTTGAGAGATATAGCCGGTTATACTTTTTTCTTTCTTTTCCAGCATCTTAGAAAGCGCCTCCTTTTCCTTTTTAGCTTCATCTAGATTCTTCTTAAGAATATTCATTTCTTTTAATGTTTTCTTTAACTCCTTAATCTGAGATGTATAGTTACTTATAGTTTTTTCTTTTTCTTTCATATCCTGAGAGAGTTTTTCTTTTGCTTTCTTTACCTCTTCTAACTCCTCTTTAAGGGTATCTAACTCTTTCAGTTTCTCTTTTAAGCTAGCGATTTCCTTTTCCTTTTCTTTTAGAAGATTGGCAATAGAACGTTTTAGCTTTTTGATTAGAGGATCTCCCTTTTTTTCTAAATGTGGTTGATCAACTTCAGAGGAAAGGAGGACGTCTACTTTCCAAAAAATAGAGAAAGATAAGAAAAGCAGAATTACCAACCATCTTTTTACCATTCGGCAGCTTAATCTCATAAATATTAAGGTAAGTTATTGAGATAGTTTATCTATATTTTCAATTAAGTTTTTGATCATTAATTTTAAGTTCTTAATTTCGTTTTCTCTAGTAGAGATTTCTTTTAATAGTTGTGCCCTTTCTTTAGAGAAAATTTTCTCTTTTTCCTCCAGTTCCTTTCTCAATGTAAGTAATTTTTTCTCTTTCTCTGCTAGTTCTTTGAGCAAATTTTTTTCTCTCTCCTTACGCATCGCTTTCACTTCTTCTTTGCTCCTTACTTCCTTAAGGAGATATTCATTTCTCTCTTTGAGAGAAGCTAACTTTTTCTTAAGCAAGAGATTGATTTCGTTACACTCCTTAAGTTTCTCATTTAGCTCTTCTAGCTTTGTTGTGTTTTCTTTAAGCCTCCTGGTAAGATTCTCTCTTTGGTCTTTCCATTTTTCCTCTTTATCTTTGTATTCTTTAGTAAGTTCCTCGATCTTCTTGCTCAATTTATCTATCTTCTCGTTAGCGCTAGTTAATGCTTTCTTTAACTCCTTAATCTGAGATGTATAGTTACTTATAGTTTTTTCTTTTTCTTTCATATCCTGAGAGAGTTTTTCTTTTGCTTTCTTTACCTCTTCTAACTCCTCTTTAAGGGTATCTAACTCTTTCAGTTTCTCTTTTAAGCTAGCGATTTCCTTTCCCTTTTCTTTTAGAAGGTTGGCGGAGCGCTTTATTTTCCTGTTAGCTTCTTTTAGTGTTTTCTTTAACTCCTTAATCTGAGATGCATACTCTTCCGCAGTTCTATCTTCTTCTTTCTGTTTAAGAGCAAGAGTAAGCTTTTCTTTCTCTTCTTCTAAATTATTTATTTTCTCTTTAAGCTGAGTGATTGTTTCTTTCTCTTCTCTAAGTTGATTAAGAAGTTCTTCCTTTTCTTGGATAAGCTCTTTTTGTTTAGCTTTATACTCATCAAGAATTCCCTCTAAATTTTTATAGTCTACAAATATCCTTTGAACCTTACTCTGAAATGCACTTTTTTCCTCTTTAAGCTCTTTGCTCAATTTATCTATCTTCTCGTTAGCGCTAGTTAATGCTTTCTTTAACTCCTTAATCTGAGATGTATAGTTACTTATAGTTTTTTCTTTTTCTTTCATATCCTGAGAGAGTTTTTCTTTTGCTT
>Ga0190286_1000298_pt1 | contig 21753 bp, 27 predicted proteins | sample 48691834_MG_FD_183241 | JGI IMG/M metagenome (GOLD analysis project Ga0190286, IMG submission 183241) | Hydrothermal vent microbial mat bacterial communities from Southern Trench, Guaymas Basin, Mexico - 4869-18-3-4_MG | ecosystem: Environmental > Aquatic > Marine > Hydrothermal vents >... | reverse complement strand
CACAATTCAAGAATTTTCGGAAATACTTACATCTACCGTAAGCTTGCTTGGAGGTAACGCAAAGGTTCCGGAGATGGCCTGCTATGCTACTGCATTAGGTGCAGCAATAAAGGCTAAGAAACAATTGAAGTCTCTTCTTGGATAAAAAGAAATAACTTTATTGAGACGCAGCGATCAGTACCCTAGAAAAATGAGAGATGTCATAATCGTTGGCGCTGGAATAGCTGGATTATCTGCGGCCTTATATTGTAGTAGACAAAATTTACAAACACTTGTCATTGGTAAAGACTTGGGAGGACAAGTACTTCTCGTTTCTGAGATTCAGAACTACCCCGGAGTACCAAATACTTCTGGATTCAACTTGATCAAAAAGGTAGAAAGGCAAGCAAGATCATTTGGCGCTGAAATTATATTTGACGAAGTAGTGTCGCTAAAGAAGAACGAAAAGGGATACAAGATAGAGACTTCTTCTGGAAGGGAGTTCTCATCCTTAGCAGTGATCTTAGCCTTTGGCAAGACCCCTAGAGACCTAGGGGTTCCTGGTGAGGATAGACTGAAGGGAAAAGGTATCTCATACTGTACGATATGCGATGGACCTCTGTTTAAGGATAAAACTACTGCCTTAGTGGGCATAGGAGAGCATGGAGTCGAATCAGCAGACATGCTAAGCAAAATTACAAGCAAGCTTTACTGGATTTTTCCTTCCAAATCTCCTGGAGGAGATCCTTCGCTATTCAACAGCATAACTACTCGCCAAAATGTTGAGATCTTCCCAAACGCAAAGATTCTTGAAGTTAGAGGAGAGAAAAGATTTGAATCCCTTTTGATTGAGGTTAACGGAGAAAAGAAGGAGATAAGAGCAGATGGCCTGTTCGTTGAAATGGGCTACGTGACGAAAACTGAGTTCCTAAAAGGAGTTGTAGAACTCAATGAGAAGGGGGAGATAAAGGTAGATAGAGCTTGTAGGACCTCTTCTGAAGGCATTTTTGCTGCAGGAGACGTCACGGATATACCCTACAAGCAAGCAGTGATCGCTGCCTCTATGGGAGCTATAGCAGCTCTCTCTGCCTATAACTACATTGCAAAGCTGAAGGGAAAGCGAGAAATAAGAGCAGACTGGCGCCATCTTGAGTTTGAAGGAAAAGAGGAAGAGTCAGGCCCCTTATTCTTTACACCGATATAGCGGTGTAAGGAGCTAGAAGCCTTTTTATCTCTTTTAGGGTCTGAATTATAAGAGCATCGAACAATAGGCAAAATTGAAAAATTAGACGTAGAACTCATTATGAGAATCCAATATTCTTGCCCTCAACCAATTAATAACATTAAAAAGCAATTTGACCTCACATCTGAAAAGTTGACATTTTTATCTAACAAAAGCCTCTGCCGATAGAGAAAGTTGCAGAGAATCGAAAGCCTCCTAGCACTTTACTTGGCAACATTCGTGCTAAGATTAGGCTTTGGACAAATTGCTCTACTCCTCCCTTGGAAGCTAACAGACCTAGGGGTTCCTATTCAGTCATTAGGATTCATCATTGCATCAAATTCTTTGGCAGAGATGTTAGCAGCTTTTCCTGCGGGCTTTTTATCTGATAGATTTAAGAGAAAGCCCATAATAGTCGTTGGACTTGCTGGGGCCAGCGTATCATTTCTGCTATATGTTCTCGCTAATTCTGGGAAAATGCTGTTCTTCGCCCATGCCACTCTTGGGGTCTTTGAGGCCATGACGATATCTCCAGTACTTGCAGCAATTGTGGATAGAACAACTGTAGGAGAGAGAGGACAGGCAATGGGGCTTTATAACTCTGCTGTCACTGCTTCTTACATTCTAGGACCTGCTATTGCTGGAATAATCTCAGGAAAGTTGGGCAGGGACTTCCCCTTTTACCTCTCAAGTCTAATGGCCTTAATATCCATGATCTTGCTGATCTTCTTTCTAAGAGAAGAAGAGATTCCAAAGATGAAGGCTAAGAATATTCTAAAAGAGTTCATTGGAGCTGTTAGGGACATAAGAACAGCCATCCTGTTGTTGGTTTGGGTTGGAGCATCCGCCATATTAGCCATAGGAGCTTCTTTCATCCCGGTTTATTTGAAGGGAATAGGTTTCACGGAGTATCAAGCTGGCTATACTTTCGCGATTCTCGCTGCAATACTCGTGTTATCTTATGCGATATTTGGGAGGATCTCTGAAACAATAGGAAAAAGCAGGATGTCCCTATTCGGCCTAGCCATGGTGGGCATAGGAGTCTTCTTCATAGGACTCGGGAGGTCTGGGAGGTCTATGACCATAGGCTCAGCTTTCATAGGAATAGGGGCTGGTTCATTTGCACCGGCAGCCATGGCTCTATTGGCTGATCTATCGCCAAGAAGCACTAGGGGCTCTCTTATGGGAGCTTATGACATGTCCTTTGCTTTAGGAGGCTTTCTTGGACCCTCTTTTGCGGGATTAATTGTCAGCAGATTTGGATTCAGGTCTCTCTTCTGGTTTAGTTCTTTGATACTCCTCATCTGTATCGTTCCTTTCGCCATAATGTTGGGTGAAGATTCTAGGAGATCTCAGTGAGGGAGATAGAAGGATAAACTTATCACAACCTGTAAAATGGCTATATCAGATAGATAACACCTAAACAGCACTTCTTGTGATTCTCAGAGTTGTATCTAACAGAGAAGAGATAATAAGGCTTCAGAGTTCATGTCAAGGGTCGAAAATTCGATGGAACTTGAGGAGAGAAGAAACCTGGTTTTGGTCATCCTTTCTATAGTAGTTGCTGGGCCCATTGCTTTGGGCTTTTTAACGGATTTTAAGGTAATTGCGGGCAATGACCAGCTTCCATAGAACTTTTCCCTGAGATCGTTGTGGATACTGTAACTTTGTTCTATGAGCTAAAAGACCAAGGTTTGGGGGCGTTAGGGGTAGAATTCTTCTACAGTCAGGATAACGAAACATGGGAGAGAATGAAGCCGATAGCGAGAGAAGATCACATATTCTACCAGATGAAAGCCGCTTATTCCCCGCTATATGTAAAAGCTAGAGTAGTAGATGCTGCTGGAAATGAAGCAAATGCCTTCTGGAAGCTTGAAATTCCTTCGCTTGCAGAAACCCCCGGAGTAACGCCTCAACCTCAGCCTGCCAAGGAAATCCCTCTGATCATACCTATACTCTTAGCGGTTGTGGCAGGAGCCCTTCTAGCAGTCATTATGATGAGAAAGAAATAAGTCTAACTTGAGAAACTGGATAAAGCAAGAGGAGGAGGCTTAACTTAATCTAAATCTAAACCAAGGACTTCTTCTCCTTTATTTTTCATGAAAGCCTTTTCTACCCTTCTTTTCAATAATATTAGCCCTAATATGGCTGCTATAGCTACTAACGACATGCCAGTCGTGTTATCTGGCCTGTTCTTGTCCATTTCTTGTAGAAAAGCCAGAAATATGAGGAATGATAGAGCTCCTGCGGCTAAAGATAGCTTTTGTTGGTTAGAATCTCTCCAATCAAACCTCATTAAGTATGAGGCAACTCCGAAGGACAACAAAGCTCCAAGCAGGGCTACAGAGAATGGATCTTTGACTACTTGTGGTAATGCCATGAATGTAAGGAAGAAAGCTACGCTCCAAGCAAGACCTATAACAAAGTAAAAAGCTGGTCTTTTAAGCTCTTGAACGCCCCTCCTTCCGCAGTCTTCAGGCATATTCTTGGCAATGTAGATCAGTGCTGCTGTTAGAGCAATTGACGAAAAATATTGAGCTGGAGGAGGTCTGTATGGAGTTAAGAAAAGGAAGCCGAAGAGAACAACTGCTCCTAGGATGATCAAAAGGCAATTAAAGGTTTTCTTGCTCGTCCAGGGATCGTTTTTTCTAGTGGGGAAGGCAAGTTCCACAAGCAGGACAGGAATAGCAACGCTAAATATGGCATGATAAATGGTTAGCATCTCTGCCCAAATCCAATTAATCCCCAGCCACCTTCCAAACTGACCTAGGATGCCTAAATCGGGCCACTTCGGATCAAAGAAGCTTTTTACCATAATTCCCTCCTCTATTACCCCATAAGCAGCTCCTAGCAGGATAAGTGAGCAGATTGACTTCTTCCACCTCACCACAAGCTCCCTCATAATTAAACAGCCGCTTCCATACAAGAAGACTATTAACAAGAATCCAAAGGGGTTAAAGAACTCTGCAGGGGGAGCTGAGCCAGAAAGCAATTCAGCTATTGCAGGTGATAGGAAGAAGAGTATTAAAGCAGGTTTTCTATTACCCTTAAGGAAATTCATATTCTTCAACCATGAAAGCATGGTGCTAAAGAAATCTAAAAATAGATGTTCACTGCTACCCCTCCTCCTTTCTAGCCTTCTTCAGCACCTCTTCTATGTACTTAGTTTTGAGTTCTGTATATTTTGAACCATCTGGACCCGCTTCTATGCTCCATTGCTTTTTGAGCTCGTAATACCTTTTGGCTTCCTCAGGATGTTTTCTAAGATAGTCCCGGAAGAGTATTTTGTCTCTGTGTTCCTTGCTTCCAAAATAAGTTATGTGGATGTGAATGTGAAGTTCTTTTCCTTGATACTCAAATGGGCCAGAGACAAAAAGCCTTTCTGGAGGGCTTCCTCCCTGAGGATTGTATCTAAAGCCCTTAGATTCTAATATTTCAACTATTCTCTTCATGTTTTCCTTCCTTGTTATTATTAGCGTGTCTATGACACCTTTTCCGCCCAGACCCGGAACAGCCGTACTTCCTATGTGTTCAACCTCAATCTCACAAGGAATTGAATCAAAAATAAACTGTTTAATCTCTTCAAATATTTCAGGAGCTTTGCCATCGTATGGCAGTATCCTTACGGCTAGATCTCGTTTTTCGGTCATTTTCATTTACCTAATTTGATCAGTTTCCATAAGCATTTACCTGGATTTTCTCCATAACTATGTTGCATCCATCAATAAGAATTCTTCCTCCTTAACTTTCATACATTATGCAAAGTACAAGTATCTTAGGAGTTGAGAGAAAAGGACTTAGCAACTTCTAGCTATGATAAATGGGAATTTCAAAATACGTGATAGTGTAGGTGCGCGCGTTGCTATTAATCCTACAAATCTAGATTAGGCTAGACTTGTAAAAAACGAATTGCAAAATATTATAAGATATTATAAGAACTAACCTCCCAGATGAAGACAAAGCCAAAGTACAAGAGCGTAGCCATTCCGCTAGGGCTCTGGGAGAGGATAAGTGAGGTAGTTAAGAGGACAGGACTTTATAATAACGAGGCTGAGTTCATAAGAGAGGCGGTTCGAGAGAAATTAGAGGAGATTGAAGTAGTAGAGCCCGTAGACCTTAGCGACGAGGAGATATACGAGAGAGTTTTATCTTTTATCAGTGAGAGAGAAAGGACGTATCCATCCGACATCTGTATAGAACTTGGAATCCCTTACTTCAAGGTTCTCGAAGTCCTAGAGAAACTGGTGGAAAAGGGAATTGTTGAGCCCGAGGTGTAGAAGTTGATCGGAAGGAATCCAGGGGACAGAGTAGAGGGAAGAGTCATAGTAGCTATTTACAGGAAAAGAGGCAAAGAGTTCCTCGTTCCATTAATTAAAACTCACAGAGGAAAGATGTGCAAGCTCTATGATTGTACTTGCGTTGTGGAAGTCCCATTTAGGCTTAAAGAGACGTAACATGCTGAATTAAAAATAAGATATAGGTGCGTGAAACTTTGATTTCACGCACCTATTGATCTATCGAATCGAATATAAGAGATCCTTAATTTCGCTCAGAAGCTCAGTAATGAGTATGATGAAAAACAGATCATGGCCGTCTGGAAGGTGGAAGAATAGGGTTTACAGGAAGTCCCAAAGATTTCAAGGGTTTTGTTGAAGAACTTACCAGAAAGATAGAAGAAATAAGACGACTATCTCTGTTGTTAGAGTTACCCTTTCTTCTTGACCTAGATTTTTGATCCTTCTACAATCATAAAATGATTTAGCGATAAATACCAAAGCAACGATCATAAAGAATAGCACCATCTCAAGCTTCTTGATTGTTGTCTCGAGCTGTGAGACCCTCTTGGATTCGGATCCACAGCTCCGAATTTAATAAAACCTTTACTGGTTCGATATTCTCCACCTTCCAAATCGCGGTACGATAGGAAGAAATGTAAGGTAAAATTCCTTAGTCTGGTGGCTTCTAAGTAAAAAAATACTCGGAAGCCTTCTACTGGTGCTAGCTGTGTCCTCCTTCCCTTATGAAGATTCTTTTATTCTCCACATGGGTAGGAATAATTTTGAACCTTAAAAAGCAAGTTGCAGATTTTTCTATCCCAATTCTTAGAGATTATGATAGAACAAGCTCTTTGAGTATTTCCTCTGCTTTTCTTTTTTGTGTATAATGAATAGATGGGATAAGTTCTTGTGTCTAGTTATCTTGGCGATTGTTTGATTGCTAAGCCTCTTTTAATTGCTGCCCAAGAGATAAAAGCATATCTAAGCGAGTGTTTTCAAGTGTTACGACGAGATTGCTTAAAGACTCGCATCTTGTGCACCTAAGTTGTTTTATTCTGCATTTCGCTCTCTCAGCTTCAATTAGATTGAAAATACCTCTTAGAAAATGATAATACAGTCTTGTATTGCTAGCATCAAGTAGATAATATAGTTCTTTATCGGTCTAAGGATAAAAACATTAAATAATCTCTCTCAATCAAATTAATCAGATGCTTCTTTAATTCTCAGTCTTGCATTAGAAAAGAGGAACTTTAACTAAAGGAATTAAAGTATAAATTCTACAAATATTGACTAATGTAGTTAAAAATCATCCCTCAGGATACATCTCCAAAGTTACCTTTGCCACTTTCACCCCTAGCTGAGTTAAGTAGTACTTCCCTTCCTCCTCAGCCAACCACCCCTTCTTTATCATGTCCTCTATTGTCTCATCCTTCTTAAGCTTCCTTCCCTTCTCGGGACTAGTGGCATCCATCTCAAGGAGTCTAGCTAACAATAAGTCCTTCTCGTCTGGCTCTGGAAAGAAGCGTTCTCTCAAATACTTCAATTTCTCCTCCCTGCTCATTCCATACAATCTCTTCCTAACTCCTATCTTCCATTCCCTACCTTCTTTCCAAACATCAACAACTATTCCCTTTTCCTCCAGCCCCTTCTGTACATTACTGATAAGCAACACAGCTTTCAATATTGTAGACCAGCTAGCTGCCACTCCCATCTTTCTCAGGTCATTTGGCGTTACTACAACACCCTCTGGAAGCTTCTCCAAGACTAGAGGAACGACCTCGCTAAGAGACTTCCTCTCTCCCAGAACCTTCCTATGCATATTTCTACACCAACTGCAGATAGTAACCATTAAAGAACCAATCTCTGACTACTTACACCCTTCTCCTTACCCTCACTATCTTACAAAACTAAAAGAATATTTAAATATAGCCAAATTTAATTTCATAATTGTAAAATGATGGACCTTAAAGACTATGAGCTTGAAGTTCTCAAAAGGATGCTAAACGAGGGATTCATATTAAATAGTTATACTTCTATAGAAAATATTGAAAGCAAAATAAAATGGAAAGAGATTGCCCGTAAGTATAAGGTTAGAAGGGGATTCAAACGAGTAGCAAGAAGCTTAGTCAAAAAAGGATATTTAACAGACCGCGGTAAGAGCACAGCAGTCTTATCTCTTACAAAAGATGGTGTAAAAGTGGCTTTAGCTCTTTTAGAAGATTAATTGCATTCTATAAATTGGCTACGCCACCCATAAAAATTGAATGCCTTTTTAAAATAATTGCACTTTTTTACATAATATTATTATTAAATAATTTTCTTTATCTCCACTTAATTATTATTTACAATAATAAGAATTGATTTTCTAGAGCAAAATCCCTCAAAAATAAGAGTTTCTGTCAAAAGGGATTCTTGGCTAAAAAGCTTAGGTGTGCTAAGGGAACTTGTTAGGAGATTTAAGAATTAGCTGAGAGAGATTTAGCACGCGCTAAACCTCTTATATACTCTTAAATCACCTTGAGGGTTTTCCTGTCTCTACGGACTTTATCAAAAGTACTCGGAAGGAGCGGAAAGCTCCTTTTATATGTTTACTTCATAAGGTTCTTCTCTTGCTTACATACTGGAAGTCTCTACATTGCATTTATCATTCTAATACGCTTCAGTTAGTGAGGAAATTGGGTGCCACTTATGCTCATCCACATCGATTCTAACATCCAAGGGCTCGATCCTTTTATCTGGATTAAATCCATGCTTGATTCCCCACTTTCTTAAGTGCTCGACAACTAAGCGTGCTCCGAATCTTGCTAGCGGATAAAGGGGTAGCAGGAACGGATTTCCCTTCATAACCATCGGCAGACTTTTCACTACTTCTCTATAGAGATGCCTCCAAGCATAATAGAGGTGCAGGAACTGGCCTTCAGTTATCATCTCCTCAACATTAAAGAATTCCTTATCTTTAAGCAAGCCCATGGGGACAAATGCTAATGGAGTTACTGTGAAGTGTGCCCTATTGCCAAGCTTCTTTTCAAGCTCTTTTTTCATTGTGAGGATTAGCTGAGCAGTCATTATCTCGTCTTCCTCAGTCTCTCCAGGGAGACCTAAGATAGTTGTGTAAGCTGGGAACCAGTAGTTCTTGTTGAGGACGTAAGTGCCGTTTAACACAACCCACGGCCACTCCTCTGGCGAGAAGGGTTTCACCTTGTTGGTCATGTACATTCCGATTAGCCTCGGCGAGGCAGTCTCAAGGCCCACTTGGATTCCGACCCAGTGCCTCTTGTTTGCTCCTACAATTCTTGATATCTCCTTGATCATTCCTGGGTTTGCTAAAGCTCCAGCAATCGAGCCGTGAGTCGGATTAACGTTTTTCGTATACTTGACGGCCATCTCAAAGAGCTCTATCACAGCTTCAGCATTTGGATAAAAGTTCTTCTTATCATCGACCTTGTACAGGAAGATGTCCTCGCTGTGGAGCCATGCATGATCTATGCCCGCCGTGACGTTCAGCTTTATCTCCTCTTCAATTTTCTCAAGGGGAATGTAGCGGACCACTCTTAAGTTTGGCTCGCAGAAGCGGCATCCTCTCCCGCATCCACGCATTACTTCAACAAGGCCTTTATATGAGGGTGCGACTATGGTCGGAATTTCATCAGCTCTTGGGCAGTTTTTAATGTATATCGTTTCATCAGCATTGCCACCCTCTATGTCTCTGAAGACATCTCCGGCAACATGATCTGCTTCCCCAATAATTATATGGTCAATCTTGAGCTTTTCTCTTTCTTCCTTCCTAAAGTCAACCTGCCACGCCCCTGGACCTCCAACGATGAGCTTAAACTTGTAGCCTTTTCTCTCCCTAAGGGCATTTATCTTCTCAACTAGCTGGAAGAACTTAAACTTCGTATAGCTTGTCCAATTCCCACCGTTTGTAAATATCATACTCACCGGAGCTAAGCCCATAGGATCCATCTCGGAAAGTGCTACTATTGTTGTCTTCTCATCTATGAACTGCCCTATCTTCCTTGGGTGAGCAACTACGACTTCCTCCCTCTTGAATCCTTGAGCAAGCAGTGCAGCTTCTATTTTCCTTAGTCCATAGGGTGCTACCGTTAAGATTCCGTTGTTGTCTGGAATTTGAGAATCAAGAATTCTAAAAACCCAGCTTGGCACTTTGTCGAAGGGAGCACAGCCGAAAAAATCCAATAAAGGAACATCGTGATAAGTGCTTGTCAACGTCTCATCAGTGCTTAGCACAATCCTTGCCATCACTATCACTTCTCATGTAAAAGCAAGGGCATCAAGGAAAATTTTAAGGCTTCTCTAAGTTTTTCCTTATTTGTTTCTTCAGAACTTTTTAAATAAAATTTCTAACGGAATGCTCTGAAAAACTATTTTGGTAATAAGCGACGTTACCGTAAAATCTCCATTCGCCATGTGCCCTATCTCACCTTTAAATGCTGCTAAGATTATTTTGTAACAAAATAGAGTGTGTCAAAGCATTATCAAAGAATAGACCTCGTTGCGAAATATTATAACATGTTATAAGAGATAATCCCGATGAGGGCAGAAGCAAGGTATAAGAGCGTAGCAATCCTGCTAGCGCGCGCTTCTTGATTGTTGTCTCGAGCTGTGAGACCCTCTTGGATTCGGATCCACAGCTCCGAATTTAATAAAGGAAATAGGGGGATTATTCTAAGCCCGAGGTATGGAATTGAGGATCTGCAAAATCCAACAGGCCAGCCCTAACAAGCTCAGATGAATGAATGCTTAGACTATGCATCAAACAACTCTTTTTATCCCAGGAAATCTGTCAAAATCCCTATCAAACGAGTAAATCTCATTTATTTTCTGCTTCTGCATTATAATGTATGCTAAGGCGTCATTTACCCCCACATCAAATTCCTTAGCTACCTCCAAAGAATTTAGGTAATCTTCTCCGCTCACGCTCAACACCTTAATGTTCTCCTTCAGGAGGATTGCTTCTTCAATCTCTAGAGCCTCTTTTAAAGGCATTCTATCCTCTAGAATGTTTGCTATCTCGCTGAAGTGAGAAGTTGACATTAATACCTCTTCCCCTTCGTTAACGAGCCTGATTATCTCCTTTGCCCGCTTCTTTATCGCTAACTCATGTTCCCTAAGCTTTCTCTTTGTTTTTAGGAAAGCATGTATGAAGACGCTTGCGTCTATGAACCTAGTCAACCTTTCTCAACTCCTTCCTCACCTTATGCCAATCCGAGAGGTCGCTTTTGATATCAACTTCTATAACATCAAAAAATTTGGTTAGATCTAATGGCTTCTCTGGCCTAATCTCTATAACTTCTCCCCTTATCTTCATCAAGATCCTTGGTTTTTTGAGATATTTCTTCCTCCAACTTTTTGGAATTACTATCCTCCCCTGCTTATCTACCTCTTTAATAACCACTTCCATATTTTTCATCCTAAAAGAAAAATAATTCCATAAAAATTAAATTTTACCATTTTTATATCTCATTACCAAACTTATTGCTTAGCTTCGTTGAAATGGACCCACAAAATCCTGTTAACATATTTTCATTACTACGCGGCTCATATGCATCTCAGTCGTAGTAATAGTTGAGTTTTAATGGATTTATCATGAAAAGAGGCAAGGTGTCCAAGTACTAAAGCTAAATGCTACTAGAAGATTTTTCCACCTCTTTTCTTTCTAAGTGCCTTTTCATTACTGTATGGAGCGCCGCGCGCGGTATGTTGGATAAATCCTATTATTAAAAACAGCTTTGTGAAAAATAGTTTGAATCAACAAGACTCTAAGACTCACAAGAAAAATTCGCTTTTATCATAAGTATTTTTGCTCTAATATTTACGGCTTGGAACCCAATAAAAGAAAATCTAATTCCCTGGATTAAAGCAATTGGTGAGACTGATTATCACGTTGAGTCTTTTGAATTCACTTTGAAGTTTAGGATAGATCTTCCCCTAAACATATCTCTATAACATATTTTGGAGACTATGTTAACCTTCCTTCAGAAGTTAATCTTGGAAAATCATTTAAAGTCAAGTGCAGGTCAAGAAATTTAGGATGAAAGAGCTGAAACTGAAATCCCTATTCTAAATATGCCCCAATTTCGTGGGCTAAATTTAATAATGTGGGTCCATAATTTTCGTGAAATGTCCTACGTAGTCCTCGTAGACTCAAAGGGAAGAGTAACGCTTCCAAGGGATGTGAGGAGGAGCTTGGGGGTAAAACCTGGAGATAGATTTAGGATCACTGTGGTTGGAAGTAGGATAGTCCTAGAGAAGGCTGAAGACCCGTTTGAGGTCCTCAACAGGATCTTGAAGGATGTAAGGTTCGACAGGAAGGCAAGGGAAAAGGCGGAGGAGGAGAGGAGGAGATTTCAATGGCTCTAAAGGCGATAGAGGACATTATAAGGGGATATACGAAACCCTACTTCCTCAAGCTAACTTTTAGCCACTCCTCCTTAGCTGCAGAACTCAGGAAGAGGCATGGCCTAACCTTCTTCGACTCCCTTCATGCATCAGTAGCTCTTCTTGAAAACCTGACCTACGTTGGAAATGACGATAGGGTGAGAAAGGCGGTTGAGCTGGAAGGAGGTAAGGCAAGGCCCCTCAGGTAATGTAACTTATACAACGGGCTGACATCGATGAGACTGTGTACTCACGCAGCCCATAAGTTTCACTTGAGAGGTTCTCAAATGGTCCAGTTAGGATAATGGCTTTGAGGTCGGATGAGCATCTAAAGGCAATGGGACGTGCCCCTCTAGCTCAGGTATTCGTGGACCTTTGGAATATACCAACCTGGTATGCTAGAGAGTTTATGCTGGCGGTAAGGGATAAGATAGATGGAATTCTGGCAGAATTGGGCTACTGAGAGGAGCTGGAAGGCCCTTCTGGGGCTAAGGAGGAGTTACGAGTTCACTTTGCTTGAAGGGTGGGCCATTTACCTCTATACCAAGACCATGAAGTCCGTTGACATCGACCTAATAATGGAAAGGGATCAGCTCTGGAGATTTTCTAGCGAGTATCCGCTGAAGAAGACGGAGTTCTTTAGAAAGTATGAGGCCAGAGTCGAAGGAGTTGCCGTAGACATCTACGTGCCGTATTATTCTAGGCTGGCGATCCCGCCTGAGGATGTAACTAAGATGACTTTGATTGTGGAGGGCTTCAAGGTTCCAGAGCCTGAAGTTCTCTTGATCCTTAAGCAGGACGTAGCCTCTTCTAGAATAGCTAGCGTAAAGGGAACAAAGGAAAGAGTTGATATCTTAGCCCTACTACTTAGGGCCGAGCTGGACTTCGACGAGTACAGGGATTTGTTAAAGAGGTACGGACTGTTGCAATTTAGGGAAGAGCTAAGAGATATTGTCTCAAGGGCCAGTAAGGAATTCTCATATCTGGGGATAGAGGATCCTAGAAGGATAAAACCGCTTAAGAAGTCTTTTCTAAGCAAGATATGATCCTCTTTTTATCATTTGGCGTTGCTAACTTGACAAAATTCGGAAGACTCAGGCGTTGCCGCTTTCTAGAAGATAACGGTAATCGTTACCTTAGAACTAGTCCACATTGTTTAAGTGGAACTAACTGTCCAAAAAATGGGTATACTAAATTATTGAGTGGGAAAAATGCTTCGCAGACTGGCATGAATGTCGTTGAAATGGACGACCGCGGCAGGGTTCTAATTCCAGCAGATTTGAGGCGTAAGCTGAAGAGCAGGCGCTTCCTCCTGATCTACAATTCCAAATTGATAAGGATGGTTGAATTTCAACGCCTGCCAAGGCCTTTCTGGAGGCTGATGAGATTCACGCGAATATGGTACTCTTTAGGTCTTGGACCCATTGTAGGGCGATGGATCCTCCTTTCGATAACTAAAGGACGCAAGCCTGGAAAGCCCACGTAGTACCTCTTCAGTACGAGGAGGAAGAAGATGTGATAAAAAGTAGTACTCAATGAAAAAGAAATTTATCAGCTTTAATTATCCTCTTTCCTATCTTCTTGAGGGCAATGAGCTTCAAAGTTCTAATCGCGGAACTCATCCATGAGGATGGAGTTGACATCCTTCGGAAGCAAGTTGAGGTTATTGAGCTCCCACCAGAGAGCACGATTGAGGATCTGAAGAGGGCAATCGTTGACGTAGATGCTCTAATATCAAGGGGCTTCATCAAAGTCACCAAAGAAGTTTTGAAAGCAGCCAAAAGGTTGAAAGTCATCGTGGTTCATGGTGTTGGAGTCGATCACATCGACCTTGAGGCAGCAAGAGAGCTGGGAATCAAAGTGATAAACACACCAGAGGCCCTGACAAACACTGTTGAGGAATTCACCGTTGGAATGATCTTCTCACTAATCAAGCGCATCCCTCAGGCAGATAAGGCTGTTAGAAGAGGAGAATGGCACAGAAAGTTCAGCAACCTCGTTGGGATTGATCTTGCGGGCAAGACTGTTGGAATAATAGGCTTGGGAAGGATAGGTAGCGCTGTTGCAAGGATGTTGAAGCCATTCAACCCTAGGCTGGTCTACTATGACCTAAGGAGGAGGTACGACCTTGAGGGGGAGTTGGGCATAGAGTTCAAACCGCTTCATGAACTTCTGAAGGAGTCAGACGTCATAAGCATACACGCCACCCTAACAAAGGATACTTACCACACATGATCTCCTACAGAGAGTTCGAACTCATGAAGGATGGTGTCTGCATCGTTAACACCGCTAGAGGAGCAATTATAGAGGAGAGAGCCCTCCTAAGCTATCTTAGGTCAGGTAAGGTGAGAGGAGCAGCCCTAGACGTTTTCGAAACTGAGCCATTGCCCGATGATAGCTCCCTTTTAGGTTTCAAAAACCTTATTCTAACCCCTCACTTGGCAGCAAGCAGTTCAGATGCCCTAAAGAGGTTAGCTGTTGATGCTGTGAAAAGAACTCTCGAGGGACTAGGGATTTGTCATCAACGCACCCATAGAAGCCAAGACGATCGTTAGCACCCACGTCTTGGAATATTGAGCTTCTTGCATAGTAATCTCAACCTTTTTGCGCGCGCTTAATGACAACGAATATCTCTTATCGTTGATCTCTATGGCATTGCTCTTTCTTATGAAGAATAGATGCATGCCTTCAGCAACAGTGATCTTCATTTCTTAATCTAGCCCTTTAGCGCGCTGAAAGCCTTGTTTGCGCAAAAATTGAGAAAATAAATGCTCCAATTCCAGAAAGAAGAAAAAGAGAAGGATATCCGACAGAGGAAATCAGAAATCCAGAGACAGCCTGGGAAAGAGTATTTCCGCCATGAAATCCAAGCATAAGAAGACCTATATCTGCCCCATAGCTTCGCTTCCCAGCTATTCTTGCGGTAACCATCTCATAAGCTGCAATTATTGCTCCAGTAGCTGATCCTAAGACTAAGATAAGTGGTAGAACACTACAGTCCTTTGCAAAACCAAAAACAAGGACACCTACAAAGGAGTAGATGCCGGACAAGAGAAGGAAATTCTTATAGTTGATCATTAAAGAGAGCAGGTAAAGTGTGATCCCTGAAGCCAATGATTGTAGGCTTAGAAGCATACCTATCCTTTCAATTGGGAGGTTCATGGATTTAAGGAAAAGCGGAACGACATATGACCTAACGATTCCCACAGAGAATCCAGGAACGCATAGTAGAGCAACGAATGCCAGAAAAATCGAGCCCTTTCCCCTGAGATCTATTGCTCTGAAGACATCCTTTATTTCAGGGCTTCTTCTTTTAACTGTCTCAGGCAAAATCAGGGAGAGGATCATCATTGCTGCGCTAAGGGGAAGAAGGACAAGTAATGAGGGTCTGTAGAGTATCTTGGCAACAAGAAACCCAGCAAGAACATTGCCAATTGCTCCAAAAATTGCAGTAACTGCTCTCATATTAAAAAGAGACTTTGCACTTCCTCTCCTTTGTTCTAAAAAATATGCTCTGTTAACAGCCCATATGCAAGCTGCCTGAACTGCGCCCAGCAATCTCCCAACTGCAAATCCTATTGGAGTCCTCGCAAGGTAATAGGTAAATAGGGAAAGGGCGCTTCCTACTCCATTGAGAAAATAGAATGGCTTTCTACCAACGAAATCTGAGAGAGCTCCTAGGAATAGCCTAGTAATCTGGAAAAGGAACGGCTGTAGAGAGTAGACTATACCTACTTGTTGAATAGAGAGGCCTTCCTCTCTCATCAGGATGGGTAATATCGTTGAAAGTGCTCCACCTTGCACCATGTAAATCGACTGGATTGTAAGAGCTTCAAATTCTCCCTTCCTACCATCACTCCTTTCCCGCTTTGGACTAAGTTCAACTGGTATATCAGCCACTAACATAGAATTCTGCCTTAGAACTTAAAATACCTTCTTAGTGACTTCTTATCAGAATCCTTTTCATTTTCCTATTTTGATCGGCTTTAACCCTAAAAGCTTAGATGTAAGGATTCCTAATCAGAAGTTCGTGTGTGTGAGCAGATGGGAAGAGTGCTGTTCTCACTCAGGCAGGCTTTTACATCTCAGGGATCGATGTAGTCTCTCTGGAAGAGAAGAATAGGGGCCATTGAACTCAAGTTCTTGATAAGGAGAAGAGGGGGAAAGGAGCTCGTTGAGGGCATTGCCTTAAGCCCAGCTGAAAGGCCATCTCAGCCTTCATGATCTATGCAGGCTTACTCCTTCTTAACATCTCCATGATATTCATATGGTAAGGAAGATGTCAAGGTGAATCCAGCGTTCTAGGAGAAGTGTCTATCTCTCATTTATTTGATTCATGATGGCTTTGCTATCAGATATTCGTCAAGTTCACTGCATCTCCAAGATAATGCTGGGATTTCTGGCCAATACGGGCTGGTAGTCTCGACAAAAATGGTCTAGCTCACTGAAATCTCCTTAACAAACTCTCTCACCAGCGAAATCGTATTTCTAAGGTCATCTACATGCGTGATTGCAGCAGGTCCATGGATGTACCTACAAGGAACAGCTACTGTTCCGCTGGGCACTCCAGCCTTCGTCAGATGGATGGCACCAGCATCTGTACCTCCCGAAGGGACCTTCTTAAACTGGAAGGGTATTGACTTCTCCCTCCCTATCCTGATGAGGGTCTTCAGAACCTTCGGGTGGGTTATAGTAGTCCTGTCAACAATGGTCACAACAGGACCAGCCTTGAGCTTTGCAGACATCCTGTGGGGCTTAGTCCCAGGCACATCTGCGGCAAAAGTTCCTTCCAAGGCAAGGGCATAGTCTGGCTCAACCTGCCAAGCTGCTGTCCTCGCTCCTCTAAGGCCAACCTCTTCCTGCACCGTTCCTACAGCCACAAGATTGTAAGGGGAGTCCTTTAACGCTTTGAAGACTTCAGCAAGCACGGTACAACCAGCTCTGTCGTCGAAAGCCTTTCCCATGATGTAACCTCCTCCAAGGTCCGCAAACCTAGCGTCGAAAACCCCAGTTGTCCCTATCTCAACTCCCTTTTCTAAGACCTCCTCCGCACTTCCTGCACCAATGTCTATGAAGAGCTCCTCTATAGGCAGTACCTTCTTCCTTTCCTCTTCCTTCATTAGGTGAGGCGGCTTTGTCCCTATTATACCCTTAACGAAGCCCCTTTCTCCCTTAAGAAGGATCCTCTGTCCTGGCATTATGTTGGTAGTTATGCCTCCTAGCGTGTGGAAGCGGAGGAACCCTTCATCCTCTATGAAGGTAATTAGGAAGCCTACTTCATCCATGTGAGCTGCAAGCATCACCTTTGGGTAGCTGTCCTTCCCATGATGGTAGAAGAAAATGTTTCCTAGCTTGTCAACCTTAACCTCATCTGCTTTCTCCTCCAACTCCTCTCTCAGAACGTTGCGTACTTCCTCCTCATTCCCAGAAGGACCAAACGCATTTGAAAGCCTCTCCAAAAGCCTAATTTCCTCAGACAAATCGGTCACCAATCCAGTTATCGACTGATTTCGCTATATACTTTTCCAAACCTCCTTTAAGGTCCTTAATGCCATTTGCATTTAGTCAAAACGCAGAGGATCTAATGACCGATCGCCTTAAGCATGTCTATATGTGAAAGGGTGCAGGGGGGGTAATCGTGGTAATACATCGTTACGGGCCATCATGTTGGAATTCTAACCCCTAATTACAAGGAAAAGAATTATTTTCCACCTAATCTGGAAGTTTGAAGTTAACTATAGAAAAACAATGAAATAACAAGCTATCACTAAATTTCGATATCTCTAGGTGCTCATTTTCTATATTTCAGGAGATGCTTTCTTTTGGCTTGAAAAGGAGAAATTGGGATTGTAACATGAAACAAAAAGCAAATTCCAAGCAAATGTTCATGAAAACTGTAAAAATTAATTTAAAGAGCTAACAAATGGCTTTTAGCGGACTTTAAAGTGAGCTGGTAAAAGCACCGAAAATTTCACCCATTAGATGAAATCAAGCCCTCCTTTGGAAGATACTTTTCCAAGAAAATGCATCGCTAGCTACGATGAACTCGAGCATGTAGTATGGGTCACGAAATAGCCTTTTCCATTCTCTCTGCGTTTTCATCGTAGTACCTCCTAACCGAATCGATCAAACCGAGATCCCTTGACGAATTAATGATTCTACATTTTAACATTCGTCTGCAAGCTATGTTTGATAAAAGCTCCTTTTTCTAGCCTCAAAGGTGCCTGACTTAGACTCGTTAAGCTTAATAAAAGATCAAAACGATGCCTTTAGGGTGCCTATAGACAAGCTAGAGAGAATTTTGGCGGAGAAATTCCCCGACGAAGCAGGCTCTTCTTTAGCAAAAGCCTTGTCTTTGGCCCTAGAAAAAGGAAGAATCTCTTACGAAGAGATTGAGTCCATAGGGTGTTCCTTAGAGGACCTTCTCCTGGCTTTCAAAGAAAGGCTTTTGATCCCAACAAGGACATCCCAGGCTTCTAGAACTCTTGCATGGGAGGACAGGATACTGGCACCTAAGAAGGGAGAAACTTACGAAATGCCTAACGTGATAAGGTATTTGTTAAGTCATGTGGAGAAAACAGGAAAATGGGATCCAGCTCAGGCCGTTAAAAAGTATTTTGAGAAAATGGGCGATCCTGAAGCTGATAAAATGATTAAACTCTTCTTAGAACTGAAAAAGAGGCTGATAAGCTCAAGAAATAACAAAATAAAGCCTGAAGATCTCAAGGAAATTTCAAGCAAACTTGAGCTGAACTTAGACATAGGTTCAACGATTGCAAAGCTGAAAGGAGCTGGCATAATAAGCCCTTGCCTACGTGGCTTCATGAAATACGGCATTAGGTACGAGGTGAACCCCTCGCTATTGAAATGAGTAGGCTAGCTACATAAAAAGGCTTAGAATGACTTTATCCTTTCTATGTTCCTCTTCCTAGTCTCCTTAAGATCAGCACCGCATTTCCCGCAATTCTTAGAGAAGAAATCAACTGGACTGCCGCATTCAGGGCACTTCCACATGGATTCCTGCTCCTCAAGCCACACTTGCTCTCCTATCTCCTTAAGCCTCATTAGATTGTAATACGGTACTTCTTCGTATCTTCCGTCTAACTCCTTCCAGAGTCACATTCAGTGAGACTTGGACATTGATAACAGTAATTGTATCCTTTAGAGTCCAAACACTTCTGTATCTTACATCTCTCGCTTCCATCATGATTATTTCCGAAAGACCAATCTCCAAGCTCAGGGTTCTGGCATCCATTACATCTGACAAGGTTTGGAGGGCAATTAAAGCGCTCTGCCACCATTCTTGCCCTTTCTAAGTCTTCATCCTTGAATATCCTGTGTATCACGCAAGCTCCACACTAAATACGCACCTTCCGAGGAGCTTGCTCATGAGCTTATTTCTCCTCTTCCTCTTCTATCTCAGTGTATAAGCCTAGAAGATTTCCATCTGGATCTGTAAAGAGGGCAAACCAGCTTTTTCCTTCCTCAACTGGAATCTTTTCCTGAACGACGCTCCCTCCTAACTCCTTTATCCTCTCTAAAACCGCATCTATGTCATCAACATATATATAAGGGATGATGCCCAACTCAGCCTCTTCCTCTACCTTCATTAGACCCCCTCCGGGGGGATTTGGAGTGGTTATAAGAGCATATTCAACCTCAGGGTGAAGCTCGATTTCCCACCCAAAAAGTTCTGAGTAGAACTTCCTCGCCTTCTCCAGGTCCTTAACTGGGATCTCTATATGGCAAAAGCTATTCCTCAAATCGAAAAGCAATACATCACCTCCTCTTATTTTTTAGATTAGAATTTAAATTATTACATTTTAATTCGAACTAATGAAAGAGTTCTTCCCCTAACCTTAGCAAATGAGTAAGCGTGATTATCCAATAGATAGATTATTCAGGTAGGCATTTGGTTGATTACACTGCGTTCTCTCTCTTTCAAAGGAGATGTGACGGACTATAGACGGATAGGTGGATATACCGTTGAGATAATTTTATCCATATTCCTGCCTAGCCGACTTGGTGAATGAACAAGTGAAGATATTTGCTTTCTCAGGTAGTCCTAGAAAAGGTGGAAACACGGATATTCTTACTAAGATCTTCATAGAGTATGTGAATAATATGGGAGCTGAAGCCGAACTTGTGAGAATATGCGATTATCAAATAAGTCCATGCGCTAGCTGTCGTCTATGTGTTGATGCTGGGAAATGCGTATTAGAGGATGGAATGGGAGAGTTATACCCTAAGCTATTAGAAGCGGACGGTATATTGATAGCTTCTCCAGTATACTTTAACAACGTGTCTGCTCAAACTAAGGCTTTCATGGATAGAACTTGGTGCTTAAGGGGCAAATTGAAGTGGAAAGTTGGAGGAGCAATTGTTGTAGGCAGAAGATATGGCCATGAATTAGCTTTGAACGCTATACACTCCTTTTTCCTTAAGCATGAGATGATACTAGCATATAGAGGGGTTGTGTCCTTTGCCTTCGATAAGGGAGAAGCCTTAAATGACAAGAAGGCAATTGAATGTACCAGATACCTTGCCAGATCCATGGTTGAGCTGATAAGAAAATTAAAAACATGAATTTGAAATAATTAGACTTACTTCCTCTTTTAGAACATTCAACTTCTTGAAATGGCACGTTGAACTCGGTTTTTAATGATCGAGGGCCCGAAAACAAGGTAAATCTTAAAGTCAACACTTCGACAGCTTTTTATAAGAAGCTAAGATCTAATTGCTGGTGATCTTGCCATATGGAAGCAAAAAAAGCTAAGCCGACCCTTCCTCCTGCTGTTAGGAAGCCTCCTACGAGAGAAGAAATCATGGAGAAAATAAGAGAGAGTCTTAAGGGAATAAAACACAAGATAATTGTCCTAAGTGGGAAAGGAGGGGTTGGGAAGTCTGCAGTGACAGCAAACCTGGCTGCTGTGCTTGCAAAAGAGGGTCACTCTGTTGGGGTATTTGATTACGACTTCCACGGTCCAGCAATGGCAAGGATGCTTGGAGTTCTTGGAGAAAGCCCTTCTGCCCTTCCCTTTGGAATTTTCCCCGTGACTGGCGTACTAGGAATAAAGGTTTTCTCATTAGCATTTTTGTTGCCGGATGAAAGGACGCCGGTTATATGGAGAGGTCCTCTCAAGGCTAAAGCCCTTCAGGAACTCATGACTAACATAATATGGGGCAAATTGGATTTCCTCCTATTCGATCTCCCACCAGGAACTGGAGATGAAGCCCTTAACATAGCTCAAAACATACCTGATGTTAAAGGAGCCATTGTCGTAACCATACCAACCGTTGTTTCAGCAGTTGCTGTGGAGAAATCGGTTGAATTCTGCAAAAAGCTCAAGATACCACTTTTAGGGGTCATAGAAAATATGAGCTACTTTAGATGTCCATATTGCGGTCAGGTAACGGAAGTATTTGGTAAAGGAGCCGGAAAGAGGATAGCCGAAGATGAAAGCATTCGTTTACTTGGAAAAATCCCTCTAGACCCCGAGATGGCTAGATGTCTGGACAAGGGATCTCCTATGATAGTCTGTAAGCCTGATTCGGAATCAACAAAATCATTTGAGGCAGTAGCTAAATCCTTACTTCAATTGCTTTCCTGAGCTTAGGTTAGATCTTAATTAAAAGTAAGGGCTCAAATTCACATGGACAGGAGTTAAATCGCTAGATTTCATAAAGCGAGAGATTTGAAGCATCTTAGAAAGCTTCTTTTTGATCTCTATTTTTATTTAGCTTCAAAAACCCCTTACGATAATTTCACTCACTACTTCGACATATCCGCTAGGGGAGATCTTCGTGCAATCAGCAAAGATAAGGTAACAGAAAAGTGCTCCGAAGAAGGTCCTAAAAACAACTTCAGAGCATTCC
>Ga0190286_1000297_pt1 | contig 21813 bp, 14 predicted proteins | sample 48691834_MG_FD_183241 | JGI IMG/M metagenome (GOLD analysis project Ga0190286, IMG submission 183241) | Hydrothermal vent microbial mat bacterial communities from Southern Trench, Guaymas Basin, Mexico - 4869-18-3-4_MG | ecosystem: Environmental > Aquatic > Marine > Hydrothermal vents >... | reverse complement strand
AGGTGCTAAGATGAATTTAGTTTACCTTGCTCCACTGATATTCCTTTTCCTTTCTTTTGTTTTTTCCATGCTGGGAATGGGAGGAGGACAGATTTACATTCCCATTTTGTACTGGCTTGGAATGGATTTTAAATATCAGGCAATACCTCTTGGGCTTCTTTTAAATTTCTCTGTTCAAATTTCTGCCTTTTCTACTTATGTGAGAAATAAACTTGTTGATTTTAATATTGCTTTACCATTTGCTCTTTCAATGATTATTTTCACTCCCTTAGGAGCAATTTTAAATTTTAACCTTTCGTCAGAACCAATAATTATTCTATTTTCTCTGTTTACATTTTTTGCAGGAATTCTTGCGATTTCTAACTATAAACCAAAAGGAAAAATTCAATCAAAAAAAGGAAAACTTATAACAGGATTTGGTATAGGTGGAATTTTAGGTTTTCTTGTTGGACTTATTGGAAGAGGAGGGGGCTCTTTCATAGTTCCTTCTCTTTTAATTATGGGACTTGAACCAAAGATATGTGTGGGAACATCTTCTTTTATTGCAACTTTTTCATCTCTTACTGGTTTTATTTCCCATATTTTCAAGTCAAACCTTGAATTAAAAATAACAATCCTTACAGTTGTTTCAGTCATTGCAGGAAGTCAAACTGGTTCAAGGTTTATGGTAAAGAGGGTAAAATCAAAATTATTAAAGAGAATGTTTGGTTTTGTTTTGATTTTAATTTCTGTCCTTCTTATTAAAAGCATAATGAGAAAATAAAATGAGACAATGTAAATGGGTTCTTTGTTTTAAAAGATGATATGACTGATTTTATTAAGAAGATAAAGATTTTCCAGATATTACCCTGTATTCCAGATCCAAACAAGATTAGATTTATTGCTTATTTTGAGGAAGATACCTCTGAAATTTTACCTTATCTCAATGCAATAGTAAAAAGAGGAATTTATAATCCCAATGGACCTACTTTAACAATAAAAAAGAAGGACACCTCATTACTATTCATCCTGATAAGATTGCTGCTGGAAAGATAATAGATGAGAATGATGCGAAAGAAGTCAGTGACCCCAATGGCAAAGTGTGAAGCGCCACAGAGTCCTCAAGCCCAACTTTACATTCTTTATTTTAAACTTGAAGTAACCAAGAAAGCAGGAAATTTTATTCTCTCCCTTTCTCTGAAAACCAGCCTTCTCTCCTCATCACTTCCCTTGAAATCCTGTTACTCGGACCATCTCCTCTGGCTACGAAAACCCCAACATTTTCCCCCACCGCTTCTGATATCTCCGCAATATCTCTATATGATATGTAAATCCTGGACAGAGAAGGATTGACTGAATGCTTTCCTCTTTGACCACCTTTTTGCATACTTCAATCGCTTGCTTCTGCTTTTTGACCACTACTACAAAGAGTTTATAGTACTTGGGTGTCTCAATAACAAACACATCTATGCTTCTCTGCCTCTGCATCAGGAGCATGAGCGAGGGAAAGTACTTTAAATGCCATACTTATCACCCCCTAATCCTCTTATCATAGTTGCCCTTGATCTCTTATGATATTTTGGGCATTTTAAGTATTTCCAGCCTGGTTCATGTGGACTTATTAAATGCCTAAAATGGTTATCTCAAATTCATGCCCACATTTTAGTCATCGATAAGCGAAATTCTTTACATGCCATCTCATAAATAATAGCAGACTTCCCATAACAAGAATTAGCCAAATAAAAAAGTAGGGGGGGCAATATAAAAAAATTGCTCCGATTGTGATAACACCAACAAATCCAGTAATATAAACGATTATCCTTATCCAATCTCTTTTTGATAGGTTTTTGTACTTGGTCATGTGCTTCTTCTATATAACATTATTTTTTATATTTTCAAACCACTGAATATAAGGATTTTCTTCCATTGAGTGAAGGATAGAACCAGCCTTTACTTTTATCTTATTTTCTGCCTTCTCTATCACTGGCACATGGTTTTTGCCACGCTCTTTATTTTTTCCTAATAATTCCATTAGTTGTCCACAATATACAAGCTCTCCACACCGATATTTAATACCTCATATGATACTGCCACAGATATTACATTTATAAATTTCTAAATTTTTATTTACTTTCATGTTGTTTCCTTCTTGAGTTTTAGTATTCTTCGCGTTTGATCTGATAGAAACTTCTTGGGTGGTTACAAGAGGGACACTTTTCTGGTGGTTCTTTCCCAAAATGGAGATAACCGCATTCTCTACAAACCCACCAGACTTCTCTCTCTTTTTTGAATACTGATCCTGCTTCCACTTCTTTTAAGAGTTTCTTATACCTTTCTTCGTGATGTTCTTCGGCTTTGGCAATGGCTCTTAAACGCTTAGCAATTTCAGGGAAGCCCTCTCTCTCAGCAACATCAGCAAATTCTGGATACATTTTTGTGTGCTCATAGTTTTCGCCAGAGATTGCTGCTTTTAAATTTTCAGCTGTGGCACCAATTATTGTTAGTGCTACTGCTTCAACCTTAATTTCATCTAATTTTTCACCACTCTTCTTTTTCAGTTCGTTAATTAACTTAAACAACCAACTTGCATGTTCTTTTTCGTTTTCTGCTGTAATGAGGAAAATCTCGGCAATCTGTTCAAATCCTTCTTTTTTGGCAATTTTGGAATAGAAGGTATATCTATTCCTTGCCTGACTCTCACCAATAAAGGCTTTCGTCAGGTTTTCAATTGTTTTTTTCATAGTTTTTACCTCCTTTCAATTAGCTCGAAGTCCGATTGCGTATAACTTGTTCATATCCGAACTGTTCGGATATGCTCCAAAGGAAATGTATATGCGAAGAGTTCCCCAAAGTTTTTCATCATCTTTATTATACTCTCCAGCAGAGGAAATACAAAAATAATTCCATAAGAAGAAAGGTAAAGGTGGATGAAAATGGAATGACTACTATCCCCAAGGTATTTGCTGGAGGAGATATTGTAAATATAAATTTAGATGCTGTGACTGCAATTGCAGATGCTCAGAGGGCTTCTCAGGGAATAAATAAATTCTTATCTAAGTAACTTTCCTAGAAGTTTAAAGTTATATTCTGTTCTAAGAGATTTCAGGATAATGGTAAGCTGAGCAAAAGTGGAATAAGAATAAACAAAATTTCAGAGAAGATTTCCCTATCACATTCGATGGTAATGCCCCCCTGGAGGTGAGTTTAGTGAATAGAGATGATCATCGTATTATAAGATTATATATTTAACTTAATTGAAATTACAGATTATTTCTTTTCTAAATTTGCTGTATTTCAAATATTGGCTGTTGGATAATAACTATTAAAGGAACTAAGTATTCCTAGAGGGTTTTATAACCAAATTTTGCCCGGGGAGGAGGTTGCTTTGAAGGAGCTTTATGGTAATAAGATAGAAAGTCCACAAAATCCTTGATTCTATGAATATTGAAATTTGTTTGCATAAGTTTAAAGAATATGGTACACATTATCCAATGTGAGTGAAACAATTTCTCAAAAAACGGTCTTCGTCTAATAATTTAGATAGAAAAATAGGAAAGAAGAAATAATGGAGAGAAGAAGTAACATACTGAAAGAATTTCACTCTCTTATAGTTCCAGCAATGGTTATTTGTTTTATAATTCCAACAACTGTATCCAGCCAAACGAGAGATAATAAAATAGATAGATATTATTCAGAAGAATGCTATAAGTATTTTAAAGACAAAGACTATGATAAGACTACTGGATGCTGTCAAGAATGGATTGACAAAGTTCCAAACTCTCCAAATGCTTACTTCTGTTAGCTACTATCCATTGGAAAATAGGAGATTTAGATCAAGCCATTAAAATATTTTAAAAAAGTGAAAGATTTGAACCCCGATTATCCTGATATTGATGGCCTTATCGGAACTGTTTATGGAGAAAAAGGTGATTATAATTCTGCTATTAAATATTTTGAAAAAGCTGTGAGGTTAAATCAAAATGATTACAAATCATTTATCGGTTTAGGAGCATGCTATTTAAACAAAGATGATTATGATAAAGCAATTCAATATACCAAAAAAGGATTGAGTATAAATCCCAAAGACACGGGTGCACATTACAGTTTAGGTTTAGCTTATCTAAATAAAGGAGATAAGGCTTTGGCTTTGAAACAGTATGACATTCTTAAGAAATTAGATGAAAGTTTGGCGGATAAACTTCTAGAAAAAATAGAATATAAAAATTAGAAAACATATAACAGCTTTACCTAGCAGACTTGAAAAGCTAACATTCTTCAAGCTGCTGATATCGATATTATTTTCTATTCAAAAAACACAATTTGCACCTTCCAATTTTTGCTTTACCTTAGAGGAAATAGCGAAAGAAGCATTTTTGTTTTTCTTCCTGCTTCGTCTAAAAAATGAGGTAGATTTGGAAGGCGAGTAACATCTCTTTGCTATCAGATAAAGAAAACAACCGAAAGTAACTTGTGTCCCAGCTCCGACCTGTCCACCTCTGGTGGGGATTACGGAATGGGCGAGAATAATCTCTCTTAGAGATTCCTTTTCTTACATCCGTGAATCTCATTAGAGAAGTCAAAAGGAATAATTAGAAAAATGGAAGGATGGGGAGGGAGGGAACTCAAAGAATATGCAAAAAAATTCCTCAAAGTAAGTATGTTTTTGATAGACACAGGGAATAATCACTAATTCAGAAAGGTAATTTCCCAGGCGGGGCTCAAAGTTATTCTCTCACAGGCAAGATTATTTTCGTTATGAAGCACTATGGTTCCGGATACGAAATCCCTGATCCCTAACAAAGAAGCAGAAGATTTTCCCTTTTTTTTCATATCCTCTTTCCAGAAATAAATATATTCTGCTATATCAGGAGAAACGTCAAAAAAATCTTTGATTCCTTCTAAATCTAAGTCCTTTACTTCCCAGAAGTATATTCTGTCTTCTAAAAAGGCAATTATCTGGCCTGTAAGTTTGTCTCTTCTTACCACCTTGTCAATATTACCATTGAGGTCATATATTCTTTCGTCATAAAAATTTTTATCTTCATATATTCTTACTGATTTTGCAATGCGAGAACCATTATACTTACTTATCCAGATAGCATCGGTAGTATAATTTTCAATATATTTATCCTCAATTAGACCAAAATCTCCATATTTTTTATAGCTAAAATGGATCAAATCTTCCTCCAAAACTAAGGTATGGTTTTTCCAGTGCCATTTTTTTACCAGATACCCATTTTTATGATATTCCTCATAAGGCTCGGAAGCAAATTCATCATAGAGAGTATAATACATATCTACGATTTTTTCTCCATCCCATCCTTTTTCTATCTTCCACAGACCACTTTTTCCAAAAAAGGTTCCTTTTCTCCAGTAAGCAAGAAGAGGGCCACTCTTTGCTCCTAAATGTTCTTCCTTGGGTAAATTATCTTCGTATCTTGTCCATGTATTATTTAAATAGTTAACTTCCCAGAAGTTGCGGGAGTTGCTATCATAAATCCGGCGCAGAATGGTTTTCCCAAAGGCATCCTCTCTTTCTAATAATTTACCATTCAGCCCCCATATCTCCCATCCTAAGGTTTCTCCATTCTCATTTTCTATCCTTACTCTTCCTGAAAAGCCTTTATAAATATAGAAGCGATAACGATATAAGGTTCCCGAGTTGATAATTTTATCGGAGTGGGTTTTGGCGCCATTGGCAAAATAAGTGATTGTCTTTCTATCCTTGGAGATAGCAAATGCTTTCTTTCCTCCCAGATATACGAGAATATTTCCTTCTTCATCAATAACTATCTGAGGCTGGTAGGGAGTAATCTTAGGCAGGGCTAAATTAAGAGGTTTCTCTGTTAAGGCTTTTTTCTGAACTTCTTCCTGAGGAGGCATTTTGTAATAGTCATGACGATAGGAGTTAGGGTTAATTACTGCTGAAGAAGCAGAAAGGATAAAGAAAACTCCTGCCAGATTTATTAAAAATATTCTAATTCCCCTTTTCATTACTAAAATCTTTTTTTGTAAATTTAGATAAAATTAAAAAGGCAAGACCCGCAAGGGTCTTGCCTTAAGTCCTTTTTTAGATAAAATCATAGGGATGTTCCTCAAAAGGTCCTTTACCTAAACCCAAGACCTGCAAGGTAGTGCCTTCATATATCGTTCCTGTGTCAGTTAACCCATAAAGAGTGAGGTTTTCACCAGATTTTGCATATTCAGCTAAAATTCCTTCTATTTCTGCTTTTGTATCTTCATTGAGTAAGCTTAAATCTAAGGTAATATCCACCTCTTCCCATTCTGTTTTTTCTTTATCCGTCCATACAATTACCGACATATGCCAGTTACCTTGTTCATCTTGCCACACCTTTCCTGTTGCTGCTGGATCTCCCCACATTGTATCCCAATCATAACCTTGGGCTTGAGAAAGGCCTACTATTGTAGTATAGATAGGCCTGCCAAAGACATAGTAAGTATAATATGTGACAGCATCTGTAGGAATTCCTTTTCCAAGTTGATTGGTAAGCTCTTTAGCGAGGTGTCTGAAGCGATAGGTTTTATTATCTTTTGTTACTACATCTAAGCGTGAACCTTCTCCTTCTTGTACAAGAGAAAAAGTAAGTCCATTAATGGTTATGCTTTCTCCTATACTTAAAGTTCCCTCACATAAAGCCTCATAAAGTTGACGTAAGGTATCTTCTATTTCTTCTTCACTCATATCAGCAAATACTTTATTCCAGTAAGGAGAAGCCATCATCGTATTTTTAAATTCTTCATAATCATTAGTAGAATTAACATCTCTTTGGGTATAAGTATACAAGAGTTGGTTGTTTCTTCCATATACATAATGAGTTGTAGAAACTACCGCCCAAGTTCCATCTTTATTTTCCGTTACTATCACTTCTGTAACATTATTTCCTGCATAATGATAAGTTAGGGCTTTTACCTTATTACCATCGTTATCATAAATATCTACCAAAGTTAATCTTCCTTGGGTATCGTATTGGAATTCAGCTCTTTTTACATATTCCTCATCTGTGCCAAACCCAAATTCTGTCATCCTTCCTATACTATCAAAGAAGATTGTCCCTTCTGCATTTAAATTTTCTCCCTCGAGAAGCATCTGCCCGCTTATACCCGGAGCTAGGGCTAAATTCCCTTCAGCCTTTATTAATTTTCCATTCTCATTATAGATATAATTTAACTCTGCTTCTTTCCAGGTATCATTTTCTTTATCATATTCTTTATCATATACCCATCCTGTAATTTTATCTATTTTTCCGTTGTTGTAATAAGTGGTATTTTGTTTATCTTCTACTATATTCCCATTTTCATTCACTACAGGAGTATGCGTAGCTATCAGTTTTCCTTCCTCGTCATATTCATAAGCAGTGGTTGCTATCTCAGTAGAAGTGTATGCGTGAATTATTTCTTGAAGCTTCTCTTCAGATAATCCTGCCCCTTCCTCTTCTTCTGGTGCAGCGAGAAATTCTAATATTTGAGCAGCAGTTAATTTACTAATATCATCTACACCAAAGTGTTCTTTCAAGGCCTCTTCATATCCATTATCTATTATATACTGTCGTAGTTTATCCATATCCCATTTTACATAGAGAGTATCTACAGAAGAGATATGCCCATTAGCATAGTGAGTAATTGTGCCTGTGGCAAGAGAGGTTACCTGTATAAGTTGTCCCTCACTGTACTCATAAATATTTGTAACTACTCCGGAGACTAAATTTTCTGCAAAATCAGAGAAAAAATTTACCAGACTTGCTTTAGCAGAGAAACCAAAGCTTAAAATTAAACCCAATGTTAAAATTATCCCCAGAGCTAATCTTTTCCCCCTACCCATCTTTTACCTCCTTTTTAATCTCCTTATTTTTCATTATTTCCAAAACAAAAAAGCCGGGTTGCCTCTTTCGGCAACCCGGCTAACCGATGTCACAGATTGCAAATATTGAAAGATTGCAAATATTGAAAATATATTTAAGTTTTCTCCTCGGTTCCGTGGCTTTCCGCCCCCAGATTTCTCTGGGTTTGGCTTTGTCGCTGAGGATAAATAATTATTTTATTTTTAAAGAACCAAATTTTCTTCTTCTTATCCGTGGCTTTTAAAGGTTATATAACAATAACATATTTTAAGAATTATTTTCAAGAGGAGAAAGCTAACTTTTGTTTTCAACCCAAAATTTGCACCAGAGTTTTGAAAAGCTTCCTAACTATTCAAAATGTTACAGTTTACAGTAAAGCTTTATATTAAAAAGATACAAAGGCAAACCTCAGCCCATTTTTAATGGGCTGGACCTTCGGCAGCCCTTTATTTCTCATAAGAAGAAATTCATTTGTAGAAATAAAGGGCTGGGTCCTTTGGACAAATTTTTCTAATGAAAAATTTGGGTTCAATTTTTATTAACTTTCGTGGAGGAAAAATTAGCCCCAACGGGATTTGAACCCCTCCCTTGTGACTGAGAACCACACATCCTGAGCCAGGCTAGACGATGGGACCAGGAACATTATTTTATTATATTCTTATACAAAAAGTTAAATTAATTTTTACAAATTTTGCAGAGAGGTTCATATTTTATTAATTATTAAATATAATTTCTACCAAATCCAGTTCAACCTCGTAGGTTGAAAGGTTTAGTTGAGAAAGGTTTACTTCTTTTCAAGAAAGAGATAGAGGCAGGGGATAACATAAAGAGTAAGAATACAGGAAGTTAAAAGTCCACTGGCAACCGTTGAAGCTAAAGGTCGCCATAGAGAGGAGGCATCGGTTTTAAATATAATCAGGGGTATAAGGGGAAAAATAGTAGTAAAGGTGGTCATAAGTATAGGCCTCAGTCTTAAGGAGGCAGCTTCAATAACTGCTGTGTGCAGAGAAAATCTTTTTCTTCTTAATCGGTTTATATAATCAACAAGAATAATTCCATTATTTACTACAATTCCCGCAAGCATTATTGCTCCAATTAATACACCAATTCCTATAGGTTCTTTCCTGAAGTAAAGCAAACTTACACTTCCTATACCTGCCAGAGGCACAGTGGTAAGGATTATAAAAGGTTGAGTTAGATTTTCGAATAGAGAAGCTAAAACCAGATATACAAGAATAAGAGCAAAAAGAAAAGCGACTCTTAGTTCTTTCTGGTTTCTAAGCATTTTATAATAAGTTTCCCCAAATCGCCAGGTATATCCTTCAGGAAAGTTTATATTTTTAAATAACTGGATAATTTCTTTTGCTATCTTGCTTAAAGGAAGGTTACCCCGGTTAGCACTTACCTGAACCATCCTTTTTTTATTTTTCCGCCATATTTCGGAAGGTGCGGTACTAAATTTAAAATCAGCCACCTGAGACAGTTTCACTTCTTTTCCTTGGGGAGTAACGAAGGCAATATTTTCCAAATCACGAAATTTTTTTCGATATTTTTCCTGAAGCCGGGTAATCATCTCGATTTCCTTGGCATATTTGGCAAATAAAGAGAGTGACAATTCCTCCTTTGTTTCCTTTTTTCCTATAACGACAAAGCTTTCTTTAGGATGGAATCGAGTGGGAATAAGCCCTCTTAGTTTCCCGTGAAGTTCGGTTGCTATCCAGGAAGTATTCAATCTCCATAAAGCTAATTTTTCCTGGTCCAGCACAATATCTAATTGAGGGCCACCTTCTCTCATTCTTATTTTCACATCAGTAAGACCTTTTATAGTTGTTAAGTATGAGGCAGCTTGATTGGCTAATTTCTTCAGGATTTTATAATCATAGCCGAGTATTTCAATAATAAATTCTTTACTCTCTATCTCCTGGGGTTCTTCATAATAGATAAAAGCAGGTTCTAATTTTTTAGTTTTTTTTCTCAATTCATTTATTATTTGAGAGACCTCTTTTTTTCTTTTTCTTCTTGAGGAGAGTTGCACATAGATTTTTGCCGAGTAGGGCTCTATATGCGTAGTATAATTTTTAACTTCCCCTTCCTGGCGAAATTTCTCAATAAAAGACTCTATTTTTTTTACAATTCTGTTGGTGACCTCTATTCGCGTTCCTGTGGGAAGTTGAACAAATACAGTAAATTTATCCTCTTGGGGAAGACCGATAAATTCTTTTTCTAATCTTTGTCCTAAAAAAAGAATGGAGACAATCCCTACTATACTTAATGCGATAATAAGATGGCGAAAATTTAACACAAAATCCAGACTTTTTTTATAGAATCTTTCAATCTTAGAGAAGAATTGAGTTTTTATAGTCTTCTTTTTCCTTAACAAAATTTTAGTAAGAAGGGGCACCAGAGAAAGAGAGATAAAAAGACCACCTATGAGGGAAAAGATAATACTTAAAGATAAGCTGCTGTAGAGTCTTTGTGTTTCTTTATTAAGAAAAATGAAGGGCAAAAATACGATAAGTGTTGTGCTGACAGAGGCAAAAATAGCCAGACTTACTTCTTTTGCTCCTGTTCTTATTTTGTCTTCGCTGATTTCTTCCTTTTTTTCCTGATATTTGAATATGTTTTCAATTACTACAATGCTTGAATCAAGAAGCATCCCTGCTCCCAGACATAAACCTGCCAGACTCATTATATTTAAAGATAGCTTTGTCAGATATATACAGGAGAAAGTGATGAATAGAGAAAAGGGAAGACTTAAAGCAAGAATAAGTATAGCAGAGAAATCCCTTAAGAAAAATAAAAGGACCAGAATAGCAAAGAAGGCTCCAATAAGAAGAGATATTTTAAGTTGATTAATAGCTTTACTGATGAATTCACCCTGATTAAAAGGAATAATTATATCTATATCTTTTCCTAATTCTTTCTTTAGTTTCTCAACAGCTTTTTTTACTTTCTTGCATACCTTCAAGGTATTGGATAGACTCTTTTTAAAAATATAAAGAGTTACTGAAGGCATAAGATTAATTCTTCCCATCTCTCGAGGCTCAAGATAAGAGAGTTTTACCTTACCGATATCTTTAAGGTGAATGATGCTTCCCTCAGGAGTAATTTTTATTCCTATGTTTTCTATTTCTTTAATATCTTTAAATTCTCCCAGGGTTCTTACCAGATACTTTTTACCTTTAAGAAGAATTTTTCCTCCTGTCAGATTAAGATTACTTTTTCCTAGAATTTCTAATATTTCATGTAGAGATACTTTTAAAGCAGTCATTCTTTTTTCATCCAGCTCAATTAGAATTTTATCTTCTCTTCCTCCTACAGTCTCAATTCGCGCTACTCCTTCAATCCTCAGGATTTTTTCCTTAATTTCTGCCTCCACAAATTTTCTCAATCTTTCAGGAGAAAACTTTCCAGAAATGAAAGAGACAGCAATGATGGGGAATTCTCCATATCCATACTGGATGACAATGGGTCTTTCTGCTTCCCGGGGAAGTTTATTTCTTACCTTGGCCAATCTTTCTCTTACATCCAATGCAGCATAGTTCATATTTGTCTCAGGTTCGAATTCCAATACCACTGTGCTTTCCCCTTCCTTAGAGATAGTAAGGATATTTTTAAGATGAGATATATCCCCCAAGGCTTCTTCAAGAGGTTTAGAAATTCTTTTTTCTACTTCTTCAGAAGGCAGCCCCCCTCTTACATAAGTAGTTATAGTTATTCTTCCCAGATTCACATTGGGCATAAGTTCCACAGGAAGATTATATAAAGAGATAAGACCCAGGATTAAGGTGGCAGTAAATATCATAAAGATAGTGATCGGTCGATTTAAGGAAAAATCAACCAGATTCATCTTTCTCTTTTAGGATATAGATTCTTCCCGGGCCTAAAGGTCCACGAGCCTCAATTATTCCTGCAGAGAGAAGTTTTTTTAAATCTCTTGCTGCGGTAGGGATAGATATTCCAAAAAGCTTAGCATATTGGGTGCGGGTAATTTTTTTGTGTTCTTTTAAATAATTGATTAGTTCTTCCTGGCGATGGGAGAATTTAAGAGGAGCAATTTTCTTTTTAGATTTTGTCTCCTTTTCTGTTTTTATTCTTTCTGGGGCTACTTTTTCTTTTTCAATATCTTCTTCAAACACTTTTCCTTCAGTTGGTTTTTTCTCACTTATTTCTCTTTCTACTTTTTCTTCTTTTGGGGATTCTTTAAAGATTTCTACCTCCTTTTGAAGAATTTCTGTTTTTCTTAAAGATATCTTTTTTTCTTTTTTTTCTCTTCCCAAGTGGAAGATTTTATCAAAGTAGTAGTAGAGAATGGGTAAAACCACAGGGGTTAAAAAAGTTGCCGAAAGGAGCCCTCCCATTGTAATTACCCCCAGAGGTTGCATAATTGTTGTTCCCTTTCCTATACTGAGAGGAAGTAGCCCTAAAATGGTAGTTAAAGAGGTCATAAGGATAGGTCTTATTCTTCTTGAACTGGCTACATTTATTGCCTCCTCCAGAGGTAATTTTTTTTCTCTCCTTAAGAAATTAATATAGTCAATCAATACTATTCCATTATTTACGATAATTCCTCCCAGCATTATTAGCCCTAAAAGACTGATTACATTTAATGTGGAGTGGGTAGCAAGAAGCAGAAGAACTATTCCAATGATGGAGAGAGGAAGAGTGAACAGAATAAGAAATGGTTGCCATAGAGATTCAAATTCAGAGGCCATAATCATAAAAACGAAAACGATAGCTAATATCAAAGCAAATCTTAAGGAGTTAAAAGACTCTTTCATATTTTGTGCCTCTCCAGTTATCTCTACCTTGTAGCCTTGAGGAATATGAACTTTTTTGACTATTCTGTTTACTTTTTTTACCACTTTACTTAAAGGCATCAGGTATATACTTGCTGTAAGTAATAAAGTTTTTTCTCCTTCAATTCGTCTTATCTCTATAGGGCCAAATCCTTTTTCTATTTTGGCTACTTCCATAAGAGGAACGGTAATTTTTTTATCCTGGAATAATCCGTGAATAAGCAGTCTTTTCAATTTTTTTATATTTCTTCTGTCTTTTTTTCGCAGGATTACTTTTATATCGTATTCTTCGCCCTTTTCTTTAAATTTGGTAGGAACGTTCCCTTTTAAGGATGTGTTCACCGTAGCGGCAACTATATCTGTAGAGATGTTATAAAGAAATGCTTTGTCTTTGGTGACTTTTACTTTCACTTCCGGTCGAGGGGCAGGATAGTCTAACTTTACATTATAAAGAAAAGGAAGCCTTTTTAATTCTTTTTCCAAAATCAGTCCTATTTCTTTCAGTCTGGCAAGACTTTCCCCTTTTATCTCCAGGATTAGAGGCGCTTGTTGAACAAATGCTTCTTTTAAAAAGCTTTCTTGTGCAAGCAGGATTAGGCTGGCCTCCTTCTTTATAGGTTCCAGTTTCTTTTCTAACTTTTCAATCAAGAAGGATGTTTTTGTTTTTTTATCCAGTCTAACAAAAATCTGTGCTTGGTGAGGTCCTTGAGATTGAATTACTTTTTCTTTTGTTTCTTCTTGAGGAGAACCAATGTTTACTGTGACTTCTTTTATTTGAGGAAACGAAGAAAGAACTTTTTCTATCTTCCTTACGATTTTGTCTGTTTCCTCAAGAGGTGTTCCCGGTTTAGCATCAACTTTAATAATAAATTCGTGTTGATCGACATGCGGGAAAAGTTCTCTTTCCAGATGAGAAAAGATATAAATAGAGAAGAGAAAAAGAAAGCCTACTATCGAAAGCACTATAACACGTCGGCGAAATAAAAAAGTAAAAATTTTATCCCATCCTTTTATTTTAAATTCTGAAGAAAAACGGGTCTTTCTTTTTAGGATAAAATAGACTAAAAGAGGAAGTAAAGTTAGAGCAGAAAATAGAGAGGCAATAAGAGAGAATACTATAGAGAAGGACAGTTGCTTGAAGAGTTGACCGGCGATACCTACCACAAATATCATCGGTAAAAATACACATACCGTTGTAAGTGTTGAGCCTAAGATAGCTCCTCCTACTTCTTTCGTTCCTCTGATAGTTTTCTCGTTTATATCTGGAGAAGGATGGACAAAGATAGATTCTAATACTACAATAGCATTATCCACAAGCATTCCTACTCCCAAAGCTAAGCCCCCTAAGGAGATAAGATTTAAACTTATTCTGGAAAGGTAAAGAAATAGGAGGACAAGAAGGATGCAGAGGGGGATAGAGATGATAATACTTAATGATAAGAACACATTCCTTAAGAAGAAAAGAACTACTAAGAAGGCTAATCCTGCTCCCTGAAGAGCAGCATTTCTTACATCTTTTAATGATTTTTTTATAAAGTCAGCCTCATCATAAATAATTTTTAATTGTAAGTTGGAGGGGAGTTTACGCTTGATTTTTTTTAATTCTTCTCTTATTCTTTTTGATAACTTTACTACATTAGCTAAGGATTGTTTTCTTATAAGAAGCATTACACATTCTTTTCCCTGGAAACGGGAAATTGAATCTCTTTCTTTCGTTCCATCAACTACTTCTGCTATATCTTTGATAAAAATTAATCTTTCACTTTCGGGGAAATAAATTCCTTCTTCTTTTTCCTTTTCTTCATAAAATTTTCTCAAATAGTGACTTTTTCTTTCAGAAAGAGGAAATTCTGCTTTTACAGGAAGTTGCTTTATCTCATTTATTTTTTTAAATTCCCCAACAGTTCTTATTAGATATTCAAAAAAAGGTTCTTTGATTCTTCCCGCAGGATAGTTTATATTAGCTCTCTTCAGAGCAAGGCTTATGTCAAGGATGGAAAGATTGGCGCTTCTCAGTTTTGCCTCATCGATATTTACTGTAATTTCTCGCTCCAGTCCTCCTACAACTTCTATTGCTCCCACACCCTCAAGTTTTTCCAATTCTTCTTTAATATCTTTTTTGGCAATTCTTCTTAATTTGAGAGGATTTTCTTCTCCGGTAAGGACTATTCTCATTGTAGGCATCTCAAAAGGGTTATATTTCATTACAATTGGTTCTTCCGCCTCTCGTGGTAGTTTTTCTTTGATAAGGTCAACTTTTTCTCTTACTTCTAACGCAGCAAAATCCATATTCGTTCCCCAAGCCAGCTCTACTATAACAATAGATGTTCCCTCACGAGATATAGAGGAAACTCTCTTTACACGATTTACTGTTCCTACCGCTTCTTCAATCGGGCGGGTAATGAGGCTTTCTATTTCCTGTGGAGAGGCCTGTTGGTATTTGGTAAGGATGGTGATTTGGGGATAGATTAAGGGAGGGAAAAGTTCTTGGGGGAGGAAATACCAGGATATGCCCCCCAGAATAATTATTCCCACAAAGAACATTAAGGTAGTAACCGGCCTGTGGAGGCAGAAGGCAGTTAATTTCATTTTTTTAATTTCACTCCACTATTCTTTGATTGGAGTAAATTTTGACTGATGCCGGTGAAGCTACAGCAATATATTCCTTATTTACATCTATATTTATTATCGGCTCTTCGGTATCAATGACAGCTAAAAGAGATTTATTTTTATAGTCAAAAATGCGAATTTTTCCGTCGCGTGAGGCAGCATAAAGATATTTTCCAAAAAATTTTAAAGAAGTAACCCAGTTTCCACAGATCCATTGAAAGTAAGGTCTTTTCCATATTTTATTTTCTTTTTTATAAATAATTACTTGACCGTCCCCGGCACCGGTAGCCAAAAACATATTATCATCAGAAAGTGCACAATCTAAAACAAAACCTTTATAATTTTTGAAAGTCTGGACTACTTTCTTTTTTCCCAGGGAAAATACCTTTGCTGTTTTATCCCGTGAGGTGGTAACAAGATAAGCGAATTCTTTATCCAAAGCTAAAGAATAAATAGAATTTTTGTGAGGATTTATTTCCAAAAGAAGTTCTTTACTGATAGGGTCATAAAAGGATACTCTACCACCGAAGTGGGCTACTCCCATGACTGTTCCATCTGAGGAAAATTTTATATCCGAGATAGGGGCTCTCAGTTCATAAATGGTTTTTTCTGTTTTTTTTTCTTTTAAATTAAAAATTTCAATTACACCATCTCTATCTCCAATTACTATCTTTTCTTCTTGAGGATGGCTATCTAAGGCATATAAAGGAGCATGAGAAATTTCTTTCTCAAAAGATAACTCCATTTTTTTTAAGTCATACACAAGTAAGAAACCTTTCTTGGTAGCAAGAGAAAGATACTCTGAGTTTCTGGATATAGCTATCTTATAGGGTCTTTTTTCTAAGGAGAAAATTTTAAGAGGTTCTGCTGTTTTCTTCTTCAATTTTTCTTCTTTTTTCATTTTATCAGGCTGTTTGAGAATAAGGATAAATTCTACATCTTTCTTTTGGGATAAGTTTTGAGAGAAAGCAAACAGGGGAAGAAAAAGAAAGAGAAAAAAAATTCTATATTTCATTTTTACCTCCTCTTATTCTTCTTCTTCTTCATATTCCTCTATATTTACTACTACCCCTGTAGCAAAGGGAGTAGGTTCTCCTTCACTGCGGGTAATAATTAATGTATTTTCTTCAAGACCTTTTATGTTGGCGTATTCTGCTCCATAAGAGAGAACCTTCACTTTCTTAAGAAGTATGGTTCCTTTAATTTTCCCCTCTTCAATATCTTCGGAAGAGAATTCCTTTATTTTTGTATCCAGAATACATATTCCATATATATTGGGACCAATCTCGACTAAAGCATCCTTAGGGACAAGATAGGCATTTTTAAATTCTTCAATAATTATCTCTCCTCTAAGAAACATTCCCGGGAGAAGTCGATAGTTATATTTTTCATTATCGACTTCTATCTTTAAAGTTAAAGTGCGGGAGCTGCCTCTAAGAGAAGGAAGGATATTTCTTACTCTTCCCTCAAATACTTCTCCTGGGTAGGCTTCTACTTTTATCTGAGCAGGTTGCCCTTTTTTAATTTTACTTATATCTTTTTCTGTAATACCCACTTCAGCAAACACTTTATCGATTCTTAAGATAGTGAAGGCTTTCACATCAGGAGTTACCAGTTCTCCTTCATCAACTTCTCTTTTATCTATTTTTCCCTCACAGGGAGAATAAAGTTCTATCTTTTTAAGAATTTCTTCAGTTAGTTCCCATTCTTTCTTTGCTGATTCTACTTTATATCTTTGTGCTTCAATTCTTAATTCCAGTTCTTTCAATTTTTCTTTTAAAATTGCTCCTTTCTCGTATAAAGATTTTTTGATTTCATATTCTTTTTGCATAGAAAGAAGCAAAGCTTTCTCTGACTGATATTTATTTTTTGCATAATCCCTTCTTAAGATAAATTCCTTCTCTTTTAATTCTGCAAGAATATCACCTTTATGAATAATATCTCCCTCTTCTACATATACTTTTTTAACCGTTCCTTTTTCAGGAAATTGAAGTTCTATTTTTTCAAAAGGAGTAATTGTTCCCAGTATAGGTATGACTTCTTTAAAATGAGATATTTTTTTCAATCTGAATATCATTACAGGAATTTCTCGGGAAAGAAGTGGTGCAGGAGCTTTTTTCTCTTCATAGATACTTTTCCCCCTTTTTTCTTCCTTTTTAAGTTTTTCTACCGCTGTCTCTTGTGCCTTAAGAATAGTTATTTTAAGAGTAATTATTCCAAAAACAGCAATGAAAATTAATATTTTTTTCTTCATACCCCTCCTTTAATTATAACTTTTCTACTATATTAAGAGCAAATCCTGCCGCTTTATCTAACTGGATAAGCCCCAGATACATATCTAATTTTGCTTTAAGAAGAGAAATTTCTGCACCTAATCTGTTTAGTTCCGTGTGCATTATATCAGAAAGAGTAGTTTCGCCTGCTTGAAATAGTTCTTTTTTGATTTCCAATTCTTTAAGGAAAGTTTCTTTTTCTTTTTTTATACTTTCTATTCTTTTTCTTGCCTCCTTATAAGTGAAAAATCCTTCCTGTATCTCCCAAATTATATCCTTTTTTAATTTTGTTAATTCGTCCTTAGCTTGTTTTAATGCTACTTTTCCCTCTAAAACTTCAGTGAGATATTTCATTTTGTCTAAGATATTAAATTTAAAAGAATAAACATCTGCCTCTGTTTTGGTGGAAACTTCGGTAATTTCTGTAGGCACAGTTTTTTCTTTGGCAAGAGAGGTTTCAAAAGAACTTCCTCCAAAAAGCCATACTACTTTTCCTACAACACTCCAGGTGTCGGCTAAATCCAGACTTTGATATCCGTAGGCTTCTCCACTTCTTCCCCAAAAACTTTCCAGAATTAGCTTGGGGCGATTTTCTAATCTGGTGATTTTATAGGCTAAATCGGTGGCTTCCACACTCTTTTCCCAAAGGATTACTTCCGGTCTAAATTTTAAGCTTTTTTTGATATATTCTGATAAGAGTTCTTCTACTTTTATATCCTCTTTAAATGAGATGAGAGAAAGAGAAGGCAGTTTTTCTTCAGGGCCAATTCCTAAGACCTTTTTTAAGTTAGCAATACTAAGTTTGTATCTGCCTTCTTGAGCAATGAATTTTGCTTTTAACTGGTTATAAAGACTTTGAATTCTTAAAAATTCTACTTGAGTAATAAGTCTATTTTCTTTCAAAGTCTTTCCTAAATCAAAAAAAGCCTCAAAACGTTCGTTAGTTTTTTTAATTTCCTCCCAAGTTTGTTTTTCTCTCTGGTAGTAGTAGTAGGCTTTAAGTACCTCAAAAAGAAGTTCATTATAAGCTTTTTTATAATTTTGTTCGGCTACTTCCAGATTCAGATGTTCTCTTTTTAAGGAAAATTTTCTTTGTCCATTATCATAAAGAATATGCTGCAGGCGAATCCCATAACTTTTGCTTTCGTAAGTATCCGTAATAGTCTCCCCCTCAGTAGAGGAATACTCTATTCCCGCGTAAGGAAAGAATTCTCTTTTTATTTCTTTTATTTTCCTTTTAGCTAATTTTATCTGGTCCTTGGTAATTTTTAAAGGATAGGAATTGTTCTGGGCTATTTCAAATAAGGTAGAAAGTTGAGGGGGGAGAGAGATTTTTGCCTCCTCAATTTTTATCTCCTGAGAGGCTACCTGAGGCGATTTCTTTAAAGAAGTTTCCTTTCCTTTTTTTCTAAGTTTGGCAGGCACTCTTATTATTCTTTTTCTATAAGAGAGTTTTTCTAACTCTTTTTTTATTGTTTCTATTCTTTCCCTTTTTTCTATTTTAAACTCTACAGGGATAATGAAACTCACCTGTGGAGTTGTTATCTCCTCAGGTGGAGGATAAGGAGCAGATGACTTTACCAGCCACTGGGCAGTATTATCCAGGATAGCGTAACCTGAGGAGCGCAGAATTTTTATATTCTTAATCTTTCCTTCTCTATCTATTTTTACCTTTATCCAGACTACTCCCTGCCAGTTATTTTCCCGAGCTTTTTGTGGATAGAAATAATAGAAACTGATTTTTTTCTTTACCATAGAAAAAAACTCAGGAGGAAGAGTGGAGGCAAAAAGATTATAGAAAAAACCTACAAAGATAAAAAAAAATATACTCTTAATGATACGGTTCATATCTAAATTATAGAATATTTTTCTCCAGAAGTCAAGAAAAAGTGATACGGTTTTTGATACAGCAGGAAATGATACGGTTAGGTTTGAGATAATCTTTTAGGTATTCTGGATAACTTCCTGATAATAGAGAAAATAAACGCTTTCAAAAATGATGAGAATTTTGAAAAATTCCCCTTGAAAAATAAAGACTCTGTATGGTATATAATAATAACTTTAACTTTTCTCAGAAGCCACGGATGGTGAGAAAAACGAGGATATGTAAAATTTGTGGAAAAAGTTTTATTCCTGATAAATATCACCCTTATCAAAAGGTATGCTCTTCACCTGAATGTCAACATCAAAGGCAGATTTTAAATCAACGCAATTGGCGGCTCAAGAATCCGAATTATTTTAAATATAAAGAGAAGAAAAGTATATGGGAAAAGAGACGTGCGCAATATCTTGAGGAGTGGAGAAAGAATCATCGGGATTATTTTAAAACTTATTATCAAACAAAGAAAAATAAACATTTCTAAAACAAAAGTTTGATTTTTTTTCTTGAAATTTTTAAAAAATCATTATATATTTTAATGCTTGAATTGACATTTTGTGTAGGAATATGTGAGATTTAAGTACGAGAAAGCCAATCCCGCTCTTTTTAAACATGGGTAATGAGGATATTTAAAGGAAGAGAAAGTAGCAAATTCCTTTTTTTTCTGAAGATTTAATTGGGAGTATATAAAAAGAGCGGGAGCGGAAAGCCACGGACCCGGAATTTATTTGAAAAGTAGAGAATAAGATTTAAGGGTAGCCGGGCTGCCGAAACTTAAAGGCAGTCCGGCTTTTTTATTTTTATAATAAAAATGAGTGGGTGGCGTGAGAAAATTTGGGTAAAGGTACTTTCCTGCATTATTGTGGGAATATTCTTATTTTCTGAATTCGCCTGGACACGTAACTTAAATTTTGCTAATTTAATTCTTTCTCAACTGGGTTTTTATTATAAGAGGATTCTGCCTCGAAAAATTTATCCTGATTTTGAGGATAGAGATAATATATGGAAGAAGATAGGTGAGTTTTTCCTTCCCTCAGCGTCAGCAAAGGTAATAAAAGGATATGGATATGGAGAATATAATGAGGATGATGGATATTGGAAGGAGGATACCTCTTCCTGGAATACTCCTTCCAGCTATTACGCAGAAGAAAAACATCCATATTTTCAAGAGTCTCTTTCTCAGGATGATACGGTTAAACAAAATGATACGGTTAAAGAAGACAGAGATGTGATGGAGGCTCAGAAGAGTAAAAATCTTCCTTCTGATGATATATCCTCTCAGAAGAGAGAAAGATACGGTATCACAAAAAGGGAAGAAGATATCCAGAAAGAATTATTTGGTGAATTAGAAAATAATGATACAGTTGGAGAGGATAATGAAGAGAGAGACTATTCCTCCGAGAAGAATGATGGTGATTCTTCATACCCTCCTGATGATGATCCAATAGCTATTCCTTATGGTGGTACAGGCCAACAATACTATGACTACGCATACCACCCAGAAGAAGAGGGAGACTATTCTGGCTCAACAAATAATAATGTTTATAGTGAGCCAACTACTGCGAAGCGAGGTTCTTATGGCAAAACTTATGGAGTAAGAGGAAACAACACTAATGACCATAGCTATGTTTCAGAACAGACAATCAGCCCCTCTGAAAAATCAACACAACAACTTATGGCTGAATGGCTAAAAGAAAAGGGGTTATGGAGAAAGTTTCTAAAGTGGTATGCTGAGAAGTATGGAGGACAGTCAAAACAAACTCCACACCGAAAGATGGTCTATGGAGAAGACCCAAAACAAACTCCACAACGAAAGATGGTCTATGGAGAAGACCCAAAACAAACTCCACAACGAAAGATGGTCTATGGAGAAGACCCAAAACAAACTCCACAACGAAAGATGGTCTATGGAGGAGCTAATAAAATTATTACTTATTCTAAAGTTATTAAAGAATATCTAAAAGAAAAAGGATTGTGGGAAGAGTTTTTAGAAGATTTATCCAGAGAGATAGAAATTTACCAAGAAGATATTAATGCCAATACCGTATCACCGCAATATAATAATGATACGGTTAAAAAGAATGTGATGGAGGCTCAGAAGAGTAAGAATCTTCCCTCTTTAGAGAAAATAGAGGAATGGCTTAAGTCCAGACCCCAGAAGGAGAACTATCCTGGAGTTCAGGAATATGAGGAGGCTGTTAGAGAATGGATAGAATCTAATCCCATCCACCAGTTCTTTAAGGAGCAGCATAAACCCAGGATAACCAGTTTCGATGACGGAACCCTCTTAGAGAAAATAGAGGAATGGCTTAAGTCCAGACCCCAGAAGGAGAACTATCCTGGAGTTCAGGAATATGAGGAGGCTGTTAGAGAATGGATAGAATCTAATCCCATCCACCAGTTCTTTAAGGAGC
>Ga0190286_1000296_pt1 | contig 21831 bp, 18 predicted proteins | sample 48691834_MG_FD_183241 | JGI IMG/M metagenome (GOLD analysis project Ga0190286, IMG submission 183241) | Hydrothermal vent microbial mat bacterial communities from Southern Trench, Guaymas Basin, Mexico - 4869-18-3-4_MG | ecosystem: Environmental > Aquatic > Marine > Hydrothermal vents >... | reverse complement strand
ACATTAGATACAAACAATGCTACAAGACTAACCATTGCTTCAGATGGTCATGTGTGGATGGCAAATGGAACAGGTATAAATGAATTTTCAACAGATGGGACTTTAGCTGGGAATTCAGATGATGCAGTTCCTACTGAAAAAGCAGTAAGAACCGCAATAGGAACTAAATCAGATAATATTTTAATCAATCAAGATTTTTCTATATGGCAAGAAAATACAACATTTTCAAATCCTGCCACCGATGTTTATACAGCCGATGGGTGGTATGTTAAAAAAAGCACTACAAATGCTCCAACAATAAATATTAAAGAAAATACTTCTGTTCATGAAAATGATTTTGCACAAACAGTAGAACTGGAAATTACAAATGTTGGTTCAATTAGTTCTGGAAGATTCTGGACATTTGAACAAAAAATAGAAGATTATGAAAAATATAGAGGTAAAACTATAACACTTTCAATTAGAATAAAAGCATCAACTACTATTAATTTAAATGGTGGTCTATTATATATATATGATGGTGCCGGAGCTACCACACCTATAACTTCAGTCACAACTACTTGGACAACATATTCAGTAACTAGAACAATAAGTAGTAGTGCAACACTTATAAGGTGTATGTTTTGTCCTCTCGCATGGGGTGCTGCTCATACTATTTCAACAACTGGTTCAATTTATATCCAGTGGATGAAACTTGAAGTTGGTTCAGTTAATACACCTTTAATTCCAAGAAGAACAGGTGATGATTTAGCTCTTTGTCAAAGATATTATCAAAAGAGTTACGCACAGGGAACATTTGCCGGAACAAATACTGAAACTGGATCAGTAAAACGGTATTTTAATAGTGTAAATAATTCAAGTCATAGAATGGATACTGATGTAAGACTTCCTGTTGTTATGAAGGCAGCTCCTACTGTTACAATATATCACACGGGAGGTACCATAAATCAAGTTAAAATGGGTTCTGGTGGGTATACTGCAAATATTACAGACATAACTGAATCAAGCTTTATTGTTTGGGGTAATAATACTGGTACTATTACTAATAGGTTATTACAGTTTCATTATATAGCAGTATCAAGACCATAAGGAAAAAATTATGAAAAAATATAAACTAACAGATAGTGTAGTTCAAAACACAGAAACAAATGAATTTATTCCTAATGATGAAAGAAATAATGACTGGAAAGAATATCAAAATTGGTTAAAAGGCCTTGGTCCAGATATTCCAACAAATCCAATGAGTGAACCGACAGAACCTTTATCTTTAGGTACAGGTCCTAATACACCAGATCCACAATATACAGAAGAAGAATTAGTAGCGCAAGTTCAGTTAGAACAAGATATTATAAATGAAGAAAAAATACAAAATGAAATAAGAAAAATTGCTATTAAAAACTTAAAAGAATCTGGAAGTTTGACAGTAGACTATAATGGGTAAATATTAATAAAGGTATAAATTATGATAAGAACAGATGTGTCAGAACAGTTCACAATTCTGGTTCAATTAGTAAATGAGCAAACAGGTGAGTTAGCTACTGGTGAAACTGTTTATTATGATATTAGAAGATCGTCAGATGATTCAGCCTTGACACCACCTGTTTTTGGAACACTTATAGAATCCACTGTTGAGTCTGGTCTTTATAAAAAGGTAGACAGCGTCTACGAGGCAGGGCAGTATATTATATACGCGACTTGCTCTGGGTTTATTACTAACTCTGAAGAACTTGTTGTCAATCAAGAAAATATATATGATTTAACCAAACAAAACAGAAATTATAATACATCAGTGGAAGATGTAATAAGAACAAATTCGACGCCAACCGCGTCACAAACAGTAAGAAAAGTGGCCCTTGGAAATACTGATTATATTATTACAAAAATTAAGCCGGATTACGAAACTACTTGGTCAGGAACAACTATTAGTGGATCGGCACACGCATGGTATAAAAATGTATCAGATGCAATTCCATATTTAATGGGGGGATCTTTCTAATAGTGGATATTCGTTACATCAGTGCCAGAGGATATCAACTTTGGGAAGGGGATGTTACAAGTAGTGGGATTACCGGCGGAGTGATTGAAATAGAGACTGGATTTCAGCTTATATCTGCTCCTGTTCGTTGGGGGTATTGGGATTCTACAACACATACACATGTGCATGATGGCACCACACCTGCAACAGTATATAATTACATAATTGAACAGATAGAGGATATATACAGTGTGTCAGGAGATACTATGGTTGAGGTTTTTAACACTTTGATTGGCGGCCAAGGAAATTATTGGAATTTTGTGGTTGGGGTAACAAACCCAGGCTCACCGCATAACTTCAAATTAGCATATATTGATTCAGATATTGGTGATGTTGAATATACTGGGTTTTTTATCAAATCAATCCACTCAACTTCGTTCACAATTCAGTGGGGAGAAGTATAATGTCGGTTAATATAACATTTACAGGGGACATATATGATTATACTGCCACACAATTTTCCGGCACTGAAGTTCGTTATCAGGTTTATTTTGTAAAAATAAATACTGGGTCATCACCGTCTGCTTGGGGCTCATCATTAAATTCTATACTAGGACAGTATAATTTTAACTTAGCTGATATAGTTGGTACAACTGGTTCAGTTAATGATGGTGATTATGTAGTAGTAGTTTTTTGGGTTCCTAATACCGTTGAGAGAAATAATTTAGGATTAACACAATGGTCTATGTTTGAAATAGTTTTGGGAACAGGACCAGGTATGATAAGCTCTGATGTTTATACAAATAATGTTCAAGTTAAACAAAATATATTACCAAATTTAGACTGGTCATTATCTTCAACTGGTTTTGTGAATACAGATTATACCGCTACAAATAATAGTTATGACGAGCACACCTGGGTTTTTAATAGTGTTACAATGAGACATGAACGAGCTCGTTATAGTCAGAATATTCAGCTGGTAAATACCGTTTCAGGTACTCAATATGATTGGGACGACGGTCATAAAGATGTTGGATTATCTGGGGCTGCTAACGGAACACATCAATGGAGTTCTGCGGATTTTTATGATGTAGAAATTGTAATAGCTGATGAATGTAATGCAACTGTTACTGGCACGAAGCAAATACAAATTTTTAATCACGCACCAACATGCGGTATAAAATGTAATCAAGCTGTTGGTCAAAACATAACAACGCCAGATACAGTAGTAACTTTTGAATTTGATGGTGGAGATATAGATGATAAGATAACAAGTATAGATTGGCACATACATGATTCCGGAAGTTATGGAAACACAGATACAGTTGTTAGTGGGTCAAACAAAACAGATGTTATTTCACATTCAAACGGATTAGGCACTGATTGGTGTGGTCATAGTACTACATCTGGTGCTTTTACTAATCCAGGCGATCATTTAGTTGAGGCTACAGTAAATTGGTACGATGGTTTTTCAACTCAAGTATTAAATTGTGAGGAAACTTTCACTCAACAAAAATTTACTGGCCCGGCAATAAATTTTAGCCAAGCACCACCACAAGCAACAGTAGGCAGTGGAATAATATTTACAAACACATCAACTGACATAAGTAGAGTAGGGTTAGGGTTACCAGATTGTACTGAGTACGACTGGCGCTGGACTGATAATGGAGTTGATGTAGATTATTTAGATAAACCATTCAGTTACGAATTAAATGTAATGCCAACTTCTGCTAATTGTTTAGTAAGACTTTGCGCTGATTGGTCAGATGGTTGGGATACAAATACTACATGTACAGAGGAAGATGTAGTTTTTGGAACAATAGTTACTATAACGGAAGTGGAATGTTATTATAATTTAAACATTGTAGGAACATCAAGCGATGGTTCAGTTTCTGGTTATAGTTGGGGTGTTTATCGAAGTACCTCTTTTAGTATAGTAGGCCCTTATGAATTAATGTGGTCTAGCCCTATTGGAATTGAGCAAAACGATAAGAAGGTTTGTTTTACAGAAGAAAATTATTTTAAAATAACCGGCTATGTTTATGGTACTGGTGTCACCACAAGTGATGACGAATATTTATATATAGATGAGATTTGTGTTTCTGGAACAGAGGGAGAAACTGAATATGTTGCTATTCCTGTTTGCCAGCCAGAAATGGATCCTGATGAGTTTGGTACTGTTGCTGTTACAGTAGAAGGTTCCCCAGAAACACCAAACATTAATGATACTAAACTTATAGTTGGATCACCTAATATGACAGCTACATCATAAAGTAACCTGTATAGTAGTAGAGACTAATGTGTCTCAAAAATCACTGATTTAATTGGAGAGTAATACAAAATGTTGAGGTGTGTCCAAACTATAGTTATACTGAAACATTTAATTAGTGGGAAGAAGTTTAATTTAGTATAAAACGGAAAAAGGAGATTTAAATGATAATTAATACTGATAAAGAAGGAAAAGAATTGATTGTTCAATTATGTGATATAGCTTTAAAGATGGGTGGTTTGCAAAATTTACAGGGTGTTAATAATATTTTACAAACAATTAAGCTCGTTGAGGAAGAAGAACAGGTAATAAAAGAAGTTTAAGAAGGAGTAAGGAGTAAGGAGTAAAAAATGGGTATATCTTAAGGGTCACAGGAAGATCCAATTCCGCCAAATTATATTATCCAGGTGCAAGTTACTGTTCCAGACAGTGATACATCAAGTTATGGTTGGGTATCATTGGAATTATATAAAGAACGAACAATATTATTGCCAGGGGAAAGTGTATAAAATGTCTAATAATGTTAAACTACAAGTAGGAGAAGAAATTCCAATAGTACTACAGATTGCTGACGGCGTTTCTACACTTTATCCAAGAGCTTATATTTATGATAACGATAATAATCTATTGGGTAATGTAAATTTAGAACACAAAGCAAATGGTTATTATGCGCCTGCTAATGGTAGTGAAGAAATTATGCCTGATGAATTTTTTATTTCGATTGTTTTCGTTGTCTATACTGATTCTGGTCATACAACAGAATCAACAATATACTTAAGAGACTTAGATATATTTTATAAGGTTGTTCCAGATGATTATAAGGCGGTTGGTTTTTCTATACCTGGAGAATATGATGCAACTCTTTCTGGAATTCAAGCTGATCTTGACAACCCCGACCAATACAAAGCAGATGTTTCTGGATTAGCTCAAGCAAACGAATATGATACAGTTCTCAGTGGTATTCAATCAGAAGTGGCCGGGCTCAACGGTGAAGCAATGCGTGGTACAGATGGTGCCTACACAGGCACACCACCTACAGTCGGTGAGATTGATACTGAACTCACTAATAATCATGGTTCAGGAAGTTGGTTGTCAGGAACAACCACTTCCGGCGAATATGATGATAGATTGTCCACTATCCAGGCTGATCTTGATAATACAGACCAATACAAAGCAGATGTCTCAGGGTTAGCGTTAACAGGTGAGTATGATGCTACACTTTCTGGCATTCCAGCAGGAGTATGGGATGTAATGTTAGATGAGCATCAAATTATTGGTTCAACTGGAGAAGCTTTATCACAAGCCGCTGTTGCGTCAGGTACTGGCGGTCAAGGAATTACTGAACAAGATAAATTGGATATTGCTGATAGAGTTTGGGATGAAGCTACCGCTGATCACACAGTTGCAGGTAGTTATGGAGAATGGGCATCCACTGTAGCTGATAATGTAGTAAGGACATTGGGCCTGACTCAAGAAAATTATTTACTTTATGATACGAATTATACCACGTATTCAGGTATTAAGTTGTTAACTAGTGGTAAATTAAGAACTTATTCAGTTGCTGGAAGTGTTGGAACTGGTAATGATATAATAGCAACTTATCAAATAAATAGTACTTGGGATAAAGATGAGTTGACACAGTATAAAGTGGTAAAAGTGTAATAAAAGGAATAAATAAATGATAATATATGCCAATGGTAAAGTGAAAGCCACAGATGTAGATGGAAGCACACAAGACATAGGAGCGGTGGGCGCAGAACAAGAAAATTTACTTACGAAAATATTAAGATAATTAAGAAAAATTAATTTACACATGTCAGTATTATCAGATGAGGAAATAACAAATAACGATATAGAGGTATAATATGAGCGAAACTATAAAAGATGGAAAGGGCCGAGATTATTTAGCAGAAGTAAATGAAAATTAAAAATAGATATAAATGGGTATTTTATAAGGATAAAATGTAAAAAATGGGTTTATCAATACCAAAAATAAAATTATTATACGACAACTTGGTGATTGTTTCTAAAAATGGAGACGATGAAACAGCAGACGGTAGTTATACTAAATCATATTTGACTGTCAAAGCAGCAATAGATTTTGTGACTTCACAAAATCCTACAATTGATAATCCTTGGACTGTATATATATTTCCAGGTGTATATTTGGAAGAACGTGGAACGTGGATCAATAATCAAGTTGAATCATCTATGATTGTACCTGATTATTGTTTTATAGTTGGTATGAATAGAGAGTCGGTGATTATCAAACCTGATGGTAATGTTCCAGGTGAAGATATGAATTTGTTTGGTGCTATTCAAGAGATAGATAAATCAACCACAGCATCAAGTCATATTGGATTTAGTAATTTAACTTTGCAAGATTGTTTATATGGTGATGCTATTCAAGTTGATAGTTTTATCAAAAAACCTGATTATCCAGAATTTAGAGTATATGTAGATAATGTTAAATTTGTAAATTGTGAAACAGGAATTAAATGTGAAGAGCGAAATTCATGGGGTTTTGTCAATCAAGTTTATTTTGAGGATTGTAACAGAAGTCTACACGTTGATGATGCTAAAATATTTGCAGAAGGTGTTGTAGTAAGACAAAAAAATAGTGTAACTCCATTATCTTCTGCCCTTTACGCTGAAGATGGAAAAGGTAAAATTCAAGTTTTTGATTTAGAAGTTGGTATTGATAAAGAGGGTCTTGATGTTGCATATGATTCTGGAATTCGAGTTGAAGATGAAGCTGAAATCCACGCATATAGTGTTAGAATTGACAACTGTCGCAGGGCAATTAGAATAAGAGAAGGTGGTGAATTCAAAGGTTGGTCTATTAAGCTACACGATTCTGATACTGCTGATATTGATATGAATGGTGCTGACCCTGCTGATAAATCTAAAGTTGAGATATTCAATGGTGAGTTAGATGGTCTTATTACAGTAGGAGAATATTCAGACCTTCATCTTAGAGATATTACAGTTGATGCTGATAAACATGATGACCATTTATTGACATGGGACAGTGCTGGAAAATTAGAAATAGGTAATGCCATTTTGAAATCAACAGGATTGAAAGGTGGTCAGAATTATCGTTGTATAAATATTGAAAGGCAACCTTCTACATTCACAATGATAAATAGTTTCCTTAGATATGATCATAGTAATAGTAAACCAGATTACTTAGCATATTCCACAGTGACAGTTTCCGGTGCCGATGTTCGTAATACAGGAATGGAATCTGGTATGAATGGAAATATAGTTGTACCTTATACTACAAAAAATGTTGGCGGTGAAATTGATTATTATTCTACTATTAATGACGCCATTAATGTGTCTTCAGTAGGTAATACAGTTCTTGTAAACCCTGGAACGTATGAAGAACAAATAACAATGAAACCGGGCGTTACTATACAAGGTATAAATAAAGATATTTGTATATTACAATTTTCAGATGAACCAATACAACCGTGGACAGTGGGTGGAGGGTTAACATCAATTCAAAATATGACTATACAAACCACTGTAATAAATAATACTATTGTTGAATTACGTAATGGTTATTATGATTTATTTATTAATTGTGAATTTAATAATGGAATTATTAAATTAATAGGTGCTAATCTTACAGGATTTCCACAGTTTGAATTTGAAAAATGTAATTTTAAACAAAGCGGGGGATATTCAATAGAAGCGAGTGGAAATACATCTAAAAACACCAAAATAGTTTTAAAAAATTGTCGGTTTAAAGAAGAAACCAGTAGTATATCATGGACATTAACTGGTAGTGGTTGGATGAGGATTCTTGAATTACAAAATACAAATGTTTTATGGGGAACGCTTAATATAGCAGGTAATTGTGATTTAACTATCGATGGCGGCTCACATTATGCCGATGGGGGTACTAATATAAATTTTGGTTCAACTGGATATGTTAATATATCTAAAGCTACATACAATGCAGATGGTGGATATACAATAAATTTTTCAACTGCTCCCTCATCATTTAGTTTTTTATCAAATGTGATAAAAGATTCTTTGAATTATGATATATATGCGTCTGTTGATGTAACAGGAATAATTATTGGCAATTCAATGTTTAATGGGATGAATGGCCATATTAAAACATCATCTTCAACTAAATATATACAAGGTGGTATTGATTTTCATAAAACAATACAAGATGGTATTGATGCGTCATCATCTGGAGACAGTGTTTTAATCAGTCCTGGGTCATATAACGAACAAATAACCATGAAAACTGGAGTTAAAGTAGTAGGAACAGATAAAAATGTATGTGTATTAGAACGTACTGAATTACCTATTGTTTGGAATCATGGAACATGGATTGTAATTGAAAATTTAACTATTCAAACAACTGTGCAGGGTAATGATATTGCAAGACCAACGGCTGGGGTTATACATTTTAAAAATTGTATTATCCAGAACGGAACAATAAATGTAAACGCTAATAATATGACAAATAATGTTGGGTTAGGATTTACAGATTCAATGTTATTAAGTAATGATACATCAACACCGTGTATTTATACAAGCGGGGATAGTGGATGGAGATGGTGTATGTTACAATGTTGGAATAGTGAATTTGCAGAACCGGGTGGCGGTGTAAACTGGAATTGTACAAGGTCAAGTTCAAGTTATGGTAATACATTTCAATTATATGATTCTCGAATGAGTATGGGGGAAATGGTAATTAACGGTGATCCGAACCCAGAAATTATTGGTGGGCAGTATTATAGTGAACATGCTGGAGCGGTTTGGAAAATAAATACACCAAGAAAAGTTAAATTTAATAATGTTTATTTTCCAGGCGGAAATGAGATGATACATTTCACGCAAAATCCATCTGAATTTCAATTTATTAATTGTTTATGTGCAAGTACTTGGGGTACATATGATATAGACGGAGATGTAGATATAACAGATGTAAAATTATACGGCAACGGTATGAGTAAGGGTTTATCTGGTAAAATTCAAATAACTAATGCTTTGAAAAATGTTGCTGGTGGGCAAGATTTTTATACTACAATTCAAAGTGGAATTGATGCATCAATCGCAGGAAGTCTTATTTCTATATATCCAGGCACATATACAGAACAAGTAACTTTAAAAACTGGCGTTACTATACAAGGTCTTGATAAAGATACTGTAATTCTGCAAAGATCATCTGACCCAATTATATTTGACAGTTCTTATGCAGATAGTATTGTACAAGATATGACTATACAAGTATCTACTAATGGCAATAGAGTAATTGATTTTACAAGACGTTCGTGTAAATTATATAACTGTTTAATTAAAAATGGTTATGTATCAATGGACAATATAACTACAAATACCTGGCCAGAATTACATGATTGTATTCTTACTCCAGCTGGTGGCGTCGATGCTTTAAGAGTAGATGATACAAGTGGCACAGGAGCATATTGTATGATTAATGCTTTTGACTGTAGATTTGATGGTAATATTTACTTTAAAACTACAAGAGGTAAACTTAAATTAACACGTTCTTATGGTTGGGCTAACATTATTTATGAAGCAACTACTAATAATGTATTTAATGATTTAATAATGACGGATTGCGAATTTACTTTTGATACTGCGGATATATTAAATGTTCAAAAATCTGCTACAGGAGTGGTTGATGAAGTAACTTTAACAAATTGTTTATTTGATGCCGACGGTGCAAGTAATTGTATTAGATTTCAAACTAATCCTACAAATACAACTATAATAGGATGTACTATGCGTAATGCATGGGAGGGTGGTGGTAAATATGATATATCGGTAGATGCAGGTATAACTATATCAGGAGCGAAATTAATTTCAAATATTATGACTACAGGAATAGGTGGCTCAGGTATATTTGCACATATTAATCCAATTAAATATGTTGACGGTGGAATTGATTGTTATGCAACAACTCAACATGCTTTAGATGGAGTCAATTTTAATAATCAAAAAATAGTTTTAAAAGCAGACCAAATCGTTACAACACCATTATTACCACCATCATATCAAATAATAATTGATGGTCTACACCAATTTAATATAACAAGAAATGCTGGAATTCCATTAATGACATTATCAGCAAATGACTCTGTAAAATTTGTTAATATTGATTTGCGTGGAAGTATAGATGTTACAGGTAATAACACTCATTTAGAACTTGCTGACCATACATATTTAAATGGCATGATTGATTTACAATCAGGTAATTCTGCTGGGTCGCTTAAATTAGACCAATGTAAAATATTAGGGGATTCAGTAGATAATTATTGTATAAGAATAAACACAACGGCAGTTCCGATAACCATAAAAAGGTCATATCTCAAATCTAACGGAACAAATCCAGCGATATATTGGAATGTAGATAATGATGTTGTAAAGTTAGCTTATACTTCAGTAATGAATGGTGCTTTAGGAGCAAATAATCCTTTTGGATGTAATGGTGCTTTAACAATAGATTATTATTCACATCATTGTATGTATAATAGCACACCAACAAGTAGTGGTTGGACAAATTTAATCGGAACACATTATGATATATATGACCCGGATGGAGATTATTAATGTCTGGAATATCACTTTCTTGTAGGGAAGAACAGCGCTAGTAGCAGTAAATAAAGGAATGAGGGTATAAGTATGAGTCTTGCTTTAGCTACAAAAGGAATAATATGTACCGCAGTGGCAGGTGCAGGGGGGGGTCCTGGAGAGGATGTCGCTATACCTGTGTGTGATCCAGAATTAGAATCTATAGAGTTAGGGACTCTTTCAATTGATATTGATGATTTAAATGTAGAGGAAATAGAACCTGATCCAGGGCAAGAATTATTACCTAATAGAATCGAAGTAGAAGAGGTATTACCGGGGTTAATTACTTATCCGTTACCCACAAATTTATAAGGAGATATAAAAATGATTAAACTTTCTTTTGTTGTTGATAATATAAGCACAGTTCTTTTAGTGTATAATCAAATAAGGATTCAAAGTGGCCCGGCCGAAAGTGGTCCCTTCACAACTACCTCGGGGTTAGGTCCTATAAATTTGATGTCAGGCCAAAGTGATTATAGTGTTATAGATGTAAACGGTACAGCTTCTACTTGGTACATATCACAATATTATTCCACTTCAACCAGCAGCGAGAGTTCGTGGTCAGATCCAGTTTTAGGGGACACTGGTGATTTATTTTACAATCCATTATATCCAGACGAAGTAGTTTATGGCACCGCACAAAAATTAGTTATAGATAGAATAAGATTACTTGTAGGTGATCCAATAAATTTAAACAGAGAGTATGGTGAAGAGGCAGCATCTTCTATACATTCAGATGGAAAAACATATGAATTTGATGAAACTGGGTGGCCTGTGAGTATTTTTATGAATGGTCAATCTTATAATAATACCACTAACCCTACTGTAAATGGGTATAGATATTTAATTTTTGATGAATTTATAGATGTAACAAGCGTGGTGTGTTCTGGAACAAGGACTGTAGAATATGGAGTCGATATTTATTATTATACGTTTAGATGGTCTGACCGGCAAATTTACGAAGCATATAATACTTGTCCAGCACCACCAGGATTGACCACTTTAACTGCAAACGCGGAATCATATATGTTATATACGGCACTAACTTTGTTGGGGTCAGAGAATTTGCATGATGCGATTGAGGATGGTGTTGATGTTTCAGACGAGGGGTCGCGCTACTCGCCCCAGCCGGGGTTTGATTTTAGAAAAGCACTAATTGATGATTTAAATAAAAAATTAGATGCTGTTGTTAAGTCGCTGATTTTAGGCGGAGTGACCGGGATCCGTCTAGATTAGGGTATAATTATGTCTAAAAAATTAACATACAGATTTGTGAAAGAAGCCTTTGAGAAAGAAGGTTATGTGTTATTAACTGAAGTGTATAAAAATAATAAACAAAAACTGGATTATATTTGTCCTAAAGGCCACGAACATAATATTAGTTGGGATAGTTGGAAATCTGGGAGTAGATGTGCATATTGTGCAGGAGTGGTAAAGAAAGATATAGAGTTTGTTAGATCAGCGTTTAAAAATGAGGGTTATACTCTTTTAACTAATGAATATATAAATTCTAACCAAAAGCTAGAGTATATTTGTCCCAAAGGCCATAAGCATAGCATTAGTTGGCGTGCTTGGTACCACCAAGGTAGTAGATGTTGGTATTGCTTTGGAACTCCTAGAGAATCATTTAGAGCCGTGGCCAAAATGTTTGAAAAAGAGAACTATAAATTATTAACTACTGATTATTTGTGTAGCAAACAGAAGTTAAGTTATATTTGTTCAGAAGGCCATAGACATTCCATAACACTTAGTGATTGGAAAGGGGGCCACCGCTGCCCAACATGTCACGCCATTAGATTAAGTATAAGTAGATTGGGCCAGAATAACCCGTCTTGGAAAGGCGGCATCTCCTGTGAACCGTACTGTGATGTATGGCTAGACAAAGATTTTAAAGAATCAATAAAAGAAAGAGATAATTATATTTGCCAAAATCCAGATTGTTGGCAAAGAGATGGTAAAGCTGGAATACTAAATATCCATCATATTGATTATAATAAAAAAAATTGTAAACCAAGTAACTTGATTACTGTTTGTAAAAGTTGTAATTCCAGCGCAAATAAAGATCGTGAATGGCACAAAGCTTGGTATCAAGCCATTTTGAGTAAAAGATATGGTTATAAATATGAGTCTTCGAAAGTTGTTGGGAGATAACCAATGCGTAATAGAATAAGTAAACGTACAAAAGAAAAACATCAGAAAGCTATTCGGAATGTTATTAAAGGTTTGAGCCGAAAGGTTGAGGTTTACAAACAGCCTAAAAAACTTATCTGTCCAAATTGTGGATATGATAAGTTTACTGATAACTCAACTGGAAAATGTAAATATACACCTGTTCAAGCATTACTTAAACAACAAGAATGGGAAGCCGCTGGAAACACAACAGTAAAATATAAATGGTTTTCAAGAGGTAGATGCCCTATTTGTCACGGTAGAGGATACCTTGAAATTTTAAGAAAGACATGGATTGATGCTTTAGTTATATGGGATCCAAGTGCGCGAGGTTATGGTAATAGCATGACTTACACTCCGGCAGGCAGCGAAGGCTCAACAATTGTGCAGCTTAAAACAGATCCAAGACATTTTGATCTTTTAAAAAATAGTACAAAACTATTAGTGGACGGTATAGAATGTAAAATATCAAAGCCACCATTATTAAGAGGATTAGGAATACAAGCAATTCTTATACTAACAGCATTTACTACAGATAAGCCATCAATTGATAGTGATGAAATTATTAAGGATTACACATAATGACAACAGTGTTAGAAAAAGTAAAAAAGAATGTTAAATCATACAATGATGTTTTAATAGATACTTTTGTTAAGGATTTGAAAGATATTTATATTCCACAAATAAAAGAACTAATTATGGCTGATTATGATTCAGAGTTAGTAGCTGTTGTTACAAATAGTAAAAGTAAAACTAACCCATTATTTTATAGAGAAGAATTTGAAATCGCGCTTAGTGAATTTGAATATATAGTAAAGAATGAAGCTCATATTACATTAAGAGTTCCAGATATAGATAATTTTCCATGGACGGACGGTAAATTAAAAATTATATTAAATATTTTAGAAGGTACTTTCGGAATTTATGTAGAAGTAACTGAACAACAATATATACAAATGTATAACAAAAAACCACTTAGCGTAGAACCATACGATAAAACTGTACCATTAAAAGAGAGAGTTTATTTATTAAGATATACAGCACCGGTCAGACGTCGTGAAAAAGAAGTTTTTGGTAGATTGGAATTGATAAGATATCCTTTTTCAAACTCTCCACCAATAAGGTTATTTGAACCAACTGTTAAATTTGTTGAGTCAAATTTTAAAATGTGGATAGGAGATTCTATGAAAAAAGTTACAAAAGAATATTCTAAAAAAGGAGCGTATTAAATGAGCTACGAAATGCGACAGTTGAGAAAGGAAGATTTAAGTCTCTATTATTATATAAAACACATAGCATTGATAGATTTTATTGAGAGCGAAGAAATAGCTTATTTAAATAGATTAGAATTACACGAGTCTTGCGAAGACAATGTTCGTATTTATGAAGCTCTTACAGAATGGTGTAATGTTGATGAAGTAGCTCCTAACCCAACAGAAAGAGGAAGAGGGTGGGTTTATTTAGATTGTTATACTACTTCTGGTACACAGTGTTCTCCATATACACTAGTATCAGGTACTGATAATAACGGTGTAAGTATTTTTGGCATTCAAGAACAATCAAATATTGTACGTTTGTACGATGTTAATATGCAGGAAATTCCTAATACTGATTATATGGTGGATTATATAGATGGTCGCATTATTATTTCTGATCCTACCGTACCAACACCTGTATATATAGATTATAGTTGGTATTATATAAGTGTAGTAGATGAGTGGGCAGCAATAGAAGCAGCAAACCCACCAGTTGTTGTAATAGATGTGCATGGTACTGATAAGGTAGGATACCAGTTGGGTATAGGAAAAAAAGCAATTCGTAAAGTTGATTTACATATATTTAGTTCAAATCCTGCCGAAAGAAATGATATTGGAGAAACTTTATATGACTCTTTATATAATAATAGTTGTCCTGTATACAATTTTCCAGATGGAACTATGTTGGAATATGATGGGACGTGGTACGGACGTAAAAATACTACGGATAAATTATCTTCTTTATTTAATCCAACAACAAGTACAGCGATAATCGGAAATTTGATGTTTGATAATATAACTTCTAGAAATATTAGTTTACCCTTAGTTATGACTAGGGACCGTAATGAAGTTATGCTTAGTGATTTAAATGCATACAGGTCTAAGATTAGTTTTGACTTAGTATCTTACACAAGAACGTAAAACGTAATAAACTAACCTCTTTAATTAATAGAGAGTTAATTTTTTTATATAGAATTTAAGGGAAAGGATTGTTGTTATTAGATCGCCTCAATTTGATAACAATAAAAGATTTATTATTTTTGTTTTACCAACCTGACTATAGTTGTAAATATAATTAAGAATATAGGAGGATTGAGATATTATGGCTAGAAATAGAATAATTTATGCATCACAAAGTGTGTGGTGTAATGGAGAGGTTCTGTATCGAGTTCAATCTCTTGGAAGTACCACAACTTTTACCTCCGAAGACATTTTTGAACTTGGTCATTTAGATATTATAGACGTGGTGGACGATGTCCCTGCGGTTGCAGTGACCTTGAATACAAATGATTTTGGAGATGTAAGAACATTCGCAGTGTTAGCGCAGGTTAAAGCCGCTAAACTTGGTATGGATGCTACCGCTACTGATGCTAATGCTAATTTGGTTGTTGTTAGTGGAACTCAGTTAGTGGAAACTAGTACATATTTACACGGCGTAAGTGTTGCTGATTTTGCAATTGTTTGTGGTAATTTACCTGGTGTTTCTATGTGGGCTCCTGTCCAGGATGAATGTTCTCTAGGTACGTTAGATTCAAATATAGACCAAACTTTGTTTATGGATGAGGTTTATGTTAATAGTTTAGAATTTAGTTATTCGACTGGTGCAAATGCTACTGAAAATTATGGTGCAGAAACTGACCAGAAAATGTGGCTTTTGAATGACGGTCGTTTTGTGAATTTTGATGAAGAAACATTGGTTTCTGGTACTGTTACTGATGGCTATATTACTTTAACTAATGCTGGTACTATAGTAACTCTTAGTAACAGTAATTTAGGGTTCTTAAGAAAAGCAGATAATGGTGCTCCTGCGGCTACTTGGTATAATGCTGATTTGGATGAAGTTACTAATGTTGAGATTCAGGCTGGTGCTGTTGCTGTACCTAGTTACTTTGTGTATAATTCTGCTAATAATCGATTGTACTTTCCGACTGGAGCAGGTTTAGCACTTGATGATGTTGTAAGTGTGATTTATGCTGCTGATTCTTATGGTACTGGGCCTACTGGTAAGTATATGTCCGTATTAGACTCTGTAGATAGACCTGATATGTTGGGTGCTGTTAGGCAGGGCCAGGTTGAAATTTACATCATAGATCCAGAAAATCCGGGAACTTATGATGAAGGCCTAGCTTGGAGACTTACTGCTTGTACTATTTCTGCAGATCTAACACGTGAAGCTCTTTCAGAACTCGGTCATTTAGGTCCTTATGATAGACCACTTACATTACCTATTCCACTTACAGTAACTGTGGATTCAACTGCAGGTGATTTGGAATACTGGGCTAGGCTTGCAGGACAGATTACCGAATTTGATGCTGCTACATTAGACGATATAGATCTTTCTGACCTTATGGGCAAAGAAAATCTAATATTAGTAGTTAAAGTTTACGCGCAGACTGATGAGGAAGCCGGTGGAACTGGTTCGGGTAGAACACTTGCTGTAAATTCACCATTGATTGGTCAAGATTTTTTTGATGATGGTGTTGAAGGAACATATGCTGCAGCTGGTGAGCAGGAACGTCCGTTGAAGACTATTATTGTTGAGCATTTGAAAATTACTGATGAAGCCTATACTTTAGATATGGGTGCTAATGCTACTCAGACCTTTGGTTTTAGGTCTACCAACGATCTTTATGTTGTTAAGGGTGGCATTTCTATTAGTAATATTACAGGAGATTTTAAAGTACGTAGAAATGCTTAATAGTATTTAAAAAAAAATTGAGATAGATAGGTGCCTAAGTGTGCCTATCTATCTTAGTCTAAGGGAGGGGATTAAAGGTAATGGTAGTAGAAAATAAACACACACAGAAACTTAAATCTACGGTTAAGGCAGAGATTACACATATGTTCGAACAAGCGTTAGATTTTGTTCAAGTAGCTTGTCCAGAGCCTAATTTTAAGCCCCTAAGATCAAAAATTCTTAGGGTTGGAAATAATTGTATTAGAAGCATACATAAAGAATTAGACGAGCATTACGATGTTTTATATAAGGCGTCTTCTGAAGATATAATTGAAATCCAACAGAAGAAGTAAGTAAGGGTAATATTAAAAAATAAGAAAAGGTAACGGAGGATTAAAAAATGGTTAAGAATAAAGAAGATAAAAAAGAAGAAGTAATTGAGCAAAAAAGATTTTTTTTAGGATCTGATGAGAAGACTAAATATTTTATTGTGCCACCTAATGCTAGTGATATAAGAGAAGCGGATTGGCAGTACAGTAGAATTTATACAAAATCATTGACCGAAGGTATTACAACTAGCGCTGAAATGATAGACATTCTACGTAGGCGTGGTATTGTTGGCCCTGAGTTCGAGCAAAGAGCTGCGGAATTGACTACTGGTTTGAATGAAAAGATTTTAGCCTTAGATAACACTGATAATTTGGATGAAAAAAGAGATTTGGCGGTAGAAGTTGCTGAGGCTCGTGATGAATTATTTCAATGGAATCAGCGTTTAAATGGTCCGATGGCTAATACTTGCGAACAATTGGCAGATGATTCTAGATTAGAATATTTAACTTCTTCTATGATAGCTGATGAAGATAATAACCGTATTTGGGAATCATACGATGAATATATACGTGAGAAAGATCAAACTTTGTCACTGAAATCACGATTTGAAGTTATGTTGTATTTACAGGGTCTTGAACCAGATTTTCTTGAAAAAACACCTGAAGCTATGGCCATGAAAGAAGTAGAGACCGATATTTTAAATAAAGCTGCTGAAGCGGCAAAAGCTTTAGAGATTATACAGGAAGAGCAAGAAAAAGCCCCAGCTAAGAAAGTTACTAAGAAGAGGGTAGTTAAAAAAAGTAAATCTGATAAGTCTGAGTAATTAATAATGTTATTATCAGATGAAGAAGCCGAACGTTATTTGAATCAGATTTTTCTCGGCCAAAAATTAATTTATATAGAAGACAAGTTGTTTTTATTTAAACAACCAGATAACTATGTAAAAGCACAGGCTGATTTGATATATGATAGTACATATAACGATGCTGTGAAAACAGGCATGCTTCCAATTGAGAAATTGGAAGAAATACTTGAAGAGCGGCATATAATTTCTGATAAAGAACAGAAAGAACTTGATGGGTTAAAATCACAATTACACGCACAACAAATTCTATTTGGTAAAACCACTAGAATTAAAGCTAATCAAGACCGTGTAAAAGGAATTATAAATAGACTTAGAGAAGAAATATCTGGGATAGAATCCAAGAAACTTTCTAAATTAGCCATGTCGGCAGAAAGTAAAGCAGCAGAAGAAAAAGCTTTATATTTATGTTGGGCCTGCACTTATGTGAAGGCAGAAGATGATTATAAATTATATTGGAAAAGTTTTGATGATTTATTAAAAGAATATGGTTTAGAATTAAGAAATAAAATTTTAATTAAATTTTTACAATTTAAAGCCGGTGTATCAACTGAAACAGTTAGGTTTTTAGCTAGACACAGTTTATGGCGAATAAGATATGTAACTAGTCAAAAGGTGTCGGACCCATTATTTGGTGTTCCGACATCACAATATACAAATGATATGATGAATCTGGCTTATTGGTCTAATTTCTATCAAAATATATATGAAATGATGCCAAAAGATAGGCCAACTGATTTAATCATAGAGGATGATGATGCTTTAGATGCTTATATGAAGTCGTACTACGAGGAAAGGAATAGAGAGGACATGGCAGAAAAAGCTAAGCATCAAACACAACATAATAGAGGTACATTATCCGCATTCGATAAAGAAGAAGTTATAGTTACTCGTTCAAATGAGTTATATGAAGATATAAAATATGATAAGCCAAGAGAAGCTCAAAGAATTAAAGGCAGAGCCGACGTAAAAAAGAAGGCAAGACGGCAACGATAGGTTAGGAATTTAGGATTGGTATAGGTTACGTTTAGTTTTAGACTACTTGTGGGAGGTGCAGCTTGGCAGAGTTCACAGTTAATCATAAGATTATATCAGAAGCTGGCGGAAGAGCATCGGGTTCGAATAGGCCTGGTGGTAAATCCACTGATTCCGCTATAGCGAATAGCATATCTAAAGTACTAGAAAAATCCCTTAAAAATTTAACTGATAAATTATCCAATCAACTATCTAAAGATTTGGAGAAACTTGTTACTTCTATTTTGAGACGTTCTGGAGGTGCCTCTGAAGGGGTAGATGTAAAGTCATATACTAAAGGTTTAATAAAAGCTGTAACTGGTGATATGGCAAAAGATTTTGTTAAGACTTTGTCAAAACAGTATATAGGTGGTAAAAGTTCTACACCAAGTGATCCTACCAAAGCTACAAATGCATATCTAAAAAATATAGACAAACATATAGAATCAGCCATAAGTAAAATTAATACATCCGTTCAAACTAAAACAGGTGGTAAGGTACAACTTGATCCATCGGACATCAGAGAACTATCGAAAACTATAACTACCTCATTCAAAGACACTGTTTCTAGATTAGTTCCAAAAGAAACAGGAACCACTGTAAGAGAATTAAGTAATGTTTCTAGAACATTAACATCTATTGTGAAAAAAATAGGAGACTTAGTTAACTCTATTCAAGGTATGAAGAAATCGGGTGGAGGAATAGATATAGCCGAGGCCCCAAAGGTTGCAGAAAGTTTCAAAAAATTAGTCACTGCAGCAGAAAAACTGCCGGCGGAATTTAATAACTTAAGAGAATCGTCAAGAAAATTAATTGGTGAACAAAAAGCTATTTTAGCAGAAACCAAAAACATAATAGACACCGCTAAAAAAGAAGTTAGATCCACAATAAAAGTTGCAAAAGAATCACCCACTAAATTTTTACCTAGTGCTCAGCCTGTAAAGAAAGAAGCCACCAAAGCTATAGATGTAGCTAAGGGTGTGTTAGATAAAACAATTCAAAAACTAGGTGGCGATCTAGATAAGGTTTTTTATAAATCACTTGAAGCATTGGATAAACGCTTTGGGGATATCGTAAAGAAGTGGGGAAGAGATTTAGAGACAGCTGCAGATAAATTTGCTATTCCAGATAGTACTATTAGAACTATAGAGGATTTAAGCTCTTTTTTAGATCAATTTAGGAAAGCGTCTAAAGAGTCTGATATAGCAAGGTTAAAAGAAGTAACTGCTAAAACAATTGCAACTGGAAAACCTGTATTAGGAAATGAAACAGAGAAACTACTAAGAGAGTTGTTAAAAATACTTATTAGAATGTCTGACACTTCTTCTACTCCTCCTGCCGATTTTATGAAAGATTTTTCTGATAGCATGTCAAATATTGGCAAAGAAATAGAATCTGGCACAAAAAAAGGTGTTGAGGAAGGGTTTAAAAATTTACAATTAGGTAGATCTCCTGGTAGCATAGAACAAATTCAAAGGATACAACAAACTACTTCACAAATAAGAGGACCTTTTAGGACATCACAATATCCTCAGATAGCTATTCCACCCACTACCAAAGGTGTTACTTTAGATATACCTGGAACATATGGCAAAGAAGGCGCTAAAGTAAGACAGGCAGTTCAACAACGTATTTCTGAGTTAGCCTCTTCTCTAAAGACATTACAAGACTCAATGGTGACAATTTTAGATAAAGAATTTAAAGAAGCAGGAAAAGGTTGGGCTGTTGTAAAAGATTCTACACAACAAAATGTACAAGATTTTTTCAAAATAGTAACTTCTGGTAATTTAAAAACAGCAGGGAAACAATTTGCGTTCGATGTAGCAAACGTAGCTGGTATAAAACGTGAACTTACTAAACGTGGAGTAACAACTAAAGTTACTTCATCGGTGGCTGCAGTTAAGGAATTGAAATCTGCTTTAATAGATGAATCGGTTCAAAAAGCTAGAGGGGAATTTTTAGAAAAAATAGCTCAATGGATTAAATCTAAAACAAAAGAAGAAATAGATGTTTGGGAAGGTTTAGGTGATATTAAAGGTAGACTTACAGAAGTTAAAGAATTAGACATTAAAAGTAAAGGTGTGCTGCCTGGAAAAGAGTTAGTTAAGTCACTTAAAGCAAGGTTAAGTAAACAACAAATTGAAGAGGTATTTAAAAAAACATTTGCTTCTGTAGAAGCAGAAAGATTTATGAAACAACCAGGTACTGATTCAGCTACAGGTGGTAGAAGATCTCCTTTGGTTAGAACCGTCAGTGTTCCAGCAGCTAGATTAACTAAGACAGGAGCCACCGTATTTGAAACAGCTAGAGGTAGTCAAAGAGCATTACCACAATTCGCAGTATTCAAAACGGGATTTGAGAAAATCTATAATGCATTGGAGAAACAACAAGCATTAGTATACGATAGAGGTTTTGCTGAGAAAATTCAAAAAGTTGGTGTAAGACCTACTGGTCCTGATTTAAAAAAAGCCAATGAACTAGCAAAAGAAATGTTAAAAGATTTTGCAGGTACTGGTGAATTAGCAAGCGTGGAAATAAGAAAACATCTTCAAAAAGCTTCTAAAATTAGAGCTATAGGATTAGCACCTAAAGAAAAACTTGATTTTGGTAAAAAAGTAGAAGCTGCTTTAAAGATAGATAAATTAAGCGGTAACATGG
>Ga0190286_1000295_pt1 | contig 21922 bp, 14 predicted proteins | sample 48691834_MG_FD_183241 | JGI IMG/M metagenome (GOLD analysis project Ga0190286, IMG submission 183241) | Hydrothermal vent microbial mat bacterial communities from Southern Trench, Guaymas Basin, Mexico - 4869-18-3-4_MG | ecosystem: Environmental > Aquatic > Marine > Hydrothermal vents >... | reverse complement strand
CGCCAGAGCTGGCTGAGCGCACGCTGATTCTGGAACGGGAACGCCACCCGCGGCCCAAGCTGTGTGCCGGGGGAATCATGCCTGGCGGCGCAGCCTGGCTGCGGAAGCTGGGGCTCGACCTGGGCGAGGTCCCCGCCGTTGAGGTGCGCGAGGCCCATTTCCTGTTTGACGGCCGCGGCTTCGTTGTCCGCCGCGAGCCATTTGTCTTCCGTCTCATCCGGCGCGAAGAGTTCGATGCCTGGCTGGCCGATGCGGCTCGTGAACGCGGACTGGTGCTCCAGGAAGACACACGTGTCCGACGGGCGTATTGCCTTGAGGACGTCGTCGAAGTAGAGACAGATCGTGGCACCTATCGCGCTCGCGCGGTAGTAGGGGCTGATGGGACCACCGGTGTCGTGCGGCGCGCTATTGCCCGCGAGCGTATTCCCCGGGTCTCCCGCCTATTGGAAATCCTCGTCCCGGCTGACCTCCATTCTCCATCCTCGTCCCTCGACCTGGATGAAGGGCGAGCGATCATTGACTTCTCTTGGATAGCCGATGGCGTGCAGGGGTACGTCTGGGACTTTCCCACGCAGGTGCAACACCGGCCGATGCGCACCCGGGGTGTCTTCGACAGCCGAGTCCATCCCCAATCATCCCGCGTTTCTCTCCAGGCTGTGCTGCAGGAGGCATTGTCTCGTGCGGGTGTTATGTTGGACTACGATAAACTGAAGGGACATCCCTTGCGTTGCTTCCATCCGCGCGGTCTCTTCTCCGCCCCTCGCGTGTTGCTGGTGGGCGACGCGGCCGGGGTGGATCCGCTGTTAGGCGAAGGGATCAGTTTCGCGCTGGGATACGGTGACGTGGCGGCCAGAGCGTTGCAGGACGCTTTCGCCCGTGACGATTTCTCGTTCGCGGATTACCGTGACCGGGTGCTGGCTCATCGAATAGGCCGTTTCCTGCGGCGGCGTGCCACTGTGGCCTGGCTGCTCTACCGCATTCGCAGCCGCCGGCTGCTGCGCTTCCTGGGGTGGAAACTGGGCCCCTTCACGGGTTGGCTGGCCGAACACTTCTGGGTAGATTGGGGCGAATGAGCTCAACGAGCGGCGGAGACCTTGCGAACACGTTTCTCTGTTGCTCAGAGCATTGTGAACAAATCCTTAAAATTTCCATAATAAATGCCAGAATACTTGACAAATGTGTGAATTTCGTGCTATAATGAATGTGTATCGTGTTTAGGATACACTTTTGCGAAGGAGGGCTGAGGGAAGGAACGATATGCCGTTATCCTTAGTAATAGTCGGGGATGGCGGCTTGTTGTTTGTTGGCAGGTAGACGTTTTTAGCTTATCACTTATTAGACACCGGATTTCAGGTTTCTGAAATGACCAGCCCCGCGTGGCCGACACCACCGGGGCTGAAGACACCAGGTAGCGGAGTACCTCGTGTCTCCTCCTTAACGTCGCATAGGGAACACAGCGCCCTGGCCGAAAGCGAGAGGAGGTGGGAGGTAAGGCTTTAACCTCCCTTTTAAAAGGTTGACTATACCAGGTTTGAGCTTCCGATGTAACCAGCCCTGTGTTGCCCGGCATCACCGGAGTTGGATGCACCAGGTGGCGGAGCCCCTTTTGCACCCAGATCATGCTGCGGTTTGCAGACATTGTTGCCTATTCACTGACGATTTCGATACTTGATTCATTCAATTGAATCTTGCAGCGCAGCCAATCGAGCTCATGGGGACTCCCCGTGAGCTTTGTTTGTTTTTGGTGACGCCCGCTCCCAAACGGGTTGGGGCATAATGACGGCACAAAGTGTGCTGGGGATGAATCAAAGATGTACACTCGACAGCAAAGTACGACATCACACGGGATAGAAAGTAGGAGTTCCAAACCGCCGCTGATTACCCTCGGCGACCTGGAGTATGTGCTGGCCTCGGTGCTGATGTTCGGGTTGCGCCTGGTCCCGGTATCCAGGCGAGCGGGGGTCATTGGCTGGATGAGCGAGCTGATGGGAGCGCTCTGGCACAGGAGCAATATGCACAACGTGTGTCTGGCTCGTGCTAACCTGTGTACGCTTTTTGATGGCCGCTGGTCCGACGCGGAGGTCGAATCCCACGTCCGCCGATTGCTCACCTTGACTGCCTGGAATTCTATGATGATTGACCTGCTGCCCTCGCTCAAAGATGAACACGCCGCTCACTTGCTCCCCCTGGAAGGTACGCATCACCTGGACGCGGCACTGGAGCGTGGCAATGGCGTTCTCTTATTGGGGGCACATCTGGGCGCCTTCGCCTACGTTATCGCCGCCGCGCTCTACGCCCGCCATTACCCGGTATGCGAAGTGGGCTTTGGTGGGCGTCCCAAGCCGGGAAGCAGCCTGTTCTACCAACGTTTGTATTGGCCGCGTGTGATGGGGATGCGGCAGCACTTTAACGTCATAGACCCGCAGGATGGTCCCCAGCGTGCCTTACTGGACACACTGCGGGAGGGCAAGATTCTCTACTTGTTGCCCGATGAGTACTTCATCGTCGAGCCGGGTCAATCGCGCTCGCAATATCTGGTGCCCGTTGAGTTCCTGGGCCGGACAGTCCACGTGGAGACCGGAGGCATCCGGCTGGCCAAGCGCCTCGGGGCGGAGGTATTCACCGCTTTGCCGGTGCAAGAGGGGGACGTCCATAGGGTGCCCATTGAGCCTTTTGCGTTCCCCAGCGACGGGACCACGCCCCAGGATCTGGCCCATGATATGCGTGCCTTTTTGGCGTTGCTGGAGGAGCGAGTGCGAGCTCAGCCTTTCCTGTGGCGCGACCTGCGCCGGCCCGATTTGTTTGAGCGGCTGCGAGAGCCGACAGGGACGCTTTAGCCATGATTGACACACTATCCGTCCAGCACGTAGCGGCCCGAGTGGCCAAGAATACTCTGGCTCAAATTGTTGCCCTGGCCTCAACGATTGTGTCAAAGCTGCTGATCACCATCGTGATCGCCCGCCTGTTTGGTCCCGAGAAGGTAGGTGACTTTGCCTTTGTCATCACGTTCACCGCGCTATTCACTTTTCTGTCTTCGGCTGGCGTACCCTGGGCCTTGATCCGTGAGACAGCGACCCACCGTGACGAGGTGCACCGCTACGCTGGCAGCGGTCTTGGCCTTGTCTTATTGACCGGCTTGATGAGTGTGCCGTTGATGGTGGGAACTGTCACTGTGCTGGGCTATTCCCCCAGCATCCGATTGGCTGTGGCCTTGACCGGATTGGCGTTGGTGTTCGAGGGGCTAGGCCAGGTGCTCAATGGCGTTTTTAGCGGCCTTGAACGGATGGAGCTGGGTGCACTCATTCTCGTCGTGCAAGAGGTGATCTTCTTGATCATCGGAGTGGTTGTGTTGATCCTGCGGCTGCCTTTCCTGTGGTTGTTTGCCGTCTATGTCCCCTCAAGACTGGCGGGATTCCTGGCGGGGTTATTAACGTATCGGAGGTTATTTGGATATTCTCTGCGGCCTCGCTTTGAGTGGTCGTTCATCAAGGACATACTGCGCATCTCACTCCCCTACGCGGCCAACATGGCGTTGGGGCCGATCTATCTTCGCATTGACGTAGTGATGCTCTCGTTCTATCAAGGTAGCGTGGCAGTGGGGTTTTATGAAGCGGCGACCACGATCTTTTACCGCCTCAACGTGTTCGCCCGCACTTTTAACAATGCGCTCTTGCCGCTAATGGCGCGGGAATTCGAGACAGAAGCCGATCGCATCCGCAAATACGTCAATGCAGCCGTCAAATACCAGTTGGCTCTCGGAGTCCCTCTTACCGTCCTGTGTGTGACGCTGGCGGATCGTCTAATGGGGCTTGTCTATGGACCGGACTTTGAGTCTTCGGTGATTGTCTTCCGCTTGTTGACGACCATTGTCTGTTTGCAGTTCATAGATAACACGCTGGCCACGGCGCTCACTGCCATCGGGCTGCAGGCCAGGCGGTCGGCAGCAGTGGCCTTGGCAGCCGTGTTTAACGTCCTCATCAATTTGTATGTGGTCCCTCGTTACAGTTTTGTTGGCGCGACGGTGACGACTATCTTGACAGAAGTGGTGTTTTTTAGCGCCCTGTTTGCTACTCTGGCGCGACGAGCCCCTCGTCCGCTGTCGGGGCAGCTCTTTCTCAAGCCTGGTCTGGCCGGCATAACGATGGCGGCTGTCGTGTGGCTGTTGCGATGGTTGCCTTTGCTGCCGCTCATGGCGGCGGGCGGGATCGTTTACCTGGCGGTGCTTTTTGGTTTGGGCACATTTACCCCCACCGAGGTGCGTCTCCTGCTTCGCCTCTCACAGATCTATCGCCTGGCTCCGGCGCGTGTGCGGCACGCTATTCTGCACACCGCAGGGCCGACGGAAGGGATGAAATGACTTTGACTGACTCACCAAGACATCGAGTGATAGCCATTGGACTGGATGGGGCGACCTACGATCTGATTCGACCCTGGGCAAGCCAGGGAAAGCTGCCGACGTTCGCTCGCCTGATGGCCGAAGGCGCCTCGGGCGACTTGCGATCGGTAATCCCACCCCTCACCATGCCGGCCTGGTCCTCTTTCCTGACCGGGATGCTGCCGGGTCACCACGGCATTTATTCCTTTCTCCGCCGCAAGCCGGATAGTTACGACTTGACGACGTTCAACGCCAGTTACTTGCAAGCGCCGGACCTGGGGACGCTGCTCAACCGGGCGGGCCGGTGCGTGGCTTTGGTCAATGTGCCGGCCACCTACCCTCCCAGGCCGTTGGACGAGCTGGTCGTCACTGGCCTGGAAACCCCCAGTCGCGACGACCAGTTCACCTATCCTCCCTCTATGGGTCGGGCACTGATCGAGCGCTTTGACTACGAGATCGAGTTGTCCGAGAAGTACGACCCGGGCCAGGAGGACAGCTTCATCGCGGCCGTGGACCGTAGCGAAGGTAAACGATTGCAGGCGACACTGTGGCTGCTAGATCAGGTTGACTGGGATTTTTTTATGGTAGTCTTTCGGGGCACCGATGTGATGGGGCACGCCTTCTGGCGCTTTATGGACCCCAGTCACCCTGCCCACGAACCGGACTTGGCTCGGCGTTACGGTGACGCGCTGTTGCATCACTATCAACAGATGGATCAGGCCATCGCTACCATTCAAGAGCGCGTCGGCCCGGAGACCACGCTGCTGTTGATGTCGGACCATGGGATGGGGCCGCTACACCGCGACGTGTACATAGACAATCTGCTGGCGGAGCATGGCCTGCTGCACATCAAACAGACACCCACGGCCCAATTACGCTACTTCTTACTCAAACTGGGCGTCACACCGCGCAACCTGCTGCGTTTGTTGGCTTTGTTGCGGCTGCGTAACCTCACCCGCAAACTATTGCCCCAGAAGGCGCGCATGGCGGTGAACATGAGCATGCTCATGCAGAATAGTGTGGACTGGTCGCGCACCAAAGCCTATCCCCTGGGCGGCGCCTGCCAGATCGCCATCAACCTCAAAGGGCGTGAGCCCCAGGGTATCGTCGAGCTGGGAACCGAGTACGAGCAGGTCTGCGCTGAGGTTGAGCGTGTCTTGCACACGCTGCGTGATCCGGGCACTGGACAGCCCATGGTCAAACGGGTGTGGCACAAGAGGGAAATCTACGCCGATGACGAGGTACCGGAGCTGCCAGACCTTTATGTGGAATGGATCAACGATGCCTACACTGATCTGGGGGGAATTGGCTACAGTCGAGGCATCATCTCGGAGCCAATCCGAGGGCGCTCGGGTGGGCATACGATGCGCGGCATCTTTCTGGCGCACGGACCGGGCATCAAACGCGGTTATACTGTCGAATCCGCTCGCCTGTTTGATCTAGCACCCACCATTATGCATCTTTTGGGCACAGCCGTGCCGGTCCATATGGATGGCAAGGTTCTCGTGGACATCTGGGAGGACGAACAGACGATCGTCTACGATACATCCGAGCCCACGCCATCCCCAGAGCAAGAGGTTCACGTCTTTTCCGATCAAGACCAGGCGACTATTGAGGAACGACTGCGCAACCTGGGCTATATCTAACGACTAACGGCTAACGATTGATGATAACAAACGCGCTCACGGTAGACGTAGAGGACTGGGCTCAATCAACCCTGGATCTGTCGCGCCCGATCACCGAACGGGCCGCTGTCAACACGCGACGCTTCCTGGCCTTGCTGGCTGAGCACCAGGTGCGGGCCACCTTTTTCGTTCAAGGTATGGTCGCTGAACGCTTCCCAGAGTTGGTGATCGAGATCGCAGAGGCCGATCACGAGCTGGCGACCCACGGCTATTCTCATCAATCCTTGTGCCGGTTGGGACGGGAGCGGTTTGCCTCTGAACTGAACCGATCTATCGCGCTCATAGAAGACATCTCTGGGCAACGGGTGGTCGGACATCGCGCGGCTGACTTTTCGATCACCCCCGAAACGCCTTGGGCGATGGAGGTGCTGCGCGACCGTGGCCTGCGTTACGACTCGAGCGTCTTTCCCTCCTACAACCCGCGTTACGGCACCCCAGGAGCGCCGCGCCATCCTTACTATGTGGTAGACGGGCTGGTCGAGTTTCCCGTTGCCACTGTGCCGGTTGGGCCAATGGCCCTGCCGGTGGCCGGCGGCGGGTATTTTAGACTTTTTCCCTACTTTGTGACCCGCTGGGGCATCCGTCGCATCAACGCCGCTCGTGTGCCAGCCGTGCTCTATCTGCACCCCTACGAGCTGGACGAGCGCGAACTGCCGGAGTTGGGTCGCGAGGTGCCTTGGCGCTTGCGCCTGACGCAAGGCACTAACCGTAGCCGGACGGAGCGCAAACTACGAGCGCTTCTGCGTGACTTCGTCTTTGGTCCGTTAATTGACCTGTTGCCGGAAGTTTAGAAGTATCCAGTATCCAATATCCAGTATCGAGTATCGAGTATCCAGTATGACGATCACCAAGAGGTTCACCGTACCCATCCTGGCCGCGATGCTGGTCGTCTTGACCAGCGGGGTGGCTGGGGTCGGCGTAGCGATGCTGATACCGCATTTAGGCGACCTGGCTATGCCACTGGCGCTGGCCCTACCGCTGGTGCCGTGCGTGGTATTGCTGTGCTGGTTCAAGTTCGACCTGATGGTCTTTATCGCCTTTGCTTCGTCGAGCGTGGTGTTAATCGAGCCCGCTCCGGTTGATTTCCTGCTGCTCTTGTTGTTGGTGATTGGCCTGGTCAATGGGCGTCTGTCAATACGCCGCTTGGAGAACGCGTCGCTCATTCACCTGGCAGCTTGGGTGCTGGTGTTGACGAACCTATTTGCCTTGATTCAACCCTACCCGGCTCCCGCGTCACTGCTATTTGTGGCCGTTTCGCTCTATCTCCTGGCCTCTATGTATCTGGTAAAGATGTACGTCACCTCGCCTTTTCATGGCCACGTTGTCCTCGGCGGGTACTGGGTTGCTGGCTGGATCGCCATCGCCGGTGTGGTGCTGGCTTACCTGGGGCTTGCCGGCGATCAATTTATGCTCGTCGGGTTGCGAGCGCGCGGGCTCTTTAAAGACCCAAACGTGTTCGGACCGTTCCTTGTGCCACTGTTTGTCCTGGTACTAGACGAGTTAGTTGATCCGACCTGGCCTAAGATACCTGCTTTTATCAAAGGGCTGACTCTGATATTGATCCCGCTTGGGGTTGTTCTCTCCTTCTCGCGGGCTGCCTGGGCCAACTGGGCCATTGCCGTGACCCTGTACGTAGGTGTCACCTTGCTCAAAGGACGGCACATCGGTCGTTTGTTGACCGTCCTGTCCGTCGCTGGGGCGGCCGCCCTGCTCCTGACAGTTATCTTGTTTGTGACGCGGCCCGATCTGGTGGATATGCTGAACTGGCGCTTGAGCCTGCTGCAACCATACGACACCTTTCGTTTCACCCGCCAACAGGAGGGCATCACCACCGTGTTCACCCATCCGACTGGCCTGGGACCTGGAACGTTTGGCGGCGCGCACCAACTTTATATCAAGACGCTGGCTGAACAGGGTTTGCTTGGCTTTTTATCTCTCTTGACATTGCTTCTCGCCATAACCCTGAAGCTCTTCCAGGTGGTCCTCAGGTCAGGCAAGGTGTACGGCCTCTCGGTGACGGCGCTCTTGGCGGGCCTGGTGGGGACTCTGGCCAACGGCTTTTTGATAGACACCATTCACTGGCGTCACTTTTACCTGCTTTTAGGACTTTCGTGGGCCGTCTCGATGGCACGGTCGGAGACCGGCCACAGAGTCGCAGGTTAACGGCTAACGGCTATGAGGTGTTGATGAATTCCAACTCCGAACCCAAAACTCGAAACTCTAAACCTCTTCAGGTGTTTCAAGTCGTCCCTGCGGCGGCCTGGGGTGGCGGGAGTGTCGTTATCCTGCGACTGGTCAAGAAACTGATCCAGGTCGGCTGCCAGGTGACGGTCTTGTGTTCCACCGACGCCCGCACTGTGACCGAGTTTTCCAAGAGCGGGGCCGAGGTCATCCATGCGCGGCATTGGCGCCGGCCCGTCAGCCCCGTGCAGGATGTGCTCCTGCTGTACGAGCTGTACACCATCTGTCGCCAGCGACGCTTCGACGTGGTGCATACCCATAATCCCAAGGGGGGCGTGGTGGGGCGCATAGCCGCCGGCCTGGCCGGCACGCCGTTGGTGATCCATACGATCCATGGTCTGACTTTTAATGACTTTATGCCCCCCTGGAGGGTATGGCTTTACCGTACCCTGGAGCGAGTGGCCGCTCGTTTTTGCGACGTGCTCATCTCGGTTAATGAAGAGGACAGACAACGGGCCATTGAGGCCGGTATCGCTGAGCCGGACCATATTGCGACGGTGCTCAACGGTATTGATGTAGACCAGTTCATCAACGCGACACCGGCTCCACTGCGGACAGAACTATCGCTGCCCGACGAAACCATCTTGATCGGCGCGACGGGACGACTGGCTGTCCAGAAGGGTTATGAATATTTGATAAGAGCCATACCGCTGTTGGTCGCCGCTGAACCCCGCGCCCACGTGCTGTTGGCTGGCACCGGTGAGTTAGACGACGATCTCCGTGCTCTGGTGTCAGAACTGGGCGTTGAAGAGTTTTGTCACTTCCTGGGCTTTCGGGAAGATATTCCGGCCTTGTTGGCCAGCTTTGACTTCTACGCCCAGCCCTCGCTTTGGGAGGGTCTCTCTATCTCATTGTTGGAGGCGATGGCTGCCGGCAAACCTATCGTCACGACGGACATCATAGGGAATCGTGAAGTGGTAGAGGACGGCGTCTTGGCTCTACTCGTCCCACCAGCCGACGTTGAAGCCTTGGCCACCGCTATCCTGGAGTTGACGAGAGATCCTGCCCGGGCGCAAAGGCTGGGGTCCCAAGCCAGGCAGCACGTCGTGAGATACTTTAGTGCAGACCGAATGGTCAAAGAGACGTTGCACCTGTACAGACGTCAGCTCGCCAGGACTGCTATCGGCGAGGCCTATATGGCATTGGAGATTTGAATGATGGATATGCAAAACGTTCTACGTACCCTCCGGCGATGGTGGTGGCTCCTCTTGTTGGGTATCGTTGTCGGAGTTGGCTCCAGCTTTTTTGCCCTATACTCCCTGGGCCGCGTTCCTGTCTATGAAGCCAGGGCGGTAGTAGGTATAGGCACCGAGATCACCACCGGTCAGGATCTGGAGAACATGTATCTGAGCCGCGAACTGGCGCCGACCTATGTAGAACTGGTTACGTTGCAGCCGGTGACCCAGGCCGTGATTGACGAGTTGCAGTTGTCGCTGACGCCGCAGGAGTTGGCCGAGACTCTGCAAGTGGATTTGATCCCACGTACCCAGTATCTGCGTATCGCAGCCGTCGCTCACGATCCTTATCAGGCAGCCGCTATCGCCAACGCCACAGCCCGCCACCTGGCAGCGCAGTCGCCGACCCGTTTGCGTGGCCTTATCCAGATTGTAGAGCTGGCGACTCCATCCGACATACCCAGCCTCAGACCTTTCATCGCCGTCTTTATCGCCGGTCTTTTGGGGTTGTTCCTGGGCCTGGGGATCGCCTTCTTAGTCGAGCGTCTGAACGATACCATCAAGACGGCGGATGAAGTCACCCGTCGTCTGAATCTGCCGGTTTTTGGTGTGGTCCAGCCCAGCCAATCGTTGCCAGCCCTTACCCGCCAACCGGTCTGGTGGACGGCGATAGCAGGGTGTCGCTGTGCGTGGAATGGCACCGGCGCGGGTCAACCCAAGGATGGCACGGTCGGAGACCGGCCACAGCAGGCCGGTAAGCGCATTCTTGTCACCAGCCCTGGGCGGTCTGAGGGCAAGACGACCACAGCTATCGGTATGGCGGTGGCCTGGGCCAGAACGGGCTTGAGCGTTGCCCTGGTCGAGGCGCACCTGGATCAGCCAGCTTTGAGCCGAAGACTGGACATTGCAGACGGTACGGGCATCGCTGCATTGTTGGATGGTGATGTGCCCCATCTTGAACCGGTGCCCTTGGGAGCTGTTCAGGCGGGCGAGCTACGGGTATTAGCTGGGGGTGAGGTTGTGCATGAGCCGCTAGACCTGGTATCCTCGCCGCGGTTTCAACAAGTCCTGGAAGACATAAGCCACCAGGTTGATCTGCTCGTCATTGATGGTCCCCCTATTCTGTCTAACGCCGAGGCGACCATCCTGGCGGGCAAGGCGGATGGTATCTTACTCGTGGTACGCGCCGGGACAACCCGGCTGAAAGCCCTGAAGGAAGCCCTGAATACTGTGGAACTCATTGGGGGCACTGTGCTGGGTGTAGTCTTTAACGAAAGTTGACGCCTGGCTGGAGATGATCAACGGTGAGCGAGGATTCAATTGTCATCGTGCCTATGACGACGGCGCACGTGCCGATGGTCGTAGATGTGCACGTGGCCAGCTTTGCGGAAGCTTTTTTGAGTTTCCTGGGGCCGGGTTTTTTGACCTTGCTCTACGAAGGCGCTGCTACCTCACCCTATGGCGTGGGAGTCGTTGCGTTGGACCTGGACGATAGGAGGAAACCGGTGGTGGGATTTACGGTAGGTATGCTCAACCCCGCTGCCTTTTATCAACAGTTGCTGCGGGAGCGAGGCTGGCGATTTGCCTTGGCAGCCGTCAGCGGCGTGGTGCGCCGTCCGATGATAGTGCTTCGCTTGCTGCGAGCCCGGCGTTACCCATCCCATACCCCACGCGGCGATCGGATAGCCACCTTGGGGTCCATCGGCATCCGGCCCGATTATCAGGGGCGTGGGCTTGGCCATCGGCTCGTCCAGGGCTTCTTGGAGGCAGCACGCGCGCGTGGTGCCCGTCAGGTCAACCTGACGACCGATGGCGAGAACAATGATGCGGTCAACGACTTTTATCGCCGCCTGGGCTTCACCTGCACGCAAAGCTTTTGTACGCCTGAAGGCCGGCAAATGAATGAGTACGAGATCATGCTGTCCGAAAGTTGACTGAAAAGAAACCAGGTTTCTCAGGAGTGAAAGTATGGCGGTCAGGGAGATCGAGCGGAGATCTGGCAAACCAACCACAGAAGATGTTGAGTGGGTCTCGCGAGCCTACGCGGAAGAAGACCGCGAGGATATTCGGGACTTGCTGGCCAGCGAATACCCGGATTCCGACGTTGGTCTGCCTGAATTTTTCCACTGGCAGTGCGACCAGAATCCAGCCGGACGGTCCATAATCCGGGTGGCTTACGAATGCCAGCACGACCAGATTGTAGGCGAGATATGGGGCTTGCCAATGCGGCTCCAGGTCGGCCAGGAGGTGCGACACACGACCATCATCATTAATGGCCTGGTACGAGAAGACTTCAGGCGCAAGGGCATCACCACGCGAATCGGGCGGGAGAATTTCGCCGATGCGCTGGCTCAACGGGGGATCGAGTTCACCATCTCAATACCCAGCCCGCCTTCGTACAGGGTTGCTACAAAATATTTTTACGGTGTTGATCTTGGGTGTATTCCCCTCTTGATCAAACCTCTCGACTGGGCAGCCTTGCTCACGTACAAGACCGGGCGTCCCAGGCTGTCCCGACTGGCCGCATCGGTCCTCAAGCGGGTTGTGCCGCCGGGTCCGCGGACTGTTCGAGCCGGTGGGATCACGCTGCGTGACCTGGAATGCTTTGACGAGTCCTTCGACGAACTGTGGGAACGGACACGCCATAAACGCCCGGTCGCTGTCGTGCGTGACTGCGCCTGGCTCAACTGGCGTTACAAAGAGATTCCTACCCGCTACTACGACGTGATGGTCGCCCAAGAGGGATCTGAGATGATCGGCTACGTGGTCACTCGCCAAGTGACCCTGCTGGGCGTGAGTTGCGGAATGATCGTGGATCTGTGGGTAGAACCGGCGCGACGCGGACGACGAGCCGCCTATCTGCTGATTCAAGAGGTCACAGGGAGATTTCTGAGCCACGGTATGCAGATTGCCGGGACCTTGATGCTGCCTGGCACTGAGGAGTACGCCGCCCTGCGCCGGGCAGGCTACTGGGTGTGCCCGCGTTATCTGGAGCCGCAACCCATTCCACTGATCATTCACCGGCACACAGAGAAGACGCTCTGCTACCCGTTGAACGACTTGTCGTGTTGGTTCTTTACAATGGGTGACTATGACGTGATTTAGGGCCCATCCAGTGAACCTTCTCGGAAGTTCAGCTTTCGAAGCGAATTATATTGAAAGTCAGTTTCCGGGAAGGTAAAAGGGGAGGACTGGAATGACTGCTGACTTGGTTGAAACCGCTGTACCTACAGCAAAATCTGAGCCGCCGGTACGAGGTACCTTTATGCCCTTTTGCGTCCCAGACGTGGGAGAAGCAGAGATCAACGAGGTGGTGGATACGCTGCGTTCTGGTTGGATCACCACCGGTCCCAAGACCAAGGAGTTTGAACGACGCTTCGCTGACTATATTGGTGTCCGTCACGCCATCGCCGTAAGCTCTTGTACCCATGGGCTGCTGGTAGCGTTAGCCGTAGCGGGGATTGGTCCAGGAGACGAGGTGATCGTGCCCACCATGACTTTCTGCTCCACCGCCAACGTCGTGGTCCATCTCGGTGCTACGCCGGTGATCGTGGACGTGGAACCGGATACCCTCGGCATCTCCCCACAGGCTATTGACAGGGCTATCACGTCCCATACCCGGGCTGTCATACCTGTTCATCTCTACGGCCATCCCTGTGATCTGGACGCCATCGGTGAGATTGCCCGGACGCACCAACTGGCGCTCATCGAGGACGCAGCCCACGCCGTGGGGGCTAAATGGCGCGGTCGGCGTATCGGGACCTTTGGTAAGGCTACTGTGTTTAGCTTTTACGCCATCAAGAATCTGACGACGGCCGAAGGAGGCATGATCACCACTGACGACGATGCTTACGCCGAGCGAATGCGTATTTACGCGCTACACGGCATCAGCCGCGACGCCTGGAAGCGGTATTCTAGCGAAGGATCGTGGTACTATGAGGTGGTCGTGCCCGGTTACAAGTGCAACATGACCGATATCCAGTCGGCTTTGGGGCTTCACCAGTTGGCGCGCCTTGAAGCGATGACCCAGCGACGGGCCGAGATCGCGGCCCGATACGACCGGGGGCTGGGTAACCTGGCCGAACTCCAGTTACCCGCTCGCCGGCCCGGAATTCGTCACGCCTGGCATCTGTACCCGATCCGGCTGCAACTGGATAAGCTCACCATAGATCGGGCGGCCTTTATCGAACAGCTTAGAGCTGAAGGCATTGGCACGTCGGTTCACTTTATACCATTGCACCGCCAGCCTTATTATCGAGATCGGTTTGGGTTCCAACCAGTGGACTTTCCGGTAGCCGACGCCGCTTATCAAGGGTTGATCTCGCTGCCCCTGTACACGCGCATGAGCGATCAAGATGTAGACGACGTGATTGAGGCTGTCCGGCGGGTCGTGCGACGTAACCGGGGGAGGCATCACCCGTAAGAACGAGAATGGAGACAAACGTGAAATTGAGAGCAGTCAAACGAGTCTTTGACTTTACGGTGGCCTTGTTGGGGCTCATTGTGACCAGTCCACTCATGCTCGCGCTGGCGGTGCTGGTCAAACTAGGGTCGCCTGGTCCGGTTCTGTATTGGGGTCAACGGATCGGCCGGGGGGGGCGACCGTTTCGTATGGCCAAGTTCCGCACTATGTTTGTGGACGCTGACCGACTTGGGCCAGCCATCACCGGTGAGGATGACCATCGCATCACCCCGCTTGGTCAATGGCTACGCCGTTTTCACCTGGATGAACTACCGCAACTGTGGCACGTCTTGTGTGGTGAAATGAGCCTGGTGGGCCCACGTCCCGAAGCCCCCTGCTACGTCGCCTATTACTCGGCCGAGCAACGGCGCGTATTGGACGTACGACCAGGGATAACCGGGTTGGCTCAGCTCCAGTTTCGAAAGGAAGCCACTATCCTTGGTCCCGACGCGACTGACGAGGATTACGTCAACCGCATTTTGCCCTACAAAGTAGCTGTGGACCTGGGATATATTGCCCATTGGTCTTTGGGCCTTGACTTCAAAATTCTCTGGCACACTGTTGCAAGCGTGCTGGGGATCAAGTCCTTAATCTCGAGTGAGGCAGTAACGCCATTACTGTCTCGTTCGTCGCCGGAGGGTTCGTGAGTACAGCACGCGCGCGGCGTGTTACACAACTGTGGCGTGATTGGCGGGGGTGATTGGCGAAGGAGGAGTTGGCGATGAGATTGACGAAAGAGATGGTTATACGTATTGTGGCAGACGTTCTGTTGACAAACCTGGCTGCGCTAGCTGCATTGGCTGCCCTGCAGTTGCTGCCCTTCTTGGAGGGTACGCCGTATGTCCTGGTTGTCTACCGGACGTGCGCGCCGATGTTGACGGTGATTTGCTCTGCCGCGTTTTACTTGACCGGGCTCTATACTTATGGCCGCGTCTATCGCGTGCGGTACAAAGTGCTGGCCATTGTTCAGGCCGTGACTATAGCCCACCTGGTCGTAGGGGTGGTTGCCTTTGCCGTTGGTCTCTCTCCGAGACAGACGTTGTTGTTTATTCTTCTCAGTTGGCTGAGTAGCGTCCTGCTGCTGGGCGGTGTGCGTGCTGCCCCCCTGATCTGGAGTTCCGGTGTGATTGGGAGCCAATTGCCAGTCGCTCGTAGCGGACAGAGTAGCCAGGAGGAGGTCCGACGGGTGCTGGTCATCGGAGGAGCGGGGTACATCGGCTCGGCGCTGGTAGAGCGGCTGCTGGGGTTGGGATACAAGGTTCGGGTGCTTGATCTCCTCCTGTATGGCGATGATTCCATCTCTGCGTTCTATAACTATCCGAATTTCGAACTTATCCGGGGAGATTTTCGCAACATCCACGTCGTGGTCAGTGCCACCCAGGGTATGGATGCCATCGTCCACCTGGGAGCCATCGTGGGCGATTCGGCCTGTTCCATTGACCAGGATCTGACGGTCGAAATCAACCTTCGGGCGACCCGGACCATCGCGGAAGTGGGCAAGGGATTCGGCGTCAAACGATTTGTCTTTGCCTCCACGTGCAGTGTCTACGGTGCCAGCGACGAGATCCTTGACGAGCGGTCGGCCCTCCGCCCCATCTCGCTTTATGCGCGCACCAAGATGGAATCGGAGAAGGTATTGTTGAGCCTGGCTGATGCCACCTTTTCGTCCACCATTTTGCGCTTTGGTACGATTTATGGTCTCTCCGGCCGGCCACGCTTCGACTTGGTGGTCAACCTCCTGACGGCCAAGGCCATCCAAGATGGGGAAGCGGGCATCTTTGGGGGCAGGCAGTGGCGACCGCTGGTGCACGTGAGAGACGTGGCCGAGGCCATTCTCCTCACCCTGCAAGCCCCGCTCCACAACGTGCGCTCACAGATCTTTAACGTCGGCTCCAACGAGCAGAACTACCAGATTGCCGACCTGGGTCTGATCATCAAGGAGATGATGCCCACTGCTCATGTCGTTACCCAGCCTAAGGAAGACAACCGCAACTATCGAGTCCGGTTCGATAAGGTCCGCAACATGCTCAACTTCCAGCCGCGATACACCGTCCGCGCTGGGATTCAAGAGATCATTGACGCTTTTGCCACAGGCAAGATCACCGATTATCGGGATCCCCGTTACAGCAACTTTAGTTTTCTCAAGCTGAACGGTGGACCGCGATCAATCTTCGTGGAGGATGTGGTGGGCTGGGCTTGGGTCAACCTCTCGCCCACCGATGCGATGATGCTGGCCGAGGTCGTGATGGCCGTGATAGAGTCCCAATCTCAAGAATTGATGGGTCGTCTGCGCGCGGGGCTGGTGCAGGCCATACTGGGCGACATAGACGGATTCCTCGACACTTTGACAGACATGCGGCTAACTTCGTCTACGCAGGCAAAGACTGCCTCAGGGCTTGATCGCCAGCCTGTCTTCGTCGAGCGCTGGCTGGAGGGCAGGCCACCGATGGTCAAGCCTGCGGCGGCGTAAACGCCAGCATGCTACGAGCCAGGTTGCTGGGATTAGCAGGCAGTAACCATGATCCTTGGCTCACCCTCAAGGATGAAAATGTAGGTCACGTTTTTAACGTGACGATATTTGTTGCTGGCGTCACGCTGCAAGCGTGACCTACAAAGTCGTGGTTATTTTCGGAGTAGTCTCTATGAGTATAATGCATCGCTCCATAGGTTCAGTCTCTGGTACCGTACGTTGTCTTTTTTCTGTGCTTGTGGCGACAGGCTTGCTGCTTGCTGTGTCGCCTTACATATCTGCCACTCCCTCGGCCAGCGCTCACTCAACGGGTATCGGGGATTTGCTGCCGCGCATCGAATGCTCTGAGGCGTATACCGCGATCATTTTTGCTGAGGGGTTATCATCGCCCGATGGGCTCGCTTTCAGTCCGGCCGGCGAGCTTTACATCGCCGAGGAGACCGCCGGGCGAGTCAGTCGCGTCGGACCCGGAGGCCAGGTCACGACCGTCGTAAGTGGCCTGGCCGATCCGGAAGGCATCGCCTTCGACGCTGCTGGCAACCTGTACGTGGTGGAGGATGTGCAGAATGGGCGATTGCTCCGGATAGCGCCGGGTGGAGAGATGACCGAGCTGGCGACTGGCCGTGAAGCCCCTGAGGGCGTGGTCTGGTCAGCTTCCGACGACACAGTCTATATTACCGAGTCCAATGTCCAGTTTGCTTCCCATCCACTCTACTATCAAACGCGTGTAACGGCCATCCCCGCTGGAGGCGTGCCGGCGATCCTGCGCACCGACTCCCTTTATTGGAGTTACGCCGGTATTGTCTTGGGGGCCGATGGCTTGTTATACGTGACCAACGAAGCGTCGGGAGTTGGAACAGAAGAAAGCGTCTTTACCGTGGACCCTGCCACGGGTGTGCGAACCCTCTTTGCTACCGGCCTCGTGTCGCCCGAAGGACTACGCTTCGCTGCCTCCGGAGCCTTTCCGCTGTACGTGGCTGAAGAGGATACCGGCGGCGGCACAGGCCGCCTGACCCGCGTTGAGGCCGACGGGAGCCATACCCCCTTTTGCACCGGCTTTTACAACATCGAGGACGTCGCCGTAGATGAAAATGGTCACATCTACGTAAGTGAGGATACCACTGGGCTTATTATAGTCCTGATCCCGGATGTCACTGAGGGCCTATTGGGATCGTCAGTAAGTATCGCCTCAACCAGCGGCGACGTTGAAGCCCTGGTGCCCGAAGACTTGGATCGAGACGGCTGGATAGACGTCGCCTATGGCGATGGAGCGATGGCGCTCGTGGCACGCAACACCTCGGGCCTGAGTGGAACCTGGAGCGTGACGCATAGTGTAGGGACGGCCACTGGCGAACTCAAAGGATTGGTCACCGGTGACCTGAACCGGGACGGCTACGCCGACCTGGTCACCCTGGCATCGCTGCAGATACGACTCTGGGAGAATCCAGGAGCGGCCTTCGACGAGGCCTGGGGCGCGGGCACGGTCTTGACGAGCCCGGCCGGTGTCACGCAAACGGCGGTCATCGTCGCCGACCTGGACCTGGATGGTGCGTTGGACGTAGCGACCGGCGCTGTTGACGGTACAATACGCTTGTGGCGCAATCCCATGGCGGCGACGACGCCTCGGAGCGATCTTACAGGCCCATGGACAACGACCAAAGAGTTGTCCGCGACCAGCAGTGTGATCGTTGATATAGGTTGGGGTGATCTGGACCACGACGGAAAGCCAGACCTCGTTGTGTTGAGTGATGAATCGCAGCCAACCGTAAGATTGTGGCGCAACCCTGGCGCAGCTTTCCACGACGACTGGTCCGAAACTCGCGTGCTCTCAGGGACTGGCCTGTTATCCCTCACTGTCGGGAGTAGACTGAGCGTCGTTGATCTGGACGGCGACAACTGGCTGGACGTAGTTATTGGGGAGGATGACGGCAATCTCTATGCCTGGCGTAACCCCGGTACGACCCCCTTCGACGTTGATTGGGACACCCGGACGAACCTGGGCGACGCCCAGGTTCCCTTGAGAGCGATCGTGAGCGCAGATCTGGACCGCGACGCCAGCCCCGAACTTATCGGCGTCACAACCGGTGCGTTATGTAAGGTAATCGTCTGGCAGGGCGGCCAGAATCCATTCGGCGGCGTTTGGGAGGCAAACCTGGCGGCTCTCAGTGCCGATGCCGTTTTTGCTATTGCCCTGGCCGACCTGGACGGTGACGGCGATGCAGACGTCGTCACCGGCGGTCAAGGGGGCATCGTTGCCAGGCCAAATCTGCGGCCCCACCAGCGGATGTGGTTTGATCACGCAGGGCAAAACGTGGGAGCGACTGGCCATCAAATCGCAGCATTGCAGTTGGCCGATCTTGATGGGGACGGCAAGCCGGGCCTGGTCACCGGGGACGCTTTTGGGCAGGTTACGGCCTGGCACAATGATGGGCCGCCCTTTGCTGACGACTGGACGCCGCACGTGTTATCTGCCGGGCCGCGGTCCTACGTGTCCGCACTGGCGTCTGGCGACCTGGACAACGACGGTGATCTCGATATCGTCACCGGGCGGCGTTGGTCCAACGAGCTTACCATTTTGGAAAACGACACCACTCCGTTTGTGGGGGCGTGGCCATCCTGGGAGATTGGGACGGCCAGTGCCCCGGTGGGCGCGTTGACGCTGGCCGACGTAAACGGCGACGGTCGTCTGGACGTGATCACCGGCGGCGGTGTGAGTTCGGTGCTCACGCCGACCGTGGATAATCACGTGACAGTCTGGTTGGGCGCGTCCTTTGACACAACCTGGCAGGCGATAGACGTCGGTCAGGTCTACTATGCCGTGCAAGGTATAGCTGTCGGCGATTTGGACAACGACGGCGACCTCGACATTGTCATAGGGACGAACCACGCGCCGCCGGAAGGGAGCACTAACAAGCCCGTGCCACAAGACCAGTGGCCCGACGTCTACCAGGTTCGAGCCTTTCGTAATGACGGAACACTGGCCTGGCACGAAATCAACGTCGGTCGGGATCCTAAACCTCGCACCTTCGAACATCAGTACCATGGCTTCTGGGGGTCGCATATCACCTCTGTCGCCCTGGCTGATATGGACCGCGACGGCGATTTGGATATCGTGAGCACGAGTTCGATCGAAGGAGACTTTCCCGTCATGGCGTGGGAGAATAGCGGGACACCTTTCAGCGGAGAGCTGTGGCAGGGGACCGCCATAGCCCTGGGACAGTATTGGTATGGACTGTGCTCCGACGTGACCGCGGCGGCGCTGGGGGATTTCGACCGGGATGGTGACACCGACGTGGCGACTGTCAGCCGCCTGGGCCTCTCCGACCCGGCTGGGCTCATCGCGTGGGAGAACACCGGGGTTGTGTTTTCAACCATAGTTTCAGAAACCCACTGGATGCGGTATAATGTGGGCCAGATCGAAGGGAACACGCTCGCTATATCCGCCGCGGACATTGACCGGGATGGCGACTTGGATCTGGCCTCTGGTGCGTTCTTGGCGGCCGAGCCGAACGCGGTCAGAGTGTGGGAAAATGGCAACGAGAAGACAATCCGTTCCTTGTATCTACCGGTTATCTCTAAACAGAGTTGAGCACACTACATACAGGAGTTCGCTTGTGAATTCACGACAGCTTTCGTCCTTACGCTGGCAGCGGGCCGCGCTGTCCGTCCTACGCCTGTTACCGGCTATGAGTATACCCGTCATGCTATTGCTGCTCTTGCTGTGGAGCTTATCTGCGTCTGCTTCACAGGCCGCTTCAGGCACCTGGTACGTCTCCCCGCAGGGGAGCGACGGCAACTCGTGCAGCACCAGCACAGCGCCGTGCCGTAGGATCCAGGCCGCGCTGGATAGGGCAGGCGCTGGCGACACAGTCAACGTGGCTAAAGGAACCTACACCGATAGTACCGGCACCGTCGCCCACATCGTGCGGGACGTGACGCTTCGAGGGGGCTGGAATGTCTCGTTTGCGGTTCGCGATCCTGTGGCTTCCCCTACCGTTCTGGATGCTCAAGCCGGTGGGCCGGTCATCATCATCAGGGGGCCAGGGGGGGTTAACACCATCTCGCCCAAGATCGAAGGGTTCGTGCTAACAAACGGGAATGGCACCGGCGTAGCGGGCTGTGCCGCCCCTGGAGCCGGGGGCTGCGGCGGTGGTATCTTTGGTACGAATACCACGCCGTACATCTTGGACAACGTCATCACCGATAACGTGGCGGCCACCAGCGATGAGGGGTTTGGCGGTGGTATTTACTTGCAGGGGCAACTGGTGGGGGGAACGATTGAGGGAAACACCATCGTCAGCAACGCGGCGGCCATCTCCAGCACGGCCTTTATCTCTGGTTGGGGAGGGGGGATATGCCTTCACGACATTGCCACGGTTGTCTATGACAACCTGATCCAAGACAACGTCGCCAGTACCACTAAGGGATGGGGATACGGAGGCGGGATACTCCTTTATCGTAGTGTCGGTGGGGTGATCAGCAACGTCGTGGTCAGCAACATCGCCAGCACGGTCGCAACCGGCGAGTTGAGTGGGTGGGGTGGGGGCATCAGCGTGGTCCAGTCTGGGAGCGATGAGGTCTCTATCATTGACAATGAACTGCGCGATAACACAGCCAGCCTGGCTGGACACGGCTGGGGTGGGGGAATCCAGATTGGCAACTCGACCGCCGTGATCAGCGGAAATCGGATCATTGCTAACATAGGCGGCACGTCAACAGATCGCGGCGATGGCGGAGGCATCTACGGACGCTATGGCTCCTGGACGATTCGCGGTAACGACATTCTCAGCAACACCTCGGCCACAGTCGGGAGGGGGTTTGGTGGCGGGTGCCAACTGGAAAACGCCGACGTGACCTTGGAGTACAATCTCATCGCGGGCAATACGGCAGGCAAAGGGGTCAACAGTGGCCTGGGCGGCGGGGTCAACGTGCTTCGTTGCGACGGCGGCATCGTGCGCTATAATACTATACGCGACAACCTGGCTAGCCAGGCCGGAGAAGGCTACGGCGGTGGACTCAGCGTGAGGTACGGCCCGCTCACCGTTGAGGGCAACTACATATTCAACAACCGGGCCACCGGTCAAGGCATTGTTCACAGTTGGGGAGGTGGGGTGCGCGTCGACAGTGCCGCTCCCGTGACCTTTACCAACAACGTCATCGCCCATAATCAGGCCCGAACGGAGGGCGGCGGGATCCACGTGTATGGCAACACCGTCTCCGATGTGGCCTACGTTATCCGATTCATAATACACTGGCGGAGAACGCGCTGGCTGGCACCGGAGAGGGGGTCTATGTGACCCAGAATGCAACCGTTTCGATGACTAACAACATCGTCGTCAGTCATAGTTACGGTGTCTTTTGCGAGACCGGCTCGTCGTCGGCGACGGCGTATTACACCTTGTTCTACGGGAACGACGTAGCCGATACCGCAGGCCCGTCGGTGACCAGCAGCCATCCTATTGCGGGAGCGCCTCACTTTGTCGCCCCCGCCGACGAAAACTTTCACATCCGGTG
>Ga0190286_1000293_pt1 | contig 21988 bp, 25 predicted proteins | sample 48691834_MG_FD_183241 | JGI IMG/M metagenome (GOLD analysis project Ga0190286, IMG submission 183241) | Hydrothermal vent microbial mat bacterial communities from Southern Trench, Guaymas Basin, Mexico - 4869-18-3-4_MG | ecosystem: Environmental > Aquatic > Marine > Hydrothermal vents >... | reverse complement strand
GGGTTATGGGAATCACCCTGACGCTGCTGTTATTGAAGTTCTTCACGGAGCTCCTGCGGCTTCATTACCTCATATCAAACGCCCTCGCCATCCTCATCGTCTTCATCTTCAACTATCTCCTCAGCATCTTCTGGGTTTGGCGTCGGCCTCTGGGAGATAGCAGGGGGAGCCGCATCGCTCGCAGAGTATGAAGCCCCTATCGGCATCCTCCACCTCCATCCAATGGCCGCAGACTCCGCATTTAACGAGAAGCCTCTCCACATCTCCCTCCTGGACTATGAGAGACTTGGCCTCAGCGGGTGGATGGAGCCTCCTAAGGCCGAGCCTCGAGGCCTTCAACCTAATCGCATTTGGACTCCTCCCTGGGAAGGCCTTAACCACCTCCTCGAAGGGGATGTCGGAGGCGTAGAGGGCCTTAAGGCGTTCAATCTCCTCCCTCGTCCACCTCCTCAACCCCCTCACCGCAGAGATATTGAGGATGCGAGGCCTTAACCATTCCGCAGATGCCGAGCCTTTTATGATTTGAGAAAAGTTTAATCGGATCGACTCTCCTCCAATATGAGACCTATGGAGCTCCAATACCTATGGACGCCGAACTTCTTCAGGCCACGGATGGTCGCCGCCTGGCCTGGTATGGGCTATCTTGCGAAGATCTCGGCTGACTATCTCAGGAAGAGGCTGAGGGCTAAGCCCTTCGCTGAGATCAACTATTATCAGAACTCCATCATCTATCGAGACGGCGTCGCTGAGCTTCCCTCCATTAAGCATACCTTCTATGCGGCTCCGAGGGAGGATCTAATCATCTGCATCGGCGAGGCTCAGCCCACCATACCTGAGGAGGCCTATAGATTGGCTAGATGCGTCATAGGAGTCGCCGAGCGCTTCGGCGTTAGGCGCATCTACACCATGGCGGCCTATCCAACGGATTATTATGGTGAGCCCAACGTCTATGGTGTGTGTAACGATGAGAGGTTGATGGAGGTGTTGTTGAGGCATGATGTCAGGCCCTTGGAGGGGGAGGGAGCCGTCAACGGCCTCAACGGCATATTGATCGGGGTGGCTAAGCAGCGTGGCATCGAGGGCATCTGCCTCCTCGGCGAGATCAGATATGCAAACATCCCCCAGCATCTCTCCTCCAAGGCAGTTCTTGAGAAGCTCTCAAGGATACTGGGCATAGAGATCGACACCTCCCCCCTGGTGGAGAGGGCGAGGAGGATCGATGAGTCCATCAGGAGGAGGCTGCTGGAGTATCAGAGGGAGGAAGAGGAGGCCTATCGAAGGGAGGAGGAGAAGGCCTATAGATATGTGAGTTAGAGTATGGGGTGAAGCCTTGAAGGGCGTTGAGAAGGTTTGGTGGGGTAAGGTCATCGCCTCCATAGCCGTCGCCCTCCTCACCATAGCGTTGCAGCTCTACATCGACCTCCCAGCATCGACGCTCCTCCCCCTCGGCGTCATCCTCTACATCCTCATATCAGACCTGCTATCAGTGCTGTTAGCGGTTGATAGGAGGAGGGGGATGAAGATCGGAGTCTTCGCCTACTTCCTCCTATGGATCACAACCTGGATACTCCTCTACACCTATCTCACCGCTTAGGACTCCCCTGGGAGCTACGATGGGAGATTAGATCCATCCAGGCTGAGAGGAAGCCCTGATCGAAGGGGGGTTTAACACCCATCTTCATGATCCTCCTAAACTCCCTACCATATCGTTTGAGGTTTTGAGGGGTGAGGGATGCCCTATTGAGGAAGTCCCGCTCATCCCCCGATCTGCTGGAGAGGAGCATACCCTCCAGGGCCTTGAGGTAGCCAGCCTTAAACTCCTCTCCGCCCAGTCGACCCCTCCTAATGTTCTCCAGGAGCCTCTCAGCCTCTGAGAAGCGCCTCTCAAGGAGGCAGTCGAAGAAGCGTTTAACCTCCTCCCCTGTTTTAGGCATCGTCCTCCCCTTCCACACCCCGATCCGTAATTCTGATCAGGGCCTCCCCCTCTGGGAGGTTTGGGCTGACCGTCAGCTTAGCTATCCTGATGTTCCCCCTCCCCTTCCTCAGATAGATCCTCGTATGACTCGTGTGGCCGAGGATGTGACCGCCAACGGGTCTGACATCCCTCGTGAAGAAGACGTTTGGCTGAGCCATAACCTGATTTGTGACGACGGCCGCCGCGTTGAAGGCCCTCGCCAACCTTATGAGCTTATGTAGATGCTTGTTTAGCTGCTGCTGCCTCGAGGCGAGCATCTCCCTGCCGAGGTATTCGCTTCTGAAGTGGCTTGTGACGCTGTCGATGATTATAAGCTTGATGTTATTCTCCTTGATGACCTCATCGGCGTTCTCCAATAGCACCATCTGATGATTCGACGTATAGGCCTCGGCGTAGATTATGTTCTTCAAAACCTCATCTGGGTCCAAGCCGAATCTAGGGGCGATCTGCATGATCCTCTCAGGTCTGAAGGTGTTCTCGGTGTCGATGTATAAGGCTCCACCCTCCAAGCCTCCCTTCTCATAGGGGAGCTGAACAGTTACGCAGAGCTGCTGACATATCTGAGACTTCCCCGTCCCGAATTCTCCGTAGAACTCGGTGATGGTCTGGGTCTCTATCCCTCCGCCCAGCAGTCTATCGAGGCTTGGACATCCCGTCGTCAGCTTTCTGACGCTCTTCCTCAGCTTCACGAGTTCGTCTCCCCTGACGAATGTGATGGCCATACTCCTCCTCGCAGCATCTATTATCTTCGCAGCCGTCGCCTCCCCTATTCCGGCTGCCACCAGCTCGCTTACGGCGGCAGTGGCGAGAGCCTCAACGGTTTTATAGCCGCTCCTCCTAAGCTTCTCCGCCGTCGCTGGACCCACCCCTGGCAGGTCCTCGAGGGTCTTATACCTCATCTTGTAGTATTCCATGCCCTCGGACATCTCGATTTCACTATCTCTGCATCATTTAAATAGGCTTCTTGGGAGACGGAGAGGTGGAGCTCCATCACTGAACCTCTATGTTCTCCTCTGGGAATCCCATCTCGATGAGTATCTCCTTAACCCTCTCCCGATGGTCTCCTTGGAGCAGTATCTGATTGTTTTTGGCCGTTCCCCCGCATGCGCATCTGGCTTTGAGCTTCTGGGCTAAGCGGCTCAACTTCACCTCCTTCGGGTCTATGCCGTCGATAACCGTCATATGCTTACCCCACTTCCTCGTCTCCAGCCTGATCCTGATCCTCTGCTGCTCCTTGCTTATCTCCTCGCAGACACAGAGGTCTTTGGGCAGCCCGCAGATGGGGCAGATCTCCACCATCCTGACTCCCATAGCCACTCCATGTTCTAAAACTTTGCCCTCATGTGAACCTGTGCAGCAGCCTGAAGGCCTCGAGGGCATCCCTGGAGTCGAGGACGATTACTGTGTTCGTCGAGCAGCTGATGAACTCGACGATGTTTATGTTCCTGCTCGCCAGCAGCTGGCTGACGAAGGCGACGAATCCAGGCGTCGTCTCCACCCTCGGGGGGCTGAGGAGTATGAGGGCTACGAGGTCTCTGGTAACCTGAACCCCCTCTGGGAGGGGCTCCTCCAACTCGGTTTGATCGACGATGTAGACGTAGCTGTCGGTTAGGTAGGCGGTGACTATGTATGGGATGTCCAGCATCACGGGGGAGATTATGACGGCGATCTTATCCTGAAGCCTCACCTTCGACTCCTTGAGGATGGAGAGAACCTCCTCCTCCCTCAGACCCCACTCCTCAACCAGCTCCTCCCCAACCCTGATGATCGCAGCCTTAATGGCCTCGAGGCTTCCCTCTCCGATCTCCCGCTGGAGAACCCTGGCGAGGGCTGAGTAGTTGACGATGCCCATCTTCAGGGCGTCTAGGAGGAAGGGCCTCATGCTGAGGGTCTCCCTGACAAGCTGGGCCACCGATCTCCTCGACGCTCCATCTGGATCATTTCTCGGCATATATGTTGCATGTATGCCGCAAACTATTTAAGTTTACCCCATTCTCACATCTCCTAATCCAGGTGAAGACATATGGCGAAGGTGGTGCTCGCCTTCTCAGGGGGCCTAGACACCTCCGTTATGGTGAAGTGGCTCCAGGAGGAGTATGGATACGATGTCGTAACCCTCACCCTCGACCTCGGTCAGGGTAAAGACCTGAAGAAGGTGGAGGAGAAGGCCTGGAGCCTCGGCGTCGTAAACCACTACTCAATCGACGCCAGGGAGGAGTTCATCAACAACTACGTCGTCCCAGCCATAAAGGCCAACGCCCTCTACATGGACGCCTACCCCATCAGCAGCTCCCTATCGAGGCCGCTGATAGCTTCGAAGCTGGTGGAGGTTGCGGAGCTGGAGGGGGCTGAGGCCGTCGCCCACGGATGCAGCGGCAAGGGAAACGACCAGGTTAGATTCGACATCACGATAAAGGCCCTGAATCCAAAGCTGAAGATCATCGCCCCAGTCAGGGAGTGGAATATGACGAGGGATAGGGAGATCGAGTATGCCAAGGAGCATGGAATCCCCATACCCGCCACGGTCGACTCACCCTACAGCATAGATCAAAACCTATGGGGGCGCTCAATAGAGTGCGGAGTCCTCGAATACCCAGAGAAGGAGCCCCCAGAGGAGATCTATGAGTGGACCGCCTCACCGGAGAAGGCTCCAGATGAGGCTGAATACATCACCATAGGCTTCGAGGAGGGAGTCCCCATCTCCCTAAACGGGGAGGAGATGACGACGCTGGAGCTGGTGGAGAAGGTGAAGGGCATCGCTGGAAAACACGGAGTCGGCAGAATCAACCACATCGAGGACCGCATCGTCGGCCTGAAGTCGAGGGAGGTCTATGAATGCCCAGCGGCCATCACAATACTCAAAGCCCACTTCGACCTGGAGAAGATGGTTTTGACGAGGCATGAGAAGCTCTTCAAGCGCATCGTCGACCATGAATGGGCCTACCTCGTCTACGCAGGCCTATGGATGGATCCGCTGAGGGAGGCCCTCGACGCCTTCATAGATAAGACGCAGGAACGGGTGACGGGGGAGGTGACCCTGAAGCTGTATAAGGGGAGCGCCCACGTCGTCGGCAGGAACTCACCATATTCGCTATACGACCTAAACCTCGCCACCTATGACATCTCCTCAACCTTCGACCAGACGGCAGCCGTCGGCTTCATAGAGCTCTGGGGCCTGCCGACGGTTACAGCCTGGTCGATAAAGAAGAGGTTGAAGGGTGAGTAGGCGTAAACCTTATTTTGTTTACAAATTTCTGTATTACGAATGTCTGTCGTTGTCAGTATAAGGTTGAGGAGGGAGCTTCGGGAGGAGGCTAAAAGGCTGGGCATAGACCTCAGGGAGGTGGTGGAGAGGGCTCTGGAGGAGGAGATTAAGCGTAGGAGGAGGAGGGAGCTGGAGGAGGCGATCGAGGATATTCTCAGAGGTATGAGGGGGATATCGGAGGAGGAGTTTAGGGAGGTTATAAGGGAGTGGAGGAGGGAGGCCTAAGATATTTAATCGACGCCTCAGCCCTCTACACCCTCCTTAAGAAGAGAAGGGACATAGTGGTGGAGATCATCGATGCATCAGCCATAATCGATCTCACCAAATACGAGATTGGAAACGCCCTCTGGGTGGAGTGGAGGAGAGGTCTAATAGAGAATCCTAAGAGAACGATGAGGGGATGGATGAAGCTGTTGAGCTTCATCAGAGAGATACAATTAGATAGGGGAGAATTAGATGAGGTGGAGGATTTAGCCCTCGAACTCTCCCTCCCCTTCTATGATGCATCATATATCTATATCGCCAGGAGGATGGGGCTCACCCTCCTAACCGACGACGTCGAGATGAGGGATAAGGCAGCTAAATTGGGTGTGAAGACCCTCACGGCGGTGGAGTTCCTAAAGACCGTCTAAGCTATATAATCTCCGTCCCCTTCTCTCCTCGATAGGTATGGTGCGCCACATCCTCAGCGACTTCGACCTCTCGAGGGAGGAGGTCATAGAGATTCTGGACCTGGCTGACAGGATGAAGCTGAGGCCTGAGAAGTATTCCGAGGCTCTGAAGGGTAAGACGTTGATAATGCTCTTCGAGCTTCCATCGCTGAGGACGAGGGTGAGCTTCGAGGCCGGCATGACCCAGCTCGGAGGACACGCCATCTACTATCGAGTTGAGCGGGGAGCCTTCTCCAGAGGTGAAACCCTTGAGGACGGCGTCAAGGTGCTGAGCCGATATGCCGACTGCATCATGGCGAGGGTTCTAAGCCAGGAAGACCTGGAGCGTATAGCCTCCGCGTCGTCGGTTCCCGTCATAAATGGGATGACTATGCGCTACCACCCCTGCCAGACATTGGCTGACCTGATGACGATAAGGGAGAAGAAGGGGAAGCTGGAGGGATTGAAGATCGCCTACGTCGGCGATGGAGGCTGCAACACGGCTCACTCAACGCTGATTGGATGCAGCAACGTCGGGATGGATGTCACCATCGTCTGCCCCGACAACCCGAGGTATTGCCCAGACCCCGAGATCGTCTCAAGGGCCGAGGAGAGATCGGGCAGAGAGATCAGCATAGTCCACGACCCCGTTGAGGGGGTGAGGGATGCAGATGTCATCTACACCGATGTCTGGGTGAGCGCGGGCATGGAGGAGGAGAGGGAGGAGCGGATGAGGGTCTTCCCACCCTACCAGGTGAACCAGGAGCTCCTCTCCCACGCCAAGCCCGACTGCATAGTGATGCACTGCCTCCCAGCGCATAGGGGATTGGAGATCACAAGTGATGTGATGGATGGCCCCCACAGCGTCGTCTTCGACCAGGCTGAGAACAGGATGCATACGGAGAAGGCGCTGCTCTACTGGCTGCTGCTCTAACCCAACTTTTTATCATCCTCAGCCCAATAGATGGTGAAGGGTTCTCCATGTCCCGTGAGAGGGAGCTTTTAAGGATAATGAAACGCGCCCTCCCCTTTCCACCCAGGGTTATAGCAGGCTATGCCAAGCTGCCTCAGACCTTCACCAGCGGGGATCTCGCGAGGATCTGCGGCATCCCAAGATCCTCAGCTAAATTCTATCTCGCTAAGATGCTGGAGCTACGGATGGTGACCCGCATCCCACATCGGAGGAGGTATCAGAAGTATGAGAATGCTGAACGCTTCTCAAGCTGGCTTCGAGACCTCATCAGGTTGGCGGTCATCCCCCTGGAGAACGGTGATCTAAGGCTGGAGGATTGAGGGAGATGTCGCTCCGCGAGATCGCTAGGGGCTCCAGGGGGAGGAGGGGGCATCTCTCAGCTAGGGAGCTTAAAAGGGTGAAGAAGAGGGGTTACGACGCTGAGAGGGAGCTGGTTAAGAGGCTGAGGCGGTGGGGCTTCCAAGCCTTGAGAGTTCCCGTGAGTGCTCCGAGCAGGGAGCCGCTTCCAGACGTCTTCGCCGTCAAGGGGGACACAATCATCGCCTTCGAGGTTAAAAGCCATGAGCGCTACGCCTACTATAAGCGGTCTCAAGTCTCAAAGCTCCATGAATTCCTCAGGATACATCAGATCTACCCTAAGAGAGTCGCCGTCTTAGCCGCGAAGTTCAAGTATCGAGGCTGGTCCTTCCTCATAGTCGACGAGCCAGGCGACTACTCCCTCAAGGCTGGTGAGGGGCTCAGCCTCAACGACCTTATCAGGAGGATCGAGAAACTATAGTTTTGGGCCTATGCCGAGGGAGTTACCCCCCGAGAGGGCTAGGTGGAGGTGTCCATTGGATCTGGTGGGCTGTAGATGCACCGATGAGATCCCGCCCACCAGCGAGATAATAGGGCAGGAGAGGGCGGTTAGGGCCCTTAGATTCGGTTTGAGGGTTAAGCGTAGGGGTTTCAACGTCTACGTTGCAGGCCATCCTGGAACTGGGCGTAAGACGGCGATCCTCAGCTTCCTTGAGGAGCTGGCTAAGAAGATGCCGACGCCTCCGGATTGGTGCTACGTCAACAACTTCAAAGACCCTAGTAGGCCTAGGGCCTTGAAGCTGCCGCCTGGGAAGGGGAGGGCCTTCAGGAGGGCGATGGAGATCTTCGTCGATGAGATGCGTCGAGAGCTTCGCAGAGCCTTCGAGAGTGAGGAATATGCCCGTAGAAGGGAGGAGGTTTTGAGGGCGATAGAGGAGGAGAGGAGCAGGTTGACGAGGGAGGTGGAGGAGACAGCCGCTAGGGAGGGATTCGTCGTCCAGAGAACACCCGTAGGCCTCCTCATCACCCCGATAGTCCAGGGGAGGCCGATCACGGATAAGGAGCTAGCCCTACTCCCCAAGTCCATTAGGGAGGAGATCACACGGCGTAAGGAGGATCTGGAGAGGAGGCTGAGGGACGCCCTAAGAAGGTTTAGGGAGCTGGAGAGGAGGGCTAAGAGGCTTCTCATGGAGCTGGATAGGGAGGTCGCCCGCTACACCCTCACACCCCTCATCTCGGAGCTCCTCGAGGAGTATGGGGACGTGGAGGAGGTGAGGGAGTATCTCAGGGAGGTTGAGGAGGACATCCTCGACCACCTCCCAGCGATACTCGGCAGGGAGAAGAAGGAGCTCCCCCTCCCAGGATTGGAGGAGGATCCAGCGAGGAGGTATCAGGTGAACCTCATCGTCGACAACTCCGAGCTTGAGGGGGCGCCAGTGATCCTGGAGCTGAGCCCAACCTATAAGCGCCTCTTCGGCGTCGTCGAGAAGGTCGCAAGGATGGGGGCCCTCTTCACAGACTACACCATGATCAGGGCTGGATCGGCTCATAGGGCCAATGGGGGATTCCTAATCCTCCCAATAGAGCCATTGCTCTCGGATCCCCTAGCCTGGAGCACCTTGAAGAGGGCTCTTATGAATGAGATCCTGGAGATCGAGGATGTCGTTGAACGCCTAGGCCTCATATCGACGAAGACCCTAAGACCTGAGCCAATACCCTTCGATGCGAAGGTCATCCTAATTGGAAGCCCCTACCTCTACCACCTCCTCTACAACCTAGACAGGGAGTTCAGAGAGCTCTTCAAGGTTAAAGCCGAGTTCGACACCGTGATGGATAGGAATTCGGAGAACATAAGGAAGTATGCCTGCTTCATCTCAAACCTATGCAGAAAGGAGGGTTTGAGGCATCTAGACGCCTCGGCGGTTGCGGCCATAGTCGAGTATGGATGCCGATTAGCTGGGGATCAGCGTAAACTCTCTACGAGGTTTGCGGAGCTGGCCGACGTCATAAGGGAGGCGAGCTTCTACGCAGAGGAGGAGGGAGCCGAATATGTGTCGAGGAGGCATGTGGAGAAGGCTCTGGAGGAGAAGGTCTACAGGTCTAATCTGATGCAGGAGAAGATTAAGGAGCTCATAGAGAGGGGGGTCATCCTAATCGATGTTGACGGCGAAAAGGTGGGGCAGGTCAACGGCCTGGCCGTCATAGAGCTTGGAGACTACAGCTTCGGGAGGCCTAACAGGGTGACGGCGACGGTCTCCCTCGGCAGGGATGGCATCATAGATATAGAGCGCGAGGCGAAGATGGGTGGCCCCATCCATACTAAGGGCGTCCTCATCCTAAGCGGATTCCTAAGCGAGCGCTACGCCCAGAAGGTTCCCCTAAGCCTATCAGCCAGACTCGTCTTCGAGCAGAGCTACTCGGAGGTTGAGGGAGACAGTGCCTCCAGCGCCGAGCTATACGCCCTCCTCTCAGCCCTATCAGGTAAGCCGATAAAACAGGGGATAGCCGTCACCGGCTCCGTGAACCAGAAGGGGGAGATACAGGCCGTAGGGGGCATAAACGAGAAGGTGGAGGGCTTCTACGAGGTCTGTAAGGCCCTAGGCCTAAACGGGAGGCAGGGGGTCATCATACCTGAGAGCAACATAGACAACCTCATGCTGCGGGATGAGATTCTCGAAGCCATGGAGAAAGGCCTCTTCCACATCTACCCCGTCAAGACGGTTGACGAGGGTATAGAGATACTCACAGGAGTCAAGGCTGGGAAGCGGCTGCCCGATGGAAGCTATGAGGAGGGAACCATAAACTACCTGGTTCAGAGACGCCTAATAGAGATGGCTGAGAGAATAAAGGAGTATCCAGATTAGCCTAGACGCATCCCATCAGGGGGCACAGCAGCCAGCCATGGATCACCTCTTGGCATCTCAACGACTTCATCGACATCTAGGAAATGAATCTATAAGGTATAGGTAGATCGTGTGGGTTCTATACCCCTCCCTGAAGCGTAGATTCCTCACCGCATCCCATCCAGGGATGGAGAAGTCGTGGGTTACAACCCTCGCACCTGGTCGAAGCTCCCTCTCCAGCTTAGGCCTCACCTTCTCGTTGGCGCCTGTTGTCAGATACATCGTCACAACATCGGCTCGGCTTAGGTCTACCTCCATGAGGTCTCCGAGGATTATCTGAACTCTATCCCCGAGGCCTAAGGCTTCTACCTTGGCTCTGGCTTCCTCCACGAGTCTGGGGTTCAGCTCGACGCCTACACCTATGGCTCCAAACTCCTGGGCGGCTGTGATGACGATCCGTCCATCGCCGCATCCGAGGTCGTAGACAACCTCCCCAGGCTTCACCTCGGCGTATTGGAGCATCTTCCTCACGACGCTCATGGGGGAGGCGACGAAGGGGGCTAAACTCCTGCTCCTACGGAACACCTCTATCCGCCAGCCCTTCATATCCACCACCGACAAGGTAAAAAGCATTTCCCCAACCCTCTATCAGATGCCGAGGGTCGTCATCTTAGGCTACGACGGATTGGAGCTGACTCTGGTAGAACGCCTCGAGCTGAGGGGGCTTATGCAGAGGGAATACGGCAAGGTGAGGGTTCCAATAGCTGAGGCCTCGAAGACCCATCTACGCCGATAGTGTGCCAGCTTCATAACCGGTCAGCCCCCGAGGTTCATGGCATAGATATGCCACAGCTATGGGGTAGGATGGACGCCGTTAGGAGCAAGGTTAGGGGGCTCAGCCCCCTCTATCGATCGATGAGGTGGCTGAGATAACAGACTTCAACATAGTGAGATCCCTCGTGGAGCTGGATGAGGTTTAGGGTTCACCGCCCTCCAAGCCTCTTATAAGTGGCTGCCACTTATAAGCTATTTAAGGGGATTTGGATATAGTTTCTGTGGAGTCTATGAAGTTCGTTCAGTTGAGGTCTATGAGGGACTTGGTGATGCTCGTCGCCTCCTCTCCGGCTGTGAATGTCATCCAGCATCTAAGCCTCGGCTCTGCGCATCTATACTTCGTCATCGCCGGAACCCTTAGGGAGATGTTCATCTACTTCGTTAAGGTGGATGAGGTGGTTGAGGGCAGCTTCATAATCTATAACACCTATACGGGGGAGATAAGTTATAGTGATAGACTGCGAGTTGAGCCGAATTTGACGTCTATACCAATCGTCGAGATAGAGAATCAGAACCTCCTACCCGAGGAGCTCCTATCTATGGTGGAGGGGTTGTGATGTCATCTCCGGGGGATAGGAAGAAGAGGATTCAGATCAGCATAGAGAACGTCGTCGCATCCGCAACACTGGATCAGAAGATCGACCTCCTCTCGATCTTGAAGACCTTTAAGAATGTGGAGTATCGCCCAAAGCAGTTCCCAGGCCTCGTCTTCAGGCTTAAGAGGCCTAAGACGGCGACTCTCATCTTCAGCTCTGGGAAGATGGTCTGCACCGGTGCCAAGTCGGAGAAGCAGGCTAAGAGCGCCGTGAAGAAGGTTGTGAGGGAGCTTAAGAACAGCGGCATAATAATCCTCGGAAAACCAGAGATAGTCATACAGAACATCGTCGCCTCCGCAAATCTCGGAGGCAGAATAGACCTCGAGACCGCTGCGGATGTGATGGAGAACGTTATGTATGAGCCCGAGCAGTTCCCAGGCCTCATATACAGGATGGATGACCCGAAGGTTGTGATGCTCCTCTTCGCAAGTGGCAAGCTCGTCTGCACCGGTGCGAAGGATGAGAAGATGGTGAGGGAGGCCGTTGAGAAGCTTCACAGCCTCCTCGAGGAGCTCGACCTCATCTACTATGAGGATTGAAGGCTGATGAGCCTTGCCTTCGAGGAACGACCTGGAGGAGAGGGCGCTTAGGCTGCTATACGAGGCCGGGGAGGAGGGAATACTCCAGAGCGAGCTGTGGAAGCGCCTCGGGGTCACCAGCAGGGAGGGTTCGAGGCTCGCCATCAGATTCGAGGAGAGGGGCATCATAGAGCGTAGAAAGGTGCTGCACAACGGCCGATGGACCTATAGGCTATACTCTAAGCGTAAACCCATAACCCTCGACTCCCTGGAGGGATGCCCCTGCCTCACCTGCGACGACATAGATCGATGCTTCCCAGGTGGGGAGAAGTCTCCAACAACCTGTGAGCTCCTGGATAGATGGATCGAGGAGAACATCAAGGCTGAGAGGGGTTGAGATGGCCTATGAGGTTAGACGCCTCCTCTATGCATCGGCCCTGATCCTCATCATAGCCCTCTCCCTGGGGGGTATATACCTCCTGAGGGTGATGATGGGGGTTCCCCATCCCCTCATGGTCGTCGTCTCCCAGAGCATGGTTCCAACTCTAGGCGTCGGGGATCTAATCCTCGTCGCCTCCATAGGGGATCTGGGAGACGTTGAGGCGGCTCCACCGCCGGAGGGGGAGATCATCGTCTTCGAGAAGCCCGCCAGCCCTGGGGAGTATATCGTCCACAGGGCCATAGAGAAGTATAGGGTTGCTGATAGATGGTTCTTCGTCACCAAGGGGGATAACAATCCGATGGCTGACAGCACCCCGATTCCAGGGGATCACGTCATGGGAAGGGTTGTGGGGAGGATACCCATCCTGGGCTATCTACCCCTCCTCCTCAGAACCAGGGGTGGGATGGCCCTGATCCTGGTTCTCATGCTCCTCATCCTCCTCTCAGACATCCTAATACCCATGAGGGGGAAGGCCCACAGCGGTGGGGTCATCAACCCGATGGTGCTCCTCACCCTCCTCCCAGCCCCATCGATCTACCTACTCCTCCTAAGACAGAATATAGGCGTCGAGGTGGAGCTCCTATCCCTCGCATCCTGGTATGTCGGTTGCCTCCTCCTCCCCCTCGCCCTGGACGATGACTCATCGATGATCCTCTGGCTCTACCACTTCGTCTTAACCATAATCCCCATAGCCTGCGACCTCGTCTGGAGGCTATATGGAATAGCGCCCAGCACATGGTGGTATGTCTCCGGCAGCTCGGTTCCGGTCTCACTCCTCCTGATGAGGGAGACCCCCCTATACCAGGAGGCCTTTAGGCATATACTAACCTTCACCCTACCTGGATGCCTCCTCTTCTTCTCAGTGCTCGCAGCTAAGAGGAGGGGTCTCCTAACCAGAAGGCGAGGGGAGGCCTCTATCTAAATATCTCCCCGAGGAGAAGCCCCAAGCCACCTATGGAGTGGACATACCATAGGTGGATGAGCCTCTTCATCACCCTCGCAGTCCACCCCTTCATCCTCATCCCCCAGAGCTCCCCGACGGCGTGCCTCCTGCCGAGGGTGACGATCTCCCCAACCCTCTCACCCCTATAGCGTCTCAGCCTTCCACCTGTGAGGGAGGCGTGGATGTTGTGGGAGACCACATCAGCCTGAGCCATGGCGATGTGAGCTGAAGGCGGAAGGGGCTTCCCCGTCTCATAGTCGAGGGCGCAGGAGGCGTCGCCGACGACGTAGATGTCGTCGAAGCCCCATGCATGGCAGTAGTCATCGATCTTGATCCTCCCCTTCACCATCTCGAAGTCTCCTCCCACAGCCCTGTTACAGGTGACCCCACCCGTCCAGATGATGAGGTCTGCATATATCATCCGGCCGCTCCTAAGCTCCAACCCCTCACCCGAGGCCCTCTCCACGGGGTCTCCGGTCAAAACCTCAACCGACTTCGATCTGAGGGTCTCCTCAGCCATCCTCGAGAGCTCCGGACTCCACCCCGGCAGGATTCTCGGCATCGCCTCCACGAGGGTTAGGAGGCTCTCAGGCCTCTTGAGGCCGTGTCTCTCTATCAGGGTTGGAAACCATTCGGCCAGCTCCCCCGCCAGCTCGGTTCCCGTGAATCCCCCTCCAGCGACCACTATGCGTGGAGGCTCTCCATCTGCCTCTCTGAAGAGATCCTCGATTCGCCTTCTGATCCCCTTAGCCGCCTCATAGCTGTTGAGCACCATGCTATGCTCCTCGAGGCCCTCTATCCCATAGTATTGAGGGCTGCTTCCAAGGGCGATGACGAGGATGTCGAAGGATGTCTCCCCCTCCGATGTCCTGACGACCCCTCCATGGGGATCTATGTCCTCAACCCTCATCCTCCTAAACTCGATGCGTCTACCCCTAAGCAGCCTTGAGAAGGGGACAATGATGCACCTCTCATCATAGTGGGGGCCGCAGACCTCATGTATCCTATAGAGATATTGATGATAGTCGTTCTGATCGATGAGTATGATCCTCCCCAGCTCAGGTCTCAGCCTACGCTCAAGCCTCAGGGCCACCCTGAGGCCGCCTATCCCTCCGCCGAGGATGAGTATCTCCCTCCCCCCATCCTTCAAGGATTCCCCTCCGTGGAGTTGATCTCAGAGTTATTCCCTCTCCTAATAAGCCTATTATCGGTTAGAGGCCACGGCCCCCTCAGAAACTTTAAAGCCATCTTCTTCATATTGTGCTGAGTTGTCAACGATGCTTCAGGAGCTCCAGAAAGTTAGGCACTTCCTATACGTCGTAGACCTGAAACCCCTCGTCTACATCCTGATGTCCATCGCCATCGTCTCCATCCTCTACGGACTCTATAGACGTTGGAGGCTCTGGATACACGGCGGTGGACGGCCCCGCTTCGATAGGCCTCTAACCCGGGTGGGGAGGCTCCTCCTCTATGGATTGCTGCAGCTCAGAGTTGTCGCTGAGGGATACGCCGGTCTGATGCATCTCTGCCTCTACATCGGCTGCCTCGGCCTCGCCCTGGCGACGGTTACTCGAAGCGTCGATTACTATCTCTTCCACGGCTCCATCCTCATGGGTCAGAGATACCTCTACTTCAAGTTGATGGCCGATGTCTCAGGCCTCCTGATGCTCATAGGGGTTCTCATGGCGCTGTTTAGGAGGCTCCTAAACATGAAGGAGGGTCTGCCGACGAGTATGGGTGACTTCCTCCTCCTCATCGATCTCCTCGCCATCCTCGTCACCGGCTTCCTCCTCGATGGATTGATGAACGCCGCCTATCGTAGACCCTGGATCGATCCCTGGACTCCGATAGGGACGCCCATCTCCAACCTCTTCATAGGTTGGCCTGAATCCTCCATCAAGGCCCTCTACCGCCCCCTATGGGTGATACATCTAACCCTGGCGATGGGAAGCTTGGCTGTCATACCCTACACGAAGCTGTCTCATCTTCTCATAGGGGGCTTCCTAAACCTCCTCTTCTCAAGGCTTGAGGCTCCCAACACCTTCAAGCCCATCCCCGAGATATACAAGATAGTTGAGGAGGGAGGGGTCCTCGGAGTCTCGAAGCTCTCCGAGGCGAGCTGGAGGGAGAGGCTTGACTACGACTCCTGCGTTGAATGCGCCAGATGCCACGAGGTCTGCCCGGCGAGGATCAGCGGGAAGCCCCTATCACCGATGGAGTTGATGACGGCCCTGAGGGATGCGATGCATGGAGACCTATGGGATGAAGCCCTCACACCTGAGAGGATCGAGGCCAAGGCAGTCTGGTCATGCGTCACCTGTGGAGCCTGCGTCGCCGAGTGTCCCCTACTCCTCAACCAAGTTGAGACCATAATCGACCTGCGGCGAGGCCTATACATCTCTGAGATGGAGGTTCCAAGGGAGGTTCAGGAGCTCTCCTACAACATCATGTCGAAGGGAAACCCCTATGGATTCCCATCGAAGGAGCGGGAGGATTGGCTGAGAAGCCTCGTCGATGAGGGCCTCGCCGAATGGGCCCGTGAGGGGGAGCACTACGACTACATCTACTGGATTGGATGCGCTGTGGCCTACGACCCAGAGCTGAGGGTATGCGCTGAGGCCCTGCTGAGGGCGCTGAAGAAGGCGGGGCTGAGGGTCGCCATCCTCGAAGGCGAGGTCTGCTGCGGCGAGCCTGCGAGGAAGGTGGGAGACGAATTGATGTTCGTCGAGTCGGCCAAGATGGTTGCGGAGCTCCTCTCCGCATACAGCTATGACAGCCTCCTAACCAGCTGCCCCCACTGCTACAACGCCCTTAAGAACGAGTATAGGGGCTACGGCTATACTCTGCGAGTGGAGAGCCACGTCGAGGCCCTAAGCAGGCTGATCAGGGGTGGATCACTGAGGTTGAGGCCCCTGGAGATGAAGGTTACCTACCATGACCCCTGCTACCTCGCCAGGTGGAACGGCATAATCGAGGAGCCGAGATCGATTCTAAGGGCCCTGGGGTTGAGGCTCATCGAGATGCCGAGGAGGGGCCTAAAGGCACTATGCTGCGGTGGAGGTGGAGGACAAGCCTTCTACGAGGTGGAGGAAGGTGAGAGGATAAGCAGCCTGAGAATCAGGGAGGCCCTGGAGACGGGCGTCGAGGTCCTGGTTGTCGCATGCCCCCACTGCCACTCCATGTTTAGGGGGGAGGAGCTCCCAGAGGGCTTCAAGCTCTACGACATCGCCGAATTGGTGGCCATGGCCCTGGAGTAGTGCTAACCCTTTTTACATCCATCCTGATAGATCGTGGGATGATAGTCGACGTCGACGAGATCGACTCACGCTTCCTAAGACGCCTAAAATCGGAGTTCGATGAGAGCCACCTCTCCTGCTTCCAATGCGGAGTCTGCTCGGCGAGCTGCCCCGTCATCGAAATCGAAGCCAACTTCAATCCCAGGAGGATCGTGAAGATGGCCCGCCTCGGCCTCAAGGATAGGGTGCTGAGCAGCGACTATATCTGGCTATGCTCCATGTGCCTCCTCTGCGAGGAGAGATGCCCCCAGGGCGTCAGGATACCTGAGGTGATGACTGCTCTTAGAAACCTCGCCGTGGAGGAGGGCTACATACCCGAACCCATGAAGAGGATTCAGAGCCTCCTCGCCGAGAGGGGTAGACTCTACCCCATCAACGATTTCATAGCTGAGGAGAGGGCTGAGCGGGGGCTGCCTCAAGTCGAGGCTGAGCCGGATTTCGTGAAGAGGCTTGCGGGGTGAAAGGGGCCGTGAGATACGCCCTATTCCTCGGATGCACCGTCCCGGCGAGGCAGATGAACTATGAGCAGTCGGCCAGAGCCGTCGCAGAGGCCCTGGACATAGAGCTCGTCGACCTCCCCTTCGGCTGCTGCGGATTCCCCCTTGAACCCATAAGCAGGGTGAAGGCCATCGCCATGGCCGCCCACAACCTCATGATGGCGTCGGAGGAGCATCTCGACGTCGTCGCCCTCTGCTCAGCCTGCGCCGAGACCCTCGTCAAGGCTCGATGGCTCCTCAGCCATGAGGAGAACCTGCTGAGGAGGGTGAATAAGGAGCTGAGCCCTCTCGGCGTAGAGTATGGGGGTGAGGCTCCAAGGGTTCTCCATATCTTAAGGATGCTGCATGATGAGGTGGGCGTGGAGAACATTCGGAGACGAATCGAGAGGCCTCTAAGCGGTTTGAGGGTGGCCGTCCACTATGGCTGCCACTATATGAGGCCGTCAGAAGCCTATGGGGGATTCGAGGATCCGGAGAGGCCGAGGGGCCTCGATGAGCTGGTTGAGGCGACGGGGGCTGAGAGCGTTGATTATCCAGGTAAGATGGACTGCTGCGGAGGCGCCCTCCTCGCCGTGTCGGAGAGGGTGGCGATGGAGATGGCGGCTAAGAAGCTGAGGAGGCTGAGCACACTCAACGTAGACGCCCTCATCCTCATCTGCCCCTTCTGCGCCATCATGTATGACCGATATCAGAGCCTCATCCTCGGAGAGGGTCGAATCCCCGTGCTATACTATACGCAGCTCCTCGGCCTCGCCCTGGGCCTGGAGCCAGACATCCTTGGCCTCGACCTCGACTCAGTCAGCGTCGACGGGCTGTTGGAGAAGGTGATGTAGATGATAGGGGTCTTCATCTGTAGATGCGGCGGCAACATCTCAGGCACCGTCGACTGCGACAAGGTTAGGGACATAATTCGAGAGGAACCTGACGTCGCCGTGGCGAGGGTTCACAGCTTCCTCTGCTCGAAGCCTGGATTGGAGATGATTAAGGATGCCATAAGGCGGAGGAAGCTCAGCAGAGTCGTCGTCGCCTGCTGCTCACCCCATATGCATGAGGAGACCTTCCGAAGAACCATAGAGGAGGCTGGATTGAATAGGCATCTACTGGTCCACGTCAACATCAGGGAGCAGTGTAGCTGGGTTCATAGGGAGGGGGCGACTGAGAAGGCCGTCAGCCTAATCAGGGCGGGCATAAGCAGGGCGAGAGGCCTCCAGCCCCTAGAGGAGTTGGAGGTGGAGGTCTGCCGAGATGTTCTCGTCATCGGAGGCGGCATAGCAGGCATAACGGCGTCGCTGCAGCTGGCGGCTTCAGGGCTGAACGTCTACCTCGTCGAGCGTAAACCAAGCATCGGAGGAAGGATGGCTCAGCTCAGCAAGACCTTCCCAACGCTGGACTGCGCCCCCTGCATCCTAAGCCCTAAGATGGCTGAGGTGGAGGCCAATCCCCGGATTAGGGTGATAACCAACGCCGAGGTGGAATCCGTCTCAGGCGGCCCAGGGGACTTCACCGTCTCCGTGAGGATCAAGCCTCGGGGCGTGGACCCAGAGCGCTGTCTTAAGTGCGGCAGATGTGCATCCGTCTGCCCAGTAGAGGTGCCGGATGAGTTTGAGGAGGGCCTCTATAAGCGTAAGGCCATCTATCTCCCCTTCCCCCAGGCTGTTCCATCCTCCTATGCTGTTGACTTCGAGCATTGCACCAGATGTGGGACCTGCGTCGAGGCCTGTCCAGCTGAGGCGATAAACCTCGATGAACCTGAACGAGTTGAGGAGCTAAGGGTTGGAGCCATCATCGTCGCCACCGGCTTCGACCTAATAGACCTTGAGAGGCTGAGGAACTATCACCCCGAGCATCCGGATGTCATCACGTCGCTGCAGCTTGAACGCCTCATAGAGAGGGAGCTGGCTGAGGGGAGGGTGCTGAGGAGGAGCGACGGCGGAAGGGTGAAGAGTGTGGCCTACATCCTCTGCGCAGGCTCCAGAGACCCCCATAGGGGTGTAGCCTACTGCAGCGCCGTCTGCTGCCCCTACTCCATTAAGCAGTCGATAATCCTCAAGGATTATCTCCCCTACCTCAAGATATGGATATACTACACCGACATGAGGATGTCGGGACGAGGCTTCGAGACCTTCTACGCCGAGGCGAGGGAGAGGGGCGTAGAATTCATACATGGCAGGCCAGGGGAGGTTGAGGTCACCCCAGAGGGGCTGACAATAACGGCTGAGGACATCGACACAGGTCTCCTCATCAGAAACCGAGTTGACCTCATCGTCCTCTGCCCAGCCCTTATACCATCAAGGGGTATGGAGGAGCTCGCCTCAAGGCTTGGGATACCCCTCGGCGAAGACCTCTTCATCGCCCCTAGGCATCCAAAGCTCGACCCAATATCGACGCTGAGGAGGGGTGTCTACGCCGCTGGGGCGGCCCTCGGCCCTAAGGATATCCATGAATCCGTCGTCGACGCCATGGCCGCCGCCTCCAAGGCCTATGAGCTCCTCGGCGAGGGGCGTTTGAGGCTGAGCCCCTATAAGCCTGTCTACATCGGCGGATGCGACGGCTGCGGAGTCTGCGTCGAGGTCTGCCCCCTCGACGCCATCAAACTGGTGGATGGGGAGCCGAAGGTTGACCTCGTCTCCTGCGATGGCTGTGGGGCCTGCGTCTCCAGATGCCCGAGAGGGGCGTTGAGGCTGCCGAACTACTCCGTTGAGGGACTGCTGGGGGAGGTGGAGGCCTTGGTCTCAGGGGTTGAGGAGCCCGTCGTCGTAGGCTTCTTCGACGATGAGATCAGCTATACGGCTGCGGACAGCGCTGGGACGGCGAGGCTGAGCTACTCCACTGCCATAAGGATCATCCGTCTACCCTCCACCGCCCTGTTGGATAGGAGGCTCCTCATCGGGGCGCTGGCCCTTGGAGCCGATGGGGTGATGATCTGCGAGGCTGAGGGGACTCCGAGGGCTGAGCTGACATCCAAGCTGGTGGAGGAGGTGAGGAAGGAGCTCGAGGAGCTGGGCGTCGAGGGGGAGCGCCTACACTTCAAGCCGATGTATCTACCGATCTACAAGATGCTGCCCAGCTTCATCGACGAATACGTGAAGCGGGTTAGGTCTCTGGGAAAGATACCAGATGAGGTGAGGGCAAGGCTGCTTGAGAGGGCTGGCATAGAGGCCTAACTCCGCTGCCTAAGGCTAAATCCTTTAAGCTCTGAGACGCATGGAGTAGGGATGGGGGTTGAAGACCATTAGAGTAGTCTCATATGGTGTAGGCGTCATAGGACGAAAGATCGCTGAGCATCTCCTCTCCAAGGAGGGCGTTGAGATCGTAGGCGCCATAGACATCGACCCAAACAAGGTGGGCAAAGACCTCGGCGAGCTCCTCGGAAGAGAGCCCATAGGCGTCGTCGTCTCCGACGATGCGGATGAGGTTCTCTCCTCAACCAAGCCAGACATCGTCGTACACGCAACGATGTCATATCTCAAGGACACCTATCCACAGTTCGAGGGCATATTGAAGCATGGCGTCGACACCATCTCCACTTGCGAGGAGCTCTCCTTCCCCTACGCCACCGAGGAGGGCAAGGTCTACGCCGAGAAGCTCGACAAGTTGGCGAGCGAGCATGGGGCCACACTCCTCGGAACCGGCATAAATCCAGGATTCCTCATGGACACCCTTCCACTGCTGCTGACCGGAGTATGCGTCGAGATTAGACGAATAGAGGTCATCAGACAGATGAACGCTGCAACTCGACGTATACCCTTCCAGAAGAAGATAGGTGCAGGTCTCACAGTCGAGGAGTTTAAGAGGAAGATTGAGGGCGGGGAGATCACCGGCCACGTCGGATTGGTTCAGTCCATCGGGATGATAGCTGACACCCTCGGATGGGTTCTCGACAGAATCGAGGTTGAGCCCGTTGAGCCCGTAGTCTTAGACCGAGACGTTAGAAGCGACTACGTCGAGGTGCCTAAGGGCTATAACGCCGGGTTGAGGCAGAGGGCTCATGGAGTCATGAAGGGTGAGAAGGTCATCACCCTCGACTTCAGGGCCTACATCGGAGCTGAGGAGGAGTACGACAGCGTCACCATCGACGGCGTGCCGCCGATCCATCAGAAGATTTCTCCCTGCGTCCATGGAGACTTCGGAACCGTCGGCGTCATAACAAACATGATTCCAAGGGTCATCGAGGCTGAGCCAGGTTTGAAGACTATGAGGGATCTACCGCTGATCCACGCCACTCCAGCTCACATGGGGAGATATCTAGGGTAAAAAGGAGGGGAGAGACCTCCTCACCTTTTTCTCAATATCCTTCCACCCAGCTCTCCGGTGAGTCTGCCCTCCTCAACCTCGACGACTCCGTTTACGATGACGTATTCTATCCCCTCTGGGAATTGATGTGGATTCTCGAAGGTGGCCTTATCTATGACGGTGTCTGGGTTGAAGATTGTGATGTCGGCCTTGAATCCAGGCCTTATTAGGCCTCTGTCCCATAGGCCGAAGCGTTGAGCTGGGGCTGATGTCATCTTCCTCACAGCCTCCTGGAGGGTTAGGACTCCCAGCTCCCTGACGTATCTGCCTAGCACCCTTGGATAGGTTCCATAGTATCTTGGATGCGGCTTACCATGGGACATGGGGCCCCTGGGTGATGCTGCGAGGGCGTCTGTCCCCACCATCTGGAGGGGATGCCTCATTATGCGTTGGACATCCCCCTCATCCATGGAGAAGATGATCATGCCGACGGCCCCCTCCTCCTCTAAGAGGAGGTTGACGACGGCTGTGAACTCATCCGGCTCCCCTCGGAGCTCCTTAACCTCGACGAGGTTCCTCCCCTCAGCCGCCTTATTCCTCTCCGTCTGGACGTGGGAGATGTAGAT
>Ga0190286_1000290_pt1 | contig 22080 bp, 28 predicted proteins | sample 48691834_MG_FD_183241 | JGI IMG/M metagenome (GOLD analysis project Ga0190286, IMG submission 183241) | Hydrothermal vent microbial mat bacterial communities from Southern Trench, Guaymas Basin, Mexico - 4869-18-3-4_MG | ecosystem: Environmental > Aquatic > Marine > Hydrothermal vents >... | reverse complement strand
TGGAGGAGGAAGAGGGCGATACAATACTCCACTGGGGTTTCAAGGGCGTTAAGGAGAATTGGGGGGAGAAGGCTGAGGGATTACCTGGAGAGGAGGCTTAGAAAACTTTTAAGTGTTTCACTTTAGAGATATATGGGAGATTTCTATGGTGGAGTTTAAGCGTAAGCCTCTGGAGGGAGTATTCCCACTGCTTCCATTCAGCCTCAAGGAGAATAGGGAGGTGGACTACGACGCCATAAGGAGCAATATAGAGCTTCTCATCGATCGGGGTTTCCACGGCTTCATCGCCTTCGGCTCGATGGGCAGCCACTTCGCCCCAAGCGAGGAGGAGTTCAACAAGGTCACAGACGTCTGCGTCGACGCCGCCAACGGTAAGATCGCCTGCGTGATAGGGTCGACGGCTCCAAGTACGAAGGAGGCTATAAGGAGGGCGAAGTATGCTGAGGATGCTGGGGCTGATGGAACTCTCCTAGCCCTCCCCTACGCCTTCCCCCACTCCCCTGAGTCTGCTGCTAGGCATTACCAGCTTGTGAACGACGCCGTTGAGGAGCTCGCCATCATGGTCTACAACGACTCTGGGCTGAATAGGGGCTTCAAGATGACTTGGGACTTCTGGGATAAGTATCTCCTCAAGATGGAGAATGTGAAGGCGATGAAGGAGTGCACGGTCAAGCCTGCACATGCGACACTGCTCCGAATCGCCGACAAGGTGAATGTCTTCGCCTGCTTCGAGGACATCTGGTGGAGACTCTCGATACTGGGTGCGAAAGGCATAGTATCCCAGTGGGCCTGGGTGGCGCCGAAGGTGATCCTGAGATGGTATAAGATGTGTAGGGAGGGGAAGTGGTTCGACCCATGGGTCTTAGAGGTCTATAAGACGTTGCAGTTCACCGGCTACTCGGCGCTCCCAGTTCCGATGGGGAACTATGTTCAGGGAATACTCCACGCCATGGTGGAGATAGGCGGAGGCATAGGAGGGGAGATAGCCTACCCCTATCCAAAGCTGCCGGAGGAGGGGAGGAAATACATCGAGGAGGTCGCCGAGAAGCTAAGAGCCTTAGAGTAAACCTCCCATTTTCTTTTATAAAAAAAGGGTTCATCCATCAAGTAGTCCAAGCTTCATCAGTATCCCCTTAAGCCTCTCCACATCCCCCTCAGGTATCTCAACCCTTATGGTCTCCCTTACCGGGCCGCTCGGCATCCCGAGGAGCTCCATCGCCTTCTTCGAGTAGTTTATGAACTGGGGGCCTCCAAATCTTGCGAGGGCAGACCTCCAGAGTTCGTGGAAGAGGTCGAAGAGCCTCGCAAGCTCCCAAGCCCTCTCCAAGTCTCCCTTCACATAAGCCTCATAGAATTCTACCGATGCCTCTGGGGCGAAGTTTGGTATCGTCGCCGTCGTCCCCGGACAGCCGAGTTGGAAGGCCCACAGCGCATATGAGCCGACTGTCCAGGGGACTATTGCGAGGCGATCCCCCAGCCTCCTTATGACTCTTGGGAAGTACCATGGATCGAATGTGACATCCTTCATGGCGACGATATTCTCGATGTCTGCCAGTCTCTCCAGTGTTTGTAGTGATACCCTCCTCACAACCATCACAGGCTTGTTGTATAGCATTATCGGCAGCTCCGTTCCATCGCATATCGTCTTATAATAGTTGTATATTCCCTCCTCCGGGTAGCTGGAGAAGTAGTATGGGTAGGTTATCATCGCTCCATCAGCCCCAGCATCCTCAGCATGCCTTGTTAGCTCCAGGGCCACCCTTGCGCTGCTGTGGGCTGTCCCAGCTACAACTGGAACCCTCCCATTCGCCTCATCTATTACCGTCTCAACAACCTTCTTACGCTCCTCAAGCGTCATCTCGGAGAACTCGCCAGTGCTTCCACATGGTATCAGCATGTGAACTCCAGCCTCGATTATTCTATTCACATTCTCCCTCAAGCCCTCATAGTCTATCTCTCCATCCTCCTTGAATGGCGTTATGAGGAGGCAGAGTATCCCTTTACACTTCTCCTTAAACCCCTCGTAGCTCATCAATTATGCAAAATGCCGAGAATTGTATTAAAAGACGTTACGTCGATCACGAATGCTCTCCAGCCATCCTTGGAATTGATATAAGTGGCTGCCACTTATAAGGCTGAAAGGATCAGAGGAGGCTTGAGGAGGCTATAGATACCCAAAGGATACCTGAAGCCTGAGGGGAGCATTAGGTATGAGGCCCTGAATCAGGAGCTCTCGGGTTCACATTATGGGGAGATCCGCTTTAATGCATCCTCGGCGGCCTTGATCGTCGCTGGAGCAGTCGGCGGAGGCGTCAACAGTGGATGCGTCCCTATCTGGAGGTTTGCATAGGCTGCGGCCGTCATTCCGCATTCTATGGCCAATCCGATTATGTTGATCATCTCCCCGACTGATTCTCCTCCTGCGATCTGGCCTCCGAGGAGGAAGCCTCCACGCCTGGTGAATATGAGCTTCACATGCACCTCATGTGATCCTGGTAGCGATTCTGGATGCTTGTCGAAGACCCTGCTTCTGCCGACGATGTAGTCGAAGCCCTCCCCCTCAGCCCTCCGCTCTATTAGGCCTGCGACTCCGAGGGCTAAATCCCCTATCTTCGTCGAGAAGATGCCGAGGGTTCCCCTAAACCTCCTGAAGGCCGTCAATCTATATAGGTTGGCTCCAGCTATCCTCGCCTCAGCCGTCGCCACGCTCGCCAGCATCACCCTACCCGGCTTCTGGGTGAAGAAGTCCCTCTTCTCGGCGCAGTCCCCTACGGCGAAGACGTCTGGATGGGAGGTTCGCATATACTCGTCGACCACCACCCCATATCGGCTGACGTCGAGGCCCATCCGCTCGGCGAGCTCTGTGTTAGGCCTTGCACCTGTAGCCACCACAACCATATCGGCCTTCAGGGTTTCACCCCCATCCAGCTCGACGGCCTCAACCCGCTTCTCGCCCAGTATCCTCTTGACTGCGACGCCTGTGTAGAGGCTGAGACCCCTACGCCTAAGCTCCTCCTCCACCATCTGGCAGAACTCATCGTCGAAGGAGAGGCTTAGGATGTGGGGGAGAATCTCGACGATGCTCACAGCCTTACCGGCCTTCAGGAGCTCATCGGCCAGCTCAACACCTATGAAGCCTCCCCCTACGATGACGATCTCATCGCTCTCCTTCATCCACTCCAGCATCGACCTCAGATGCCTCGCATCCTTATAGATGGGGAAAACCCCCTCCAGTTCTCTCCCCTCAATCGGAGGGATCGACGGCTTGGAGCCGGTTGCAAGAACCAGCTTCTCAAACCCTATCTCGAGGCCGCCCCTCGTCCTCGCAACCCTTCCCTCTAAGTCTATGTCTAAGACCTCATCGATGAGGAGCTCCACCCCGCTATCCCTCAATGGGCGATCTGGGAGCCTATTCTTCTCCACGTCGCCGAGGGTTCCGAAGATGTAGGGGATGGCGCATGGTATGACAGCCATCTCCTCACGTCGCACAAGGGTTACATCCTTATCCGGATAACTCCCCCTCGCCGTCAGAGCCGTAACCACCCCAGCCGGCCCACCGCCGATGATGAGGATATCCGTCTTCACAGCTCAACACCTTAAATTTCCTCATCTCCCCTACACCCATTTATCTTTATTCCCAAAACCGGGGTGAAACATCAGAGGCTGAAGCCCAAATCGATTTGGAGACCGCCTCGAAGACCTCAGCCTCAGGGCTCCCCCATAATAGATATTGGAGAGATAGGTAGGTATCGCCCCCCTCCTCAAGGATTTCAACCGGCAGTCTTGGTGGGAGACTTCCAACGTCGTAGGTCTCGATGTTGAGCTCAATCCACCCCTTCCTCAGCATATTGGGATTCGGCCCATAGCCAAATCCATGCAGAACTGATCTAAGCGCTGGAACTCCCCCTCGACGACTTCTCTGATCTCGGATTCAACCTCGCTTAGCTTCGTCCCCTCCTCAGGGATAACCTGAACCGATGCGGCCTTAGGCTCATTTATCGGTCTACCTATATCGCTGAGAAGCCAGACGTAGACCTCCTTCAGGCCGTTGACCTGATCCATTATCCTGTTGGCGATCCTGAAGGTGAGGGTGTTATAGATCTTGCCGACATGGCTGACGGGATTCTTACCTGCTGCGGCCTCGGAGCTGATGGGCCTGTTTAGGGGTATGACTCCGACGACGTTGTTTCCACGGCCAACCTGACCTGAGTCGCCTCCCTCGGCTGAGGTTCCCAGAACTGTTAGGTAACAACCCTTAACGCCTCTACCCCGAGCGTCGAGGACGTTTAGTGAGAAGTCTATCTCATCGAAGCCCTCCCTATCGGCGAGGAACTCCCTTATGGCCTCAGCCACCTCCCCCTTCTTCCTGAAGTAATCCTCCTCGCTCTCGATGAACCTGTCGACGAAGGCCATGGCGATGGTTAGATGAAGCCTTCTACCACGCCTGAGGCCCATGATCTTCACATCCTCACCTGACTCTGGGTAGTCCCTCTTGAAGCCTGGGGAGTTGAGGTAGCGCTCCAGGTCGAGGATGAGCCTCTCCGTCCTCGTCATGGGGGCGTAGCCGACGGCCGCCGAGGTGTCGTTGGCTCCGAGGAACTTCCCCCTCCTCTCGAAGATGTCCTGAAGCGATACGGCTCCAGGCTTTATCTCGCTCTGATAGTTGACGTGGATGTCTGGGTCGACGAAGCGGAGGTTACGTCGAAGCCACTCCTTCGTGCTCCTTACTGCGATCTCGTTGACGGGAACCCGCTCATCTCCGACGTCGAAGGTGGCCCTATCGCCGTAGACGATGAGCATGGGGGTTATGACCTCACCCCCGCCGAATTTCACCCGTGTCTCCCCAGCCGCCAGCAGCCCCTTATCGAGGTTGTGGTGTAGAATAGTCCCGAAGCGTCTTAGATACTCCTTCGACAGCTCTATTGAGACCTCATTCATGATGGCGTCGCAGATCGAATCGGGATGACCCAGCCCCTTTCGTTCACAGATCTCGAGGGGCTGCTCCTCGAGGGCAACCTGTCTAAGCTCGGTGATCATGAGGTTCTCCATATCCATCCCTATGATGCCTGGAATATTACGGCATTATGTTAAAAATGTTTTCCCACATTTCACCGTAGATTATGTTAATTTTGACTATTTTATTCCTATTGGAATTATCCCAGGCTCTCCACCGCCTCCAGAAGCCTCACCCTGTGATCCTCGATCCTCTCACTTCCAACATCCTCTATGAGGGGTAGGTCGTCCACCACCCTTCTCACCTCCTCCCCAGCCCTCGACTCCCCTCCCTCAGCCATGAGGTGGCGTATGGCGCTGCTCAACCGATAGACGGACTCCCTTAGGGGTCTGCCACCCACACCTCGGAGATAGCTGTCCTCCATCATCTCCAATAGGACGGCTTGGATGATGAGGAGGGGCTCAACGTTGCTGCGGGGTATGCTCAGCCTAACGGGATATCGCCTCAACTCCCTGAAGTATTCGAGGGTCGCCCTCTGCAGCACATCAACCTCATAGCTTAGATGGGGCTGCCGTTTCAGACTCTCAACCTCAACGCTCCTGGAGACCTCGAGGGCTCGATTCAGGTATATCTTGGCATCTATCCAATAGCCCTGTAGGAGGCTTATGGCGGCGTTGGCGATGTAATCCATCCATCGATTCACGATGCTCCACGACTCCCCCGCCTTACGGGTGAGGATGAGGAGTAGGAACTCCATCTCCCGCATCTCCCCCGCCAATCGCTCCGGAGGAGTCTCCATGGGTCCAAGCTCCAGGGCTGGCTCCAGCCATATAGCCACCTCCCTCTCCCTATAGTCGGGTGAGTCTATGAGGCGCTCATGGAGCTCCCTGAACCCCTCGAGGGTTGGCTCCCTATAGAGCCTTGATAGAGACTCCACCTCCACATGGTGTAGGATGGAGCATTCATAGGCGAGGCCTGCGACGATCTTCAGGTATCGCTCATCCAAAGGGCGCTCATCTCACCCTAACCCATCCCCATAGATATATCTTAACATAATACGATGGGTCTCAGAGTTAAGACCCTATAGGAAAATTGAGGGCTCAAAGAGGGTTTAGTTATACCAGATTTCTGATACTGGAGGCGTTGAGGAGTATTAGAGTAATATGATGGAGGCGACTCCACCGCCACTCAGGGCGTTTAGAGGCTGAAACAATTATACTTGAAGTTATCTCTCACCATATGATTTAGAGTGGTGGGGATGAGGGAGACAACAATCTGCAGGAACTGTGGGAGGGAGGTTCCAAAGACCCTCTACTGCATCTACTGCGGCGCCCCCCTGATAGGGTTGGAGGAAGAGGAGAGAGAAGAGCCGGAGAGAATCGAGGGGAGGGCCGCAGCGAGGTCTGAGGCTGAGATCGGAAGGGTGGAGGCTGAGACGGAGGCCGGGGAGGCCAAGGTGGAGGCCGTCGAGGTTGGGGGAGACATTGAGGAGCTAATGAGTAGGCTTAGGGATCACTACATTTGGAGGCTGAGGCTCTGCGGAATCCTCTGCGATGGAGGGGTCTCTGAGGAGGTCTTCGAGAGGCTCTACGATGAGTATTCGACGAAGATCGATGAGCTCCAAGGTGAGAGGGAGAGGCTTTCATCGAGGCTGAGGGGGGAGCTGGAGGAGAGGCGGAGGAGACTTGAGGAGGCTAAGAGGGAGCTGGAAGAGTTGAATGTCAGGGCCGCAGTTGGTCAGATGCCGATGGTGGAGGTGGAGGAGAGAACTCCAAGGCTGAGGAGGGAGATAGAGAGGCTGGAGGAGGAGGCTTCAAGGCTGGAGACGGAGCTCTCAAGGCTGAGGAATGTGATGAGGGGCATCAAACCGAAGGAGCTGTCAAACCTGGAGGAGATAGCGAGGAGGGGCCTCGCCTCCATAGATAGATTGATCAGAGATGGGAGGCTGAAGGGGGAGCTCGGGGAGAGGGTGCGCCGAGACCTCAGGGAGACCTTGAGACTGCTGGAGGGGGTTGTAGGAGATAGACGTAGAAGGGAGGAGGAGCTGAGGATGGAGCTCTCACTCCTCGAGGCGAGATATAAGGTCGGTGAGATCACTGCATCGGAGCTGGAGGAGAGGAAGCGGCGCATCAGGGAGGAGTTGGAGAAGCTCTGGCTCTAAACCTTATATCCACCTTAATGATATGTGTCTGAGGTGAGGCCTGATGGATGATAGAGTGATTGGGGGACTCATAATAGTTGCCACACTCGTGGTGATGGCGGGATACTTCCTCTGGGCCTTCTCCCCCTACCTCGGAATCCTCCAGGGATTGATCACACCGGAGGTCAGCGAATGGGCGTATAGGGCGCCGGTCATCATAGCGGTCTACGCCATACTCGTCATCCTCCTCTGGATAGGATACACAATGGCGACAACTCCTCCGCCGATACCCCTGGAGAAGCCGCTGGAGATAGAGAGGGAAGGAGAGGAGGAGAAGGAGGGGGGCGAGAAGGCTTAGAGTATTCTCGCATCCACCCTAACCTTCCAAACCCGAGGGCTATACTGCGAAACCCTAATTCGATCAGTGATCTCAGCCCCTCTACCGAATCTCTCAGCGGCCTCCAAAACTAGATGCTCAGCCTCCCTAAATATCTCAGGCTCCCGAGCCCAGTGATAGAAGTGCAATATACCACCCTCAACCAGAAGTGGGATCGCGAGATCCAGGAATCTATAGGCCCCGAGGGGGAGGGGCATCACGATCCGGTTGAAGATGGCCTCAAGTCTCGGGCAGACATCCCTCACATCCCCGAGGATTGGGTGAACTCGGTCTTCAACCCTGTTGAGATGTATGTTCTCGATGCAGTAGTTGTGGGCGTCGGGGTTGAGCTCTATGGCCGTTATGTCGACGTCACCCCTCAGCTTCGCGATCCTTATGGGGTAGGGGCCTACGCCGCTGAACATCACGAGGATTCGCTCACCACTCTCCACCTTCGAGGCTATACGCCCCCGCTCGGTGGCCTCCCTCGGTGAGAAGTAGACCTTCATGGGGTCGAGCTTGAAGAGGCATCCAGCCTCCCTATGGATGACCTCCGTATCTGGGTCTCCGGCTATGAGTCTCAGCCTCCTCAACCTATAGTCGCCGATCCTCCCCGACTCCTTTGCCAGGACGCTCTTAACGCATCTATGGAGCTCCATGATTGCCCTCGCCACCTCAACCTCATAGGGTCTGAGCTCCTCCGGAATCTCCACGACGGCGACTGCCTTCCCCCTGGAGCCGATTATGTCATAGGATCTTGGAACCAGGCTTAGAGTCTCCCTCGGTATAACCCCCCTAAGCCGCTCCCTGAGACCGCCCCTCATAGTATCCTCTTCTCACCGAGCTTCCTCATAACCTTAGACCTAACCCTAATCTCCTCCATGGGGAACTCCTCTGGGCCCACATCCTCCTTAGTCCTACGCTTTATGGTGAGGCCGCAGATGCCCCCCTCAACGAGCTGACGGCGGACACACATAGCATAGTTACAGTTAGCGGGATCACAGGGCTCATTAATCCATGTACACCAGGGGCGGCCTCTCACAAACCTCAACGCCCTCTTACCACACCTAAAATACTTACACCGGGGGGTGCAGGGCTTAGCGGCGGCCAACACACATAACCTCTTCCTAGACCCCCTTCAATCGATAAGATGGGGCGCTATGAGAGATTTAAACTTTTCACAGCCACACAAGGAGGATACACAACTCTAATCCAGATACATAGGAAGATGGTAGCCCGGGGGAGATTCGAACTCCCGTCAGGAGGTCCAGAGCCTCCCATCCTTGGCCGCTAGACGACCGGGCTCCAATTTTTGGTTGGGGTGGAGGGCGGATATAAGGGTATCTCAACTAATTGGATTGTTGATAAAAGGAGGTGATTTTGGGCCTCCTCTATATCGCTGCTATGTCAGCTTCTCCATGTAGACGACGTTGTTGATGACTGAGACCTTAACTTTATCTTTGAGGTCTCTGGCCTCGATCCTCTTGTTTAGCTGTGTTCTGAGGTAGTTGGGCTCTACACCCTCGACGCTGACCTGGACGATCTTAGCACCCATCCCCAGAAACTCGTCTATGATGGGGTCATACTTGCTCCTCTTTCTATACTTCTTCGTAGGCTTCTTCTCGACAGGCTTCAATTGGAACTTCACTTCACCCATATACTACACCTCTCATATAAAACTCCCAGAGATATTTAATCCTTTCTACATCACTTCATTATGATAAAAATTGGTTTATGTAGAGTTATATGCGATGCTCTAACGCTGAGGGGGGAGCCCTCGCCGATGTGCAGCTTTCATTGCTCAAAATCGTTATTAGGCATGTGGGGAGGGTCAATTACCACCGCAGGTGTCTAAAAGGGATGATGAGGGTCGATCTGGAGGGTGTGGAGAGGAGTTCACACATACCTAAAAGGGTATACATCTTCGACACCACCTTGAGGGATGGGGAACAGACTCCAGGTGTAAGCTTCACGGTTGAGGAGAAGCTCCTGATAGCACGGCAGCTCGATAGATTAGGGGTGGACATCATCGAGGCCGGATTCCCCATCACATCCAGGGGAAAAGGGGTCTCTAACCCCGGATCTGGGGGAGACGTCGGAACCATGGATGTGGCCCTTGGAGTTGCGAGGCTGATCCGTGAAGCTTTTTAAGGTTTGAGGCGGGGAATCTCTGGGTGATTGGAGGTGGGAGGTGGCTACTTCCTCCCATCCAGATAGGGAGCATCTGGATGTAGACCTACTCCTCTCAGAGGCTGAGAGGTTGAGGAGGGCCCTCCTGAGGCTGAGGGGGAGGGTTGGAGAGAAGGGTTTTGTGGAGAGGCTTCTGAAGAGCCTCGACCTATTGGAGAGGGGTTTGGACAGCTATATCCGGGAGTTATCGATGCTGAGGAGCGCCTTGAAGCTGACCGCCTCGACGAGGCTGACGGAAAAGCAGAGGCTTCTATTGAGATGGATCGCTGAGAGGGGATGCGGAGAGGTCTATACGGTGCTGATAGAGAAGGCCTCAAGGGAGCTGGGCATACCTAAATCGACGGTGCGCTGGAATATGCGTCGACTAAGGGAGGGCGGCCTAATAGAGGCTGGGGACAAGGAGAATAAGGGGGTTCCAGTGAGATTGACGGAGGAGGGCTGGACCCTACTAAGCCTCCTGAGACCCTGATGGACCTAGCCCTCCAGAGTCCTCCACCTCTCCAGGAGCTTGAGGAGCTCATCTCTTCTCGGGCTTCCCCTGGTCTCACGTCTCGTCGCCTTATAGGCTCCGGCGGCGCATCCACGTCTTAGGGCCTCCCCCTCGCTCAGACCCTCAACGAGGGAGGCGGCGAAGGCTCCGAGGAAGGCGTCTCCACAGCCGACGGTGTTGACAACCCTCAATCCAAGCCTCTCCAGGGGGACGGCTGGCACATGGGTTACGCCATCCGCCGAGCAGAGGGCGGCTCCGGAGGCCCCCATCTTTACGATGGCCTTCAAATCCTCTCTTAGCTCAGCCACCCTCACGGCAACCTCCTCTGGATTGCTGGTTCCGAGGAGGGTTTCAAACTCAACTCGGTTTAGGACGAAGTAGTCGACATGCGTCATCACCCCCATCAACGCCTTTAGACCCCTCTCAACGTAGACGCCTGGATCCCAGATGACGGTGGATCCAGCCTCCTTAGACATCTCAGCCAATCGCTCAGCTGTCTCAAGCGGCGGATCCATCACAACGGCGACCCTGGCCTCCTCGATCAGGCTTCTCCTCTGCGGATCCTCCAGCCGATCCGGTGTCAGCTTCAGATTTGCGCCGAAGTATGTGTGTATCTCGTTTTCGCCTCTCTCATCGATGGTTATGTAGGCCTGACCGGATTCAACACCCTCAACTATGAGAACCCCCGAGTGATCTACGCCCTCAGCCTCCAGTATGCGTAGCTGCCTCACCCCTATGTCGTCGTCGCCCAGAGCCCCTATGAAGGCAACCCTCCCCGGGCCGAGGATCCTGGCCGCTGCGACGGAGACGTTTGCCGCCGTCCCACCGGAGACCCGCTCTATGACCCTAACCCTAACCTCCTCCCCGGGTCTGGGGAGCCTCTCGACGAAGAGGTTGATGTCCCAGTTTATCGCCCCACAGCAGATCAGCTCAGCCATATGGCTCACCGCAGTATACGACTCTCTCCATGAAGAGCTTTAGAAATCTCTCCGAGTCGACATCCACGGCCACCTCGACGTTCGTCGGAGCCCTTGATCCTGATCTGCGATCCGTTACGGTCATGCCTCTGGTGTATTCTCCTCGGAGCTCCACATCGACGTGGAAGGCCCTGAACTCTATTAGGGTGGGGTCTATGGCGGCGGCCACGGCGAGGGGGTCGTGGAGGCTTAGGCCGTTGAATCTTCGAACCAGGTCTCGGCAGAGATCTGCGACCAGTCTCCCCCTCCTTGTCTGGAGGGATTCAACCTCCCTGAAGAGTTGGGGGGTCATCCGATTTCTGGGGTCGGTTGTCACGTCGAGGCCTACAGCCTTCAGCTTGAAGCCTGCTTTGAAGACTATGCTCGCCGCCTCCGGGTCATGCCAGATGTTGAACTCCGCCACGGGTGAGGCGTTCCCAAAGCCATGGGGCGTCACTCCATAGGCACCCCCCATGATTATGAGTTCTCCAACCATCTCTGGGAGCCTCGGCTCAGCCATGTAGGTGAGGGCGATGTTGGTCAGCGGCCCCACAGCTATGAGGGTTAACTCCTCCCCAAGCTCCTCAGCCCTCTCTATTATGAGCTCCACGGCTGAGCGCTCATCTGGCTTCAGCCTCGGCTCCGGCAGCCTCGCCTCCCCCAGGCCTTCTGGGCCATGTATATCCTCGGCGGGCCTCGGCTCCTCGATGAGCGGTCTCTCAGCTCCAGGGGCGACGGGGACGTCCTCTATGCCTAAGAATTCGAGGATTCTCCTGGCGTTCCTGTTGGCCTTCTCCTCGCTGACGTTTCCAACAACCGTTGTGAGGGCTTCAACCTGGAGCTCCTGGGAGCTTAGGGCGAGGAGGATGGCGAGGGCGTCGTCGACGCCTGGATCGGTGTCGAGGATGATATGCCTCAATCTCCCACCGTTTAGAGGTGGGCTTAGACCGTTTTAATGGTTGCCGATGGAGTTATCCCTCCTAAAGGGAGAATTAAGGCGATGGAGACCCTAAACCCCCGCCTCATCTATGAGGCCAAGAAACGAATAGGGAGCTGGGTCTGGAGGACGCCCCTTAAATGTTCCAGGGGGCTGAGCCATCTGATAGGGGGAGATGTATGGCTTAAGCTGGAGAATCAACAGGTGACTGGATCCTTCAAGCCGAGGGGGGTGGCCAACAAGCTGTTGAGACTCAAAGCTGAAGGGAGAACAGGAGAATTGGTCACCTCCTCCTCTGGAAACCATGCCCTCGCCCTCGGCCACCTCTCAAGGCTGCTCGGCTTCAAGGCCTTAGTCGTGGTTCCACGTGGGACGCCGAGGGTGAAGGTGGACGCCATCAGAAGCCTCGGAGTGGAGCTCAGGATACATGGCTCGGAGTATATGGAGGCTGAGGCTGAGGCAAAGAGACTCTCAGCCGAGGAGAATAGAGTCTTCATCTCCCCCTACAACGATGTCGATGTGATAGCTGGACATGGAACCATAGCCCTGGAGCTCCTGGAGGATCAACCCCACATCGATGAGGTTCTCGTCCCCGTCGGGGGTGGAGGCCTCATATCTGGGATAGCCGCCGCCATCAAGTCCCTATCACCTGGAACAAAGGTCATCGGGGTTCAGCCCTCAGCCTCACCTGTGATGTATGAGAGCCTAAAGCGGGGTCACATCGTCGAGCTTGAGATAGGGGAGTCCATCGCCGAGGCCCTCCTCGGAGGCATAGAGGCCGACTCCATCACATTCAACCTCTGCCGTAGATACGTCGACGACTTCATAATCGTCGATGAACCCTATGTGAGGGAGGCCGTAAGATGGATGCTCCTCCATGAGCGGCAGGTGGCTGAGGGAGGTGGAGCCATAGGCGTAGCAGCCCTATTATCAGAGACGGAGCGATTTAGGGGTGAATACATAGCCGTCGTGGTGAGCGGAGGCAACATCGACCCCGAACTCCTCAGAGAGCTGATAAGGGGTAAGGATTAAAAGGCTCCAGCCGCCAACTGTTAGGGGCTTGAGCGGAGACGAGGAGCTGGAGAGGATCAAGAGGAGGATAATGCGTAGAATGATGCGGGGAGAACCGGAGAGGAGGGAGGATTCAGGACTCTGGAGAGATGGGGAGGTCATAGAGCTGAATGAGGCAAACTTCGATAAGGCCATCTCCACGGCTTCGAAGCCGGTTCTCATAGACTTCTGGGCCGTCTGGTGTCCACCCTGCATGGTGATGAGCCCCATCGTCGAGGAGTTGGCCAGGGACTACGCTGGGAAGGCCTACTTCGCAAAGGTCAACGTAGATGAGAATCAGAGGCTCGCCCTACGATTCAGGGTTATGAGCATACCCAGCTTCCTCCTCTTCAAGGATGGCCGCCTCATCGACAGGGTTATCGGAGCCGTCGGGAGGAGGGGGCTTGAGAAGATGCTCCTCAGGGCGCTTTAGGCTGAGCGAACTCGACGACTCGGCAATCCAGGGTCTCAGCGTCGAGGAGGGCTATGGTGCATCTACCGGTGAGATAGCCGCATACCTCCCCAGGGTTGACGACGAGGGTATCCCCAACCTTCTTCACCTCAGCCCTATGCGTATGTCCATGGACAACCACGTCGAAGACCTCAGACCTTATCAGGGAGTTTAGGAGCTCCGACTCATGGCCATGTAACAGGGCGATGCGGATGCCGCAGAATCGAATCTCAGCGAAGAATCCCCTAAGCTCCATACCCGCCTCCTCAAAGCGTCTTCGAAGCAGAGCCCTCTCAGCCTCATTGTTCCCGTAGACTCCTATCATCCTCGCCTTCAACCCCTTGAAGTGGGGGACGGTGAAGGGGGAGACGTAGTCCCCGGCGTGGAGGACGAGCTCCACCCCCTCCTCGTTGAGCCTCTCAACCGCCCTGTCGATGAGGTGGATGTTGTCATGGGTGTCAGCCATCAAACCTATGAGCATATCCATTAATGATTCGACGGCTCCCCTAAAAAGGTCTCCAAACCACCACTAAAAACCTCGGAAGCTGAGGCTGAAGGCCCTGGCTACCGAACGCTAAATCTTTTATTTTCCTCGTAGATTTTTACTGAAAAATGAAAAGAGCGACGCTTATCATCATCCTCCTCATCGCCGCATATTCTGCATATTCTACCCTTGAGTGGAGGGTTGAAAAGGAGAAAATTTACGTTATAAAAGACTATGCTGTAAGTCTTTCCGATCATCCATTACTTGAAATCGCAGATGCAGGGTCTATTTTGGAATACCTAATTGAAAATAATGCCTCAGACTTAATTCTAAGAGAAAGAATTCGACAATATTCTGCTAGTGCAAGAACCTTGGAATATTCCTCACTCATATTATACAAAGCAACAGGGGATGAGAAATATAGGCTCTTCAGAACCGCTATGGTGAATCTTAAGGACTTTTTCATAAGTGTCAACAACAGACCGATCTTAATATTGTGTTGAAGGAGAACCTTAACATTATAAAGAATATTGGAGGAGAGCTTGAGGGGAAGAGAATAACGGATTTAACTAAAGAAGAAGTGGAAAGGATATTTGAGCTTTCTACCGAGTTAAGGTGTACAACATAATTCTAACGAACATCGTCGAAGGGTTCTGATGAGAGGCGCCCATGGAGCTCTCATCGCACACGGTCTCTGATGATTCCAGGGTATCGTTAAGGAGTTTTAGAGGCTATGAGCCTCGTTATCGCCAGGGCGGGTAGCAGGGTCAGCGTCGCCGTCGTATCCGAAGCAGAGGTGATGGCTGGGATCACGACATTATCGGGGTTTAGACCCCTCCTATGTGTCATGTGAGCCAGTAGGAGGGCGAGGAGGGAGATAGAGAGGAAGCTGAGGAGATTCGTAAGCAACGAGACTGAGACGAGGAACCTGAGAACCCCCACATCGGGGAGGCCTAAGAGGAGGTAGGCGAGGAGGGCGAAGAGTATATGTAGCGGAGCCGCTACGGCTTCCACCCTCAGCGTCCTCCTCAAACCCTCATCGAGTATCCCCCTCAGGCCTCTTACATAGCCGAGGGCGAGGCTGGTTGTTGTCAGCGACCCTATGATGGAGCCGATATCGCCAAGAGTGGAGAGGAGGGAGGGGTAGAGGATGAGGATTCCCGGATGTCTCAGGATGCCCTCCCTCAACCGGGATAGGACTATTCCGTTGAGGCTGGCGAGGAGCGTTGAAAACAACACCGTCAGAGTCCCCTCCCTGATGACCGAGGCGAAGAGCTCATCCCCCCTAAACATGTAGATGATGGCTGCGGCGGCCATGAGGGCTGAGAGGAAGAGCATCGACAGCATCCACACGCCGAGCTTTGTGATCGAGAGGGCCGCCACCGCTGCGTAGGAGCCGCTTACCAGGATGTCATTTATGGAGGAGAGGCAGGGATAGAGGATTATATCCGGATCGAGGCCTCGACGATAACCTGAGATCGCTATCAAAGTCGTCAGGGGTATGGAAATGAGAACCGCTGCGAGGCAGGTGACCGTCGGCAAAAGCAGATAGAGGCCTAAATGCCCTATGGAGGCTATCCCGAGGGGGAGGTTCAACATGAAGGCGATGAGACCCATCCCAAGGGTGTCGAGAAGCGTAAGGACATAGATGCTGGAGATGAGGCTGTAATAGGTTCTGGTGTTCCCCCTAAGCCTCGGATATATGAGGCCGAGGTGGAGCATCGTGGAGAGATTCCCAGAGAAGATGCCGCTTATGTCACCCCTCACCGTCAATATCGGCGGATAGAGAGCTAAGAGCCAGGGCCTTGAACGGAGGAGGGGAGCCAAAAGCGAGACGAGGCCTCCGGCGAGGAGGCCGAGCGAGTCGACGGAGAGGGCGAGGAGAGCCTGAGCTGACACAGATGCGTAGGGGCGTCTAAGCCCTCTCTCCCCCCTCACATTTGCCCCATCCAGACATCCCCATGGAGTCCAGGGCTGGAGCCCCACCGGAGATAACCAACAACCCTTAAAAAGATATCAGGATAGGCGGGCCCGCTGGGATTTGAACCCAGGCTCTCCGGCTTAGAAGGCCGGCGCCTTATCCAGGCTTGGCCACGGGCCCCCTCTTCTATGGGCTTTTTGATGCTCGGCGATTTAAGGTTTCATTCCTTCTTCGTCTTCCATATTGTTAGGCCGCAGTTTCCGCAGGTGTATCTGTCTCCGTGGTCTGCCATGAAGTATCCTGGGCCGCATCTCCGGCAGAAGGGTCTGAGCCTCTCGATCTTGTCTCCCTCAACCTTGTAGAGGTTCCAGACTCCTCGCTTCTTCACTCGGCTTCGCCCTCCTCTTTAGGCGGCCTGTTTCTCCTTATTATATGCTCCGGCTCGAACTCCAAAGCCTTCTCAGCATTCTCGTATACATGGGCCTCACCGACGGTGATGTGGGTCCCCGTCTTCGTCACCATCCTCCTAACCCACACCTGATCCACGGTGACGCCTAAGGCCTCGGCTAAGTGTTCCCGGATCTCGGCTCTACTCGGCGTTGAGGGGGCCTCCACCTGGAAGGTGACCTCCCTCCGCCCTATGAGGGGGTTATCCCTCGCTGAGATCACCTTCAGCTCCACTCCCAGCCTCCTCCATCCGCCCCATGAACTCCTCCGCCCATCGCTTCCGATCAGCGGTCACCTCCACGGCGACGAGGCCCTCATGGGGCTGCCCATAGACGATGAGGGAGCCGACGGGCAGGAGGATGATCAGGGGGAGGACGAGGAGATCCTCCTCGCCCTCAACGATCACAGCCACCCCACTTTTAAGGGTTACCGCCTCCTCCAGAGCCCTCCAGGCTTCGGCATCTATGGTTCCAGGTGGATTCCTCGCCCTTATCAGATGTCGACCCTCCAGCCTATAGGGCTCTATGGGTCGACGCATCACCCTGTAGTCGACGACTATGATGTCGGGGTTGACCCCGACCCTTAGGAGATTCTTCGTGGAGGCGTCTCCGACGACGGCGAGCATCTCTGGGCGCAGCGTCGTCAGGAGCTCCTTAAGCCTTAGGGGGGCGTCTTCGCCGCTTAGGAGGACTCCGAGAGGGCTCTTCAACTCCCATCGCATATGGGTTGGGAGCCTCAGGGTCCTCCTCAAGAGGGTCACCGAACCTTTATGGCGTATCTCCCAGGCTTCTCTATACCCAGCTTCTTAGCCAGCTCCGAGGATTCGGGGTTTAGGATTATGATGAGGCCCATATAATCCTCGCTTAGGTCCTTCCCCTTACAGATGGGGCATGTGTCTCCATCTGTGAGGATCTTACAGCTCCTGCAGGCCCTTAGGCTCACCGCTCCTCAGCCTCCTCCTCGGCTATGCCCCTCGCCCGTTTAACCTCCTCCTCGATCCAGTCCAGTCGACCCAGGAAGGGCTGGCGGGCGGTGACCCCTATCTTACCTGCGCTCCGACCCTTCGGGAATGAGACCGCAACTATCCTAACCCTGAAGATATCGCCCTTCTGTATCCGTCTACCGGTCTCCTTGCCGAGGAGAACACCATGCTTCTCATCGTAGGAGATGAAGTCATCCATGAGCTGTGAGACGTGGAGAAGCGCATCGACGGGGCCTATCCTCAGGAATGTTCCGAAGTCTGCGACCTCGACTACCTCCCCCTCAACTACCTCCTGGAGCTCCGGATAGAAGGAGAGGAGTGTGAAGACAACTCTATGATGGGTTCCACCGTCTCCCGGGACTATGCGGCCCACGGGGTCAACTTTCAAGTCGACGATGCTGATGACGTAGCCCAACTCCTCGTCGACGAGCCCCTCATACTTCCGCTTCAACTCATCGAGGGCGACCTCCTCCAGGGGCTCGCCGAATCTTGAGGGGTCTATGCGGATCGTATCCCTCAGGGTTATGAGGTTAAACATCCCACGCCACCTAAGGCTTAAAACCAGGATAAAAGGCTTTACCACTAACGCCTCCCAAGACGCTCAATCAGCCTCGCCGCTGGGCACACCTCTATGAAGACCTCGAAGGGATATCGCTCGATTATGTCACTGAGATACTCCCTCCAGCGATATCCGAGGGCTATGAGGACGTAGACTCCGGCGACGTGGGCGCCTCGGCTCTCAACCAGGTCTACGAGGGCCCTGACGGTCTCACCGGTTCTAACGACGTCGTCGACGATGAGGACGCTGTCCCCCGTCTCCCTCATCCTCCTCTTCCTCTCCTCTTCCTCCCCACCCCTCTTCTTTTTCTTCTTGACCCCCCTCCTTATCGACGCCTTTGGGATGTAGAGGCATCTCCTTATGGCTGTTCCCTTCACGGTATAGGTCTTCTCTATGAAGTCCCTTATCCCAACCTCCTTACGCTCCTTCGCTATGATGAGGTCGACGTCGAGGAGATTGGCTATGAGCGTTGCAACGGGGATTCCATCGACGGCAGCCGTCAAGACCTTCGTGACACGTCTACCGGCGAACTTCTCCACGGCGTAGTTGGCCAGTATCTTGAGCCAGGTTATCTCGGAGACTACTGGGGTGTTGTCGAAGTATCCCTCCTCATCGAAGTTTATCCTCCTCATAAGGGCATCCTTGATGTTGGTGATCTCCATCAGCTTCTCATAGAGCTGTTGAGCCCTGGCATAGCTGGGGAGGACATGCCCCCTCATATATCGGCTTAGGATTGGAGGGCTCAGCCCCAGCTTCTCGCTGAGCTCCTGATAGGTGAAGGCCTTACCAGCCACCTTCAGAAGGTCCGTGATCATCATCCTATACTTAAGCTCCCTAACCTTAGGCTTCAGACCCCTACTCATCTCCTCCAACCCACTCACATCCACTAAGCCTTAAACGGGCCCGAGGGGATTTGAACCCCCGACCGCCGGGTCTCCCCGCATGGGAGCCTAAAAGCCCGGCGCTCTACCTGGCTGAGCTACAGGCCCTCAGCACCGAGACCATAAGAATTATACATTATTAACGTTTTAGCATTTCCCCAATCCAAGCTGAAAGATTTTTACGCCTCCAAGCAATATAGAGGAGACGGCGGCCGTGGTCTAGCCTGGCTAAGACGTCAGCCCCCCGAGCTGAAGATCCCGGGTTCGAATCCCGGCGGCCGCACCAGGGACTCATCGAAAGATGTCGAGGAGTAGGCTGAGGCAGACCTCAAGGATGGAGGATGAGCCTAAGATGAGGACTATGAGGGGATAATACCTCAGGAGCTCCCCAAGGGCCCTCTTAAAGGCCTCAATTCTCCCCACCTCTCCATATAGTGTTTGGGGCTTAAGGATGGCTCTGCCGAGGTATTCACCAGCTATGGCTGAGAGGGTGAAGCCGGCTGCCTCGAGGAGTATTATGGGGACGAAGGCCAATATGAGTTGAGGGTGATCGAGGAGTATCGGCAGCGCGGCGAGGCCGATGACGAGGAACTTTAGGATGAGCAATGGATACGACAGCATCAGCAGGCCTGGGAGGATGAGGAGGAGAGGCTCCGAGATGAGGTTTGTTCTGAGGGCGAGGGAGAGCCTCTGAGCCGCATCCAGGCCACCCATCAGCTGCAGTAGGGGGTAGGAGTTGACATCTCTAAGGGTGTAGAGGAGATACTCGACATCGGTGTAGAGCTGGTAGCGTATGGGAAAGCCGATGAGGCTGATGAGTATGCCGGAGGTGAAGGCGATGAGGGAGTCCCTATAGAATCTACACAGTGAGGGCCAATCCCTCTCCAATAGACGCCTCAGCGAGGGGGGAAACCTGATCAACGGCTCATCGAGATCATGGCCACCTATATTAAGATGACGGAGCTATCCCTTAATCATGGCCTCCACGGCTGATGTGAAGGAGGCGGCCTTCAAATTCATAGATCAAAACAGAGACTGGCTCTCGGAGTTTCACCTCGAGATATGGAGATACGCCGAGCCGGCCTTCAGGGAGTATCGATCCTCTAAGGCCTATGTTAGGCTGCTGAGGAGGGAGGGATTCGAGATTGAGGAGGGAACCGGTGGGATGCCGACGGCCTTCATGGCCACATGGGGTGAGGGACATCCCCTCCTCGGAACCTACGCCGAGTATGACGCCGTCCCGGGGCACAACCAGGCGGCCGTCCCCTACCGAGCGCCGAGGGAGGGACTCCACCCCTACGCTGCTGGGCATACAGACCCCCACTCAGCTCTGGGAGTCGCCGCCCTCTTCGGGGTGTTGGCAGCCAAACACGCCATGGAGCAGTATGGCATCAAGGGCAGCCTCAGACTCTTCGGGGAGCCAGCTGAGAAGGTCTGCGGCTCAAAGCCAGTCCATGCGGCCAAGGGCTACTACGACGGAGCCGACGCCTACATCAGCTATCATCCAGGCTACGCCAACTATGTTAGAGGCGAGATTCAGGGAGGGGCCTACTGGAGCCTCCTATTCCAATTCGAGTGCGACGACCCCGTTGATTGGTATAGGCTGATAGCCGTCGATCCAACCCCCTATAGACGTGGATGGCACTCCGGGGGCAGGGTTCCAGCGGCCCTCGACGCCGTCTGCATGATGTGTATGTTGACGAAGATGACGAAGGAGGCCATGCTCCCCCACACAGCCTACTGGACGCTGAACGAGTTCATAATGGTTGGAGGGCAATGCACATCGGATAATCTGCCCCCGAAGATCAGCCAGATACAATATGCCTACCGGTCGCCGACGCTGACGATGCAGGAGAGGATCACGAGGGTTTTGGAGAACAACGCGAGAGCTGCGGCTAAGGCATCCTTCTGCGAGGTCTATGAGCGCTGGATCACGAAGACGAGGGTTGGCCTCCCCAACCTCGTATTGGCTGAGGCTACCTATGAGAACTTGAAGCTGGTGGGTCCGCCGAGGTATGGGGAGGAGGCTAAGAGATTCGCCAGGGAGATTCAAAGGAACCTCGGCTATGAACCCATGCCCGAACCCTTCCTCGAATACGGCTTAACCTACGGCGGAGGTGAGGCTCGGAAGCCCATACTGTCGCCGGGGGAGATGGATGAGCTCATCCGGAGGGCTCATCCATCCTGGGTGAGGAACATGGGCTCGGACGACTATGTTGACTATACATGGCATGCGCCTACGGCGAGATTCTTCACGGCCAGACCCGTCTTGAAGCCTCTGCCCGATGGCAGACCCTATCCTTGGTGGGTTCACGTAGCCATGGGTGGAAACCCATGCACCATAGACCCCTGCATCATAACGGCGGCCAAAACAATAGCGGCGACCTTCATAGACCTCCTCCTGAAGCCTGAGATACTCCGCAAGGCCTGGGATGAGTTCAACGAGAGAACTGAGGGAGGGATAGGGGGGTCGAGGTGGGTGCCGCCGCTCCTCCCAAAGGACTTCCAACCCCCGATAGACCTGAGATGGCCGGAATACATCTCGACGCCCAGGGGAGAAGAATGGTGGATACCCACACCCAAGAGCCGGAAGGAGTTTAGACGCCTATAACCCTTTTATCTAAGCTCCTCTTTCATGCTTCATTCATCTGGTGGGGTCGGCCGGATTTGAACCGGCGACCACGTGGGCCCGAGCCACGCATCCCACCTAGCTGGACCACGACCCCAGCAGCGTCTAAAACTCTAAAGGCCTCCCTTAAATTTCTTAATCCCCAATCTCCTCCCCGATCGTTAGGTTCAGAACTATCTCAGCTATGTCGCTCCCATATTCCGCCGTTCGCCTTATGCTCTCTATGATGAGTCTGAGAGCGGGGACATCCTCCGTGGGGGCATGCTTTATCACCTTTTGAACCACCACCGCCTCCATTCGACGTGTCTCCTCCGCCTTCTCGAAGACCCCATCGGCTGAGGCGTAATCCCATTTGAAGAGGGCCTCTATGGCCTCCTCGAAGACCCTGAGCGCTGAGTCGCTCATAGCCTTTATCTCCTCCAGAAGCTCCCTGCTGAGATTCATGGGGGTCATCGTGAGGCTATTCTGGGCGATGTTAGCCGCGTGATCCGCCATCCTCTCTATGGACTTCGTGATCAGCCTATAGCCTAGACACTCCCTAGGCGAGGAAAGCCCAATCTCCCTCAAAACCCTCCCATCCAAAACAGCCATCTTCAACAGCCTTATGATGTATAGTCCAAATCGATCCACCTC
>Ga0190286_1000289_pt1 | contig 22132 bp, 17 predicted proteins | sample 48691834_MG_FD_183241 | JGI IMG/M metagenome (GOLD analysis project Ga0190286, IMG submission 183241) | Hydrothermal vent microbial mat bacterial communities from Southern Trench, Guaymas Basin, Mexico - 4869-18-3-4_MG | ecosystem: Environmental > Aquatic > Marine > Hydrothermal vents >... | reverse complement strand
TGGCTAACGTCTGGTTTAACGGCGGAAGCCCTATAGCAACATCCCTAAAAAGTTCAACACCGATACCTCCCATGCCGAATAGGATTACTGGACCGAAAAGCATGTCGGTTTTGGCTCCGATGATTACCTCGTAGCCTTGCTTTTTGATCATCGGTTGAACCGTGACTCCTTGAATCTCTGCGTTTGGATTATATTCTCTGGCTCTTTGCATGATTAGATCGAAGGCTTTTCGAAGTTCAGCCTCAGAGTTTATGTCAAGAACAACTCCTCCAGCGTCGGTTTTGTGAACTATCTGAGGGGACAGAATCTTCAACACCACGGGATAACCTATCTGTGAGGCTAAAACCGCGGCTTCATCCGCTGTTTTTGCAACGGAAGTTTTGACGACTGGAATGTCGTAGTATTCCAAAAGTTTTTTCGCTTCAGCCTCGGTTAATACTTCACGGTTTTCAAGAGCCGCGTTTCTCATTATTACAAAGAGTGGACGTTTCGGCGGGACGACATCCACTGGCAGTTCTTCAGGTGTTTCGTAGAGAAGTTCAAGGTTGCGTTTGTACTGGTACATGTACATGTATGTTTTGACAGCTTGTTCTGGAGTGGAATATGTTGGAATGCTGTTTTCGTTGAAGATGCTGTTCGCTTTTTCCACCTCTTCGTGCCCCATGAAAGATGTTAAGATGGTTTTGTTACAATATCCTCTGCCTTTACACAGTTTTACGATGCTTTTCGCTATTTTAGCCGGATCTTCCACACCTTGAGGGGTGTAAATTATCAGCAAGCCGTCAACGTTTTCATCCTTAAGACACGCCTCAACAACCGCTGTGTATCTGTCGGCTTTTGCGTCTCCTAAAATGTCGATTGGGTTTCCCCTACTCCAGTAATGGGGCAGAATGCTGTTAAGAGTCTCCATGGTTTTTGGGCTTAGCTTAGCCAGCTTTCCACCTCTGGATATGAGGGCATCTGTAGCCATCACGCCTGGACCGCCAGCGTTAGTGATAATGGCGAGGTTTGGACCTTTCGGCAAGGGTTGCATACCCAAAACTTCAGCGGCGTTGAATAAGTCACCGATTTCCTCTACACGCACTATTCCGGCACGTTTGAACGCTGCGTCGTAGACCATGTCTTCTCCCGCAAGTGATCCTGTGTGGGAAGCCACGGCGTGGGCGCTTTCACTGAATTTTCCAGCTTTCACAACGATTATCGGTTTTGTCCTTGCAAAGTGTCTTGCGGCGCTCATGAACTCTCTGGCGTCCGTTATCCCCTCAATGTACATTAGGATGCTTCTTGTTTTCGGGTCTGTGCCGAAGTAGTCTATGAGATCGCCGAAGTCAACGTCAACCATGGAGCCTATGGAGACGAAGTTGCTGAAGCCTATGTTTTCGTGGACAGCCCAGTCGAGGATTGCTGCACATAAAGCGCCGCTCTGAGAGATGAACGCTATGTTTCCGGGTTTCGGCATTTTAGCCGTAAATGTTGCGTTGAGGTTTATGCTTGGACGGATTATGCCTAAACAGTTTGGTCCTATTATGCGGAGGTTGTACCTCTTTTTTATCTCAAGAATCTTGTCCTCTAACGCTTTTCCCTCAGGTCCAACCTCTTTGAAACCCGCTGAGATTATGATTATTCCGGGTATTCCAGCCTTTCCACACTGCTCCACGATGTCTGGAACGGTCTTAGCCGGGGTGGCAATCACGGCTAGGTCAACGGTTTCCGGAAGCTGATCAACGGTTTTGTACGCTTTGAAACCGAGGATTTCGGTTTTGTGAATGTTAACTGGATAAACCTTACCCTGATAGCCTAGCTCTGTGAGGTTTTTCATTAGAATGTAGCCTACGGAGCCTTCTTCGTCGCTGGCTCCTATCACGGCTATGCTTTTGGGATTAAAAATCTTATCAAGATTTAAGGTGACCAAGTGTAAGCCTCCTTTTAGGGGTGATGTATGATTTGACAACGGAAATTAAAACTTTGTGTCAAGCGAATGAGACTTAATTATGATGTTTTATTCGTTTTTAAGAAATTTTTAACCAATAGCACCTACCCCCCTCTATTTTCCTATAGCAAATATTGCACAATCTACTTTAACGGTTCATCCGTAGAAGAAGCGAACAAAAGGTTAGGACTTGCCGCTATTTCTTTTTTCCATTAGGTATTTGTGGATGGCTCTTGCAGCGCGTTTTCCAGCGCCCATAGCGCTTATGACGGTGGCTGCGCCTGTAACTATGTCTCCTCCCGCGTAGACCCCTTCGATGCTTGTTTTTCCGTTTTCATCCGTCACTATTGTTCCGTGCCTTGTAACTTCTAATCCTTCCGTTGTCTGAGGTATTATCGGGTTTGGTGTTCCCCCGATGGCTATTATAACAGTGTCCACATCCATGGTGAATTCAGAACCCTCGATTGGTATGGGTCTCCGTCTTCCGCTGGCGTCAGGTTCGCCTAGACGCATCCTAACGCATTCCATGGCTTTAACCCATCCCCTCTCGTTTCCGATGAACCTCTTCGGATTCGTTAAAAACTCGAAGATGACACCTTCCTCTTCAGCGTTTTCAATCTCTTCAGCGCGCGCCGGCATTTCCTTCCTAGACCTTCTGTAAACAATCCTAACTTCTTTGGCTCCAAGCCTCAAGGCACACCTCGCAGCGTCCATAGCCACGTTTCCACCGCCGATAACAGCCACTTTTTCTCCAATGTAGATTGGCGTGTCATACTCTGGGAAAGCGTAGGCTTTCATAAGGTTGACGCGGATTAAGAACTCGTTGGCGGAGTATATACCACAGAGGTTTTCACCTGGTATCCTCATAAACCTTGGGAGACCAGCCCCCGTGCCTACAAAAACCGCGTCGAACCGTTCAAGCAGCTCCTTAATCGTGTAGAGCTTTCCAACCATCGCGTTGGTTTTAATCTTAACACCCAGCTTCTTTATGTAATCAGCTTCCGCCTCAACAATCTTTTTAGGCAAACGAAACTCAGGAATCCCGTAAACGAGGACACCGCCGGGCTTGTGCAAAGCCTCGAAAACCACAACCTCGTGTCCAAGCCTCACCAAGTCAGCCGCAGCGGTCAACCCCGCTGGACCTGCACCGACAATCGCTACCCGTTTTCCCGTGGGTTTAGGCTTCGGTGGAGTGTCATAACCGTGCTCCCTCTCCCAGTCGGCGACGAACCTTTCCAGTCTTCCAATGGATATTGGATCTCCTATTTTCGCCATCGTACAGTTTGCTTGACACTGCTGTTCTTGAGGGCAGACCCTTCCGGTGACCGCTGGGAGATTGTTCTTCTCTCTTATCTTTTTTATGGCTTCTTTGAACTTGCGTTCCTTGATAAGCTTTATGAAGGCTGGGATGTCGATTTCCACAGGGCACCCCTTAACACATGGGGAAGGAGCGGGACACTGTAGACATCTCTCGGCTTCGGCTACTGCTTGCTCCACGGTATAGCCTAAGGCAACCTCGTTGAAGTTGTGAACGCGTTCTTTTGGGTTTTGTTTAGGCATGGGTACTGCTTCTTTACGAATCTTCGGTTTCGGCTTGCTCATGAACTTCTCTCCCCCTTCTCATAAAAGACAAAGGCAAGCTTCTCTTGAGCAGTGTACATCTTCAACCTAGCCATCAACTCTTCAAAGTCAACCTGATGCCCGTCAAAGTCCGGTCCGTTCACACACGCAAACATCGTCTTACCTCCGACTGTTACCCTGCAGGCTCCGCACATCCCCATCCCGTCAACCATTATTGGAACCAAGTTGACTATGGTTGGTATTCCGTGAGGACGAGTGAACTCGGAGACGAGTTTCATAGTTATAATGGAGCCTAAAACTATTGCACGGTCAATTTTCCTCTCTTTAAGCAGGTCTTTGAGGAAGTCTAAGCCCTTATAACCCTTCGTCCCGTCGTCGGTAGCCACGTAAAGCTCATCGCAGACTTGACGCATCTCCTCTTCATAAATGAGTTGGTTCGCCGTTCTGGCACCAATTACCCCGATTATCTTGTTTCCTGCTTCATGTAAAGCCTTGGCTTGATAATATAAGGGTGCAATCATCACTCCTCCTCCAACGCACAGAACAGTTCCGAAATTCTCGATTTTTGCGGGTTTTCCCAGCGGACCAGCCAAGTCAAGGATGGAGTCTCCCGCCCTCAGAGCGCCAAGCTTCTTCGTTGTCTTTCCAACTTCATGGCAGACCACGGTTATTGTTCCCTTTCCAACATCTGCTCCAGCGATTGTCAGGGGTATCCGCTCACCCGTTTCATCTATCCTTAAAATCACAAACTGTCCAGGTTTCGCTTTCTCAGCAACCTCTTTCGCCTCAAATTCGAACAAGTTAATATGTGGGACAAGCTCCCGTTTCGTCACTATTTTATACAACCTTGGCTTCCTCCTCCCTTTTCTTTTCCAGCCTATACGGGTTTGGTCCAAGCTTTCTGATTCTTTCAACAAAATTAGTCATCATCATCGCAAATTTTTGTCCCTCAGAGGACGAGGCGAAGCCTATCTCGAGACGCTCAGGGTTTATACCCAAGGCTTGCAGAGAATCCTTCATGACTTCCACTCGACTCTTAGCCTTCAAGTTACCGTCTATGTAGTGGCAGTCACCTATGAGGCAGCCTGTTATGATTACACCGTCGGCGCCGTTCAGGAAAGCCTTCAGAACATGAAGCACGTCAACTCTTCCGCTGCACGGAACCCTTATGATTCTGATGTTCGGCGGATACTGTATTCTGCTCACTCCAGCCAAGTCAGCGGCTGCGTAGGAACACCATTTACACGCGAAACAAACTATGATTGGCTCAAACTTCTCGCTCACACCTTTGAGTTTTTTCGGTTTGAGCAAAGCCTCAACAGCCGCCACTATCTGCTGGTCTTTGAAGTGGAGCAGCTGCATGGCACCCATAGGACACTCAGCGGAGCAGACCCCGCAGCCTTTACAGTTGGCTTCCACAATATGGGGCTGACCGAAGGGTAAAAGCTCAATCGCGCTGAATATGCATGAGACAGCACAGGCGCCGCATCCGACGCATATCTCAGGGTCAACGGAAGCCTTCACAGCTTCAGCCTTCACCGTTCTGACAGCCATAGGAATCGCCGCCCTCGTCGCTGCAGCGTAAGCTTGAGCTATACTTTCCGTCACGTCCTTTGGACCGTGAGCCGTACCGCAGACATATATTCCCTCCGATGAGAAGTCAACTGGTCTGAGCTTCGGATGAGCTTCAAAGAAAAACTCGTCTGAACCTAAGGGCACCTTGAGTATCGGCGCGAGTTGTCTTCCAGCTTCATGCTGAACCAGCGGAGTTGACAGAACCACTAGGTCACTTTTCAGCTCAATCTCCGCGTTTGAGTACAAGTCATAAACCTTAACCGTTAGCTTTCCGTTCGACTCCGTCACTACAGGCGGATTATCTTGGTCGTAACGGATAAACTGAACGAAGTTTTCCCTTGCCTTAAGGTAGAAGTCTTCGTATTCCCCGTATGTTTGTATGTCACGGAAGAGAATGGTGACTTCCACGTTCGGATACATCTCCTTAAGAAGCAAAGCGTTATTGAGGGCAGCCATACAGCAAGTTCTTGAACAGTAAGTTCTCGGCCCTGTCTTCTCACGGGCGCCAACACATTGAATCATGACAACTTTTTCGGGTTTTTTAAGCGCTCCTTTTCTGAGAAGCTGCTCCAGCTCAAGCTGTGTTATAACGTTTTCATATTCACCATAACCGTACATTCCCGTGGGTTTGAAGGCTTCCGCTCCCGTAGCCACAATTATCGTTCCCACTTTAATCTGTTCAGTTTCATCTGAACCTCTCCTCTGCAACGTCACATCAAAGTTTCCAAAGAAACCCTTCACTTCTCTGACGAGAGCGGACATGTGCAACCGAATTCTCGGGTTCGCCTTTACAGCCGCAACGGTTTCACGTAAGAGCTCTGCAGCGTCCCGCCCTGTTGGATAAAGCTTGTACAGATACCGCAGCATCCCACCGAGTTCTGATTCCTTCTCCACCAAGTGAACCGTGAACCCTTGTCGTGCAAGCGACATGGACGCCGTCATTCCAGCTATCCCGCCGCCTATGACTAGGGCTGAAGGCTTTATCTCAAGCTCCGGTTCCATTTGCGGTTCAAGATAGCTTGCTTTTGCAACAGCCATCCTCACAAGGTCTTTAGCCTTCTCCGTCGCCTCCTTAGGCTGGTGCATGTGAACCCAAGAGCATTGTTCACGGATGTTAACCATTTCGAAAAGGTACTTGTTTAATCCAGCTTCTTCACAAGCTTCTCTGAAAAGCGGTTCATGGGTTGCAGGTGTACAAGATGCTACCACGACACGGTTCAGATTATACTTTTTTATGCTCTCCTTGATTAAGGCTAATCCGCCAGGAGAACACATGTAAAGGTGGTCTTTAGCATACACGACACCCGGCAAGGTTCTAGCATACTCAACAACCGCCGGAACGTCAACAACCCCGCCTATGTTAAAACCGCAGTGACAGACGAAAACTCCAATCCTCAACTCTTCTCCACCCTTTTTCATAGGCTTACCCCTCCTCCCTAACCGTAGTGGCAGCAACCTCTGCGGCTTTAGCTGCAGCCGCACTCGCCTGTATAACGGATTCTGAAATGTCTTTTGGCCCTTGACAGTAGCCGCAGACGAAAACTCCGTCCACGTTTGTGTCCACAGACTTTAGCAGTGGGTCCTTTGTTTTGAAAAAGCCGTATTCGTCGAGTTCTAAGCCTAAGATTTCCGCTAAATCCTTGTTGTCCTTTCTCGGGGTTAAGGCTGGACAGAGAACAACAATGTCAGCGTTTAGTTCTTCTATCCTTCCTTCAGAGATGTTTTCGTATCGAACCGTAAGCTCCTTCGTCCTTGGATTCTCAATGACCGCTGCTGCTCGTCCGTTAATGTATTTTACACCCCACTGGTCCCTAGCTCTGCTGACGAACTCTTGGAAGCGTTTTCCATAAACTCTCATATCCATGTATAAAATGTAAACCTCACATTCAGGCTCATGCTCCCTAATTAGAATAGCCTCCTTCGTGGCGTACATGCAGCAGACACTTGAACAGTATGGGTAACCCTTCCCTTGAGTCCTTGAACCTACACATTGGATGAAAACTATTCTACGCGGAGGATTACCGTCGGAAGGCTTCAAAACTTTACCTCGAGTCGGACCTGAAGCGTTGACAAGCCTCTCAAACTGCAAGGACAAGAGGACGTTCTTGTACCTTTTGTAGCCGTACTCGCTTATCGGTGACGGATCGTAAAGCTCCAGTCCCGTGGCTAAGATTATGCTTGAAACGTTGAGGGAAATCTCCTTAGGTTTCTGGTTGAAATCAATCGCTTGAGCTGGACAGATTTTCTCACAGACCCTGCAGACACCCTTCTGAAAGTAGAGACAGTGATCCTTGTCTATCGTTGAAACCCGTGGCACAGCCTGCGGAAAAGGCATGTATATGGCCTTCCGCATTCCCATGCCCATGTCGAATTCGCTCGGCACCTTCACGGGACACTTCTCCGTGCAAGCACCACAGCCAGTGCATCTTTCCAAATCGACAAAGCGTGGTTTCTGTAAAATTTTAACCTTGAAGTTTCCAGCTGAACCTGTTACTTCTTTGAGTTCCGAGTATGTCAACAGTTTGATGTTGTGATGGCGGAGGCACTCAACCATTTTGGGAGCGAGGATGCATATGGAACAGTCCATCGTTGGGAATGTCTTGTCGAGTTGGGCCATTCGTCCCCCTATGCTTGGAGATTTCTCAAGGAGGTAAACCGTGAAACCGCGGTTGGCGAGATCTAGAGACGCTTGTATCCCTGCTATCCCACCGCCAACCACGAGCACAGCCTTGTTGTTCAAGTTGATATCCTCGCAAACTTAAACGCGTAGAAAGTAAAAGCAGAATCAACTAATATTAAAGGATTATTCGCAGAAAATGAGATTTTTCAACATAAAAGAAAATTATCCCCTGTAATAGTACGGTCTCCTAACGTAACCATAGGCTTCCAAAGCCGCGGTTATTCCTTGTCCAACGGCTGTTCCAACCTGCTTAACCGGATGGTTCGTGACGTCTCCAGCTGCGTAGACCCCAGCTATGTTTGTTCTCTGCCGCACGTCAACCACGATGTAGCCTCCTTCATCAACTTTCACGCCGGCCTCTCTGGCTAGTTGACTGTTCGGAACCTCTCCAACCTGGACGAAAACGCCGTCAACATCTAATTCCCAAGTATCGCCAGTCTTATTGTTGAACAAGGTTACTTTTTCCACTAGGTCCTTACCTTTAATTTCTTTTAATTCAGTGTTCCACAAAATTTCCACGTTCTCCTTACTCTCTAATGCTTTGACAAGGGATTCCTCAGCCCTTAACATATCCCTTCTATGGGAAAGCTTAACCTGAGAGGCTAATCCGGCTATGTAAAGAGCCGTTATCGCCGCCGTGTTTCCACCGCCAACCACAAGAACACGTTTACCCTTAAACAACGGACCGTCACAGACCCCGCAGTAACTCACGCCTCTACCGTAAAACTCTTTTTCACCGGGAACCCCGAGTTCTCTATAGTGTGTTCCAGAAGCGATGATAACAGTTTTCGTCTCATAAACCGCCTTATCGGTCTTCACGGTTTTCCTTTCACCCTTAAGATTTAAACCCGTAACCCTTTCCATTTCATGAATTTCCACGTTGAATTTTTTGCAGTGAGCAAGCATCTTCTGAGCTAGTTCACGTCCACTTATGCTTAGAAAACCCGGGTAATTTTCGATAATCGGCGCGTCCGCGGTGTTTCCGCCTGCTAGTTTCTCCTCCAGAATCAAGGTTTTTAATCCACTTCTTGCAGCATATATTCCAGCGGCTAAACCAGCAGCACCAGCACCAATTATTACCAATTCCAAGCTTTCCATTTTGAGCAAAACCTCTTAGCAAGGTGATTTAACTTACACTATTGTTAATTATCAATTTATAAAGAATCTTCCTTTGTATAGTTCCAAATATAGATTCTAAACTTTTACTCTCTTGGCTACCTTGTTCTAATGGATTCTTCGAGCGAACGCATTAAAACCCGAATCGAAACTCATGATCTGTTGTATCTTGTTTTTCTTCATAAAGGCTAGTGACACGCAGTCGGAGAAGCTTAACGGTTTATCCTTGTATTTCTTAAATTTTTCCCATGCGTCAACAAAAACATCCTTTGTGGTCCATAACTTTGTAATTCTTGGCGATTTGATGATGAATTCGCCTATATCTACAGCTAGGTCATGTCTTCCAGTCCTCACTAAGGCTGTTGTTATCGCCTCATCTATAACATAGTCTGACGTGTAAATTCTGCCGAATTCACCTTTTAAAGCTCTTTTCATCAGTTCTTTACTTCTTGTATGGAACTCGTCGTCAGCGTTTCGCAAAGCGACAAAAATGCCTGTGTCAACAAATACGGCCAATGTTCATCTCCCGTAAAGGAATTCATCTATCCTCTTTGAGGAGTCTTTAATTCCCCAATGTTTCGGATTTTCAAGGGCTTTCCATGCAGGGTCCTCTTCGAGAGGCGGTAACTCTTTAAGCCTTTTGATTATTTCTTCTTCATTTTCGAGGGCGTAATCCACTATTAAACCTATTGCTTCTTGCAGAGTTATTTTTATACCTTCTCGTAGCAACAGGGATGCAAGGAACTTGTCAAGTTCTTTCTTTTTTTCATCTTCAATTTTTATAGTTGTTGTCATTTTTCCACCAATAGAAAAGTAGAAAGGTATACTTAAATACTTTTCTACTAGAATTTTAAATGTCCTCGATTGCCCAAAACTATACCTTCAACCCATTCCAGCAGCTAATACTTCACTGTTTTAAACGGTGTTTCTTTTACATGCATCCACAAACAATTATAAATCGTTCAAACGAAACTATTGAGGCGGTGATTCCGGTTGGAGTTTAAACTGAGTGAAGAACAATTAGAGATAAAACGTGCCGTCAGAGAGTTCTGTGAGAAGGAATTTGACCCGGATTTGGCGCTGGAGCTTGACAGAAAAGAAGAGTTTCCAATGGACCTTTACAAAAAAGCGGCGAAACTAGGGTTCACAAGTCTTTTCATTCCAGAGCAGTACGGGGGACAGGGATACGGATACGTGGAAGCGTGCATAGCCATGGAGGAGATGTGTAGAGCAGACTCCTCTCTTGGACTGGCAACGATGATTGGAGTCTTCGGAAGCGACTTAATCCTTTTCCACGGAACAGAAGAGCAGAAGAACAAGTATCTTCCACCTTTATGCCGCGGAGACTTCATATCCGCCGCCGCCTTCACAGAACCAGCGCGTGGAAGCGACATAACAAAGATGGATACAACGGCTGTTAAATACGGAAATGAATGGTGGATAAACGGAACAAAGACTTTCATAACGAACGCTCCGATAGCCGACTTCTTGATTGTTCTATGTCAGACAGATACAAAGGTTAGGCCCACCTACAGAGGGCAAACACTGTTCATAGTGGACAAGGGAACACCAGGCTTGGACATCACAAAACAGAAAAACAAAATGGGAATCCGATGCACCGCAACAGGAGAGGTCTCGCTAAGCGACGTGAAAGTTACGGATGCAAACATTTTAGGTGAGTTCAACAGAGGCTTCTACCATTCCATGTGGTTCTTCGACATAAGCAGAATAGCCGTCGCAGCCCAAGCCGTGGGCACGGCTCAAGGAGCATTCGAAATAGCCTTCAAATACGCGAAACAAAGGGAAGCCTTCGGACAACCCATAATGCAATTCCAACAGATAGGATGCGAGTTAGCGAAAGTAGCCACAGAAATCGAGGCGGCTAGACTTTTAACGTACAAGGCTGCGTGGACAGTGGACCAAAAAGCCATGGACCCCATGTTAACTTCAATGGCGAAGCTCTACGCCAGCAGAGCAGCTGTGAGAGCAGCCGACGTGGCAATCCAAACCCTTGGCGGATACGGGTACATGGGAGAATACAAAGTTGAAAGATTCTACAGAGACGCGAAAATAACAGAAATCTACGAGGGAACATCTGAGGTTCAAAGATTAACGATACTGAGGTATCTGCTGAGGATGTTCTGAAATCTTAAATAGAAACAGAATAATACAAAAATGGGGTGTTTAAATGTCAAAACCTTACGAAACGGTTAAAGTTGAAAGAGAACAGAACATCGTTTGGATAACACTGAACAGACCCCACAGACTCAACGCGTTTAACGACGTTTTGATGGATGAACTCTCAGAAGTTCTCGACACCGTTGACAAAGACGCAAGCGTCAGATGCGTTATAATAACAGGTGAAGGGGACAGAGCCTTCAGCGCAGGAGCGGACATAACGGCTTTTCCAAAGGTTACACCAGTGTTAGCCGCTGAATTCTCAAGGAGGGGACAGAAGGTTTTCTCTAAAGTGGAGGAACTGTCAAAACCAGTCATCGCGGCGATAAACGGGTACGCTTTAGGCGGAGGTTTAGAACTAGCCTTAGCATGCGACTTCAGAATAGCCTCAGAACACGCAGAGCTTGGAAACCCCGAAGTAAATCTAGGAATGATTCCTGGATGGGGTGGAACTCAGAGGCTAGTTAGGATAGTTGGACTGCGAAACGCGAAGAGAATAGTGATGCTGGGAGACAGAATAAAAGCGGATGAAGCCCTAAAAATGGGTTTAGTGGACAAGGTTGTTCCCTTTGAAAAACTAAGAGAAGAAGCTAAAGCATTAGCCCAAAGATTATGTGAAGGCCCACCCATAGCGCTGAAATACGCGAAACACGCGGTGAACTTCGGAAGCCAAGTTCCACTAGAGTTTGGATTGAGGATAGAAGCGGGTCTTATGGCTTTGCTTTTCTCAACGCAGGACATCAAAAGGGGCATAGAAGCCTTTATGTCTAGAAGAAAACCAGAGTTCAAAGGAGAGTAAATCCGCAAACTTTCTCCGTTTTTATTTTAAAATTAAAACCATAAAAGGCGAATAAAAGTGAGGAAAGTAGCGATTATCGGAGTAGGACACAGCAGATTCGGTGTTAGACAGGACGTAAACATCTGTGAGTTAGCCTTCGAAGCCGTAAAGCCAGCCTTGGAAGATGCGGGATTAACACCCAAAGACATACCATACGTTCCAGTAGCCTCCATAGGAGTCTGGTACGAAGAGCCGCTACCAGCTGTAGCCATAGCAGAATACTGTGGATTAACAGGCGCAGGACTGGCCAAGTTTGAAGCTGCGTGTGCCACTGGAAGCGCAGCCACCTATGCTGCTTACACGGCTGTCGCCAGCGGTCATGTGGATACGGCTATGGTTATAGGAGCTGAGAAGATGAGGGAGGTGGATACTTTGACTGCTGTGGAGCTTATAGGCAGAGCGGGATACTACCTTTGGGAGTTTGAAAATTTCGGGATGACTTTTCCTGCTTATTACGCCATGCACGCGGTCGCTCACATGGCTAAGTATGGAACAACAGAGGAAGACTTGGCGTTGGTTGCCGTTAAGAACCACAAGTATGGAGCCATGAACCCTTTGGCTCACTTTCAACACGAAATAACCGTGGACGACGTTTTATCCTCTTACGTGGTGGCCTGGCCCTTGAAACTTTATGATTGCTGTCCGATAACCGATGGAGCCGCAGCCATAGTGTTGGCTTCAGAGGAAAAAGTTAAGGAATTAGGCATAGACACGCCTGTTTGGATAGACGCTGTGGGATTCTCCTCTGGAACTGGGAACTTATCTAAAAGGGGAACATACACGGGTTTGGAAGCTTCAGTTCAAGCCTCAAGGATGGCTTACAAGATGGCTAAAATAACGCCGAATGATCTGGACGTAGCCAACGTTCACGACTGTTTCACGATAGCCGAGATATTAGCGTATGAGGATTTAGGGTTCTGTGAGAGAGGCCAAGGGGCGAAGATGCTTAGAGAGGGAGAAACCGAAATCGGTGGAAGAATTCCAGTTAACGTAGACGGAGGATTAAAGGCTAAGGGACACCCGATAGGGGCTACTGGCGTTTCGATGATGGTGGAACTGACAAAACAGTTGAGAGAAGAGGTTAAACCCGCCGCAAGACAGGCTCCGATGAAAAACTACATAGCGTTAGCGCATAACGTGGGTGGAACAGGACATTATTGTTATGTAACGGTCTTGAAGAGGTGAACTGTCATGAGTGAGATGCCGACTTTACGTTCGAGAACGCTTCGCATAACCTATAACATACCTATAAGCAAAACGTTGAAGTTCTGGGAAGGAATAAAAGAGGGAAAAATCTACGCAACCAAGTGTAAGAAGTGTGGAAAACTTTACTTTCCACCAGTAGCGGACTGTTCGGCTTGTCTTTCATCGGAAATGGAATGGGTTGAACTGAGTGGTGAAGGCGAATTAGAAACTTTCACTCACATTATAGTGAAACCAGCGAGCTTCTCTGATGAACCACCCTACACCGTGGCTATTGCAAGGCTTAAAGAAGGTGTTAGAGCCTTGGCGTGGCTGGTAGGTGTGAAAAAGAAAGATGTGAAAGTAGGCATGAAGGTTAAGCTGACGGCGAAGGTTACCTCCGAAGGAAGGCTTACATACGAGTTCAGACCAATCGAATAGAAGGTGAGAGGAAAATGGTTGAGATAAAACGCATAGCTGTAATTGGAGCGGGAATGATGGGCCATGGAATAGCCCAGGTTTTCGCCATGAAAGGTTACGAGGTAAACCTTCTAGACATAAGCGATGAAATCTTAAAGAAGGCTGTGGAAGGCATACAGTGGAGCCTAAACAAGTTCGTTGAAAAACGCAGAATCAGAAAGGAAGACGCAGACGCAGCTCTATCGAGGATAAAAACAACAACGGCTTACGAGGACGCTGCAAAAGACATAGACTTTGCCATAGAAGCTGTCTCAGAGAACATAGACTTGAAAAAGAAAGTCTTCGCAAAAATCGACGAATTTGCCCCGCCTCACGCGATGATAGCCACGAACACCTCCACGTTGAGCATAACGGAGATGGGTAGGGCTACAAAGAGACCGGACAAAGCCGTTGGAATGCACTGGTTCAACCCGCCACAGCTAATGCAGTTAATAGAGGTTATCAAAGGCGATGACACAAGCGACGAAACTGTCAACACGGTTTTGGATTTAAGCAAAAAACTTGGGAAAACTCCAATCTTATGCAAGAAAGACGTGAGAGGATTCATAGTCAACAGAATATTGGGATGCGTCTTCAACGAGGCTTTCTGGGCCTACCATAGAGGCGAAGCATCAAAGGAGGGGATAGACGCCTCAACGAAGTACACCGGCGGTTTCCCCATGGGATGGTTTGAACTCTGCGACTTCGTCGGCGTGGACATCGCGTATGAAGTTGGTAAAGTGTTATACGAAGCCTACGGTGAAAGATTCAAACCATGCGCAGAAGTGATAGAACCCTTAGTTAAGGAAGGAAAGTTTGGACAGAAAACAAAAGCTGGGTTCTACGATTGGAGCAAGGGCAGACCGAGAATACCGTTTGAACTCTCAGATGAATATGACGTGGACAGGTCATGGGTTGTCGCCATAAACGAGGCTGCATGGCTGATCCACGATGACGTAGCCGAACCCGAAAGCATAGATACCGGAATGAAAATGGGAACCGGATGGCCTTCAGGTCCATGTGAGTACGCTGACAGAAAAGGGCTGGACTGGGCTTTAACCAAGCTGGAAGAACTATACAAGAAGTATAACATGGAACTTTACAATCCGTGTCCGCTGCTTAATGATTACGTGGGAAAAGGCTGGACTGGAAGAAAAGCTGGAAGAGGATTCTATCAGTACTAAATCTACGCTTTCCCCATTTTTTTAAGCTCTTCCTCGCGGAGAACCCTTCTCAAGACCTTGCCGACGGGCGTCATGGGAAGCTCTTTTCTGAATTCAACCTCCCTTATTCTCTTGTATGATGCAACCCTTTCCTTGACAAAGTTTATTATGTCTTCCTCGGTTGCCGTTGCGCCCTCCTTCAGAACGATGAAGGCTTTCGGAATCTCACCAGCCTCCGGGTCTGGTTTACCTATGACTCCGCAGAGTTTTACGGCTGGATGTTCATATAAAACGTCTTCCAATTCTCTGGGGTAGACGCTGTATCCTTTATATTTTATTATGTCTTTCTTGCGGTCCGTGATGTAGAAGTAGCCGTCCTCATCCATCTTTCCGATGTCACCGGTATAGAGCCAGCCTCTTCTAAGAACCGCCTTGGTGTCTTCAGGCATCTTCCAGTATCCCTTCATAACTTGTGGACCCTTAACAGCAAGTTCACCCACTTCTCCAGGCTTCAGGGTTTTACGTCCGGTCTCTAAATCAACGATTTTAGCGTCTGTGTCAGGCCACGGCAGGCCTATGGAGCCTATCTTAACCGTTTTCATAGTCGGGTCTAACGGGTTACAATGGGTTACTGGGGAGCTTTCTGACAAGCCGTAACCTTCGACGAGGACTCCTCCAGTTAGTTCCATGAATTTCTTCTGAACCTCTGGCGGAAGTGGAGCGGAGCCTGAGATGCAGAATTTTATTGAGGATAAATCGTACTTGCCTATGGCTGGATGTGATACGAGAATAGCGTAGATTGTCGGCACTCCGCAGAACACGGTTACACGGTATTTTTGTATGACAGATAACACTTCTTCTGGGTTGAATTTTGGAAGCATAACCATTGTTCCAGCAAGTGAAATGGCAGCGTTCATAGCCGTTGTCATTCCATAAATATGATACAGTGGCAGCAGGGTCAAGTGAACATCTTTGGCTGGTTCGCTTCTTAACCACTTGTTGCACATCACGGCGTTTGAAAGCAGGTTAAAATGGGTCAGCATTGCCCCTTTAGGAACACCGGTTGTGCCTCCAGTGTACTGCAGAACAGCCAAGTCCTCCTTCGGGTTAATCTCAACCTTTGGTAGTTCAGGTGGATAACGTGCTAAAAGTTCCCGGAAGAAATGCACGTTCGGTCTTCTTTCCACTTTATAAGACGGAATCTTTCCTAGGAGGGAGCCTAGAAAAGCCTTGAAGCCTGGCATGTACTCCTTAAGGCTTGTGACTATAACGTGTTCCACCTTTGTTTTTTCCCAGACTTTTCTGAAAACCGGATAAAGAACGTCTAGGACAACGAAGATTTTTGCTTCTGAATCTTCCAGCTGATGTTGAACCTCACGTTCCTTGTAAAGCGGATTTATAGCGGTTATGGTGGCTCCAGCCTTCAAGGCTCCGTAATAAGCTATCACGTACTGAGGAATGTTCGGCAAGTAGAGGGCAACAACGTCTCCTTTTGTTACACCAAGGTGGTGAAGAGCGTTCGCAAAACGGTCGGAAAGCTCGTTTAACTCTCTATAAGAGATTCGCCTGTCGTAAAATATTATCGCTGTGTGCTCCGGATATTTTTCAGCCGCCTCTATCAGAAGCTGGAAAAGCGGAACATTTGGATATCTTATTGATTGTGGAACACCTTCAGGCCAAAATTTCAGCCAAGGTTTCTTGATTTTTTTGGGTTTTTTAGCCAAGGAAATCCCTAGAAAATCTCTTATGGAGAATTAGGCATATAAAATTTCACATTTCAAGGTAAAAGTAAAGAATTAGAGAGCGAGCGCAAGCAGTTCCGCTATGTCCATTACTTTTATTTTCTCTTCAAACCCCGTGGTTTTAACAGCGTCTTCTAACGTTAGGAGGCAGAAGGGACAAGCCACGGCTAATATTTCCGCTCCGGCGTCAACGGCGTTTTGAACGCGGATTTCCGCTAAGCGTGGACCCGGAATGTCAACCCACATTCTTCCACCTCCACCTTCACAGCAGAGGCTTCTCTCTCTTGAACGGTCAAACTCTAGGAGTTCTACGCCCGGTATGCTTTCGATAACTTTTCTCGGTTCGTCGTATATTCCGTTTTGTTTGCCTAGGAAGCATGGATCGTGATATATGACTTTCTTGTTTAACTCTTTTGAAAGCTTGAGTTTTCCGTTTTCAATTAAGCTGGCAAGCAGTTGTGAGTGGTGTTGAACTTCGAAGCTTGTCTGTCCGTATCGGTTTTTGAACGTGTTGTAGCCGTGGGGACAAGTTGTAACCATCCTTTTTACGCCGTATTTGTTGAATAACTTCATGTTTTCCTCAACCAGAAATTCGAAAAGTCCTTTCTCGCCGACTCCGTAAACCTCGTTTCCGCAGCAGTTCTCCTCTTCACCTAAGATTCCAAAGTCAACCCCGGCTTTTTGCAAGCACTTCACAAGGCTTTTCGCAACTTCTTGAATTCTCGGGTCGTAACTAGCCGTGCAGCCGACATAGTAGAGTATTTCTGCCCCTTGCGAGATGTGTTTGATGTTTAAACCTTGAGCCCACTCTGTTCTTTTGCTTCTGATTCTATCCCACGGGTTACCGTTCTTGAAAACGCTTTCCAACGCATCTCGAAGCGTCGGAGGAATCTGACCTTCCTCAACAGCCATGCTTCGCATGTCAATCAGAAATTCGAAGGGACTCAAACCCTTCGGACATCGTAACCCACAAGCTGAACAAGTAGTGCAGCTCCAGAGCACATCCTGTGAATACTTAACTATTTTGCCTGTAACTGCGACTTCCCGCATGTACCTTCTAATATTCAAGTCCACCTTTCTTGAAACGGGACAGCTTCCAGTGCACATTCCACATTGGATGCACTCAAGCAGTTTATGCCTTTGAACAAGTTCCTGCGCGTTCATTTTTATATCACATTTGCCTAGATTGGGAACATAAGATTTTTTAAGCGTTTTCCTCAGTAAGAAACAAAACAAATCAAGAAGAGCGGAGATTAACTTAATGGAGCGAAATCCTCCCAGAATAGGCATTTTTGTTTGTGAGTGCGGCGGAAACATAGGTGATGTGGTGGACGTCAAAAAGGTTGTTGAAACCGTTCGAAAATGGGAAAATGTTGTCGTGGCAAGGCAACACGCGTACATGTGTTCCAAACCAGCTCAGGAAATGATAATCGACGCCATAAAAAGGCAGAGCCTAGACAGAGTCATAGTTGCAAGCTGTACACCGAGAATGCATCTTCCAACATTCCAAAGCGTTTTGGAAAGAGCTGGATTAAATCCTTACATGCTTGAGTTTGTGAACATAAGGGAACACTGCTCATGGGTTCACGGTCCACATCCATCGGAAGAAGCTACAAAGAAAGCCATAAGCATAATTAGAGGAGGCTATGAGCGAAGTAAAGAGCTTGAACCCTTAGAAACCATAAGTGAGAAGGGTTCAAGAGAAATCCTAATAATAGGCGGAGGCATAGCTGGGATAACGGCGGCTCTTCAACTCGGCAATTTAGGCTACAAAGTTCACTTGGTGGAGAGAAAACCAACTGTTGGAGGAAACATGGCGAAGCTGACGAAGGTTTTCCCAACCCTTGACTGCGCACAGTGCATATTGACGCCTAGAATGGCTGAGATTGGAAGAAACCCGAACGTTAACCTGTTGACTTACGCTGAGGTTCAGGAAGTCAGCGGGAGACCTGGAAATTACGACGTGAAGGTTTTCATGAAACCCAGAGGAGTGGATGTTGAAAAGTGTAGAAGTTGTGGTGTATGCGCGAAGGTTTGTCCGGTAACCGTTCCAGACGAGTATAACGAGGGATTATCCACAAGGAAGGCTGCGTATATACCGTTTCCCCAAGCTGTTCCATCGGCTTACGTGATAGATTTTAACGCTTGCACGAAGTGTGGAAAATGTGAACAGTTATGCCCGTCCAAAGCGATAAACTTGGAGGATAAAGGAAAGATAATAACGTTGAAGGTCGGCGCGATAATTTTGGCTGTTGGATACGAGCTTTACGACGCAACAAAACTTGAGAATTACGGGTACGGCATATATAAAGACGTTATAACCATGATGGAGTTGGAGAGGCTTACTTCCGCTTCCGGACCAACAGGAGGAGCCGTGAAAAGGGCGGACGGAAGCGACGCGAGGAAAGTTGCCATAGTTCTCTGCGCTGGTTCAAGAGATAAAAACCACGTTCCATACTGCAGTCGAATATGTTGCATGTACTCTTTGAAGCAAGCCTTCGTCCTCAAGAAAATGCTCGGAATAGACGTTTACATCTATTACACGGACATTAGGGCTACGGGTAAGGGATACGAAGAGCTTTACTGGAGAGATCAAGAGGCTGGAGTTGTTTTTATACGTGGTAAGGTGGCTGAGGTCTGGAAGAACAAGAACGGCAAGCTCGTTGTCGCGGCTGAAGACACCTTGACAGGTAAGGTGATGGAGGAAGAGTTCGACTTGGTTGCGTTGGCTACACCAATGGTTGCACCGTCAGGACTTGAGGAACTAGCCGCAAAAATGAAAGTTGCCCTAGGTGAAGACGGTTTCGTACAGGAGAAGCATCCGAAACTTGACCCCGTTGACTCCTTGGTTACAGGAATATTCGCGTGTGGATGCGCCTTAAGCCCTAAAGATGTCCGCGACACGGTTTCCGACGCTCTAGGAGCAGCAGCTAAGGCTTCCCTATTCCTGAAAAGCGAATACATCACGACGAGCCCTGAAAAAGCCTATGTGATTCCGGAGCTTTGCGACGGCTGTGAAGTTTGCGTTAAAACGTGTCCTGTAAACGCGATAACGATGCATGAGGGAAAAGCCAAGGTTGACCCCTTCATGTGCACTGGTTGCGGTGCTTGTGTTCCGGTTTGTCCGAGAGAAGCCATCGAATTCAAGAATTCGACTACGAAGCAGATATTCGCGAGGTTGAGGGGTGTGCTTGCGGATAAAGCGCCTGATGAGGTTAGAATAGTTGCCTTTGTTGACAATGTTGTCGGATACACAGGCATGGACTTTTTGGGGTTAGACCGAGTCAACTATCCAGAAAACATTCGGATCGTGGCTGTTCCATCCACGGCTATCTTAGGCTTGAAGCATCTGCTGTACGCTTTTGCCTACGGGGCTGACGGCATCCTCGTGATCGAGGGACAGGAGGAGATAGACAAGGAGTTTACGAAGAAAAGAATGATTGAGACGGGACGTTTCTTGGCTGAGTATGGAATAAAAAGCATGAGGGTACGTTACAGCTACGTGCCGCTGCCTGTTTATAAAAAAGCTGCAGACTTGTTCACGCGGTTCACGGAGAGAATCAAGAAGTTCGGACCGTTAGCGGATGAGAAACGTGATGTTATAAAGCAGAAACTTCAAGTTTAGGGTTTCTTCAAGGGCTTAAATCGGATACCCCCCTTATATTTTCAGCGCAAAAGGTAGTTTTCGGTTCAATCTTTTGAAGGAAAATGCGAGGTTTCACAGCAAAAATTATATGAAAATCGAAGGAAAATAGACAGAAAACATAAAAACGTTAAAGAACTCGGCATTTAAGAGGGAGAAAAATTGGATGTTATCGTTTGTGTTAAACACGTTCCGGAAACAGCGGAAGCGGAAATAAAAATTGACTCCAGCGGGAAATCCATAGAAAAGGCTGGACTCGTCTTCGACATAAACGAGTGGGACGACTACGCGTTAGAAGAGGCTGTGAGAATAAAAGAGAAGTTCGGAGGCACCGTTACAGCCATAACTGTTGGTTCAGAAGAGGCTGAAAGCACCCTAAGAAAGTGCTTGGCAAGAGGAGCAGACCAAGCGATAAGAGTTGACGGAAAAGCCTTTGAAGGATCCGACGGATACGCAACGGCGAAGATTCTGCACAGAGCAATCAAAGACATGCACTTCGACATTGTTTTGACGGGAATGCAAGCTGGTGACGATGGATACGCCGTGGTTGGACCTGTTCTTGCTGAAATGCTTGGAATTCCCCATGCGACTATGATTAAGAAAATTGAGTTAGGTGAAGGTGTCGCTAAGGTTAACCGTGAGTTGGAGGGGGGCTTAGAGGAGAAGGTTGAGGTTAAACTGCCCGCGTTGTTCACCGTGCAGACGGGGATAAACGAGCCGCGATATGTCTCGATAATGGGGATAAGGAAGGCTATGAAGAAGGAGATAAAGGTTCTAGGTTTGGCGGATATAGGTTTAACTGAAAACGATGTAGGCGAGGCAGGCTCGTGGATAAAAATCGAGAAACTGTTCATTCCACCCGTGGAGAAACAAGCAGAATTCATTAAGGGAAGCCCAGAGGAAGTCGCTGCGAAGATTGCTGAAATAATCAAGGCTAAGGGGTTGGTGTGAGAAGATGAGGGAAATCTTTGTCTTAACGGAACATAGACGAGGACAAATCAGAGATGTAACCTTTGAGATGCTGACGAAGGGCAGAGAACTAGCTGAAGAAACAAACACGGAGTTAACCGCCGTTCTTCTGGGAAAGGATGTCAAAGAATACGCGAAGACGCTTTCAGAATACGCAAACAGAGTCCTAGTTGTTGAAGACACGAAGCTGGAAAACTTCAACTCTGAGGCATACCAAAAGGTGTTAGCCAACCTGATCAACGAGCGCAAACCATTGCTAACCATGATGGGACACACATCTTACGGTGTTGAATTGGCTCCAAGCCTAGCAACAGCGTTAAACCTACCCTTGGCAACAGACTGCATAGACCTAACGTTTGAAAACGAAACCTTCTTCGTCACACGACAGATGTACGGTGGAAAAGTGAACGTTAGAGCGGTGGTTCGCAAATCAGAAAGCTACATAGCCACGGTTCGCCCCGCAACGTTTCAGCCTCAAAAACCAGAATCCATGAACGGAGAGATAACAGAAATAGCCTCACCACTAACTGAAGAGATAACAGAGAAACGTTTCATAGAGTACGTTCTGCCTCCACCAGGCGGGGTTGACATAACGGCTGCGGACGTGCTCGTAGGAATCGGAAGAGGAATAAAGGACGAGAAAAACTTGCCCATGATGGAGGAGTTAGCTAAAGCCTTAGGAGGAGTCCTCGCCTGCTCCCGTCCCATAGTTGACAAGGGATGGCTCCCAAGCGACCGTCAAGTAGGCACTTCTGGAAAAACCGTTAAGCCGAAGCTTTACATAGCCGTTGGGATAAGTGGAGCGTTCCAACACGTGTTAGGGATGAAGAATTCCGACTTGATAATCGCCATAAACAAGGACCCGAACGCGCCTATATTCAGCTTCGCAGACTACGGCGTTGTGGACGACTTATTCAAGATAGTGCCTCAACTGAAAGAGAAGATTTATGAGTTGAAAGGACAGAAGGCATAAGTCTGAACGGAGAGAGAAAAGTTGCAGTTTGAATTAAACGATGAACAGAAGGAAATCAAAAGGGCGATAAGAGAGTTCTGTGAAAAAGAGTTCACACCTGAAC
>Ga0190286_1000288_pt1 | contig 22260 bp, 25 predicted proteins | sample 48691834_MG_FD_183241 | JGI IMG/M metagenome (GOLD analysis project Ga0190286, IMG submission 183241) | Hydrothermal vent microbial mat bacterial communities from Southern Trench, Guaymas Basin, Mexico - 4869-18-3-4_MG | ecosystem: Environmental > Aquatic > Marine > Hydrothermal vents >... | reverse complement strand
TAGATATAGGTATGGGAGGGAGCCGACGGTTAGAGGAGTTGCGAAGGTCCTCTCAAACTACCTATTCAGTAGCAGATTCCTACCATATCTAACCGAGACCATAGTCGGAGGATTCGATGAGACTGGAGCCCATGTAATAGTTTTGGATCCGCTTGGCTCGATGATCGAGGACGATTACGCGGTCGTTGGGACCGGGGCGGAGATAGCGATAGGTATTATCGAGAGCTCATATAGACCTGAGATGAGTATGGAGGAGATGAGGGAGCTTGCGTTAAAGGCGATTAAAGCCTCGATTGCTAGGGATGCTGCCAGCGGAAACGGCATAGACCTCTTAATCTTCACGGATGAAGGGCTTAAGGTCAATGAGACGATAAACCTCTAGGATAGAGTGCTTGAAGGGTTCTGGATAGGTGCTCTTGATGGCCCTCTTAGGTCATAAGGAGAGGATCTTGATATTCTTGGCCAAGAGGAACGCCCTCTCCGAGAGCGTGGAGACCTCGACCCTAGAGCTAGCGAGGGCGTTAGAGATCTCCCAGCAGACCGCCTCAAGACTATTGATCCAACTTGAGGAGGAAGGGTACATAGTTAGGAGAAGATATGGAAAGGTGAGAAAGGTAAAGCTGACTGAGAAGGGGTTGAGGGAACTCTTAGATGTGTATCTAACCCTTAAGGGGATCTTGGAGAGGCCGATAGAGGTTAAGCTTGAGGGAAGGGTTTTCACGGGATTATCAGAGGGAGCATACTATCTCCAAATACCATATTATTTGAGGCAGTTCGAGGAGAAGCTCGGATTCAAGCCATATCCCGGAACGCTCAACATCAGGCTGATGGATAGGGATTCGATAATGAATAGGATTCTATTGGAGAAGGCGGCCGACATAAGGATCGAGGGATTCAAGGACGGTAAGAGGACCTATGGCGGAGCCAAATGCATTCTAGCCAAACTAAATGACCGCGAAACCGTTGCCATAGTCTTTATCGAGAGAACGCATTACGGCGAGGACGTGATCGAGGTCGTGGCCCCAACATGTTTGAGGGAGAAGCTTGGGTTAAAGGATGGGGACAGGGTGTATGTATGCGTCAAGCTTCCATCGAAGAATCTCTACCAAGTAGTTCTCAGGGATTATAGAGCTTGAGTATCCTCTCGATTATCTCCGTGCTGCTATTCAGTCTTCCAAGAGAGTATTTTCTCGCGACCACTATATCCACATCTATCCCCCTCTCCTTACAGAATCTCTCAAACTCCTTTCTAAACTTCTCTTGATCGTATCCGAAGACCACTATATCCGGCTTAACTCTCTCGATAACCTTCTCAAAGGATGGCGGCGTATATCCTAAGATCACCTCATCAACGGGCTTAAGCATGGAGACCATGTATCTCCTAGACTCCTCATCGAAGATTGGATCCCTCCCCTTATTCCTCCTAACGGTCTCATCCCTCGCGATCAAGACCACCAACTTACCGTCCGATCCCGCGAGCTTCTTCGCCTCCTCCAAGAGCTTTACATGGCCTGGGTGAAGCATGTCGAATGCTCCAGTGGTTAACACTATTTTTCCAGCCATCTCGGTCCGGGGAATAATGGTTGATCTAAGTCTTTAATCTTAGCCTTGAACGAATCATACATAAGACATAAATACGCTATAGAGGAGCTTGAGTCGAAGGATATGTCGATTAAGCCCGTGCTCTTCTTCGGATATGATATAGTCATGAGCTTCGTGAGCGCGTTCGTCGCCTTCATAGTCAGCTACCAAGCATATAGAGCCCATACGATCACTAGGAAGAAGTCCTTTCTGGCGCTTGAGCTGGGCTTCATCTTCACGGGAATAGGATTGTTGGCGGACTCGATCCTAAGCTATGCGGCCATTGCTTCAAGGACACCGCATTTCTTCGGAGTCGGCTACCTAGCCTACTTCATCTCAACCATGATAGGCTACGCGCTGATCCTCGGATCATATATTATAGATAGGGTTATGATGGAGGAGGCCGTCCCAGCGATGATCCCGATAGCGAGGTATGGTTCTCTCCCCGAGTCGATCCTACTAATCTTGATAGGGGTGGTGATGATTCAGTCGATGATAAACCTCTTGATGGATAGATCTCTCAACAAGCTCCTAATCGCCGCCGCATTCACCTCGATATTCCTAAGCCATTTATGCTTCATGATACAAGCCCTAGCCTTCGCAAGCCTCTTGGTGATAGGCCAGATCCTTAGATTCATCGGGTTCATGATGTTCGCCGTCTTCATAATCAGAGTGGTGAGGGCTGGTTGAAGCCCTACAGGTCTAGGCTTAAGATAGTCTTGGATATCTTGACGGCGATAAGCGAGGAGGGTGGAAAGGTCTCGAAGATCCTCCTCTACGCAAACCTTTCCTATGATAGATTGATGAAGTATCTCAAGGAGCTTTTGGAGAAGGAGCTTATCGAGGAGGAGATGGGAGAATACAGATTAACCGAGAAGGGATATAGGTTTCTGGAGGAGTTGAGGAGGGCTGAGAAGCTCGCCGAGGCTTTTGGATTCAGGTTCTAGGCCACTCAAAATCAACATACCCAACATTCCTTAGAGAGTCTAGGAGCCCTTCAGCGTAAGAGATGGCCGCAACAGCGTTGAACAACTCCCCACTCTCAAGGAATTTCTTCGAGTCTTCGAGATAGCTCTTCACGATCTCAATAACATCCACGACCTTTTCCAAGCCAACCCTTATCCTGATCTCCTCCAAAACCCTCTCAACCTTCAGGATATATGATCGAACCCTATCCCTCTCATATCTCGGAGGCCTATAAGATTCTATGAGGTCTTCATCAGCTCCCAAGATCTCCTTCAATGCCTCGGCCTCGGCGAAATGCAGTTCCCCTGGAACTATTATGAGGTGTGGTGGGGGTGGATAATCGAGCTTTAAGGCATCAGAGACCCTTCCAGCCCATCTAAGCTCCTCACTAGACCCGATCCTCGCTAAGCAGATCACCAAGCTCTCTCGATCGAAGATTCCATATCCAAACTCATCTTCAACTTTCATGAGCATCTTCAAGGCATCCGGTATCCTGAGACCCCCATCGGCGGTATCCAAGAGTATTAGGGAGTGTAAGCCCTTCTCCAAATTCTCGGCGACAACCCTATAACAAGTCTCAACCCCTACACCGTCTCTTGGAATCGTCGTTATCCTCCCAAACTTGTATGCTTGAAGGCCTGAGGCGGAGGCTGAAGCGGAGATTATCGAGACGCCGTAGGTCAGGTAAGCTGGAACCCCCCTCCTCTTCGCCTCTAACACTATCGAGATGTGGGTGGTCGCTATCAGCGGGTCTCCCGGGACGAGTATCCCGATCTCCTTCTCCTCGGCTCTCTCTACAAGCTCCTCAATTCCTTCCTCAAGCATCCTTCTATCGGCTTTGACAAGGTTCTCGCCAAATCTCTCCTCAAGATACTCCATCAGATCGGGGTGGATCCAGCTTGTATAAGTGTCTAGGAGAAGCTCATCCATCCTCTCAGCAGCCTCTAAGGCTCCTAAGGTGAGGTATTCAGTGGTTCCAAGACCTAAGCCTATTAGATGGATCGGCATCAAGGAGGAGTATGGATCTATGAGTATTTTAGGCTGAAGATTCCCCGGCCACCACATCGTTCAGGATTGAGTGGGCCATTAATCGAGCTACTCGAAGAGGCTCTGGAATCCTTCCGAAGAGGGTGAACCTGTTTACGAGCTTTATTGCGTCATCCTCATCCAATCCAACAGTCCTCAGATATAGCTTGAACCCATTCTTATTCACGATCTCAAGTCTTGGGCCATTCCTCTCATAGACCTCGACCCTCCTCCTCCAATCCGATGGAAAGTATTCGATGAAGTAGTTCCTTATCCCCTTGGATGGCCTATAGCTCACCGAGATTATTGGGAGATCTGTCTCCTCGTGGAGCTTCTTCAAGTCTATAACGTTGAACCAGCTTATTATACATCCATTCAGCATTATCGCCGATACATCCCCCCTCTCAAGCCTTCGATACATCTCTAAGATGCTCTCGGTTGAATCCATTCCCCCAACCGTGCAGAATCCTACGATCACTCCATCGATTATTAGATCCATCCTCATGACGACTCCGGCCAAGACCGCCCTCCGATCAAGATCCTTCCTGAAGCTCTCAGCTATCCCTAAAACCCTTATCCCCTTCTTCTCAAGCCTAACCCTCAACCCACCTACCCTATGATTAAGCTACTCCACCACTTTTACCTATTTCCCCCATCCTGAGAACCACTCACTCTCATAAATCCCGATAATCTAGCCACCTTGAGACAACTCTCTGAAGAGTTCGAGGTAGTCGGCGAGATGCCTAGTCATGAGGAAGTTCCTTCTCACATGCTCCCTACCATTTTTACCGAGTTCTTCCGCGACCCTCGGATTCTCAAGCAAGTACACTACTTTCTCGGCGAAGTCGTCCACGCTCTCAGCCAAGAAGCCCGTGACGCCGTCGATCACTTGGAGGGGGATTCCTCCGACCTTAGACGCCACCACTGGGACGCCCTTCCACAGTGCCTCCGTCGTCGTTAGGGAGAAGCCCTCCCTGACGGACTTCTGCAAGATTACATTCGATGCTCTCTGAATGGCGTTAACCTCGATGTCGCTTAGGTTTAGGAGGAAGTGGATATCCTTATCGCCGCGCGCATATTCCACGGTTTTCTCATAGTAGATTGGGCCTTCCGGGTCATCGGTTGCCATCGAGCCGACCATCAAAAGCTGAGCATCCGGCACCTTCTCCTTCACCCTCCTGAATACATCTATGACTCCAAGAGGATCTTTCCAAGGATCAAACCTAGAGACCTGCGTTATTATCGGCCGATCAGGGTCAACACCATACTTATCCAGAACCTTCAGAATTTGAGAGCTGGGCAGAGGCTTGTTCTTATCGCTGAGCGGATCTATTGACGGACGAATTATCTTAATCTTCTTCACCTTTATATCTGGTTTAACGAACTCCTCTAACGTGAATATTGCTGCATTATATTGATTGATGAAGTTGGAGATGAAGTTCCAGTATATCGGGTTCGGAGTCGAGAGGTCTATGTGGCATCTCCACACCCATGAACCCCTCCTTTTAGGGTAGAAGTTTATGATCGCGGCTGGCTGTGGATCGTGGATTATCACGAAGTCGTCATCCAGCGATAGAAGCTTTGCATTGAGTTCATTATACTTTAGGTATAGTTGCTTCATGTCATCAGTTAGCTTTACAGGCTTTCCTTGTAGGGCGTTATGCATGGTCTTCGTCACCGTGAAGAATTCTTTCGAGCCCTCGATCACCTTCCAATGCGCATCCACTCCCACATCCCTCAATAGCGGGATCATTCTATGCAACATTTCAGCCACTCCACCTCCAAAGGCCGTTGCATTGACATGAGTCACCGACCTGCCCCTAACCTCCTCGGCTAGCTCCCTTACCCTATTGATCTCTACCTCGCCAACGATTGTCTCATAGTCTTTGAGCCTAATCTGAGCGAACTCCTTAACTTCTGACATCTCTCTGCAGATTAGCAAGCATCAGCCCGCTTATATTATTTCACATCAGTTAGGAAGGTGGTAGCTATGAGAGGGAGAATCCCTCACACCAAGATTTCACAATATTGTATTTCGGCCGTTGAAGTTGACTTCTCTCGGAGGCATCATAGAGAGATCTTGAAGATAATGCATCTCAAAGATGACCTAGCAAGGCTGATCACATCACCAAATCCATGAGAGATAGCGGCGCTAAGTTTGACGCAGTTGCCACTTTAATAATATTGGAAAAACTCAAGTTACAAAAAAGCTTATATGTCTCCCTCCCCCTGTAGAGATATGAACTCTCGGGAGAAAAAGATGGAATCGAAGGAGAATATTTTGAAGGGTAAGAAGATCACTAGGAGGGAGGCGATCTCAACCGCTGGCAAGATCGCTATAACCGCCGTGATCACCGGAGTCATCGCAGGCGTCGGAGGATATCTCGCGGGAACATCAGTAGCCCCGCCAAAAACGGTCACGAAAACTGTGACGAAGACGGCCGCGGCGGCGACTGTGACCAAGACCGTGACCGCCCCTGGAACCACAGTAACCGTAACCAAGCCCACAACCATAACAACCACGGTGACCACAAGTGTTGTGCCCACTCCAAAGGTCGAGCTTACGGTCTTCAGCCTTTGGTCGGGTAAGGAGGAGGAGAACTTCCTTAAGGCGCTTAAGGCATTCACCGATGAGACGGGCATCGCTGTTAAGCATGTCCCTCAAACCACTGAAGGGCTGATGATAGGACTTCCCACACAGTTCGCGGCAGGGGCGAGCGTGGCTGATGTCGTGGTAGCTCCATGGCCTGCATGGATTAAGGAATTGGGCGAGGAGGGCCATATAATCGAGGTCACCGATCTCATCGATCCGAGCAAGTATCCTCCTTCATATGTTAAGCTTGTGACTGTTGATGGAAAGATCTACGCCGCTCCATTCAAGGCGTGGGCTAAGCCCGGTTTCTGGTACAAGAAGTCGTTCTTCGAGAAGCATGGGCTTACGCCGCCCAAGACTTGGAGTGAGTTCCTAGATCTCCTTGAAAAGCTTAAGAAGATACCTGGTATAGAGGCGCCGATAGCTAGCGGCGATGGCGTTGGGTGGCCGCTCTCAGACGTAACCGAGGCCTTCATAATTGGGCGTGGTAGCCCAGACCTCCAACGAGACCTCATTGAGGGGAAGGTGACTTTCACGGATCCAAATGTTAGGGGTGTCTTTGAAGACCTAGTCGACCTCCTGAAGAAAGGCTACTTCAGCGTACCTGATGAGTGGACTGCACAGATAGACAAGCTCTGGGCTGAGAAGTATGGCATCTACTTCATGGGCAACTGGATGACTACGATGCCTCAGGTCAAGGATGTTAAAGACCTCGGCTTCTTCCCATTCCCCGAGACTAAGGGAGCTGTCGCTGGCGGCGACTGGGTAATAGTACCGAAATACACTAAGCACCCTGAGGAGGCGAAGAAGCTCCTTAAGTTCTTGGCCGGACCTAAGGCTCAGGAGATAATGGTGAGAGCTGGCGGATTCCTCGCAACTAACGTCGATGTCCCGGCCGAGGCTTACACTCCAGCGGACAAGGCGGTAGTCGATTTCCTGAAAACCGTTGATGTTGTGCCCGACCTAGATGACGCGATAGGCGGCGAGTTCCAGCGTACATTCTGGGATCAGCTGAAGCTATTGTGGACGAGCCCTGAAATGCTTGATGATGTGTTGGAGACCTTGGCCGAGGTTCATACTAAGGCTGTGAAGAAGACTTAAAAGGGTGGCTAGGCGTGGTATGAGGCGTAACATAACCCCCCTTCTATTCCTTTTTCCCGCGCTTATCCTTCTCATAACATTCGTCTTCTATCCCACGATCGCCACCATCTGGACTAGCTTCTTAAGTTGGAGAGGCTGGAGGTCGACGGGCTTCGCAGGCCTCCACAACTATATCGAGGTCCTTAGCAGAAGCAGTATAATCAATCTTCGTAGGTCGTTTCTCAAGGGACCTCCGCTCGGAGCGCTACCGCATAACATCATATGGGTGGTGATTCACGTCCCGCTATCGACGTTCTTAGGTCTCTTGCTGGCGGTGTTGTTGAGGAGGGTGAGGGGAGGCTTCCTGATAAAGTCTGTGATATTCCTCGGAATGGTAATCCCCATGATCGTAGGCGGAATACTCCTGCGCTTCATCTATGACGAACACGCTGGGGTGGTTAACGCTGTGCTGAGGGCGATTGGGCTCGGCTGGATGGCTAGGACTTGGACAGCCTACCCCGACACCGCGCTCTTCGCCCTGATATTCGGGTCGGTTTGGATCTGGACGGGCTTCAGCATGATCGTCTACTCGGCGGGCCTCGAAGGCATACCAGAAGAACTCTATGAGGCTGCTAAGATAGATGGGGCGTCGAGACTTCAGATATTCAGACATATTACCATCCCCATGCTCAAGCCTGCGACCATGACCGTCGTCATGATGACGGTCTTATGGGTACTAAAGATATTTGACATAGTCTACGTAGCCACCTTCGGCGGACCCGGCCGAGCGACAACCGTCCTAGCCCTTGAGATGTACCTCGACCTCTTCTTCAAGATCCCATCTAATCCTGGCACGGCGGCGGCCATAGCCACCCTGCTCACGCTGATAACCTTAGCCTTCGCGGTCTATATGGTCAGGGTAGCGATGGTGAGAAGATGAGGCCGAGAAGAAGCACGATCATAATCCATGTCATCGCATGGCTCATCGCGTTGGCTTGGATCATACCATTCCTAGGAGTCTTCATGGCGTCGATCAGACCATACAGCGAGATCGTAAGCGGATGGTGGAATCTAGAGAAGTTTCATCTAACGCTCGACAACTTTCTCAAGGTCTGGAACCATAAGAACTATCCGCTCAGCAGGGGCTTCCTCAACTCCTTCATTATAGCTGTGCCATCGACCATAATTCCAATACTCGTGGGATCGCTAGCGGCTTACTCATTCGCTAGGTTTAGGTTCCCCACAAGAGATCTACTCTTCCTCACGATAGTGATCCTCATGAGCCTCCCCCAGCAAATGGTGATCATCCCCGTATTCCTCCTCACGAAGACACTTGGACTCTGGAACACTTATGGAGGCCTAATCCTACTACACTCAGCCTTCGGCCTCCCTTGGATAATATTATTCTTCAGAAACTTTTTCGCAACACTCCCAGTAGAGATTGAGGAAGCCGCAAAGATCGATGGGGCCACTGACTTCCAGATCTACTACAAGATCGTGTTGCCAACATCGCTTCCAGCCTTAGCGTCGGTCGCAGCCCTTCAATTCACTTGGGTTTGGAATGACTTCTTCTTCGCCTTGATCATGCTCGCCACGCCTGATAGATGGGTTGCAACGCAGATAATCCCAGCCTTGAAGGGCAGATACTTCATACCCTGGAATCTCATAGCGGCCGCATCGGTCTTAACCATGGCGGTCCCGGTTATCGTCTACGCGCTTCTCCAGAAGTATTATGTCAAGGGTATAGTTGGCGGCGTCATAAAGGGATAGAATCACGTACTCTGAGAGCTGGGCTAGATGCATATAGCTTCTCCAAGTCAGGCAGGGCTTAAACACTAAATTCGGCTAGTTTTATGCCAAGAACCGTGAGCATCATGTCTGATGAGGGCTTTAGATCTACTTCACGTCTATGATTACAGCCTCAAACTCTCCAAGCTTATCCAATTTTATGACATGACTTGAGTCCCTATCCTCGAGGTGGTAGCGCTTGCCTGTGAGTGGGGAGTAGGCTCTCAAGACCTCATACTCCTTCGAGATCATTATGCTGACATCGTCGAGAGGCACGACCTCGCGCGGCGGGTGTAGGCAGTCTGCCGTGCTATGCCAGATCCTGCTTAAGGCGCTATTCGGCCTAGTCACGATCCTCCTGCTATAGGTTAGGTTTAGAAGGTAGATTATCAGCTGCCCATCCCGCTCATATGCCTCGAATTGTAGTAGTCCGGGGCCCATGACCCTAGCCGGAGGCTCGCCCGCCACCCACCTAACACTATTCAAGATAAGCCTCTCATGACCTGGCAAGCCTAGACGCCAATAGAGCCTACCCAATTGTCCGGTGAAGTAGGCTATCCGCCCCCCAAGCTCCTTGACCAATATGGCGGGCGCTTCAAGCTCGGAGCCTGCGGGAGGTGGGCTTCTACCATTCTCATACTCGTTGCCATACTCGCCGATAGGCTCAACGATTCTCCCGAGAATCTTGCCGTCAGCCGCCTTCACCCTTGCATGCCATGCCAGCTCCTCCGGCACCCTCCTCTCCATGAACTCTCGGTCAAAGTCGCCCCATAGGAGTAGCTGGCCGTCCGCGAATCCATATGTTACTGCATGTTTCTTGGTTAAGCGTAGATAGGACCATGGATACTTTAGAAGCCCCTCATACTCGATTCCTAGAAGCTTTGAGAGGGCGGGCTTCATCCTCTCCTCCCCCCTCTCATCTAGTAGCGACACGGTGTAGGTGGCCACAAGCCCCCCTCCCTCCTTGACGAAGTCCTCGATATGCTTGGCCGCGGCCTCACTCATCGACTGGACGTTGGCGAGAACTATCGCCTTATAGTCCTTAAACGCGCCAGCGTCGAGCTCTGAGTCCGAGATGAAGGTTACGGGTACGCCAGCCCATGTGAGGGCGTAGTAGAATCCTCTAAAGGAGTCGGTTATATGATCTGGTCTCCGCTTACCTCCCCAATCCCTACTCCTATTCGAGTAGGCCACTCCGACGTATCTGAGGGGCTCCGCATCTTCCATATACTCCTCAAGCATCTCAAGCTCCTTGAACACCTCCGCCGCGGCCCGCTCCACGTCTGGGTTTTGGCAGAAGGTCGTGCTAAAGACTAGGTAGAATGGGTGTCCACCTGCGATGAAAGCCTCTCTAAGACCCTGCCTGATCGCCACGGGTGTCGTGGTCGTGGTAGTTAACGCAGCATGGAAGGAGTTTCTAGACGCCCAGACATGCTTGCCGCCGCTGACCGCGCGTGTAAGCTTCACCATCTCGGCGATGAAGCCAGGTGGATTATAGTCCGCTTCAGCGCACTCGGCGAAAACTACGTCGAGCTGCTCCTTTGCTTTCTCGACTATGGTGTTGGCCCGCCCCTTCCAACCCGCTGGATGATTATTATATGCTAGGATTGCTGAGGGCTTGGTGGATTTCACGACCTTATAGAGTTCTCTTAGGGCGTTTACGTTCACCCCATACCTCCATTCAAACGCCTCTCTATACTCGGCGCTCTCCCAATCTTCTTTTGATGGAAGCTCTCGCCCCTTCTCCTTAGCATAGCGGGCTCTACAGTATTCGCAGAAGCAAGCTCTCTCCAGATCCGGCATATATCTGAAGGAGTCTAGGAATACTCCATCGACGTCGTAGGCCAGAACCTCCCTAATTTCCTCAGCGACATGTTTGAGGAAGGGGCTGTTTAGACACATGAGCGGCCACCTCATCCTCTCCCCCCTAGCCAGCCTGGGATCTGTGTCCATTGCTATCGGGCTTCCATCGACCCTCCTTTGAGCCCACTCTGGATGCTTTTCGTAGAGCTTGGGGTTTGTGGTGTGGCCCACCATCGCCACAACCCTAATCCCCTTCTCCCTAGCCGCTTCGACGACCTCCTTCAAGAAGTCCCTGGAGCCGAGCTTAGGATGCTTCTCAGAGACCTTGCTATCGTAGAAAGCTCTCCCCCACGCATCCCTCGCGAAGATTACGACGGTATTGGCGTGAATCCTCGCGGCCAGCTCCACGACATCCGATCCCTTCACCGCATGGACGTAGACGCCTGGCTCATCCTCAAAATTGAATTGGAGAACTCTCGTGAAGGGAAATTTATCCATCACATCGATCACTGAGAGATTCTTCGGGCGAGGCTTATAAGTTTCGCCACTCCATAACAACCCTCCATTGCCAATATGTTTCTAGAGCTTCAACATTCAAGGAAAGGGTTTGAAGGAATAAGTAGAAAAAGGGAGGAGTGGTTGGCGAGCTACATTATCTCTCATGAAGAAGCCTGCTCCTCGCCCTTTAACTCCTCCAGAATCTCCTTCGCCCGACTGAAGGTCACTTTCCCCTCCTCAATCATCCTCCTAGCTACGACCTCTATCTTCTCACCGGTTGCTCCAGCGCTCATCGCTATACTTCTCGCCGCCAACCTCATGTGGCCGGCCTGTATGCCCTCGGCCGCTAAGGCCCTTAAGGCGGCGAGGTTCTGGACTAGGCCGACCGCTCCTATCACCTCGGCGAGCTCTTGAGCAGACTTAACCCCTAGAATCTTTATCGCGATCCTAGCTAGCGGGTTCGTCCTCGTCGCCCCGCCGACTATCCCAACCGCTAGGGGCATCTCAAGAGAGCCCACCAAATATCCCTCTTCATCTATCTCCCAAGTGCTTAGAGGCTTGTAGCGGCCTGTCCTAGCGGCGTAGGCATGGGCTCCAGCCTCAACCGCCCTCCAATCATTTCCAGTCGCTATGACGACGGCATCAACTCCATTCATTATCCCCTTATTGTGGGTCGCCGCCCTATACGGGTCTGCGTCCGCGAAGGCCCATGCCTCGACTATCCCCTTAGCGACTTCCTCTCCTCCAACCGCCTCTGGAGGTATCCTCGTCCAAGCCCTCACAAGCCTCTTATCGGCGAGGTTTGAGACTATTCTAAGCCTATACCTTCCACCCGTTATCGCAGCGAGTCTGGGGGCGACCGCCTCGGCCATGGTGTTTACGGCGTTTGCTCCCATAGCATCCTTAACGTCTACGAGTAGGTGGACGACCAGCATGGAGCCTATCCTAGAGCCCATCACCTCGGCGTCCGACTTCACGACCCTGACCTCTAGATCCTTCGCCCCCCCACCCAACTTCACCAAAACCGGATCCATCTCATTAGCTATCTGGAGGATCTCATCCTTGGCCTTCAGAATCTCAAATCTAGCACCATAAGGATCCTCGACATCGAGCAACTGTATCTGGCCTATCATTATGGATCCCGTGCTCATGGTGTAGACTCCTCCACCGGCTCTAGTCATCTTAGCAGCATTCGAGGCAGCCGCGACGACTGAGGGCTCCTCAATGGCCATGGGGATCATGTAATCCTTTCCATTTATGAGGAAGTTTACGGCTATTCCGAGTGGGAGCTGGAAGACTCCGACCACATTCTCAATCATCCTATTTGCTAGGGCTTCATCCAAAGCTCCAAATCTCCTAAGAAGCTCAACCTCCTCATCAGTTAGATTCGCGAACTCCTTAACCATTTGAAGCCTCTCCTTAGGCGTTAGCTTATAGAATCCTGGAATCCTCGAGGTCTTTCCTCCCCTACTCATGCTAGATTAACACTACCCTCCAACCTATTTTGCTTTTCCCGCATTCAATACCCGATCTCTCTAAGCTTCTGCCTCAGGATCTCAGCAGACCTCCTAAGCTCCTCTCCAACTCCATCGACCTCGATTATCCTCTCAACGCCGCCCCTCCCCAAGACTATTGGAACCCCTATTGCCAGATCTTTAAGCCCATACTCGCCTTGAAGAATCACTGAGGCCGGTAAGATCTCCTTTAGATCCTCGACCACAGCTCTCACCATTCGATAGATGCAGGTCGCTGGGCCATAGATGGTCGCTCCCTTCCTGCCTATAACCTCCATCCCAGCCCTCCTAACCTCATCCTGAAGCCTCTTATCTCCTTTGACTATGAACATGGTCTCTCCATGCTCACCCATAACCAACGATTCTCCAACCCTTCCCATCAAGCTCCAAAGCCTAGCCGTGTCGAGTAGTCCGCCCATCCCGAAAACGCTCCTCCTCGACACTCCTGTCTCCCTCCAGACCAAGTAGGTCATCAAATCGACTGGATTCGTCACCACCAAGATCAGTGAATCATCAATATGATTCTTCAACTTCTTTGAGACCTCTCTCATTATCTCAGCATTCTTATGGAGGAGGTCGAGCCTAGTCATCCCAGGCTTCCTAGCAACTCCAGCGGAGATGACTATTAGATCCGAGCCGTCTAATAAGGAGTAGTCTGAGCCTCCAACCACCTTGATGGGCTTCTTTAAGGCGTAGGAGGCATGGAGGAGGTCTAGGGCCTCGCCCTCAGCCAACCTCTCATTTATGTCAACCAAGGCCAGCTCATCGACCCTTAGATGGTGGATTATCGTATAGGCCGATGTGCTGCCGATTCTTCCAGCTCCAATGAACCCTAGCTTCACGGCAGATCCCTCTAAGGCTGGAGAAATAAATGCTGTGCCTCCTAATAGCCTTCGACCAGATAATCTACACGGTTTATCGAATCTTAGAGCGTTGAAAGATAATGGCTTACATTCTTCCGGCCATGCTTCAACTATCAAGAACCATTCCCTAGATAACGCCCTTAGGGACGCTTAGCCTCAGAGGATCTAGAGGGCTCGTGAGGAGCCTTGCGAGAGTTCTCTGAATCCGAAAAGGATAAAAATGATTTAAGTTGGTGAATCTTAAGGTGATCTGTTGGGTTGAGTAGGGATCAGGTAATTGGGGCGCTGATCCTAGTGGCATCGGTGATTGGGATAATAGTCTATGGATGGATTTTATTCTTTACGGAGTGGGCTATCCTCCTACTCCAGCTAACTGGATTCGTGGCCGTTGCCGCGGTCTTGGGAATCTTGGCTTGGATTGGATATACTTTAGCGACGACCCCTCCTCCTAAGCCCATTGAAGAGATCGAGAAAGAGCTTGAAGGAGAGCTTAAAGAACTCGAAAAGGAAGTTAAAGAGCCTCCGAAGGAGACAAGTAGTGAAAAAGAAGAGTGATGAGATCTAGTAAGGCGGTGGAGAAGATAAGATCACGGCAAAGGAGATAACCGTTAGAAGAAGAGGGTTTACTATAATGAGCTATCTACTCGATAGAAAGAAGCCTTGGCTAGAAGGGTTAAGTCTGATTGTCTGAACGAGCATTTTTGGAATCTATGGCATGGAGGGTTTCGTAAGACGCTTCCACAGATTGAGCGTATTTTCTCGGATAAATCTTCTTTGGCCGTACTCATTCTATGAGAGAATTATGGTCTTAGCTAACTCGTTTTCATCATTTTACAGGGTCTTCGGCGAGGCCATACTTGGAAAGTTTTATCAAGCAGACGTGGAAGACTAAAGAGTATAGGGTGGAAGATCGTGAAGCTCATATCGGTTAAGATGCCTGAGGCCATGATCGAGGGGATGGATGAACTAGTTAGGAGGGGGGTTTATCCGAGTAGGAGCGCCGTGATGAGGACTGCCGTGAGAGACCTGCTTAAGAAGGAACTATGGAAATAACGGGCTAAATCTTTCTAACGGGATTCTTCGCGCCGCAGACCTCGCAGACCAAGAATCTAAGCCTCTTCTCGGCGACTATCTTCGTGTCGAATCCTCCACAGAGCGGGCACTTCACGAACTCCTTGACATAGAGCTTTAGAAGTCTTCGAAGCTCATCGTTTGAGAGCTTTCCCTGGATCATGAGCCTCTCATTATCCAATACTCCAGGCTTTCCAGACTCCTTGAAGATGAATCTCGCTAAGTGTCTTGGATCTCTGTTGAGCTTCTCTGCTAAGTCCTTGAAGTTCGTTATTATCGTCCTCCTAGCCTCATGGATCAGTATCGGGTTTAGGATTATCGCCCTGTCTCCACGCTTTCCAATCGTTTCGGGGAGCTCGGACATAACCCTATCTAGGAGCTTCTCGTAGCCCTCCCTCCTCCTGATCAGATCTTCCCAGCTCAAGCCTCCACTCGAACCCTAATTAATCTATAAGTTAAACTTTAACCTTTCCAACTCTGGATCAGCCGTTCACCCGACTACTTTAAACCCCTGAGATTTGCTTTTATGACCACTTTCACCATACTCTTAAATCATTTTATGCTGTTTAGATGTTTTGAATTGGAGATGAAGATAAGGCTAAGCATCCTAAAGCTTTATGGATATAAGCTCTCAGAAAATCTAGCAGTAGTTAGATTCAAGGTGTATAAGGAGCTGACAGCTTTGGCTCCGAGGATTTCCCCGGTTAGGGGGCTTGATGAGAATGAGTGATGTTAAGAGGGTTTTCGTGGATACTGCTAGGAATGAGAAGCTTCATGCATGCTATGATCCGGGGATGGATAAGTTCTTTGAGGTCAGGGACTTAAGCGAGCTGAGGGATTACGATGAGATTTACTTGGATTCCTCGCTGTTCCCGAATATGTGGGGTAGTTTAAGGGAGTTGATTATTTTTGATGGTAAGCGAGTATATCATTTTTCTTGGCCTTGGATCTGGAGGAAGCTCAGGGAGCTCTATCGGGGTGAGCTGAAGAGGTTCGGCGATCTTAAGAGTGATCATAGAGATGCATGGATACTTTACAAGTTTTACGCGGATTTCCGTAGGCTTTCAAGGAGGATTTGGTTTCCGAGCTTGAAGCCATTTCAGGAGATTACTTGGATTGATGTTGACAACGCCCATCTCCAATAAAATAGGAGTATTTCCTCCTAAGGCAAGGCATCAAAAAGAGGTCTTAAAGAAGTTAATATCTCTGCTGAAGTCTAATGATTCCATTACGGCTTTAAGGGCTGGATAAGCTGGGATAAAAGCCTCAATGAAACCGTGATTATAAGTTACATGCCGTAACGGTGAAGCAACCTTTCTTGCGGTTGAGGGCTATTAAACCAGCTTATCCAGCCGCTAAGCCCTCTTTTTCCTTCCTTTCTTAGTGGAGTTCGAGCAAAGCCTCTTAAGGAAAGATTGCTGTCTAGCCTTTGATGAAAGAGTATTGGATTAAGGATCGATCTCTAGCTGAGAGGGGGAGGAAGAGGATTGCTTGGTCTGAGACTCAAATGCCTGTCCTGATGGAGATTAAGAGAAAGTTCTCCAAGGAGAAGCCTCTAAGAAACATTAGGGTTGGGGCATGCCTCCACATAACCACCGACACGGGTGTCTTGATGAGGGCTTTAGCGGCTGGTGGAGCTGAATTATATCTCTGCGCATCCAACCCCCTCAGCACACAAGATGATGTCGCGGCGGCCTTAGTCGAGGAGGGAGTTCACGTCTATGCTTTTAGGGGTCAGGCCGAGGAAGAATACTATAGATGTTTAGGATATGTCATCGCCTCCAAGCCCATGATAACCATGGATGATGGAGCAGATCTGATATCGACCATCCATAAGCTTAGATATGGTATCCGAACGAGGGAGCTCGACTACCTCAAGGATATCGTCGATGGTATGGACTTTGAGAAGCTTGTTAATGGGATCGTGGGCGGATCTGAGGAGACCACGACCGGGGTCATCAGGCTTAAGGCGCTGGCCAGGGAGAAGAAGCTCCTCTACCCGGTTATCGCGGTGAATGATGCTGAGTCGAAGAGGCTCTTCGATAATCCGATTGGAACGGGTCAATCGGCCTTAGATGGGATTGTCAGGGCCACGAACACTCTCTTGGCTGGAAGAGATGCTGTCGTGGTCGGATTCGGAAATGTTGGATCTGGGATAGCTTATAGGCTTAGGGGGATGGGCGCGAGAGTCACGGTGGTTGAGGTGGATCCGATTAAGGCGCTTAAAGCCGTCATGGAGGGATTTAACGTAGAGCCCATGAACAGGGCGGCGAGACATGGAGATCTATTCATAACGGCCACGGGGAACATAAATGTGATTAGGAGAGAGCACTTCGAGGTAATGAGAGATGGCGCGATCCTAGCGAACGCAGGCCACTTCAACGTCGAGATAAGTGTAAGAGACCTAGAGGAGATCTCGATCAGAAAGGAGCGCATATCTGATTGTATCATGAGATATGTCTTGAGAGATGGTAGGAGACTGTATCTTTTAGCTGAGGGGAGGCTCGTGAACCTAGCGTGCGCCGAAGGTCATCCAAGCGAAGTCATGGATATGTCTTTCAGTCTACAAGCCCTATCAGCGAGATATTTAGTCGAGAATCGTGGAAGGCTTCCGAGAGATGTCTTGAGGGTTCCAGAGGAGATTGATAGGGAGGTCGCGAGCCTAAAGCTTGAGGCCATGGGGATAGAGGTTGAGAGGCTGACCGATGAGCAGAGGAGGTATCTCAGCTCTTGGACTCTTGGGACTTAGCCTGCTTCTCCCTCAACCTCGCCGCGAGGGCGTTTACAACCCTCCTAAGCTCATCCGCTCTTTGAGCATATTGGGCTATCCTATTCTCATATAGTTCTATCGCCCTCGATAGGCTCTCCTTCCTCTTCTCCATTATCTTCCTCCCATCCTCCAACGACTTTCTCAAGACTATTCCAGAGCCTATGCTTACCTCAACTATGTCGAGCCTCTTCACCTCTGCGTGAATGAAGTTTCCCCCACCTATCGGGACTAAGACCTCGGTCAACTCCCCACGCCTCTTCAATTCATCGAGTAGGCTTATCGCTCCATCATACTCGTTCATCAAAACCCTTAGCGCCGTAACCCTAGACTGTAGATCTGAGATCGCCCTCTCAAGAGCTTGAAGCTCCGCAACGGCTCTACTCAAATGCTCTTCTAGAGAGGCCATCATCAACCCTCCGTCAACGTTCTAAAGGGTTGGGATCGATTGATATATCTTTATTTCATGGACTTGTTTGGAATCGGCGGTGGGTAGGTCTGAGGATTCGGGAGGCTCAGCAAAGGATCTTGAAATTTGAGGAGGAGAGGTGCTGGAATAGGTTTAGGGAGTCGCAGATCTTCACTCACTTAATCGAAGAGCTCTCCGAGATAGGGAGACATATCCTAGTTAGAGAGGGGTATAAGGTCTCAGGACTAGGCCACGAGCTTCCGGTTGGAGAGGTTTCTAGGGAATTCGCTCAAGCATTCACCCTATTCCTCCAATTAACAAATAGGTTTAACGTGGATTTGGAGGAGGCTTTCGAGAGGGAGCTTGAGATAATGGAGAAGAGATTTCCATCCGAGAAGTGGAGAAGGCACTTCGAGGAGTCAAAATAGGGTTTCGGCGGCCGCCAAAGCTCCATGTCTAGCGCTTAACGGGTCATCAGCTCCAACGATTATTATAACATCTCCATTCTCAGGCTTGATGGCCTCAATTATGCTGGAGGCGAAGCTTGGATGCTCTTCCATCAGATCCGTTACGCCCGGCATCATCAGCCTATCATCTTGATAGGTTAGGATTATGGCCGCCCTCGCTCCAGCCCTTATCGCCTCATCTCTCTGCTCTAATCCCCTCCTCACAAGCTTCGCCCTATTCTTCACCACTATAGCGTAGTTTGATGGATAGTTCCATGGGAGCTCTAGCTTGAGCTCTCCAAGATCTTTAACCGTCTTCTCAAGCTCCTTATAGATCCTCTTACCCTTCTGAGTCAATCTACATCCCTCCCTCCCAACCACCTCTATCAATCCATCATCCTTTAATCTCATGAGCATCGTTCTCACCGCTCCCTCGCCCAAGCCCATGAGCTTGCTTAAACGCTTCCTCCCAATGGTCTCCGACCTCCCAATAATCATGATCAAGTCCATGAGCTGAGTCCTCGTGAATGATGGGAGTGGGCCTGGCTGCCTCCTCGCCAACCTCTCTAAAGCCCTCTTAACCGACGCCATCAAGATATTCGTGGCTTAGCATGAAGATTAAGTTTTCAGGAGCTCTTACTCAAGATCAAGTCCATTATCAACTTCCTCGTAAACGGCTTCAAGCTATCTAGGTCTTGGCCCACGCCGACGAATAGGATTGGCTTGTTTATCGAGTAGCTTATCGAGATCGCTGAGCCCCCTCTAGCATCCGCGTCGAGCTTGGCCAATATCGCATAATCTATCCCAACATGCTCATCGAACCTTCTAGCCTGCTCTACGGCGACGTTTCCCGCTAAGGCGTCTCCAACATAGATGATGAGATCGGGGTTCACGACCCGCTTGATCTTATTCATCTCTTGGAGGAGGTTTAGATCGATCTCGGTTCTCCCAGCGGTATCTATCAAGACGACTGGAATCCTATTCGCCCTAGCGCTCATCACGGCGTCCATCGCGACAGCCGCCGAGTCAGCCCCATATCTCTGGCTCACAACCCTTATCCCGATCGGCTCGGCGAGCCTCTTAAGCTGCTCTATCGCTCCAGCCCTAAATGTGTCCGAGGCTGCGATCAGCGACTTAAATCCCCTCGACTTGAGGTATTTCGCGAACTTCACTATGGTGGTGGTCTTACCACTCCCATTTGGGCCAACGAACAGTATTATGAAGGGTTCTCCACTTCTCCTCTTCTCCTCGATCCTCCTCAAAATGTCGTCCACATCAGCCTCATGGATGACCGAGGCCAATATCTCCTCCAGAATCTTCTCCACCTCCTCCTCGGCCCCGCTGAACCTCTTGAACTTCATGGATCTCAACCTCTTAGATAGCTCCTCTCCTAGCTTCTCAGCGACCTCTAAAGCCACGTCGTTCGAGACCAGCTGGAGCTTAAACTCATTCACATATCTCTCTACGTCCTTCTCGGATAGGCTCTTAGTCTTGATGTTCTCGACGAGCCTTGAAAAAGCCCCCCTAACTCCTTCAAGCATTTACTTGACCTCCAAAGATCACCTCTTCTCCAACTTCTTGGCCTCCGCCTCCATAAGCTCGATCATAATCCTACCAGCCAAGAATAAATCCCTAACCGAGAGATAATATCTCGCGGAGTGGTTGAATGAGAGGTTCGCGGTGGGAGGTATGTAGTCTTCTTTCTTCGCCTTCCAGAGCTGGGTTAAGATCCTAACCCTTGGGAGGAAGTTGAATGAATAGCTCAGTCCTCCCAACCTCTCCCTCTTACCCCCCAGCCTCTTACACACAGCCTTATACCTCTCGGGATCGTATCCAAATGACCTCGCGAAAGGCCTTATAACATATCTATCGAATAGGCTTCGATACTGCTTCGACCCCGGGAATCGATCATAGGGTATCCAGTCCTCCTTCCTCCCACCGCCCGATGAGTAGCAGAGGTATCTGGCTATTAAGAGGGCTATCTCCCCCCTAATCTCCCTTCCAGCTATGAGGTCCACGATCTCCTGCCTATCAAGCTCAACTGAGTAGGTCTTCGTTAAGAGGTTCACGATGAATCTTCCACGCCCCCTCTTAGATCTTGGAGGCAGGTAGATGACCCCGCATTTCTTAGCGACCTCCTCTCCATCCCTCTTTAAAAGCTCATTAATGGCTCTAGCATACTCGCCTTCAAGCGATGGTTCAAAAATCTTCCACTGCGACAAGGGCCTACACCATGATAGACTATCCTAATTCTATTTGAAGCCTATCCGGAAAATTAACCTTTCTCCAGCTAGATGACGTTAAAATAGCTGGAGAGCGGCTTAAACCCGAAAATGAGGTTTCCAGGCCTTAGGCAGACGAGGTTCAACCTGATCACAGTCGGCTACGAGATACTCGATGGAAAGATCCTAGACACGAATTCCAAGTGGCTCGCGGAGAGGATAACCTCGATGGGCGGGAGGGTTGATAGGATGATAACGGTTGGAGACGATGTAGATGAGATCGCCTGGGCGATTAGAGAGTCTATCAAGAGCGGTGTAGACTGGATAATAACTAGTGGGGGGCTCGGACCCACCTACGACGACCTAACTCTTAGAGGCGTCGCGAAAGCCCTTAAGAGAAAACTCGTCTTGAATAGGAGAGCGCTTGAGATGCTTAAGAGAAGATATAAGGAATTATATGCGAGGGGGATTATACCGTCTCCGGAGCTAACCCCTCAAAGAAGGAAGATGGCCATGCTTCCACGAGGTGGAAAACCCTTAAGGAATGAGGTTGGATCTGCTCCAGGAGTCCTCTTAAGATCTGGAAGGACTAGAATAGTGTGCTTGCCCGGAGTCCCCTCAGAGCTTAAGGGCATCTTCGAGAATGAGGTCGAGCCCTTGATCATGAAAAGCTTGAAGAAGATCTTTAGGGTTGAGAGGTGGTTCGAGGCCAGGGGAGTAGCTGAATCCACCCTTGCCCCAAGGATTGAGATCCTTAGATCGAGGGACCCGGATGTGTATATAAAGTCTCATCCAAGGATGGAGGAGGGGAGATCCATGATCAGGCTACAGTTAATCTCGGCTGCGAATAGGCTTAAGATTGCTGAGAGGAGGGTTGAAAAAGTGGCGGAATCCTTGAAGAAGATCGTTATAGAGCTTGGGGGAGAGTTCAGCCCGATTAGAGGTGATGAGCCGTGAAGCATTACCTACTCGACGGAGAGTGGGTGTATAGGGAGGAGAATTATCGCAAGGCATTCGAGCTCGCGGATGGATATATCGACGCATTCATGGATGGATTGAGATCCGGGAGATCCGTGAAGGCTGAGGAGATCGATGTTAAGAGGGTTCTCCTCTTGGGCATGGGAGGATCTGGGATAGTCTGCGACGTAGCTGCGGAGATCCTCTCATCCAAGGGAATAGCCGCTCAAGTCTCAAAGGAGTATACGGCTCCACCTGGCGAATGGGACTTAATCATAGCGATAAGCTATTCAGGAAACACCTCCGAGACCTTGAACTCATTACTAAGATTCCTCGATCAAGATAGTAGGCTCGTCGCCGTGACCTCGGATGGCAGGTTGGCTAGATTGGGCGAGAAGCTCGGATTCAAGGCCATAAGGGTTAGGGGCGGAATCCCTCCACGATACGCTTTCCCAGACATGCTTGGAGCAATCCTAGGATATTTGGAGAACCTAGGCCTCGACCTCCCTACGATAAATCTGGATGAGATTAGAGAATTTCAAGAGGGGTTGAAGAGGGATAGGGTGGCCGATGAGAATCCGGCGAAGGAGGCGGCGATAAGGATCTTTAGATCACATCCGATAATCTACGTGTATAGGGAGGTTAGATTGCCGGGGTATAGGTTGAAGTGCGAGCT
>Ga0190286_1000287_pt1 | contig 22297 bp, 30 predicted proteins | sample 48691834_MG_FD_183241 | JGI IMG/M metagenome (GOLD analysis project Ga0190286, IMG submission 183241) | Hydrothermal vent microbial mat bacterial communities from Southern Trench, Guaymas Basin, Mexico - 4869-18-3-4_MG | ecosystem: Environmental > Aquatic > Marine > Hydrothermal vents >... | reverse complement strand
GCGAATCGAATAAGAATCCCATGAGAAAAATAAAATCTCTTTAGCCTTACCAAAAGCACCTACCGCACCTTCGGCCTTATGAGAACCACCCAACACTAACAGTTTATTCTGCAACACGTCAAAATTCATGCCACATCCGTCATCTTTAACCGTAATAGTGCTGGATTCAGAATCTGTAGTTACGTGAATGTTTTTTGATCCTGCATCAATCGAGTTTTGATAAAACTCACGGGCCAAAGCATGACGGTATGACTCATAATCATGCTTTGCCATCTCTAAGAAATAGGTACTTGGAATACTTACTCTTCCTTTAATTTCGTCCATTTCGTCCTCCTAATTAAAAACCCGTTCTAAGACTCATGATCATCCGAAGTTCCAAGACTCATAATCATCCGAAGTTTCAAATCCCTCTTCCTCTACGATTTCTTCTCTTAGCATTTTCAACTCGTCCATCCGCTGTTGCTCATAATCACGAAGATGATCGATGTGTTTGCGGGTATGGGCAATATCCCTTTCAATGTAAGCTTCCTGCTCAAGCAGCTCATTTAGTAGTGTCATCGAAATCACTCCCAATAGTAACTATTACGGCATCACGTTTAAAATTATAACGCAATTTTACTTGATCGCCGGGATTGGTGTCGCGGAATGAGCAGTAAGAACCAGCCCAACGATGAGCAGGATAATTTATTATCCAATCCTTACCCTTATAGAAGTGCTCCAGTGCTTCCTGTTCTGTCTTTGGGTTTGCTCCATAGGCAGGTGTCAATGTAACACCATCAAGATCCTCTTTCATTTTCGTCCTCCAGTTGATTTAATACGTTGGGTAAGTCCCCTCGTTATCTACCTACATTATACCATGCGTAGATCAGGGAGTCAAGTACTTGTTTGACACCCTAATCTAAACACGTTATATAGTCCTGGCCTTAATAATAAAATATACCTTATGATAAGGCTCCTTAACCTTTATTAAACTATCATCTCCTTTAAGTTTAATAACCGTTTTACCGTCACAGGGCAATAGCCATTCTACATGATCTATATTTATCATAAATTCTTGGTTATCTTCATTTTCTGTTAATTTAATAAACATTGAGTCTCCTAATCTAAGATTGAATTTGACAGCATCCTGGTCGGGATAGCAGTGAGTTTAGCTAAACGCAATGATTCAGTAAGCTCTATCATTTCATCTATGCGCACCCACAACCAATCACAGGTAAAATCTGACTTTTTACCAAACTTTTTCATCCTTTTAGAATAACGTTTCATATTAACTCCTATTTGATTCGATTTTAGCTCGATCCAGCATCAGGACAGCGGATGACGACATAGGCCACGGTGACACGAGAAGGTATCACGGCTGGTGTCGAGCAGGGCGATGCAGGCTGACCTACGCACAGAGGCCGAGAGGCAAGGACGAGCCGTTGAATAAAAATAATTAACGCTTAACATTAGGTAGGTACCTTATTTCAATAATTAATCTTCCATTTAAAGTCCATTTATTAACAGAGGAAAAAGATTTAGCAGTAAAATTAAAATGCTCAAAGCCATCTAAACACTTAGCATATTCGTGAGCCTTATTAAAGGAGTTATACATACCAATAATTTTTCCCTTGTAAATTAACACCCAAGCTTTCATTTCGTCCTCCTATAATTTTTAGCAGGGGTGATCCCGGCTGTTAACTTCATTATACCATACGGGGATATAGGGTCAAGTGTCCGTTTGATATAAGATTATTAAAGGTTTGGTATAGAGCGATGCAGTTCCGGGTAAATTGGATAGGCGACACAATAACCAGCAGTTTTGCACTCAGCACGGTAGCCAAACTGTTGAAGATAAATAGCTAATTTAAAATAAACGCCGCGAATCCAAATATCGCCCTTAACAGGGGGGAGTTTAAAATCAGCATGGGAACACGCAAAGTAGTCGCCTACCATATTATGATCATCCATCGACATCCCTAAAGAGATAGAGCCTTTTGGAAAACCGACCATTTTTCCTGGACAAACGCCAGACATGTAGGGAAACCGCTTACGAATTTTGAGAGCCAATTTCATTTCCTGCTGGTCCCAAGTGAATTTTGCTACATAACTCATTACAACCTCCCGATTGCTACCCAAAGGAAGAGGACGGCAGGCAGTGGATAGCTGCTTTTCGGGAATGACCCTATCCGTCCATAGAAACTCCATTAAAACACGGGAAGACCCGGAAGTCAAGTGCTTATTTGTACTTGTAATATTAAGCACGGGAAGATAGGGCTAAAACATTTTTCTTCCGGAAAGGCGAACGGTTACACGTGGAGAGGATCGTGTCGGATGTGTCGATTTTAAAAAGCGGCAGGGAGCGAGAAGAGCTTCCCGAACGGCTTAATATCCCATAACCCACTTTCATATTCACAACCAACAACACAGACGTTGTAAGTTTCTAAGAGTTCTTTTTTAATAAAAAATATGTAGTTTTCTTTTCTTTCCGATTTCCCCGTGTCTCCGGAGTTTTCTTAAAAAAAGACCGACCAGTGTTAGGTTACTTTGTTTTGTTACAAAATCATTTTTCTTTTAAAGAGGAGTTAATTGTGAAGGTCCTATGTTTTTACAAACATACCAAGGCGGTAGAGATAAGTAGTATAATTCGTAGGCATCTATGTTCTAGGTCGTACTTGCATGACTAGGGCCAACTGGAATATGTGATTATTAAAAACGCAGGTTGGCTTCTCTCCGTGCATCTGTGTTAGAAAAAACTACCGGCAGGTATTCACACAAAATCCGGTCCCGGAAATAGTAGACTACTAGAACACTTCGAAGTTACCTCTAATTCACGTTTATCTTTAACAACATTTCAGACCGCTTTCCTGTGGCCCTGTAGAGCCGTCCCGTACTGAGAAAACTGGCGACACGTTATCTTCAAATCGGTTTTGAAATACAGTCGCAAGGTCTGGTTGATCAATCTCTGTCGCCTTCTTACGACAATTCATTTAACAAGAACATTAAGTTCCCGGTTACCGTCCAGAAACAGGCAACTACACAATAAAACAAATTCGATTGACCTTATTCTGGGTTTCACGTGAAGCATGGGCGAACCAATGTCGTTTTTATATTATTTGTTCTAAATAGCGTTACCTATGGTACCACAAAATTAACCCGGTTATATTATAAATAGTGTTACCTATGATATTACAAAATAGATGCCCACGTGTTTCAAATCGGATAAGTTATATTTGCTTAAATTGGTCCGAATTAGACCGGTCGTATTTGTTCAGGCAGGTAAAAAAGAACCCGGCCCCAGAACGGGACCGGGCGGATTTGATTACATCTTCTCAATAAAACCGCAGATCAAATAGATCACGACCACGGCTACTGCTACCATCCAAGGTTTCATTTACCCTCCTATACTATTAATTTAACTTTTTCTATACAATAGCCATATGCTGAATAATCCCTGTCCCATTTGCTATATGCCCCATAGTAGATTTTGCCATTGATTGTTTTATCTACTTCCAATTTCCATTTAGCTGTGGGATCATACCTGAATTGATCAAGGAGCATTTTGTAGATATAGCACTTTGCCATGCGTACCGTGCTAAACATACCCTCCACTGTTTCATCCCCGGGGATGAAACTGTCGTTGTTCCATACTGTTACGATTATGCAGGATTTCATGCTCTTGCCTCCAAGATTGATTTTGCCAGATAGATTTTAAACTGCCGCAGTTCCCGTGCCGAAAACCGTACGATCGTATTTGCTACGATTTCCTTTAGCCATTTGATTTCTGTTTGTGTCAGCTTTTTCATTTCATCCTCCAAAAGGGGCCTCTCGGCCCCTGGTTTAATTTACGCGATTCCCTCTTCCGCTGCCCGTGCCCGTTTGCTGGCACTCCGCAGGATGTTCCCGCAGTTCATGCGGACCATTCCGGGATTCCGGCCTTCGTAGCGTTCGAAGAGCCAGTTCTGGATCGAGACCCATTCCCACTCGCCAGCTTGCTTCTTAAACTGCCGTCCGAGCTTGACCGAAAGACCGTGTTCGATAGGCATCTGAGCGAGAGCCTTTGCTACGGTACGCAGAACCTCACCCTCGTCGAGGCCGCGAAGGGCATCTGCCGTTTCGTCCGCAATGTCGTAGGTGTCCCGGCCTGAGGCTGTTACGTCCAAACCCCGGACGTATCGTTCGTGGTCCGGGAAGAGGCGTACCTTCAGGATAAAACCACAGAAATCGCACGGCTGGTTTAGCCGTTCAACGCCGTTGGTGCCGCCGCAGTTGGGGCAGGTTAAGTGTTTGCTGGTTGGTGTCAGGTCGCGGGTCAATGCTGTTGCTGTTCTCTTTGCGCTCATGTTGTCCTCCAAGACGTTGAGTGCAGCCCAATCGGGCAGTATGTGCAGTAAGAGCCATCCCCTTACTACACTTCCATTATACCATGCCTTGGTTCTCTTGTCAAGTATCTTTTTTGTATGTGAACCGGGACGGGACGTGAAGGAGCACGGGCGAGTTTGTTGGAGGCCGTTTTCGTGAGGTGGGTCCCTTCCGGAGGCATGGTGGATTTGCGCAAGACAGAGGCGGTCAAACCGGGACGGTTGCATTTGAAAAGTGGTCCGTTCTCATTTCGAAAATTTCCGGGAATAATAATTAATTACCAAACCTTCTATCGTTAAGCCCTGATCTTATATTTCATAATATCGACCTTCTAGCCTTTGTATTTTTAAACTTCTCCGTGTCTTCTATTTGTACTTAAATATTTGACACAACCTGTCGGATGTGCTATAATAAAGGTAAAATAAAAGGGCTATATTAAAAGATGATCGAAGTTAATTGGGAACATATTAAGGAGATTTGGGAACAAGGTGCAGAAGACCTATCTACGGTTGCTCAGAAATATCAAGTCTCCTTAACAGATATTACTATTAAAGCACAAGCTGAGGGATGGGACGACCGAGGTTCCAATGTGCCATTATGTGCTGACCTGTCTGGCCCTGTCCTTGACGAAAAGCAGGTGTTGCTGGCCCACAAAACTGATCTGGGCCGCTTGCGCCTGTTGGCCGCAACTGTGATGGAGTCCCTACAATACGAAACCGAAGCGGCCCCCATGCTGAAAGCATTAGAAAAACTTGCGCGTATTTACACGCAGATAATCCCGCTGGAACGCAAAACTTTTGGTCTGGATGCTGATTCATCTACTATACCTGATGGCATTATCATTAACGTTGGAGGCAATAATGAATAGTTTATGGGATAGGGCTGCAGCCTGAAAGTGAGTAACCTGCTCATTTCTCATAACACATCTGGTATTAAAGGCATTTATTGGAATAAAGAGAAAAAGGGTAAATGGCGGGTACAAATTACAGTGAATAGAAAACATAAATATCTTAGCAGACATGATGATTTCACTGAAGCTGTTGCCCATAGATTTGCAGCTGAGCAATGCCTAAACTGGGGCGATTGTGATACTAATAGTATCTCCGGTAATTATCTTAAGGAGGTATTAAGTGGGAAGTCAGCTTAACATAGAAACAGATTTAGCCGGTTTTTCGCCCCGTCAGCTAAAAGCCATAGAGGCTTTAGATGATCCAATTGTGCGATGGATCTTGTACGGCGGGGCACTTTGACTTGGTGGCGGTAAAAGTTACCTGTTAAGATGGGCTGCAGTCAGGCAGCTTATAAAAATCGTTGGGCAATGGGGTGTTAAAAAACCTGTTGGGATGATAGCTTGTGAAAATTACCCAGCACTTAAGGACCGACAAATACAAAAAATTGCAACAGAATTTCCACCATGGTTAGGGAAATCACATAATGACCATAAAGACTATGGTAGGTGTTATGTATTAAATCCAAAATTTGGCGGGGGCGTAATAGTTTTAAGGAACCTGGACGATCCCTCAAAATATCAATCAGCTGAGTTTGTTTTTATTTTTGTGGACGAATTAACGAAAAACAAATATGAAGTTTTTACTTTTCTGCGATCACGCTTGCGCTGCCCCGGAGTGCCGACCAACGAATTGAAATTTATAGGTGCTACCAATCCGGGCGGTATAGGCCATGGCTGGTGCAAAGCTTTTTGGATTGATAAAATATTTGCTGATGAATGGGAAGGATTTGAAAACGAATTTAAATATATACCTTCCAAAGCAACTGATAATCCCCATCTTGATTCTGGATATTACAAAACTCTTGATACTCTGCCGGAAGGACTACGAGAAGCGTTCAGGGATGGTTCATGGGATATCTTTATCGGACAAGCTTTTCCTGAATTTAATAGAAAAATACACGTGTTACCGGACGAAACCCCTGTTCCTATCGGTGCGCCCTGCTATATGACCTTGGATTGGGGTTTTGGAAAACCGTTTTCTATTGGCTGGTGGTATATAGACAACGAAGGCCGTATAATCAGATTTGCTGAATGGTATGGGTGGAATGGGACCCCGAATGAAGGGCTAAGAATGACCGATTCGGAAATAGCCGAAGGGATCATAGCCAGGGAAGTAGGGTTTGAAGTAAACGGACTATCAAGAAATTTCATTCGTATATCGGGTAACGATATATTTAACAAAAAGCCAGACTATAAAGGTGGAGGACAAGGAAAATCTACTGCTGAAGTATTTTCAGAATACGGCCTGCATTTTAGCCCCGGTGACTCTCTTCGCGTACTTAAGATAAGGCAATTTAGAGAAAGATTAAAGGTTCGTGAAGACAACCAACCCATGCTGTACGTTTACGAAAACTGTGAACAGTTTATTCGGACTATACCAAATATGACAATGGACGAAAAAACATATGAGGATATAGATACGAAGGGTGAGGATCATGTATATGATGAAGTTTGCAATTTATGTATGGCTCGTCCAATAACTCTTGAAGCACCAAGGGTAAAAACATTAGAAGTAGATGAACGATTAAACAGCCTTGAGAAAAGTCACACTGATCCTTATGATAGATTTGAAGATGAATCGGTTCGTGACTTTGGTTTAATTTCAACTATGCAGTGATATGGACCTTGAAACTTTGGTAAGTTTAAATATAATCGTAAACCTTTGTTGTGTTGCCCTGCTTCTTCCTAAAAGAAAAAAGGAACAGGATGAAATAGAAAGGGTTGATAATATACGAGACGAGTATCAAGAGTGTTGGGATGGCGACCCGATCAATTCGGACAAAAGAATAAAAACCATAGGATAATTATGCTACTAATATGTCATGCATGTGGACACGAAGTTGCGGAAATTAGTAAAGATATAAAGATACCCATACAAGGGTCTATGTTCACTTCAAAGGACCCAAAGCACGGTTTCCCTGCCCCGTGGAATCCTGTGGTTAGTTGGGAGTTTTTGTACTGCCCAATGTGCCAACTAAGAGCTTTTCCCATACCGGATTATAATGGTAATTTTCTCTTAAAAACAACTGAAGGAATAATGCTAGTTACTTCGGAAGGAATTTTTTCCACCGAAGATGAAGTTTCGGAAGAAGAGGCCCAGGGACCTGTTGCTGATAACGCAATTCCTGCCAATACCTCTGAGGCCGGAAACATCCTCCCAGTTGCTGATGGCAACTTCTCCGGGGTTTCTGGGCCTCTGACCTCCGGATTTGATATTGCTATGGAATCCGGGGATATAACTAAAAAAGGATCTTGGTACGCGTATAAAGGCAAATCATATCGTAAAGATGATCTGAAAGAGTTGTTAAATGGCCAATAGAAATAAATACGTTGCTAAAGAATTGATTCCCCCTGCCGGTGAAGCCGGTGTTGGTAAAAGAGTATTCAGTATACTTGATCAGGTGCTTGAAGATAAAGAATCGATGGACCTAGAAAACAAATGGTATCGATTTTATGAGTTGGGTAAAAATAAGCAGTGGCGTAAGCACAGTGAAAATTTAACATTAGTGTCTGCCAATCTTCTTTCAGTACATCGAAGAAGAACTATAAACACTCTTACAGATAACAACCCTACTTTTAATGTACGTAGAATAGTTACTAGGGATGGTACTGACGAAAAATTTAAGACAGTGTTAAGGGCCACAGAATATTGGTGGGGTGAAACTGAACAACAGTCAATTCTAGAAGAGTCAGTGCATAATGGTGAAACTTACGGAGTATGCATTGAGAAAGTAATCTTTGACCTTGATAAAGAATATGGTATAGGTGAAGTCGATACCGTGGTAGTGGATCCCTTTTATTTTGGAATATACCCGGTTAAAGGAAAATCTATACAGAAGTCTCAAGCCGTTTTGCATTATTATCCGATGTCTGTAAGAGATATTAAAAGGATATACGGCAAAGCTGCTGAGGACGTTACACCCGATTCAGACGTGTTAAATAGCCTTAGCGATGACCGTAGGTATGTTTCCGGGGTAAAAGAAACAGTTACAGGTAGGGGTTCTTCTCAAACTACATTTGGTGGATCGGTTCGTAATCTGATGTCATCAATTACCGGGGGGACTGTTAATAGTGACAGTGACGAAGCGGTTGTTGTTGAGTGTTGGGTAAAGGATTATACTTTAGATAAAAGTGGTTTACCACTTTATCCCGGAAATATCAGGGTAATAACAGCAGTCAATGGTAGTATTGTACTATCTGATAGAGCTAACCCTTCGATAAATCCAGATCTGCCGCAAGAAGTCGCCGCTCAGACGTATTTATATGATAAATTTCCATTTGCTAAGGCTAATTCAAATAAAGATCCGGTTAATTTCTGGGGTGAAGGTGATTTTGAACAGCTTACCGGGTTACAAATGGAGCTTAATAAGGCCCTTAGTCAATTTTCTTCATTAAAAGATAAAGTGGCCGGTGTAAAGTTTATTAATCCAAAAACATCAGGTGTTCATAAAAATAAAATTACAACTGGGGCTACTATCTTAGAGCCAACTAATGTTAATCATGGCATGGGCTGGGCAACTCCGCCACCTATTCCAAGGGAGTTATTAGAATCATTAAGTATGTATAAAGAGTTGTTTTTTGCTGTTGCCGGTACATTTGACCTGGAACAAGCAAACACTCCAGGTAGCCAGGTAATTGCCTATAAAGCCATCGCTGCTCTTATTGAAAGAGCATCCACTATGCAGCGAGGTAAAATTCGTAATTATAGTAAATTAATCCGAGATCGTGGCAGGATGTCAGTATCCATGATGCAAAATTGGTATACAGAAGCAAGGTATATTAGTTTTACTGAAGATGGTGATGAAGTAATGGGAGAGGTATATGGCCCTGATATGATTGTGCCAATGAAGCTTACAGTTGTAAGTGGTTCAACTATGCCGGTATCAAATGTACAGAAAAGGGAAGAATCATTAACTTTATATGATAAAGGGGCTATTGACAACGAAGAACTTTTAAAGAATATGGATTGGCCTAAATATGATGAAGTGATTACTCGTATGAATAGAGGGCCAATTGGCGATTTCCTTAGTAGGCTGGTTGAGGCAGGAATGCCTGAAGAAATGATGGAATACATGGATGAAATATCTAAATTTGATAATAAAAAACTTGAAAGAGGTCTTGAGCGCAATGAGATACCTTACTTTAATCAAGTGTTTCAGTTTGAGGGTATGCAGCCGGATGTAAAACAGGAGATCGAAATAGCCCGTGCAAGAGCAGAAGTAACTGAATCAGATGCAAGGTCAAAGAAACTTGAAGCGGATAGAATAGAGATATTGGCCCGTGCTGACAAGGAAGCGGCTTCTATCGATCAGACTGATGAACGAATTAAAATTGAACGAGCAAAAGTTGTTAGTAACAATAAAATTAAACAGCAAGAGCTGTCTGTAAAAGAAAAACCGGAGCTTAAAGAGGTAAAAAGTGCCGCTACACGATAATTATTGTAACTCCTGTGGTTATACATTCGAAGAACTTGTAAAGTGGGATGAATATTCTGTAAAATGTCCTAATTGTAATGGTATGGCGTTTAGAGTATATATAAATTTTAATGGCATAGAAAAGTCTACTCCTGATTGGATGTACAGTACCCTTGAAGTAGTAGACAAAGATGGGGGGCAGCATTGCCAAGATTTTTTAAAACACCCAACTCAGGGTACATACAAAAGTTGGTTAAAAGGTGAGGGATTACGTCCTATGGAGGAAGGCGAATCGACATCTATAAACCGTAAGAAACCTGACACTTCTGGCATCCGGAAAGCCGTACATGAGAAGTTCAGAAAAGATAACACTATTGAGGTAAAAACATGACAAAATTTCAAGAATATATTGAAAAGTTACTGAAGTATGGCTCCATTGTTAATTTCAATACGCCCGATGCCCCTGGAGGGGTAGTTAGTGATAGTGGTTCCGGTGGTGTTGATAGTGATGGCTCAAGCGATGGTATTGTTGGTACCGTTGAAGATATTCCTAATAATGATGACGAAGAGGGCGAGGGTAATAATAGTGATACCGGTGATGACGAAAATAATGATGTTGATACCGGTGATAATGAGAAAAGTGAGGATACTTCCAGTGTAGATGACCGAATTAGTGCACTTACTGATCAAATAAGTAAGTTAACTAGTTCTTTAGATAAAGGCCCTGATAGTGACAAAGACGGAGAAGGGGATAAGGTCGGTATCTCCTCTCTTGAGCACCAAGATTTAGTGGCTATGATGGCAGACGATCCTAAATCGTTTATTGAAAATATCACGTCAGTTATCCGTGAATCAGTTTCAAAAGACGTAAAATTAGAATCTGCTACAACTGAGTATAATAGCAAGATCGAGGAAACAATTGATAATTATGCTGAAGAAAATCCTACTTTTGAAAAAATGTGGGATAAGGGTGAACTCCAAAGATATATGGATAAACACCCCGGCCACAATGCAATATCTGCTCATATGACACTTACTATGGAGCAGCGTATTGAGGATGCAAAAAAGGAAGGTGCTGAACTTGCAGCAAAAAATTTTAGCACTAAACAAAAAAATCAGGTTTTAAGTACCGGACCAGGTATTACACCCGATCAGCGGGATGCAGCTTTAAAAAATCCAGAAAAATTTGGAGGCAAAGCCGCCGTATTAGCTGCACGGGCCGGTATTACTTAATAAGGAGAAAAAACGATGTCACTCACTTTCGAACAACTTGAAAGCGTAACAAATGATTATTTTATTCTGGATGGCGGTAAAGCTACCGACATCTATTTCGATACTTCATATCTTTTAAACCTGTTACTTAAACAGCAAAAGGGTATATGGAAAAGGCCTTCCGGTGGCCGTAAAGTTCGTATCCCGCTAAAATACGATGGTTCTGAGGCCGGTTTTTATGGTCGTGGGGATACGTTGTCCAGCGATAAACGCGACAACGTAAATGCCGCTTATTTTGAGCTTGCCCATGCCTATGGCAATGCAACTATTTTACGTCTTGACACCCTAGAAAACTCCGGCCCTCAGGCAGTAGTTGAGCTTGCTCTTGATGAGATTGAAACCGCTCAAATGTCCTTGACCAAAGTACTCGCTGGCTCTGTTTATGATCTTCCTGGTAGTGGTGCGGATAGGCTTACCGGTCTTCGTGCAATGTGTCATGAAACCGCTACTACCGCTTATGGTGGTATTGCTGAAGATGATTTAGTAGCTGAAGATGGTACTAAACCTTGGGAGGGCATTGTTGATTCCACTTCCGAGGGCATCACTACTACCGTTATTCGGGATATGGCCACTGCAGCTAAAATCCGTGATGGTGCTGGTGGTAAACCTGACATTGGCGTTATGCCGGAAGCTCTTTTTAATATTCTTGTTGATACCCTTACCGTTCAGCAACGATTTGTTAACTCTGCCGAAACAGCGAAGGCCGGTTTTACAGGGATCGAGTTTGAAGGAAAAACCCTTACTCCGGATGATTACTGTCCGTCTGGTTGGGCATTTTTGCTCAATACTAAGTATGTTGGTTTTGCAGTACATACTAAGGGTTTCTTTACCCGTGGTCCGTGGCGAGTTGTAGAAGATTCCCCGGAAGACAAGACCATGAAGATTTATTTCGATGGTAATATTGTATGTTCCAATCGTAGGGCACATATTGCTCATTCTGGCCTGTCATAAGTCAGTAGTTGGGTACTCTTGTTAACCTGCAGGAGGCGCAGTAGAGAGTGCCCCAAATATTAAAGTCCTCCAAAAGGATAAGGTAAAAGTATGTCTAGTCCCATGAAAAAAACAGGGTTCCGACAAGGAATCCATGTGCAGTCCGCAACACAGAGAGAAGCCATTGGTACGATTCGTATCCTACGTGATGGTAGGGTTTTTCGCTATTGTAAAAACGGGGCAGTAGCCCTGGCAGCAGGACAGTGTGTTATGCCCTCTGCCAATGATACAGATCTGCAGAATCAGGCCGCTGGAGCAGCCGGTGCTGCTTCTGTAGGTGATACTCAAGTTGTATTTACAGCCGGTGCCGCTGTTACAGCCGCTGAGGGTTTCTATAAGGGTGGTGTTCTCGGTGTCATTGACGGTGCTGGTCAGGGCCATAGTTATGAGATCGATGGTTCTTCTGCCGTTGCTGCTGGTACTTCAATTACTCTCACATTGTCTGAGCCTCTTAGGTATGCTATTGTTGCTGCTGACGAATGGACCTTGCATCCAAGTCCATATATGGGTGTTCTTGAAACTACCGGTGTGACTGTTCCATGTGTCGGTGTTGCCCATATTGCTGTAACCGCAGCATATTACTTTTGGGCACAGACCAGAGGACCTGTTTCTGTACTCAATACTTCCGGTTCTGCCATTTATATTAATGTCGGTCCAACTGCTGCTGGTTCTGTTGTATCTATCTCCACTGCTCTGGATATCGATCAGACGGTAATTGGTAAGATGATGGACGCTGCTGCTGCCGGTGACTATGGTATGGTCAATTTGTATATTGACTGATTAGAAGGCCTAACTGAATATTAGGGGTGGAAATTTCACCCCTTTTAATTCCAAAAAGGAGTTTAAAATGTCATTTGCTTATGCAATAACAAAAAAGGATGTATGGGGTTCTCATCGAGTTGTGATGGGAACATTTTCTCAAGCTAATACTGATACCGGTGGTGCGATTGCTACTGGCTTGAGATTAGTTGAAAATTTTGATATAACTTCTGAAGTTGAAAATATATCGGTATCCGGGGGAGAAGTGACTGTTACCACTGAAGATCCTGGTGGTGCTCAGGCCGGTTTTTGGAAAGCTATTGGAATGTAAAACGGTTTTATTAGTATATATATTAAAAGGTAACATTAATGGCTAGGTTAACGGTTAGTGACATTGTTACACGGGTTCAAATGAAGGTAACGGATAGTCGTATTGATGGTCCGTTTATTTTATCGATTGTTAATCAGTGTAATGTTGACATTGCTTCTGTGATAGATGTTAAAGAGTTAGCCACAACTGATGATGTTACCTTTTTATCTGGGCAAAATGAGATTTCTCTACCGTCCAATTTTCATAAAAAACTTATATTTGCTAAAAATACTACAACCAATTACAATTTGACCGTAAAAGATGATAGACGATTGGTTGATAGACAAATGGAAAAGATAGATAGAACTGGTAATGTTATTATAATTTGTAACGACTTTCCTAACATATATTATCAGTACGATCCGCCTTCCGATCAAGACGGAAAAATATATTATCATAAGCTTCCCACCGATTTAGAATTGGCTGATGGATTTCCGGCGTATATACCTTCTGGCCTAGTGTTTCGATTATATTATAATTATGTTCTTTCCCAAGTTTATGATATAGGAGAAGACGGATTAGAAGGGGAAAAGATAAATACGTTATACCATGATAGTCAATATAATAAAGCTCTTGGTGATCTTAAATTATTTATAGGTCCTGACCCTGATCTACCGGATAATTTAAATAAAAATAATCATTTTTTTGATTTTAACGATTATTAGTTGTATGAACAAAAATATAGTTATATATTCAAGAAGTTTGGGCGTAAACAATCGTGTTGAGCCCTCTAGTATACCGTATGATCCGGAAACTGGGGTCACTGCTTTTGAATATGCTGAAAATGTAGTTGTAGGTCCTAATGGTAAAGCATCATCTCGCAAAGGAATGACTTCTCGTTCTTCTGATTCATATCATTCTATATATTCAATTGGAAGTACTGGATATGTTGTAAAGGAACGAGCTACAGATGCTGCACTATATCAAATTATTCCTTCTTCTGATGGAGTGCTTACATTTAATGGAGTACGAAGTGGTTTAAGTAAAGAAGCATATATAGATTATTACACTATTGGTGATAATACATACTATTCTAATGGTGTAGAACACGGCATATTAAATAATAATATATCTAGTGCATGGCCCGTAAGTGAATGGAATGGCCCTGAAACCAAGACACCGTATAAAAGTACACCAGCCGGTGAGCATATAGCCTTTTTATCAGGCACTCATTATTTTTCAATTGGTAATGTGTTACATGCAACGCCTCCGGGATTATATGGAATATATTTTCCATCATTGGCGTTTAAAAAGTTTGGAAGTAAAATTCTTTTAATTGTTCCGGCCCATGACGGATTGTACATAGGAACTGAAAGAAGAATTCATTTTTTACAAGGATTGGAAATTTTAAAAATGCAAAAGACCACTGTAGCGGACTACCCTATAATTGAATGGTCGCGCAGTGATGATTTAATTAATCCTTTTCTTTTTGGATTAAATTCTATCATGCCATCATTTATTATAGGGACTGCTAAAGGACCGGCTATTTGTTTGCCGGGAGGACAATTAGAAGATTTAATTAGTAAAAATATAAAGCTTCCCGCTTGTACGGGAGCCGGGGCTACGTTATGTGTAGACGAAACCTTGATATTTCAAAGTAGAGGAGATTAAAAATGTGGGATTTAAGTACTGGTTTTAAAGCTGCACTCGCGAACACTGACCCTGCTTTCGGTACACGGGTTACTGGAACCACTGGCATCACATTAGGTGATGGTGATGGAACAGTAATAAGTGGAGCAGACACTATTAATGATGGTGATAGTGGACTAGCTGCATTTGCCGTTGATGAATGGTTAACTTTTAATTATCCTGGTAATGCAAATGATGCCAAGAGAGTGAAGGCATTAGATGTTGCTGCTGGCAAAATTGAAGTTGCTGCCGGTTCTTGGGCTTCTGCCGTTACCTCTAATAGTGATTCTAAACAAATTATGGAGGTTACTGGCGGCAATTTAAAAGCCATTATGCAGAATATGCAATTATGGCTTTATGGAGGCACCCAACCTGCTGATGCTGATGCTTCTGAAGGTGGCGCAACGGTTATTTGTAAAATTACCCTTGATGGTGGAACATTTGTTGTTGGCTCTGCAGCTAATGGATTAAATTTTGGTCAATATGCCAGCGATATGCTGCGCAGGGCCATAGACCCCGCTACCGGAAATGTTGAAAATTGGCAAGGTGAAAATCTCACCGATGGCACAATTACTTGGGCAAGACTTTATGCAAATGCTGCTGATCCAACTACCGGGGCTTCAACTACTGATGTTCGTATGGATGCGGCAGTTTCACAAACTTCAGGTGATATTATCCTATCAAATAGGACTGCAGTATCTGGAGCTACTACCGAGGTTGTGGATGTTAGATTTAAGATAGTTGGTGCTACTTACGTTGCCTAATGCTTATACTTTGGGGTGGTGCTAAAAAGGAACCTGTAACTATAACAGGGGCAATTGGTGTTGCTGGTTACGCCACAGGCTGGATCAATCCGATTGGATTAATAGTTGGTTCTATTGGTATATCTGGTCGCTGTATATGTGCTCCCGGCAACACATTAACTGGTGCGATTGGTGTTGCCGGACAATTAACATGTGGTTTTCTTTCAACTGGTGATGCATTTGGTGCTATTGGTATCGCTGGACAAATGACTGCTTTAATAACAACCGGTATAAATGTCCGTGGATCAATTGGTGTTTCTGGTTATATGTTAGGAGGAGCTTATAAGCAAGGCAGTATTACTGGAGCAATTGGGGTTATGGGGTGTATAACTTTTAGTGACATAGTATCAGTAGAAGTAGTAGGAGCGATAAGCGTTATGGGTCAAATGCGTACACAAGGTGAAAGTGATTGCTTACTTTCGAATATTGCTTACGATTCCGATAGTGGAGTATGGTCATGATAACTTGTACCCAGGGAGCTATTGGGGGAACTGGTGAAAAACCCACTACTTTTTTTAGTGGTTGGGATTTTAACTCTATGGCTAAAGTAAATGGTATTCCTTTAGGAGCTAATAGTGATGGTATTTTCCAATTGAATACTACTGAAAAAGATGCCGGAGTAAATTATACTAGAACTATTACGTTTGCTACTTCTGATTTCAATATTGACAATAATAAATTATTAATATTTTTATACTTTGGTTTTATTACCAATTATAGTTTCACAGTAGAAGTTAAATTTGATGATGGTTCTTGGAACATATACTCAATTGTACCAGCATCATCAGGGTTACAGAGGCGTAGATTAATGCTTGATATGAATAGTCGGGGTTTTTATCACACTATACGCGTTTCTTCAACCACTGCTTTTAAATTAAATTATATAAAGGGTTTGATAACGATCAGACCCTCTGGTTTAGTGGGTTATTAATATGGGTGACGGCGAAAGAGTAGATATACCGGCTAAATCGGTTTATGCTGGTGCATCATATTATAGGGTAGTTGAAAATGCTGAATGGGCTAAAAAAGAAGTCGATGAACATCTTCAACGTTTAAGTGATATTATTTCTGTATTAACAGATTTAATTGAGTATTATGATTTTACTCCAAATATTAGTCCATTTGTACCAGTAAATCCTGCCGCTGTTGCTCCTCCTACTAGACCAAATTTTGATGCTGTTGATTTTAACAACAATTGGCCGGATACAAATATTCCAGAACCTGTCCTGGCTCCGATAGAGGGGCTTGATTGGTCGTATGATGAGCCGGAACCTCCGATAACCCCAAATAATACGTTTGATTTTACTGGAGCAGATTATTCTTCAGATATGTATGTCGCCCTATTTGCTAAGATTTATAATGGTATTGTCGAAGGTGGTACTGGATTAACTGATGAAGTACATGCGGCAATTCTTGCCCGTGGTCGTGAAGCGTTTAGGGTTGTTGATGACCGGGAATATCGTAGGGCTCTGTCAGCAGCCGGGGCAAATGGTTTTGATTTCCCTGGAGATGTACAGGCAGTCATTCAACAAGAATCGTTGCAGGAGATCGTTGCTAAGGAAACCGATCTTATCAACAACACTACGATCAAGGATTATGATGCGGCCCTTGATATGACCAAGTATTTCATAGACAAGGGTGGGACCATAGAAGAAATGCTTCGTAACTTCTTTAGCAGTGAAGAGGACCGGCGGTTACAGGTGGAGACAGCAGCTAATGAGTTTATTTTCAAGATTTTTGAGCAGTCGACCAAAGTTTATTTGGGGAAGTGGGAAGGTATTAAAATTAAGTTTGAAGGCAATAAGGCGCAAATTGAAGCTGCAGCAGCACAATGGGATGCAGAAATAAAAGTTTTACTTGGTAGATACCAAGGGCTTCAATCCGCAATTGATGCAATCAGGGCCGAAAACCAGGGCAGAATTGATATTCGTAATAGTGATGCATTAATATATGAAACAGATATAAAGGCGTATACCGCAGAACAAACAGCTATTCTTGAACGTACAAACGTAATTTTAGAAAGTAACAAGACGACTTCACTTATTTCTCTTGATGAAGAAAAATTAAAAGCCGGTATTTATAGCGATAAAATTAATCTTTCAGCGGAAATGTCAAAAGCAATAGGCTCTTTGTACGCGCAGGCGGCAGCTTCGGCTTATGGCATTATTAATATGTCAATGGGCTATGACTCAAGTGAAAGAACTAGTGAAAGTTGGAGCCATGGCGAGGATCTTCGTGAAATACACAGTTATCAAGATGAATAAAATAGGAGAATATAATGACTGAAGCAGCGATTTTAATAGCGGACCAAACGGGAGGAGATCCGATAGCAACCCGTGAAGCTTACGAAGATATTGCTGGTGCAACAAGGTATATCGAAAGAGTAGATTTTTCATCTGGTAGGGTTGATACACCATGGACAACAACTTATTTGCGTGGAGATTCAGCGGCCATAACAACCGCTGATGGTGTAAACCTTGCTTCGCTTGCCTCTGACCTAACAAGTAATTTACTCGATCCTGGTGATTGTGCAATGGTACTTGTTAGTGCGTATACTACCCTTGGCGGGGCAACAGATTACATTGATATTACTCCTATCCTGTTTGATGCGGCAGGGACCGGAATAGCTAATATTATTGGTATCCTTGAGACAAAAAGAGCTTCCTGTTCAGCAGCATTCAGGGAAGCAGCCAGTTCAGGCCAATATCGGTGTAACTTACTTACTTGGGATGTATCGGGTGCCCATAAGATAGGGTTTCATATTACCGAGATAAGTACCAGCAATGGTATTAAACTCAAAGCAGCAGTAATCTAATGCGACGTGGAAACAATCGACGGATAGCTTCAATTCACCAGGAACGTAACCCTGTGCCTATTCCAGCGGCAACCGGCGGCGATTGGGATGCTTTTGCTGTTACGGCCAGTGGTGACTTGACACCGGACAATACCACTATTTTTAAATACGAACTATTTCACCAGTGTTATGTGACTACTCGCAAGGTAGATATATTAACCTTTGATATTAATGCCCTGGTAAATGACACTACCGAGTCAGCAAACCTTAAAATGTTGATCGTTGACGTTGATACCAGTGAATATGTCGGGTATCGAGCAGTTATTAAAGATGACGATGCAAATGATATTGTAGAACGGTCGGCAGATTCGGACACGTACTGTCATTCTGTTAACGGTTCAAATCTTGGTACTCATCATTGCGGGCCGGGATCTGATTTTAAATGGACCGGAGAAGTTACTGTATACCTGGATCGAACGGCACGAGTAGCATTGGTTCTTTTTGAACTGGATACTGTTGGTGCCGGTACTTCCGCATATACTCAAGATGCAGGGGATACACCGGATACTTACACTGAATTTCCAATAGATGATGTTGAGTTCGGTTGTACTTATGGCGAAGAATCGCGTATGAATGCCTATGACAATGATTTAAGTACATGGGAAGGTGTTGAATCTGGTGGAAGTATAGTACTACCGACAATGGATTCAGCAGAAGATTATTATTATAAGGTTTTTGTCGATACTTTTGGGCGAACGCCCACTCTAAGTTCCTTAATGCATTGGGACTATACCGGGGCAATATGATCCCTACGCGTACAGCAATAAAAGGAGATAGAGGAAGGGCAAATTTTTATAGGGGTTTTGCTAAAAAATTAATGCATGATCTGGAAACAGATATGCAATTTAACGAAAAACGTAATACCGGGTATTTCACTCATCACTGTTCTGATGGGACAATAATTCAAGGATGGAGTAACTTTGGCACTCGGCAGATTATCATAACCGTGCCGACAGGTGGCGAGGTAATTGAAGAAGAAGGGTGCTACTGCAACTCTTGCTTTACGGTAGGCCGGGTAATCAGAATTGATAACAGCACGCAGGAAACAGGGAGTAGAATAGCTTGTAGCCAAGAATACTCAGCATGTGATGATAATTTTCACGGGACCAGCAGGGAGACATATACAGTCGAATTATGCAGGAATAGGGATTCATGGATAATTGTTGAAGGTTGTAGGGTTCTGGACCATGCGACGTATTGTCCCGATGAATTTGTGGCTCTGATGCGATACCCCTTTGATGCTGACGGATTTGAACTTTTTAGTATTTGTATTACAACCTGTCCTAGTGCGAATTGTGGTGTGATTGCACCAGAAGGAATCGCGTATGTGATAGCACCGTTTACTGTAAATAGTTTATTTTTGAATACCCAATGATAAGAGAACTACTGACATTTACAGAAGCATCTTGCCTTGGTAAAGGTACAGTGTTATCTGTTGATTGGGTCAATAACCAGATGTCGGCAGAGATTGAAAAATACGAAGACGGTGAAGTCGTCACTGAAACAGTCACGGTTAATGGTGCCTATAATGGTTCAATAACCGGCTGGAACCTTGATCGAGAACAAACCGCTCAAGATGGAGCCAAGTATTTCTTTGAACAGAGCGCACAGGCCGGAGTAACAATTTTCAAGGTAGACGACGAATTTCTTTATACGGCAAGAAATGTTGATGGGGTAACAACCTATTTTGCTGTATCCCTGTATCCACAAACAGGCGAGACATCAATAGAGAAACGCCCGTGCTGGCCTGCCCTGCCATCTTTAATACAAAATTCTTGGCTTGTCCGGCCAACCTCTGAAGAAGCGGAAGACGGGTACGGCACACCTTTTATTGACACCGACAACGTTTCCCTGGTTGAAGCTTACAGTGATCAGCTCGGCCTGCAACGTGCCGGTGGCACTCCTTCTGATCCGGCCAACTTAACCTTGCTTACTAAATCTCTTTATTACGATGATTATTACACTAGATATATATGCCATCACCAATATGAGTTTGATTTTCACCATGAGATAAGTAACGCCTTTCTTTTATGGGAACAGAGCGTAACTCTCAGAGATTATATGATAAATTTTAATCTTTACACGACAGGTGTAGGGGTTAATGGAATTAAGTTTTTTACCACTCCTACGGCTGCTCACCATAAGTTTTATTTCTCCATGGGCACGATAGGCGAAGATGAAATTTCAATGCTTGTTACTGTTGGATGGGAAAGATACCACGATGGTATTGATTACGCTTTTCGGGGGCTTGTAACAGCTACAAAAATCACAGACCCTTTTCAGAATAGAGAGATAATTGAAAATGCTTTGGCGGGGACATTAGTTGGACGCACCTATAACTTTGACAGAACATACTCAAGTGAATTGCCGGTGCCGACAGTTATTAAGTGGTTTAGAGCAGTGTATACGCCAAACAAGATGAATAAAATCTCGTTATCCCATGAGTGTGAAAACAGACAAAATGACAGTGGGCCGGAGGATTTTACATGGTATGCCCTGTTTTTAAACCTTGGGATATCAGCAATTAGGGAAATTCTCATAGAAAGAATTGATGTATCTGTTAACGCAGAGGCGGATATTACCGTAACTTATCCGTCGTATGAACAGATGGGAACTTTTGCTCAAGTACGGCTACACCCTTCACCACCTCAAGGAACAGACGAGCTGTCCGGGACTCAACCTGTCCTGGTGTCTGAAACAGGTACAAGGTTGATGGCCACATTAACCGGCTTGACCACTTGCACTGATTTTACAGATTATAACTGGACGAATCAAAAAATAACATATACTGGACCATCTGGTTTAATCACAACACTTGACGGAGGAAGCGGGAGTATAACCGGGTATTCAGGGGCATGGTACGGTTCGTCAACGACAAAAACACACACAAAATTAACCGACGTTCACTGGCTGCATATTGATCTTGATAAAGATTTTTATATTTTTATTGAAGCAAATTTGATCAGCGGCACGGCTTCATGGACCGGAACAACGGGAGACAGTGGAGATATAACCCTATACCTTTATGTATACTACGCTGGAGTAAAAACTTTACTTTCTACAAATGTAATAGATTCCTCATATTATAATGGTTCAAGCGTGAACAGAGGCGCAGGCATGTGGGCTCCTACTGATGACAACGAGATTGACCTTAGGTGCCTTCAGGGGATATTTGGTAATTTTACAGCATCCACAACATACACCATATATCATGACATTTTGCCGTATATGGGAAGTGGAACTTTAAAAGTATTAGAAGCAAATAAAATTTATATAGGGCAAACATTCTTTTCCCATCCACTTGAAATAGAGCGCACCGCAGATGGTTTGATGTGGCTTGAGTGGGATTCTTTAGAGATCATAGAAGTAAATGGTTTGCTCATAGCTAAAATGGACAACCCAATCACTTGGGACCATGAGCGTATATTCTGGACCAGTGATGATGACCTACACAGTGAAATGCTGGTAAACGCAGGAAACGAAAACCATACAAACAGGTGTTTGATATAGGAGAATTAATATGGCTGTTTCAACAATGATAAATAGAAGAAATGAAAAAAATAAGCCGTCATCTGTATTAACGGCAGAAATTAGAGCAAGGAAGGATGCTCGTAGGCAAGCCGATCGTGATCATGATATTAAAATGAAACAGATGGGTATTACCAGTGAAGAAAAGATTGCTAAAGGCGGTGAAATAGGGGCAACTGATCGTCGAAAAATGATGGAAACCGGTAGTACTTTAAGAGAGTCGATGTCTCAAGAGGGGCAGACCGGTAGAAAAAGGATGGGCGAAATAGGGGAGATGAATCGTAAGAGGCTTGGTGAAAGTGCTGAAAGCGGTAGACAAATCTTAAG